>Ga0256372_1000017_pt1 | contig 13295 bp, 10 predicted proteins | sample SI3LviralmetaG_FD_190081 | JGI IMG/M metagenome (GOLD analysis project Ga0256372, IMG submission 190081) | Sea-ice brine viral communities from Beaufort Sea near Barrow, Alaska, United States - SI3L | ecosystem: Environmental > Aquatic > Marine > Coastal > Brine | place: USA: Alaska | collected...
TGAAAGGCAAGCGCAGTCAGCTTGACCCCGCGGGCCTGCGCCTCAGGCCGCAGGTCGGCGCGCAGCTTTTCGATGGCTGAAACATCGGCACGGTCGTGATGGGTGACCTGCGCGATCATGGCGTTGGCCGCTGCAAGGTTGCGCGCAGCGACTTGGGCAAAGCGGCTCATTGGCGCTTCGCTCACGGGGCCGTATTGCGCATGATCCACGTCCCAGAACGCGGTGTGGTCGGTCTGCGCGGGGGCGGGTGCCCGGCTTGAAAGGTCCTCTCGCGCAATGGTCGTGCGGCCCAGGTTGTGGGCGAGCTTTTCAAGGTCGACGCCCTTTTCACGGGCCAAAGCCCGGACTGAGGGCGCTGCAATGATGTCTGACATGTTGCGCCTCACCAGCTGGCTGAAATGTACTGGGTTTCCATGAATTCGAGCATGCCCTCATGCCCGCCTTCACGGCCCAGACCCGATTGCTTGACCCCGCCGAACGGGGCCGCGGGGTCAGAGACGAGGCCGCGGTTCAGTCCGACCATGCCGTATTCCAGCTGTTCGCAGACCTGCAGCGCGCGCTTCATATCTCCGCAGAACACATAAGCGACCAGCCCGTATTCGGTGTCGTTGGCGCGGGCGATCACGTCGCCCTGGTCGGTGAAAGTCTGGATTGCGGCAACCGGGCCAAAAATCTCGTCATGCACGCAATCGGCGGTTTCCGGCACGCTGGACAGGACCGTTGGCGGGTAAAAGAACCCGATACCATCGGGGGTTTGCCCGCCGCATTCGACCTTGGCACCTTTGGCGACTGCGTCGGCCACAAAGGCTGCCACCTTGTCGCGGGTGTCGGCGTTGACCAGCGGCCCGACATCGACCGTCGGATCGGTGCCATCGCCAACCTTCAGCGCACGCATCTTGGCGGTCAGCTTGGCGGTGAATACGTCGACCACCGAGGTATGAACGTAAAAGCGGTTGGCGGCGGTGCAGGCCTCACCCAGATTGCGCATTTTGGCGAGCATGGCACCGTCGACGGCGAGGTCCAGATCAGCGTCCTCAAACACGATCAGGGGCGCGTTGCCGCCCAGCTCCATCGCCGGCTTCAGCACTTGATCGGCGGCGGCATGCAGCAGCTTGCGCCCAACCCCGGTGGAGCCGGTGAAGCTGACCACCCGCACCCGCGGATCATGCAGCATGTGATCAACCAGTGCGCCACTGCGTTTGGAGGGCAGCACATTGACCAACCCCTTGGGCACGCCAGCTTCTTCCAAAAGCGGCATGAGCGCGAGCATGGTCAACGGCGTCTCGGACGCGGGCTTGATGATCACAGCGCAGCCCGCGGCAAGGGCTGGGGCGATCTTGCGCGTGCCCATGGCGGCGGGGTAGTTCCACGGCGTGACCAGCACGGCCAGACCTGCGGGTTTGTGCTGCACAATAATCCGTGCGCCCGACGCTGGCGCATGGGCGATCATGCCATTGGCGCGCACCGCTTCTTCGGCAAACCAGCGGAAAAATTCAGCGGCATAGGCCGCTTCGCCCATCGCATCGCTGCGCGCCTTGCCGTTTTCCAAGGTGATCAGATGGGCGAAATGCTCCTGGCGTGCGGTCATCAGCTCCCACGCCTTGCGCAGCACTTCGGAGCGCGCGCGCGGGGTGCGTGCGGCCCAGTCCTTCATCGCAGCCTCAGCCGCATCAAGGGCTGCGTTGGCGTCGGCGATCTCAGCTGACGCGACCGACGCGATGACCGTTTCGGTGGCAGGGTTCAGCACGTCAAAACGCACGCCGGACGCGCCAGCGCGCCACGTGCCGTCGATATAAAGATCGGTATGGTCCATGATCGGCCTCCGAAGCTTAGAGCAGGTGGCGGAGCGGCTGCTCCATCCGGCCTGCGAAGTTGGAAAGAAGGGTGATCGCCTCAGCTGCGCCAAGGTCGTCGCCCGCATATTCAAGCGTGATGGTCAGCCCGGCCCCTTTGCGCATGAGGGTCAGAGTGGGGATGTCCTCAGCCCCGACCTGAACCACAGCGATCGGGGTCGCGCGCAGATCGCGCAGGCGGATCTGCGGCGCGTCTTCGCTGGGCGAGACCTTGCCCAGCCGTGCGCCCGCAGCGTAAATGCGGGTCTGGCCAAAGCTTTCCACCGCAACGATCGCCTCAGCGCCAAAGCTTGCGGCGCACAATCCGGCCATCAAGGCATTGGCGTCGGTCAGCTTGGTGGTCTGCGCTGCCCATGCGGCGAAGTCCGCGAAACCGCTGGTTTCAACATCGGCGGTCAGGCGGCCAGCGGCCCGGACCGTGGCGTGCGCTGGCGTGACGGGCAGCGATTTGAGAACCGCCAGATCCTTCACATGAAAGGGCTGGGGATGGCCGGCTTTGACCAAAAGCGCCAGATCCAGTCCCTGTTCGCGCGCCAAACGCCGCGCCTTGGGCGATACAAGGATGCGCCCCCCCACAGGCAGGGCCGGAACGGGGGCAATGCGCGCCGGGGACTTGGCCACAGGGACGGGTTTCACAGGGGCCGCCGCCTTTGCAACGGCGGGGGGCGCGGCGCGGCTGATCAGACTGGCCGGCGGCTGTGCGCTGATGATGGCGATGGTTTGCCCGACGGGCACATCATCGCCCGCCTGTGCCAGAAGGGCGGCGACATAGCCATCCGCGCCTGCCGGCACCTCCACTGTGCTTTTGTCGGTTTCGACCTCAAACAGCAGATCATCGGCGGCCACAGCGTCGCCGGGTGCCTTGAGCCACGCGACCAGAAGGCCGGTGTCCTGCGCCATGCCAAGGGTCGGCATGATGATGGTTTTGCCCGTGGGCAGATCATCCGCAGACACAGATTCAGGCGCGGCCTGCGGCGTTGGGGCGGCGCTGTCGGCGCTGGCTGAAATGCGCGCGATCACCTCACCCACCGGCACTTCGGCGCCTGCGTCGGCGGTCACGTCGGTCAGAAAACCGTCGCCCTGTGCCTCAATCTCCACGGTCGCCTTGTCGGTTTCGACCTCTAGCAGCACGTCGCCTTTGGCAACCGCATCGCCGCGGCGTTTGTGCCAGGCGACGATCAGGCCAGTGTCCTGCGCCATGCCAAGCGCGGGCATGATGACGTCAAGCGGCATTGATCATCTCCCCCGCCACAAGCATGCGTGCCATTTGTGCGACGCGCTCAGGCGTCGGGACGGTGATGTCCTCAAGCGCGGGGCTGAACGGGATCGGCACATCCATCGCCCCCATGCGCAGCACCGGTGCATCGAGGTGATAAAAGGCCTTCTCGTTGATCCGGCTGGCGATTTCGCCGGTCACGCCATAGCTCTGATGCCCCTCATCCACCACGATCACGCGGCTGGTTTTGCGCGCAGAGGCCAGCAACGTCGCCTCATCCAGCGGCACGATGGTGCGCGGGTCGATCACCTCAGCCTCGATGCCCTCAGCCGCAAGGATCTCAGCGGCCTTTTCGCAGACCTGCACCATGGAGGACGTGCCGATCAGCGTGATGTCCGTGCCCGCCCGCTTGATGTTGGCCTGGCCGAAGGGGATCAGGTATTCGCCCTCAGGCACCGGGGCCTTGTCGTTGTACATCAACTTGTCTTCGAAGATCACCACGGGGTTGTTGTCGCGGATCGCGGTTTTCATCAGGCCCTTCGCCTCATAGGCCGAGGACGGCATGGCGACTTTCAGGCCCGGAATATGGGCGACCAGCGCGTGCAGCGACTGGCTGTGCTGCGCGGCGGACCGGCGCGTTGCGCCCAGATTGGTGCGCAGCACCAGCGGCACGTTAAGCTTGCCGCCCGACATGTAGTGGGCCTTGGCCGCCTGATTGCACAGCTGATCCATGACCAAAAAGATAAAGTCGCCGAACATCAGGTCCACCACTGGGCGCGTGCCGGTCATAGCGGCGCCGACGGCAAGCCCCATGAACCCCGGCTCAGCAATCGGCGTGTCGACGACGCGCGCCGTGCCGAATTCCTCGACAAGGCCGCTCAGGACCTTGAACGGGGTTCCCGCCTCGGCCACATCTTCGCCGATGATGAAGACGGTCGGGTCGCGGCGCATTTCTTCGGCCAGCGCTTCGTTGACGGCCTGGGCAAGGGTGATCTCTCGCATGGGTCTCTTCTCCTCAGGCGGTGGCGTGGGTCACGTCGGTGAAGACATGCATGTCGACCTCCGACACGTCGGGATATTTGGCGTTCAGCGCGTAGGCGACTGCGGCCTCGGCATCGGCGGCGATGTCGGCGTTGGTTGCGTCAAGCTCCGCCTCCGAGGCCAGCCCTTCGGCAACAAGCCATCCGCGGAACCGCAGAATGGGGTCGCGGTTGGTCTTCCATTCCTTTTCCTCAGCTTTTGATCGGTAGTATTCGCGGTTGATGTCGCCGACATGGTGGCCGTGATAGCGGTAGGTCATCAGCTCCATGAAAAACGGGCCCTCGCCTTTACGGGCGCGCGCGACCAGATCCTGGGCCAGCGTGTTGACCGCCAGAACGTCCTGCCCGTCCAGTTGATGAGCCTCAATGCCAAAGGCTTCGGCGCGCGCGGTGATCGATCCCGCGGCGATTTCATCGGTGCGGGTGTATTCTGAATAGCCGTTGTTTTCGCACGCGTAGATCACTGGCAGCTTCCACAGCGCGGCCATGTTCATAACCTCGTACAAGATGCCCTGCGCGGTGGCGCCGTCGCCGAAAAAGCAGACCGCCACATCGGTTTTGCCCAGCAGTTTTGATGTGAAGGCGGCACCAGTGGCGATGCCCATGGACCCACCGACAATGGCATTGGCACCCAGATTGCCGTTGGACTGGTCAGCGATGTGCATCGAGCCGCCCTTGCCGCGGCAATAACCCTCCTCCTTGCCCAGAAGTTCGCAGAACATTTCCTTGAACGCGGCGCCCTTGGCCACGCAATGGCCGTGGCCACGATGGGTAGAGGTGATCTTGTCCGTGGTCTCCAGCGCCTCACAGATGCCGACGGCAACTGCCTCCTGGCCCGAATACATATGGGTCAGGCCGGGCATTTTAGCGGACAGATACAGCTGGTTGGCATTGTCTTCAAAGGCGCGGATGCGGACCATCTGCCGATACATACGAAGATAATCTTCGCTGTTGGCATTTTTATTTGCAGGGTTCATCTGAGATGTCCTCCCAAAGGGGCCCGGACCACGCGGGTCCGGGCTTTTTGATCAATAGCGGTTGGCGATGGGAAGCTCTTCGGCCGGGAACAGGCTGATCACTTCGCAGCCAGTGTCAGTGACGACCACTTCTTCCTCGATCCGTGCGGCGGAGAACCCGTCAGACGCGGGGCAGTATGTCTCCAGCGCAAAGACCATGCCGGTCTTGATCTCCATCGGGTGATCAAGGCTGATCGCACGGCTGATGATTGGGCGTTCATGCAGCGCCAGACCCAGGCCATGGCCAAATTGCAGGCCAAAGGCCATTTCTTCGTTTGGAAATCCGAATTCTTCAGCCTTGGGCCAGACCGCCGCCACTTTGTCAGTGGTGACGCCGGGCTTGATCATCGAGATCGACGCATCGATCCATTCGCGGGCCTTCACATAGGCGTCGCGCTGCGAGTCGGTCGCGCGGCCAATGTTGAAGGTCCGGTAATAGCAGGTGCGATAGCCCTGATAAGACTGCAGAATATCGAAGAACGCCTGATCGCCAGGTCGGAAGTAGCGATCAGTGAAGTTGTGCGGATGTGGGTTGCACCGCTCACCAGAAATGGCGTTGATCGCCTCAACATCGTCTGAGCCCATTTCGTAGAGCATCTTGTTGGACATCGCGACGATGTCGTTTTCGCGGATGCCCGGCTTCAGTTCTTCGTAGATCATGTGGTAGACGCCATCGACCATCGCGGCGGCTTGGGTCAGCAACTGGATTTCGTCCCAGTTTTTGATCTCACGCGCTGCCAGCATGATCTGCTGGCCGTCCACAACATTCAGGCCTTCTTCGCGCAGCGCATGGAACATTGCGGTTTCGGCATAATCCACGCCCACCGGCATGTCGCCCATGCCCGCGTCGCGGATCAGACCAGCGATTTCCTTGGCATATTTGCGCATCAGACCGAATTCGGGCGGGATCGTCCCTCGCATCCCCACCACGCCAGCGCGGCAATGATCGGGCACCAGCCAGTCCGAGAACTTTTTGTGGTGCATCGCGGCAGAGCCGAAATCCCAGACATACGGCGCGTCATCGCCGGTCAGCAGGCAGAAGCGGCACATCTTGTCCCGCTCCCATTCGCCGATCTTGGTGGAGCTGACGTAGCGGATGTTGTTGACATCAAACAGTAAAAGCGTGCCCAAATGTGACGCCTTCAACGATTGACGTGTGCGCGCAAGGCGGTAGCGGCGCAAGCGGTCATGGTCGATCCGGCGTTCGAAATCCACTGAGGAGTGGCCCCAGGCCGGTATGCGGCCTTCCCAGCGCCAGTCGGGTTCAAGATCTTGCGGCGTCAGCAGGTTGGGCATGAGTGCGCGTGACATATCAGTCTCCTCCGGAGGAACGCCTCCGTTGTTTCAGGTGTTTGGATGGGGGATGGGCGGCGCTACTGAATGCACCAGCCGCCATCGATGTGGATCATCTGGCCAGTCATGTAATCGCTGTCGTTGCTGGCAAGGAACGACGCGGTGCCGACGATGTCTTTTGGGTAGGACACGCGCTTGATCTGCAAGGCGTCGCGCACAATGTCTTCGTAGGCCTGGCCTTCTTTTTGCTTAAAGCCGATGTCGACCAGGTCTTTGTCCAGCTGCTCCCACAGGGGCGTGACAACCACGCCGGGGGCATAGCCGTTGACGGTGATGTTGTGCTCAGCCAGTCCGATCGCGCCGCAATGGGTCAGCGCCAGACAGCCGTATTTCGATGTGCAATAGACCGTCACATCCACCAGCGGCTTGCGCGACGCGATGGAGCCGACATTGATCAGCTTGTAGGGATGGCCATCCATCGGGCCCTGCGCGATCATCTGGCGCGCGACTTCCTGCATGCCGAGCATCATCGCCTTGGTGTTGACGTTCATGATCAAGTCCCAGTTGTCTTCATCAATATCCATGAAGAACCGGGGCTTGTTCAGGCCTGCGTTGAACAGACCCACATTGATCGACCCAAATGCCGCGACGGTCGCCGCGACGGCGGCCGCGTTGTCCGCGCGGCTGGTGACATCCATCCTGACTGCGATGGCTTTGCCGGCGCCCGCGGCATTGATCGTGTCAGCCATGGCTTGCGCTTCGCCGAGGTTCAGATCCCCGAGGCACACATTGGCGCCCTGCGCGGCGAAGTTTTCAGCATTGGCAGCGCCCATGCCGCGGGCTGCGCCAGTGATAAGAATGTTCTTACCGTTGAGCCGGTTGGGGTCCATGATCGTGTCCTTCTTGTGTCAGGTAAAACCGGAGCTTTTGATTGCCGCGTCGGCCCTTTGCTGCGCGCGGCGCAATGCTTCGCGCGGTGGGATAATCCCGCGCAGCATGTCGTGGAATTCCTCGCCGCAGATCTGAATGATGTCGCAGATCTCGGGCACTGGCGGGCGTGGCCAGAATTGCAGCTCGTCGCGCCACGACATGGCGTCGACGGCCGCAAAAATCGGGGACATGCGGCGCACATCGGGGTCAGCGCCCACGCAATAGCGCGGGTTGGTGCGGCTGCCGTTCTGAACGTAAAGCTTCTGCGCCTCGGGCGAGGTGAACACCAAAAGGGCCTCGACGGCGGCGGGAATGCGGTCTGCGGGCAGGTTGGCCGGAATGCCGATCAGATAGCCGCCCACCGGCGCAATCGGCCGGGCGTCAGTGCCTGACGGGTGCGGCAGGTAGCCGGTTTGACCATGGGCGGGCGATGTCTCGTCCAATTCAAAATACGGGGCCAGCAGCGTGTAGCCATAGGCCATCGCGATCTGGCCCGCCGCATAGGGACGAATGCGTTCATACCAGGACATCGACAGGATGTCGGGCGGCGAAAAGCGTAGCAATTCCAGCAAGAATTGCGCCGCGCGCAAACCGGCCTCGGTGTCGATTGTCGCGCGATAGGTGCGGTCCGCCAGATGCCGGGTGTCGAACCCGCCCGGGCATGTGGGCAGATCGAGGATCGGCTGGCCAAAGTCAGCCATGGTCATCAGCACCGTATGGCCAAGCGCGGTGCCGCGCGCGGCGTTCCAGGCGATCCCGTGCCGACCGTGCTGCGGGTCATGCAGCGCCTCAGCCGCGTTCAGCAGGTCATCGGTGGTTTTGGGCGGCTCCAACCCGGCCTTGGCGAACAGGTCCTTGCGGTAGAACAGCAATTCCGGCGTTGTCTGGGCAGGAACACCATAGATGCGCCCGCCCCAATGCGCCGCTTGCCAGCCTGCACCGTGGAAATCCTTGGGCGTCACGCGGGCGATGTCCATCGCCTGGTCCAGCGGCATCAGGATGCCTTGCTCCGCGAACTCCCCGACCCAGGGCAGGTCGAGGGCGATGATGTCATAACGGCTGGTCTTGCGCGCCGCGTTGCGCAGCGCCTCTTCGCGCAGGCGGTCGATGGAAAAGGCGCGCTGATGGATCTGGGTGCCGATGCTCTGTTCAAACTGACGCTTGAGGTTGTCCATCACCATGAAGGTCGGGTCGCCATGAACCAGAACCCGCAGGCCGCCTTGCAGCTTCAACGGCGCGCCAAGCACCTGCAGCGGAGGGATGGATTGGGCATCAAGGTAGGATCCGCCATAGTAGTAATCCGCAGCCTCGGCTGGTGCTTCGGCCCCGCCGAACCGGCTGGCGGCCAGGCGGCGGATCCGGCTGGACAGTTGTGACCACTGCTCCATCAAGGCATCGCTGGGGTGCATGGAAAAGCTTTTGCCGGACTTGGTGCGCGCGCGCTGCTCAATCAGCCCGGCGGCGACCATTTCCTTCATTCGCCGATTTGCGGTGGCATAGGGAATGCGGCTTGCGCTGATCAGCGATGTGGGCGTGACCAGCTTGGCCATAAGGTGGCAATGGATCAGGTGCGTGACCATGCGCAGGTTCGGATCGGGCGCAAACAGGGCAATGATATCCTCCAGCTCATCGCCGAAATCCTCAATAAAGGCGATGACTTGCAACATCTCGGTTTTGGCCAGAGGGGCGGCCATCCGGGTCAGGGCATGTCCTTTCATCGCATTCATCGGGTGTGGTTTCGCCTTTCCTCGGTTTGCCATGGGTTGGGGCTGCGATTTTCTCGAATTGAAAGAATCTGAATCGGACATAGGGTGTTCCCTCCGCAACATGGTCAAAACGGTGATCGCGCCGTATCGCCAAAATATCCAAAATGGATATCTCAATGTCCAGATTGAATATTTTTGATGGAGCTTGCGGGCCGCACAGCCAGCACTCTGACGCCAATCATCCCCAAAGCGTGACGGATGGTTCCCCAAAGGGAGACGGGGACGGTCAACTGACAAAAAAATCGCAGAGAGATTTCTGGGAGGAAACTCAATATGAAACTTCGCACCATCCTAGCTGCGACCGCGGCAAGCGGCGCCCTGATCATCGGCGGTGCCGCCGCCGCTCAGACCATGCGCATCGGCATCACGCAGAACAACGTGGGCGTCGACAGCTATCAGACCACCTACGAAAAAGCCTTCATCGCGGCCGCCGACGCCAATCCTGATGTTGAGGCTGTGGTTCTGGACGCTGGCGGCGACGTCGCCCGCCAGATCGCGCAGATGGAAGACCTGATCCAGCAGGAAGTCGACGCCATCATCATCTGGCCGACCAATGGCGAAGCCGTGATCCCTGCTGTGCGCAAGGCGAAGAAGGCCGGCATCCCGGTCGTTGTCACCAACTCGAACATCGCCGAAGCCGGTTTTGACTTTGTCGCGTCGTTCTCAGGCCCCGACAACATCACCCAGGGGTCCCGCTCCGCTGAAATCATGTGTGACAAGTTCAAGGCCATGGGCATTGAGACCAAAGCACGCGTGGTGCAGATCTCTGGCCAGCCCGGCTACACCACCGCCATTGAACGCCAAAAGGGCTTCGACGACCGTCTGCCCGAGGTCTGCCCCGAGGTCACACTGGTGGAAACGCAGCCCGGTGACTGGAACCGTGAGAAATCACAGCAGGTCATGGAAGCCTTCCTCGTGAAATATGATGACATCGATGGTGTCTATGCGGGTGACGACAACATGGGCGTTGGCGCGCTGAACGCGGCCAAGGCAGCCGGCCGTGAGGGCATCATCTTTGTCGGCGCAACCAACTTTGCAGTCGGGTACGAAGCCATGGCAGCCGGGGATTATTGGGGGTCGATTTACCAGTCGCCAGTTGATGATGCGCGCGCTGCGCTCAAGACCGCGATCGACATCCTGGATGGCAAGGATCTGCCGTTCCTGAACTACTTCGACACGCCGAAGATCACGCAAGACAACATGGGCAATTACACCAAACCGGTGTTCTGAATCCAACCTCGGGGGCGTGGGGCAAATCCCCTCGCCCCCTTCGCTGCTATCCAGGTTGAAAATCAGACGGAGGGAGTGCGGATGAGCCGTGTCTCTGGACGTTCCTGCATCGTGACAGGAGCAGCGCAAGGCATCGGGCGCGCCATTGGTGAAGCGCTGCTGGACGAAGGTGCAAGCGTCTGCTTTGCTGACATCAACGCGGCCAAGGTCGCCGAGGTTGCCGACGCCAACAAAAGCCGGATCGGTGCCGCCGCGCGCGTGACCCACGCCCATGTCGACGTGACCCAGCGTGACACGGTCAGGGCGATGATCGCGCACACGGTCGAAGCGTTTGGCAGGCTGGACGTGAAATTCAATAATGCCGGCGTGAACAAGCCAATGAACTTTCTCGATGTGACTGAGGAAAATTGGCACTTCATTATGGGGGTCAACGGGCTGGGCTGCATGATCGGCATGCAAGAAGCAGCCCGCCAGATGATCGCGCAGGGCGGCGGCGGCAAGATCATCAACACCGCCTCGGTCGCCAGCCGTCAGGGGTTTGACAATGTCGCGCCCTACTGCGCCAGCAAATGGGCCGTCGTGTCGCTGACGCAATCGGGCGCGCGCGATCTGGCCAAGCACAACATCACGGTGACAGGCTTTGCGCCCGGCGTCGTGGCGACCGAGATGTGGGAGCAGGTCGATCAGGACCTGATGGCAATCGGCGCTGCAGAGCGCCCGGGCCAGGCGATGGAGCAGTTCTCAACCGGAATTTTGCGCGGACGCGTGGCGACGCCGCAGGACATCACCGGGACGACGACCTTTCTGGCATCACGCGACAGCGATTACATGACCGGACAGATTGTCATGATCGACGGAGGAATGACGCTGGTGTGACGCCATGAACTGACTGCTGAAACGGCAGCGGGGCGCGCACCAAACATAACAGCTGCGCAAAAAAAAGAACAGCAGCCCGAGGGAGGGAACCATGGCGGTCATGTCTAAAGCAGGCATCGGCAACTTATTGGCGCGACAAGGCATTCTGGTTGCCTTCGCCGTGTTTATCATCGGCTTCACGATCGCGAACGAACGGTTCCTTAGCCCGGACAACATCATGGGCGTCGTTCGGTCTTCGGCCATCTTGGGCGTGATGGCGCTTGGCGTGACGTTTGTGGTCATCAGCGGCAATCTGGACCTGTCGGTCGGGTCGATGATGTCATTTTCAACGATCGTCGTGCTGGATCTGCATGACAAGATTGGCCCTGTCTTCGCGATCCTGGTCATGTTCGCAATGACGCTTTGCCTCGGCGCCTTCATCGGGTTTCTGGTGGGCTATCTCAAGCTCAACTCCTTGATCGTGACCCTCGGGATGCTTTCGGCGATCCACGGGCTGACGCTGACCTATTCGGGCGGCAAAAACATGGACATCGCCGACAAGGAAGGAACCTGGTTCAACATCTTCGGTCAGGGAACCGCGCTTGGCATTCCCATCCCGATACTCCTGTTTCTGCTGCTGGCGGCGCTTCTTGGGATCGTGTTGGCCAAGACGCCGCTTGGGCGCAAGATTTATGCCGTGGGCGGCAATGGCACTGCGGCCACGTTTTCTGGCATCCACCGCGCGCGTGTCGTGTTCTTTTGCTACCTGATTTCGTCGGCCTGTGTGGCCACGGCGGGGCTTATTCAGGCCAGCCGGTCCTTGGGCTCGCAAAACACCGTCGGTCAGGGGATGGAGCTGGACGTTCTCGCAGCGGTCATCCTGGGCGGTGCATCCTTGCTGGGCGGGTCGGGCACCATCTTCAAAACGGTGATTGGGGTGCTGATCCTTGGGTTTATCCAGAATGGACTGCTTCTGGTCGGCCTTCAGTTCTACGTCCAGTTCGTCGTGACCTGGGTCATCATCATCCTTGCTGTCTGGCTCGATATCGCGGCCAAGCGCGGCAAGCTTTGGTCCAACATCGCTTGAAGGAGGCGGAACAGATGCAACCTGGACAAATTTCGACCTTCCTCAAAAGTGGTGCGATCTGGGGCTTCATCGTGCTGGAGCTGATCTTTTTCAGCGTGGCGGGGGAATTCCTGTCGCTGTCAGACAAAGCCTTCATGGATCTCGACAACATGCTGCTGCTGCTCAAGCAATCAGCGCCCATCGGGATCATCGCCCTTGGCATGACGATCATCATGATCAACGGCAACATCGACCTGAGCGTCGGTGCCACCTACGCGCTTTCTGCCATCGTGCTGCTGGACAGCATGACCTGGCCGATTTTCACAAGCCTTGGCGATTGGGTCATTCCGGTGTCTTGGGTGCTCGCGCTGCTGACTGGGACCGTGCTGGGCGCGATCAACGGGTTGATCGTCTGGAAAACCGGGGTCGATGCCTTCATCGTGACGCTTGGCTCGATGCTCGGCTATCGCGGTCTGGTCTTTATGTACAACGGCGAAACCCCCACCTCGCATCTGAACTGGACGCTGGTGGATTTTGCTGAGCTGCAGGTTCTGGGGCTGCACACCGCCACATGGTTCTTGCTGATCGCGACGGGCGTGATCTGGTATGTGATGACCCGCACCGTGCATGGCCGCACCGCCTATGCCATCGGCGACAACCGCGATGCAGCGGTCAATGCGGGGATCCGGGTGGGGCCGCATATGCTGATCAACTTCATGATCATCGGGTTTCTTGCGGCGCTGTCAGCGGTGGTCTTTTATTCGGAAAGCGGCTCGGTCAATCCCAATGACGGCCAGTTGTATGAGCTTTGGGTGATCACCGCGGTGGTTCTGGGCGGCACCAAGCTGTCGGGCGGGGCAGGGTCGATCCTGTCCACGCTGGGCGGGGTTCTGGCGATCCAGCTTTTGCGCAAGGGCCTTGGCCATATCGGGGCCGACACTGAAACGGTGAACCTTGTGATCGGCCTGATCCTGATCGCGGTGCTGTTTCTTGACCGGCAACTGAACCTCAAGGGCAAAGAGGAGTTGAA
>Ga0256372_1000018_pt1 | contig 12341 bp, 11 predicted proteins | sample SI3LviralmetaG_FD_190081 | JGI IMG/M metagenome (GOLD analysis project Ga0256372, IMG submission 190081) | Sea-ice brine viral communities from Beaufort Sea near Barrow, Alaska, United States - SI3L | ecosystem: Environmental > Aquatic > Marine > Coastal > Brine | place: USA: Alaska | collected...
CTGGCATTCGGTCCGGTCATTGGCGGTGGTTCCCGTGCCGTGGGCGTTGATATAGCCGACATCTTCGACGTTCACGCCGCCATCGGCCAGCGCGCCGCGCATCGCCCGCCCGGCCCCATCGGCTGAGGGCTGAACGATGTCGCCTGCATCAGCAGACATGCCAAAACCAACAATTTCCGCCAGAATGGTCGCGCCACGGGCCTGCGCACGCTCCAGCGTTTCCAGCACAAAAATCGCGGCACCTTCGCCCTGCACCATGCCGTTGCGGGTCTTGGAGAACGGGCGGCACGCGTCTTTCGACATCACGCGCAGCCCTTCCCACGCTTTCATGACGCCGAACACCAGCGGTGCCTCGGCCCCGCCGGTCACCGCGATGTCGGCCATGCCGCCGCGCACCAGATGGAACGCTTGGCCCATGGCGTGGTTGGCCGAGGAACAGGCCGTGGTTACCGTGAAGGCGGGGCCTTTCAGCCCGTGCTTCATTGAGATGTTTGAACACGGCGCCGACGCCATCAGCCGCGGCACCACAAACGGGTGCACGCGATTCTTGCCCTCTTCGAACACTGCGCGATAGGCGTCGTCGATGGTGCCCATGCCGGTCAGCGCGGTGCCGATGACGGTGGCGGCGCGCAGGCTTTCTTCGTCAGTCAGCACCAGCCCTGCGCTTTCCACCGCCTCAGCCGCGGCGACCAATGCCAGCTGGGTGGTGCGGTCGTAAAGCGCAAGCTCCGAGCGGGTGAAGCGGTCCTCACCCACAAAGAAATCGGCCTGCCCACCAATGGTGACCTGCAGGCGTTCGATGCCGGTGATGGACATTTCCTTGACGCCAGAGCGTCCTGCCTCAAGCCCGGCGCAATGGGCCGCGGCCCCTTCGCCAAGGGCTGACACCACGCCCATCCCGGTGATCACGACGCGGCGCATCCGTTCAGCCCTTCTGCTCTGCGATCAGCTTCTTGACCGCCGCCACGATGGCCGCGACCGAAGAAATGTCGAATTCCCCCTGGGAGGGATCGTTCGCGTTGAAAGGCACAGAGATGTCAAACCCTTCCTCAATCGCAAAAACGGTCTCCACCAGCCCAAGGCTGTCGAGGCCGAGATCTTCAGGCGTGCTGTCCAGCTTTACCTGGTCGCGGTCAAGCACCGCCTGTTCGGCAAGAATACCGATCACTTTCGCTTCCACGTCGTCGGACATCCATTGCCCTCCCGCCAATCCGTTCCGCGTTTACCTATAGGGTCGCGCGGGGCACGAAAAGAATAAACTATCCGCCCAGCTTCGCCAAAAGCCGGGGCAGCCGACGCATGGCCATCAACATCTTCATATACTCATCCCGCGCAATGGCCGGAGAGCCCATCACCACCGTCCGCGGCGCCACCTTCGAGGCCACCCCAGACGACGCCGCCACCACCACGTCCGACCCGATCGTCACATGGTCAGCCACGCCCACCTTGCCGCCAAGCACGACCCGGTCGCCGATCTGCGCGCTGCCGGCGATGCCGACCTGTGCGCACAAAAGGCACGACGCCCCGATCGACACATTGTGGCCGATCTGGACCTGATTGTCGATTTTCGTGCCCGCTCCGACGGTTGTATCGTGAAGCGTGCCGCGATCAATGGTTGTATTTGCCCCGATCTCAACATCGCTGCCCAAAGTGACCGCGCCCAGCGAATGGATCCGCATCCAGACTGAGTTGCGCGCCTCAGCAACGCCACCGGTTTCCTTGGCGTTCTCCACCGTCGATTTCTCAGGCGTGACAAAGGAAAAACCGTCAGCGCCGATCACCGCGCCAGCGTGAAGGATCGGCCGGTCGCCGATGGTCACGCGCGCGCCGATGCGCACACCAGGATATATCAGCGCGTCTTCGCCCAGCACCACATCTGCGCCGATCGTGACATGGGCGCAGATCCGCGCGCCCTTGCCGATGCGTGCGCGCGCACCGATCACCACGAACGGGCCGATGGCGGCACCTTCGCCGATTTCGGCATCAGGCGCGATCACGGCAGAGGGATGGATGCCGCCATCAAGATCCAGATCATAGGCGAACATCGTGGTGATCCCGGCCATGCCGACCCGCGGCCGGGCAATCGCCACCGCCGCGTCCAGCCCCAGATCGGCCAGATCGGCCCCGTGCCACACCAGCGCGGCGCGGGCCGGGGATGCGCGCAGCGCGTCCGCATAGCTGGGGTCCATCGCAATGGCCAGATCGCCGGCTACGGCCTTTGCCGGGTGGGCCGGGCGGCCGACACGCAGGCTGGCATTGCCCAGCGGCTCAGCTCCCAGCGCCTCGGCGATGCGTGCGATCGTCCAGCTCATGCCATACGCTCCGTCCGAGGCGGGACGGCGCGGGGGGTCGCGCCGATCATCCGAAGCATCGCTTATATGACGCCGGAGCTTCGCTGGCCAGCGCCGCTGAACCCAAGGCCGGGTCCGCAGCCGCCGCGCCGGTCACATTGCCGACACGCCAGCCTTTTCAAGCGCCGCCCAGACGGTGGCGTCGCGGCCATAGATGTCAGCCCGGAACCGGTCCTGCCCCGTCGCCGTATCAACCCAGGCGGTGCGGTACATCAGGTGCACCTGCAGCGGATTTTCGATCTTCACCCAGATCTCCTCACCGCGGGCTTCCCATTCCTCAAATTGCACAACCGGGTCGTCGACTTGCCCTTCAAGCAGCAGATGCGCTAGGTCGATCGGCCGCTCCAGCCGCACGCAGCCATGGGAGAAGGCGCGCATGTCCTTGGCGAACAGGCTGCGCGACGGGGTGTCGTGCAGATAAATCGAGAACTGGTTGGGGAACATGAACTTCACCCGGCCCAGCGCGTTGCCATCACCCGGCAACTGCTTGATGCGCCACGGAAAGCTTCTCTCCGAATAGCTGGACCAATCGACCGTATAGGGATCAGGCGCGGGATCGTCACCGGTCGGGATCAGCACCATGTTCTGACGCGCAAGATAGGACGGATCGGCGCGCAGCAGCGGCAGGATTTCCTTGGTGGTGATGGAGCGCGGGACATTCCAGCTCGGGTTCACCACCATATGGGTCATCACGTCCGAGAATTCCGGTGTGCGGTGCTTGTCGGCCTTGCCGACCACCACGCGCATCGTCTCAATCTGCGTGCCCTTGTCGAACAGGGTCATGGTGAAATCGGCCTGATTGACCTCAATCCGGCGCGCGCCAAGATCGCGGTTCATCCAGCGCATCCGCTCCAGATTAACGGCGATCTGGCGCAGGCGCCCCGCTGCGGTCACCGACATCGCCTCCAGACTGCGCCGCCCGACCACGCCGTCGGCGTTCAGGCCATGGCGTGTCTGAAAGCGGATCACCGCGGCCTCCAGCTCCGCATCAAAGCTGGGGGCGGCGGGCGGTTCAACCGCGTTGGACGCGACCACCACAGGCCTCAGATCGGGGGAGGCGTCGCCAAGTTCGATCAGACGCACGCGCAGGCGTTCGACCTGCGGGCCGCTGTCGCCCAGGCGCAGCACTCTTGCATCAGGCGCGGGTGCGGCCCAGCCACCGCTTTCAATCAACGCGCGGAACGCGGCGAGGCGCCCGCGCAGGGCCGCATAACCGGGATCGGCGGGGGCCATCGCCTCCAGCGTGCGGCGCGGCTCCGCCGAGGCGGCCAGCGCGTTCAGCAACGCCATCCGGTCGGGGCGCGGCGGATCAATGTGAATTTCGTCATCAATCCGCCGCGGGCTCAGCGCGCCAGATGTCAGCTCAGTCCCGTAGCGCATCGCGGCCAGTGACAGCGCGACGTCGAGCGCGGCCTGCTCCGCCCAAGCGGCGGTTCCGGTCAGCCCCGCCAGCGCGTCAAGCCGCACGCGCAGCGCAGCGGTGTCGGCCACGGACGGCAACCCATGTGATCCCGCGCCTTCGAAAGCCGCCAGCATCGAGGCGGCGACCCGCCCAGGCCGATCGCCCAGCCAGATCGGTGCCCAGTTGCGCCCGGCATATACGGCCAGCAGCGCAGGGTCTCCGATACTTTCGACGGCACCGCGGATCGCGCGCGCTTGCGGCAACACTGCGGCCACGCCCATCACGGCAGGCGGCGGCGTCGGGACAACTGTTTGCGCTGCCAACGGAACCACGGCGCAGGTCAGGGCGACCGCAGCGGCGCTCAGCGTCCAACGGCGATTGGCGAGAAAGCTCATCAAGGAGGCTCCGGTCATGATCAATTCAACCTTTCCGGCAAAGTTATCTCAAATGCAGCGAGGCGACCATATGGGCACCAGTCGACTCTCCGGATTCTCCGCGGGGCGTGGGAAATCCGCAGCATTCCCTTGGCATCCCCTTCTGCGCATCACCGCGAAGGGGCCGCCTTGGGGCCTTGCGCACGGGCGCAGACCCTGTGGCGGCGGACTTTCTGCCCATCAATACGTGGCGGGACCCAAGCGTTGCATTCAAGCCGCGAACTACGGCAATTTTGCGTCTAAACTGCCACTTGGCCGGCCCCTGCCGCATGTGTGATAACTATGCCGGGCACCCGGTTAACAGGTGCTGTCGGCGCAAAGACCGAAGATAAAAAACGGAACGAGGCAAGTTGACCATGGCCATGACCGACCGCGGGAACCTGATGTCCCGCAGGGCGGCGCTCGGGCTGATATCGGGAGCCGCCTGCATCGCAGCGGTGCCCGCTTTCGCTGCAGCGCCTGCCATCCAGCGTGGGGCCGGGTCTTTCCGCGCCATATCGCTGACGTCAAGCCGATTGGGCGAGCAGTTGCGCACCGTCTATTGGGCCGACGGATCGTATATCCCCGAAGCGCTTGAGGAAATCAGCTTTCTTCTGCGTGATTGGCGGGAAAACACCGCCATGCCCTACGACCCCACTGCGATCGACGTTCTGGCCGCGCTGACCCGCAAGCTCGACATCTCAACCCCCATTGAGGTGGTGTCGGGCTATCGCAGCAAGCACACCAATGATGAACTGCGTAAGACCCATCGCGGGGTCGCCAAAAACAGCTATCACACCCGCGCGATGGCCATAGACATCCGCGTGCCCCGCCGCAGTGTGCGGCAGGTGGCGAACGCGGCAGAATCGCTGGGTGGCGGCGGCGTCGGTCGCTACACCCGGTCATCGTTTGTGCATGTGGACAGCGGACCGCTGCGCACCTGGGGTCGCTGAGCCTTCGCTGCAATGCCTCGCAGATGCATAATGCGATCAGGGGTCTTGACGCAGCGACACGGTTTCGGCTTGGGTTCGGGCAGCGCCACCGCGCGCACATGATTTGTCGGGAGAGCCGTCATGCCCCCCACCGCCCCGGTCAAAGACCAGATCACCATCGCGCAGCTTGTGCATGATCCCTACGCGATCTATCGCCGTCTGCGCGCCGAAGCGCCGGTTGCCAAGGTTCCGTCGGTCAATCGCACGCTGCTGACCAAGGCCGCCGATACCCGTTATATCAAAGACAACCCAGTGCTGTTCAGCTCTGACGATCCGCACACCCCGATGGAGCGGGCGTTTCGCGCCAAGACCTTGATGCGCAAGGACGGCGAGGACCATATGCGCGAGCGCATGGCCATGGCCCCCGCCTTTGGCGCACGGGTGATCCGTGACATCTGGGCGCCGATGTTTGAAAAATTCGCCGAAGATTACGTCGCCCGCCTGCCTAGGGGTGAGGTGGTGAACCTGTTCGCCGACCTCGCCGCGCCGTTCTCCGCGCGGTGTCTGGCCGAACTGCTGGGGATCCCCGAAGCCGCAGACCGCGAGATGGAGGTCTGGTCCCAGCGCCTGATCGACGGTGCCGGCAATTTCGGCTGGACCCCCAAGCTGTTCGAAGACAGCGACGAGGCAAACGACCAGATGGACGTCGTGATTGCCAAGGCGGTGGTGCGGCATCGGGCGGAAAAGGGCCCCTCAGCGCTGGCGGTTATGGTCAATGCAGACGACCCGATCGCGATGTCCCAGATCGTCGCCAACATCAAGATCGCCATCGGTGGCGGCATCAATGAACCGCGCGACGCGTCCTCAACGCTGATCTACGGGCTGCTGACCAATCCAGACCAGCGCGGCGCGGTTCTGTCCGGCGACATCACATGGAATGTGGCGTTTGAGGAAGCGGTGCGCTGGGTTGCGCCGATCCAGGTCTCCTCACGCGTTGCGACCGAGGACACTGAGATCCGAGGCATCCACATCCCCAAAGGCGACGTGGTGATGTCGGTCCAAGCCTCCGCCAACCATGATGAGGACATCTACGAGGACGGGCATCTTTTTAATGTCTTCCGCCCAAAAGCGCCTCATCAGTCATTTGGCGCCGGCCCGCATTTCTGCCAGGGCACACATGTGGCGCGCCGCATGGTGGCGCAGATCCTGATGCCGGTGCTGTTCGACCGTTTCCCCAAAATGTCGCTGCCCGACCCGGACGCGGTGAAATTCATCGGTTTTGGGTTCCGTGGGCCGATGTCGCTGCCGGTCCTTCTGAATTAACGCATGATTTCAAAGGCTTGATTTTAAAAAATAGGCCTATGGAATCGGCCATGCCACTTTAGCATAACGCTACGTCGAACTCGTTGACATGTTTACGAATCTCCCCCTATTCTGCGCTTTGTCGGACAAACCGATCAACGCCGGATGGCAAAGGGATGACTCGCTTGGGACTGCGCGCGCAACTTGGATTGTTGGTAAAGGATCGGCCCCAGACGGGGCTGGCCCTCAGCAAGATTGCGCTGCGGCCGACCTACCTGATCGTCGCCGACCGGATTGAGCGGGAGATCATGGAAGGCCGCCTGCGCCCCGGCGACCGCCTGCCCACCGAAACCGCTTTGGCCGAAGACCTCGGCGTCAATCGGTCCACCATGCGCGAAGGTCTGCGGCTGATGGAACAGGCCGGGCTGGTGGAGCGCAGATCGGGCCGCCGTCTTTATGTGGCGGTGCCAGGGGCTGCGCGTCTGGGCGCGCCAGTGTGCCGCGCGCTGTTGCTGAGCAGCGTGACCTTCGAAGAGCTTTACCAACTGATGCTGGCGCTGGAACCGCGCGCCGCCCTTCTGGCGGCTGAACGGATCGACGCCGCAGCGCTGGGCGCGCTTGATGACAACCTAGCGCGCACCGAAGCTGCCGCAGCGCGCGGTGATGCGGTCACCGCCCATGACGTGGAATTCCACGGGCTGGTCGCGCAGGCCATGGGCAACCCCGCTTGGATCGTGGCGCGCGAACCGGCGGCAAGCTTGCTCTACCCCGCCTCAGACCCGATGATGCGCCGCCTGCCACAGGCCACAGGCCGCCTGATCGATGCGCACCGCGCGATCATCGCAGCCCTGCGCGCAGGCAACGGCAAAAGCGCGGAGACATGGATGCGCCGCCATATCGAAGATTTCAAACGCGGCTACGCCATGGCCGGATTTTCTTTCGATCAGCGTGTGACAGCACCGCACGAAGCGCGCGCGCCCTGAATGTCGCGGGCGGCGCCGCTGCCTGAGACCCGCCGCCCGGCAAAACGCGCACAGACGCGTCGGGCGCACAGAATGGCCCCCGCCTTTTGCGGATGGCCGACCAAACGACACTGCAACCGGGAGGATACCAAATGTCTGTGAAATCGCATATCCGCAGCACGACTGCGACATTGGCGGGGGCCATGATGCTCGCCGCCCCGGCAATGGCCGACGAGGGCGTCTACAAAATCGGCGTCGTCACTTTCCTGTCAGGCCAGGCCGCTGAAAGCTTTGGCGTTCCGGCGTGGAACGGCGGCAAGCTGCTGATCGAAAAGCTCAATGCCGGTCTTGCGCCCGCGCCTTATGACAAGGTCGGCTTCGGCGGCATGAAGATCGAAGCGATCCCGATCGACGAAGCTGGCGGTGCCACCAAGCAGGTGCAGGAATTCCGCAACCTCGTGCAGCGCGAAGGCGTGGATGCGGTTGTGGGGTATGTGTCGTCGGGCGATTGCCTCGCGATCGCGCCGGTGGCCGATGAGCTGAAAGCGCTGACCATCCTTTACGATTGCGGCACGCCGCGGGTCTTCGAAGACGGATCGTATGAATACGCCTTCCGCACTGCTGCCCATGCCACCATGGATAACGTGTCGATGGCGCGGTACCTGAAGGCGCGTGACATCAAGGTCAACTCCTTCGCGGGTCTGAACCAGGACTATGCTTGGGGCCATGACAGCTGGAATGACTTCACCGCCGCCATGGGCCAGCTTTACCCCGACGCCGAAATGAAGGACGCGCAGTTCCCCGCCTTTGGCGCGGGTCAGTATGGCACGGAAATTTCGGCACTGATGCGCTCACGCGCAGATGTGGTCCACAGCTCCAACTGGGGCGGAGACCTGCAGTCGTTCATCCTTCAGGCCAAACCGCGCGGCCTGTTTTCGAAAAGCCAGGTGGTGTTTTCGGCCGGTGACCACGTGATCCCGGCCCTGGGCAACAATTTCCCCGAAGGCGTCGTGCTGGGGGCCCGCGGGGCCTATGGCCTGATGTCGCCGGACACCGCCCTGAACAACTGGTGGTATGCCACCTATGAGGCCGAATACGGCGTGTTCCCGGTGCAGGCCCCCTACCGCATGGCGCAGGCCCTGCTGGGTCTGAAATCGGCGATCGAAAAGGCCATGGAGGCCAATGGCGGCACGCGCCCGTCGGTTGACGAGATCCGCGCCGCGATGAAGGGCCATGAATGGGAAAGCCCCGGTGGTCTGATCCAGATGAAACTGGGCAATGGCCATCAGGCAATCCAGCCTTCCGCTATTGGCACCACGGCCAAGGACGCCGACGGCAACATCACGCTGGTCGACATTGAGCGGTTCGCCGCAGCCTGCGTCAACCCGCCCGAGGGCATGAAGAGCGTTGACTGGATCAATGCCGGCTTCCCCGGCGCGACCTGCGACTGACACGATTGGCGGGGCGCGTTCGCGCGCCCCGCCTGCCCTGCTGGCGCCTTGCCCTGCAAGCCCGCTGTCCTAAAAGCGCACCCTCATAAATGCGTGCTGTCCTAAAAGCGCTGTGCCCTGCAAGCGTCCTGCCCTGCAAGCGAAAGGCTTACCCCCGTGGAACTCGTCGACATCCTCACCATCTTGGTCGATGGAGTGGTCTATGCATCCTGGCTGTTCATGGTCGCCCTCGGGCTGACCCTGATCTTCGGTGTGCTTCAGATCCTCAACCTCGCCCATGGCAGTCTTTATGCGCTTGGCGCCTATGCGGCCGCGTCCCTGACGATGCTGGTCCCGTATTTCGGGCTGCCGCCGGTCTTTTCGCTCGTGGCGATGTTTCTCGCCGCCCTTGCCGTCGCCACCGTGGTCACGCCGCTGCTGGAGCGCGGCCTGCTGCGCATGTTCTACGGCAAGGACGAAGTGCTGATCCTTCTGGTGACTTACGCGGTGTTCCTGGTCCTTGAGGACGTCACCAAGCTGATCTGGGGCGTCACGCCCTATTATGTGTTCGAACCGCGTGAGCTGTTCGGCATCATCGAGATCGGAGATCTTTTTTACGTCGGCTATGACCTGATGCTGATTGTGCTGGCCGCGATCTGCGGGCTGACCGTCTGGCTGGGGCTGAACCGCACCACCACTGGCAAAGTCGTGCTGGCCGTGATCCACAACCCTGAGGTCAGCGCCTGCATGGGCGTGAACATCAACCGCGTCTACATGCTGGCGTTTTTCGTGGGGGTGTTCCTTGCCGCACTTGCGGGGGCCTATACCGCGCCGCTGATATCGGTACAGCCGGGCATCGGCGTAAATGTCATCATCCAAAGCTTTGCGGTGATCATCATCGGCGGGTTGGGGTCGATCCCCGGCGCGGCCATCGGCGCACTGATTGTCGGGATCGTGCGCGCCACCGCGGTCTATGAGCTGCCCGAGGCTGAGATCTTCATCATCTATCTGGTGATGGCCATCGTGCTGGTGTTCCGCCCTGAGGGTCTGTTCACCCGCAGCCAGGCGAGGAAAATCTGATGATGCACGCATCTACGACGCGCGCGCTGCTGGCTGGCGCTTTGGCGCTGGTTTTGCTGATCGGCGCCGGAATGGCCATGCCCGCATGGCTTTTGTTCACCGCCACCAAGGCCATCGGCTATGGGCTGGTGGCGCTGGGGATCATCACGCTGATGCGTGGCGGGATCGTCAGCTTCGGCCAGGGGCTGGTCTATTGCATCGGCGCCTACGCAGCGGGCCTGCTGGCAGTGCAAGGCGGGATCACTGACGCCGCTGTGCTGCTGGTCGTCGGCGGCGCGACCCCCGCGCTGGCGGGGGTGATCCTCGGCCCCCTGATCGCGCGCTATCGCGGCATCTTCTTTGCGATGCTGACGGTGGCGCTGTCGATGGTGCTGTATGGCGTGCTGGTGAAGATGAGCTCAATCGGCGGGTCTGACGGCTTCACCTTGCCCGAACCGACCTTCTTTGGCTGGGCCCCGGGCGTTGAGGATTCAGATTTCGCGCTATACGTCATGGGCGCGGTGGTCTGCGTGGTCGCGGCCACGGCGTGCCGGCTGTATTTTGACGGCATGGCGGGCATGGTTGCGATGGCGGTGCGTGAAAATGAGCTGCGGGTCGAATATCTTGGCGCGTCGGCCTTCAATGTCACGGTGCGCAACTTTGTCATCGCGGCAGGGCTGGGCGGGCTGGGCGGCACGCTCAATGGCCTTGCGTTGGGCCATATCGACCCGCTGTTCAGCTTTTGGACCACATCGGGCGAGTTTGTGTTCATCGCAGTGCTGGCGGGGCATCTGAGCGTCGCAGCCGCGTTCGTGGCGGCGATGATCTTGGAACTGGTGCGCTCGTTCTCCAACCGCTACTTCCCTGAGACATGGCAGCTGGTGCTTGGCCTGTTCCTGATCGGCACGATCATCTTCCTGCCCGGCGGGATCGGGTCACTGTGGGTGCGCAAATCCAAGACCAAGCCCGGCCCGGAGGACGAAGAATGAATGTTCCCATTCTTGAAGCCCGCAAGATCGAAAAGCGCTTTGGCGCAGTTCGTGCGGCAGATGACGTGAACATCGCGGTTCCCAAGGGCCAGAACCTGGCGCTGATCGGTGCCAATGGCGCGGGCAAGACCACGTTCATGAACATCGTCACCGGGTATATGAAGCCCGACAGCGGTGCGGTGTTGCTGGACGGGATCGATGTCACGCGCCTGAACCCACGCCAGATCACCCGCAAGGGCGTGTCGCGGTCATTCCAGATCCCCCAGTTGTATGAGCCGATGAGCGCGCGTGACAATCTGCTGGTGGCGATCGGCGCCTCGGGCCGCAAATTTGGCTGGCTGCGGCCCGCCCGCGACCCGGCATTGATCGACGAGGCGGACGGGGTGCTGGCCCGCTTTGAGCTGTCGGCCTATGCCGACCGACCGGTCAGCGAGCTGCCCGGCGGGGTGCGCAAGCTGCTGGACATCGCCATGGCGCTGGTCCGAAAACCCAAAGTGCTGCTGCTGGACGAACCGACCAGCGGCGTCAGCGTGGATGAAAAATTTCCCCTGATGGACACTGTGATGGCGGCCCTGTCGACTGAGGAGGTCACCGTCATCTTTGTTGAGCACGACATGGACATCGTCACCAGATACGCGTCCCGCGTGCTGGCGTTTTATCAAGGCCGGGTGATCGCCGATGACGACCCCTCCGAAGTGATGCGCAACGAAGAGGTCCAGCGCTACGTGACCGGCACGCTGAAGAAGGAGGCCGTGTCATGATGCTGACCGCTGACGACGTGCATGTGAAAATCGGTGCGATCACCGCCCTGCGCGGGTTCTCAATGAGCATCGATCAGGGTGAGCTGGTGGCCCTGACGGGCAGGAACGGCGCGGGCAAGACCACGTTCATGAAATCAGTCATGGGTCTGCGCCCGCCCCGCAAAGGCACGATCACCTTTGATGGGGTCAATCTGGCCGGGCTGCCGGTGCATGAACGCGCCGCCATGGGCATCGGCTATATGCCTGAGGATCGCGGCCTGATCCCCGACCTGACGGTTGAGGAAAACATCCTGCTGCCAACCTGGGTCACCAGCGCGCTGAAAGGGCCGGAGCGGCTGGAGGTCGTCTATGAGATCCTGCCAGAGCTGATCGAGATGCGGTCAAGAAAGGCGCTGCTGCTGTCGGGCGGTCAGCAGAAACTGGCCGCACTGGCCCGTGCGCTGGCGTGCGGCACGCGGCTTTTGCTGCTTGATGAGCCGTTCGAAGGCGTTGCCCCCGCGCTGGCCCAGCGTCTGTCATCAGTCATCGCACAGCTGAAGGGAGAGCATATGGCGATCCTTCTCAGCCAGTCGGAACTGAACCATTCCTTCGACGTGTTCGACCGCGATTTCGTGATTGAGCGCGGGGCGAACGCGGCCTCAGCCCACGCCTGACTTTATGGCGCCGTGATGATCCATGTCATTGCGGCGCACCAATTGGCGCATATCTTGGCGGTGCGCGCACGCCCCTTCCCGGCGCGC
>Ga0256372_1000019_pt1 | contig 12118 bp, 8 predicted proteins | sample SI3LviralmetaG_FD_190081 | JGI IMG/M metagenome (GOLD analysis project Ga0256372, IMG submission 190081) | Sea-ice brine viral communities from Beaufort Sea near Barrow, Alaska, United States - SI3L | ecosystem: Environmental > Aquatic > Marine > Coastal > Brine | place: USA: Alaska | collected...
GAGCCTTTATGCCCCCGGCGCGCAATTGCAGGGTGCCAAGCTGCGCGGCGCCGATCTGGAAAAGGCCATGATGCCCGGGGCCGATTTCACCGGGGCCGACATCCGCGACGCCGACATCGCGTCAGCGGAGCTGTCGGGGGCCATACTGAAAGACGCCGATCTGCGCGGTGCCCTGATGCGGCGCGCCGAATTGTCGGGTGCCGACATGACCGGCATCCGCGCCGACGGCATTGATCTGGAACGCGCGGTGCTGACTGGCGCCAAGCTGGCGGACGCAATCCTCAAGGACGCGGACATGGACCGCGCGCAGGCCGTGGGCGCCGATCTGCGCGGCGCCGACCTGACCGGCGCACGGTTGTCGAGCGCGGATCTGACCGGCGCCGATCTGCGCGGTGCCAATCTGGACGACGCGCTGCTTCGGCGCACCGATCTGTCCGGCGCCGATCTGCGCGATGTGCGCGGTCTGACCCAAGCGCGGCTGGCCATGGCCTGCGGCGACGGGGCCACCAAGCTGCCCTCAGACATGCGAATCGACCTATGCGATTGACGCTTGGGGCATGTCGCTTGTTGACAAGCAGGCGTCGCAAATTGTCCTCTGAGCCTGAAAGCAACGCGCCGAGCGTCCACTGAGGCAGCGACCAGAAGGAGACGCCCCATGACTGACCCCCGCACCGTCACCGGCAGGCCCCTGCACCCCAAGGTCGCGGCCTTTGCGGCGCAGGTGCACGATGACGGGCCGTCGCGGCGTGAATTTCTGGCCATGGCCACCGCGCTGGGGGCAACGACCGTCGCAGCCTACGCACTGCTGGGCCTTGCGGCGCCGGGCCGCGCCAAGGCCGCAAGCACCGGGGGCGGGACCCTGCGCTGCCAGATGGAGATCAAGCGCGTGCGGGACCCGCGCATCTTTGACTGGTCCGAAATGGGCAACATCGCGCGCGGGGTGGTGGAACCGCTGGTGCTTTATTCCAATGATTTCACATTTGAGCCGTGGCTGCTTGAGGCGTGGGAGGTGTCCGGCGACGCCAAGACCTACACCCTGCATGTGCGCAAGGGCGTGACCTGGTCAAACGGCGACGCTTTCACCGCCGATGACGTGATTTTCAACCTGCATCGCTGGTGCGACAAGGCCGCTGAGGGCAACTCCATGGCCGGGCGCATGGCCACCCTGATCGATGCGGACACCGGCAAGGCTGGTGCCGGGGTCATCGAAAAACTGGGCGATCACACCGTGCGCCTGAACCTGCCCGCGCCCGACATCACCATCATCCCTGGCATGGCCGATTACCCAGCGCTGATCGTGCACCCCACATTCGACGAGACCGGCGCGGACCTTAGCGCCAACCCGATCGGCACCGGCCCCTTTGCCCTGACCGAGATGGAGGTCGGCGTGCGCGCGGTGCTGACCCGCCGCGGCGGCTGGTGGAACGGCGAGGTGGCGTTGGAGCGGGTAGAATATCTCGATTACGGCACCGACCCATCGGCATTTCTTGCGGCCTTTGAGGCCCAGGAAATCGACATGGTCCACCAATCCAACACCGATTTCATCGAGATCTTTGACTCGATAGGCTTGGCGCGGTCGGAGGTCGTCACCGCCTCCACCATCGTCGCGCGCATGAACATCGCAGCTGTGGTGGATGGCAAGATCCCCTATGCCGATCAACGCGTGCGCCGGGCAGTGCAGATGTCGGTCGACAACGACGTGGTGCTTGAACTGGGCTATGGCCACCGCGGCCAGCCCGCGGAAAACCACCATGTCGGCCCGATGCACCCCGAATACGCCGAACTGCCAAAGGTCGGCCGCGACCCGGCCGCCGCCCTCGCGCTGCTAATCGAAGCGGGGATGGAGGATCATGAGCATGAGCTGATCTCCATCGACGACGACTGGCGCCGCAACACCGCCGACGCGATCGCGGCGCAGATGCGCGACGCGGGCATCAAGGTCAAACGCACGATCCTGCCGGGCGCGACTTTCTGGAACGATTGGGCGAAATACCCGTTCTCAACCACCGACTGGAACATGCGGCCCCTGGGCGTGCAGGTGCTGGCGCTGGCCTACCGGACGGGCGAGGCATGGAACGAAAGCGCCCATTCCAACCCCGCCTTCGACGCCAAGCTGCGCGACGCCCTGGCCATCGCCGACCCGGACGCCCGCCGCGTGGTGGTGAAGGATCTGGAGCAGATGCTTCAGGACAGCGGCGTGCTGATCCAGCCGTATTGGCGCTCGCTCTACCGCCATTTCACCCCTGCGGTGCAGGGCGCGGGGATCCACCCGACGTTCGAGCATCACCACCACCTGTGGTCCATCGAGACCTGAGCAACGGTCGGGCAGGGGCGCAGATTATTCGCAGAATAATCTGGCTTCGGCGCCCGGCATCCAGGCAAAAATTCTTCTGCGAAGAATTTTGCGCTCCATCCGCGCCGCCCGCGCCTTGGCTGAGGACGCTGCTTTGCTGATGTTCATCCTCCGCCGCATTGGTGCAATGATCCTGACGGCGCTGTGCCTGACGTTCATCGTGTTCTTCCTGACCAATCTTGACCCCAACTTGGAAAAGCTCGCCAAGGAGCAAAACAACGCCCGCATGAGCGACGTCCAGGTCGAAAGCTGGCTGGAGCGTGAGGGCTATCGCCGCCCGCTGGTCATCCGCTACGGCGAATGGCTGGGCGCGGTGGCGGTCGGGGATTTCGGGCGCTCGACCCGGTTCGACAAGCCGGTGGCAGCATTGGTTAGCAAGCGGCTGGGTTACACTGCCAAGCTGATGTTCTGGGTGATGGTGGTGATGGTCCCCTCAGCGCTGCTGATCGGGGTTCTGGCGGGAATGCGTGAGGGGTCGAAGACCGACCGGGGCCTGTCAACCCTCGCCATCATCACCACTGCGACGCCGGAATATGTCTCTGGCGTGGTGTTTTCGGTGGTGTTCGCGTCCTCAATCGTCGGGCTAAAATGGCTCAAGGGCTCGGCTGCATCGGCAACCCAGGACATCACCTTTGAAAATTTCGCCCTGCCAGTCATGACCATGGCAATCTACGGCATGGGCTATGTGGCGCGGATGACCCGTGCATCCATGGCTGAGGTGATGACCGCCCAATACATCCGCACCGCGCGCCTGAAGGGGCTGAGCTTTCCGGCCATCGTGATCCGCCATGCCCTCAGGAATGCGCTGATCGCGCCGTTCACGGTGATCATGCTGCAATTTCCGTGGCTGCTGACCGGCGTGGTGATCGTGGAGACGCTGTTCAACTACAAAGGCTTCGGTTGGCTGTTGCTTGAAGCCGCGAGCAACAACGACATCCAACTGCTGCTGGGCTGTTCGATCGTCGCGGTGGCGGTGGTGCTGGCGACGCAGCTTATCTCAGACCTTGGCTATGCGTGGCTGAACCCGCGCATCAGGACGGGCTGAGCCATGGCGTTGGGATGGAGCGAAATCACGCTGAATGTCATCGCCGCGTTCGGGCCGGTCTGGGCGGCGATGGCGCTGGTGCTGGGTGCAGCCTGGGCGCTGCGCGCGCGGCTGGGGCTGGCGGGGCGGCTGTTCGACAGCCCGGTGGGGATGATCGGGCTGGCGCTGGTGCTGTTCTGGGCGCTGACCGCACTGCTGGCCGATCAGGTCGCGCCATTTGATCCGCTGGCGCAATTAAGCGGCATGAAGAACAAGAAGCCCGGCTGGCCGGTCAAGGGCGCGCCGGGGGCCTATTACCTGCTGGGCGGCGACAATCTGGCCCGCGACGTGTTCAGCCGCATGGTCCATGGCGCCCGCGCGGTGCTGTCGATCGCGCCTGCGGCCACGCTGTTCGCGTTCATGGCCGGGATCACGCTGGGGCTGCCCGCGGGTTTTCGCGGGGGGTGGACCGATGCGGTTCTGTCTTTTGTGGCCAATCTGGTGCTCGCGTTCCCGGTGATCTTGCTGTTTTACCTGCTGGTGACGCCTGAAATCCGGCAGACCGGCGTGCCGATGGTCATGGCCGCGGCGCTGTTTGCGTTTCCGGTGGCGTTTGCCGTGCTGATGGTCTCATCGCGCCATGGCGGGGTGCCGGGCAAGCTGTGGCCCCGTCTGGCGCTGGTGCTGGCGGTCGGGGGCTGGGCGTGGCTGGGGCTGGCCTTTGGCGCTGACCCGCTGGGGGTGTTCGCCATGGACCCCAACTTGCTGAATGTCTTTGTGTCAGTGGTGTTCGTGAACGCGCCCGCGGTGTTTCGCATCGTGCGCGGGCTGACCATGGATGTGCGCGCCCGCGATTACGTCGCCGCCGCCCAGACCCGCGGCGAGGGGCAGTGGTTCATCATGTTGTGGGAAATCCTGCCCAACATCCGCGGCCCGCTGATTGTCGATTTCTGCCTGCGGGTTGGCTACACGACGATTCTTTTGGGCACGCTGGGGTTCTTTGGCCTTGGGGTCAGCCCCGAAAGCCCCGACTGGGGCATGACCATCAACGAAGGGCGGAAGCTGCTGACCATCCATCCCCATCCCGCCCTGCCGCCTGCCTTTGCGCTGATGTCACTGGTGCTGGGGCTGAACCTGCTGGCCGACGGGCTGCGCGAGCAGTCGCTGAAGCATTGAGGAGGCGCGCATGACCAACCCAGTGCTGGAGATCGATAACCTCTCGATCAGCTTTGCCACGCGGGGCGGCGACATCCCCGCGGTGATGGATTTTTCGTGCCGCGTGATGGCCGGAGAGGCAATGGGTCTGGTTGGCGAATCTGGCTGTGGAAAATCAACCGTGGCCCTTGGCATCATGCGCGATCTGGGCGCGCGCGGGCGGATCACTGGCGGGTCAATCCGGTTCAAGGGCCGCGATATGGCCGCGCTGTCACCGCGCGAATTGCGTGCCATCCGCGGGCGTGAAATCGCGATGGTCTACCAAGAACCGATGGCGTCGCTGAACCCGGCCATGCGCGTCGGGCGCCAATTGGCTGAGGTTCCGATGCTGCATGCCGGCGTCGGGCGCGCTGAGGCTGAGGCCCGCGCGCTGGCGATGATCGACGCGGTGCGTCTGCCCGACCCGGCGCGCATCGCCCAAAGCTTTCCGCACCAGCTTTCGGGCGGCCAGCAGCAGCGCATCGTGATCGCCATGGCGCTGATGGCCAACCCCGCCCTGTTGCTTCTGGATGAACCAACCACCGCGCTGGATGTGACGGTTGAGGCCGGGATCATCGATCTGGTGAAAGACCTTGGGGCGCAGATGGGCACATCTTTGCTGTTCATATCGCACAATCTGGGGCTGGTTCTGGATGTCTGCGACCGCCTGTGCGTGATGTATTCCGGCGAGGCGGTGGAAACCGGCCCCATCGCTGAGGTGTTCGATCACATGCGCCACCCCTACACCAAAGGGCTGATGGGCGCGCTGCCATTGCCCGGGACCGATCGGGTGTCGCGCCCGCTGACCCCAATCCCCGGTCAGCTGCCGCTGCCACACGCCCGCCCGGCGGGCTGCAATTTCGGGCCGCGCTGTGTGCATCTCCAATCCGGTCTGTGCGACGCCGCCCCGGTGCCAATGCTGGACCTGCCGGGCCGCGACCGCCACGCAACCCGCTGCCTGCGCTGGCGTGAGATCAGCTGGGACACCTCGCCCGCCCTGACCAAGGCACCCATGGAGGCCCCGCTTGGCCCCCCGGTTTTGCGGGTGGAGGGGCTGAAAAAGCATTACCCAGGCACACGCGGCGCAGCGTCGGTCAAGGCCATCGAAGACATCAGCTTTACCGCGCATGAGGCCGAGACCCTCGCGATTGTTGGCGAATCGGGTTGCGGGAAATCCACGCTCGCCAAGGTGCTGCTGGGGCTTGAGACAGCGACCGGGGGCACCGCAATCATGGCTGGCGTTGATCTGGCGAACATCCCGGTGGAAAAGCGCAGCCCGCGCGATCTGGCGGGCATTCAGATGGTGTTCCAGAACCCGTTCGACACGCTCAACCCATCCTACACCGTGGGCGCACAGATCATCCGGGCGTTGGAGAAATTTGGCATCGGCACCGATGATGGCGACCGGCATGCACGGATGCTGACCCTGCTGGACGAGGTGAAGCTGCCCCGCGATTTTGCAACCCGCATGCCGCGGCAACTGTCGGGCGGGCAAAAGCAGCGCATCGGCATCGCGCGGGCCTTTGCCGGGAATGCGCAGGTGGTTGTGGCGGATGAACCGGTGTCAGCGCTGGACGTGTCAGTGCAGGCGGCGGTGATGGCGCTGCTGACCAGCATCCAGCGCGACCGGCGGACCACGATGTTGTTCATCAGCCATGATCTGTCGGTTGTGCGGTATCTCGCGGACCGGGTGCTGGTGATGTATTTGGGTTATGTGGTTGAGGTGGGCGGCACCGATCAGGTGTTCGCCCCGCCCTATCACCCTTATACTGAGGCGCTTTTGTCCGCGGTCCCGATTGCCGACACCGCAGTGACGCGCACGCGGATCGCGCTGAAAGGCGAGATGCCGTCGGCCATGGACCCGCCACCGGGCTGCCCGTTCCAGACCCGCTGCCTGCACAGCGCAGACGTGCCAGACGGGCGTTGCGCGCACGAGCTGCCGGATCTGCGCGATCTGGGCGGTGGCCATCAGATCAGGTGCCATTTGCCGCCCGAAACCCTGCGCGCCATGACCCAAGCGATTGCGGTGGGCAAAAAGGTATGATGCACCGCCGTTAAGGTTAATGCTTTGTTATCCCCTTCCGAAGACCATGGAGGCAGTAAAAAGTTCTCGGAGGAAGCCGTTCATGCGCGTTCACGCACCCCGCCTTTTGGCGGCATTGGTCGCACTTTGTTTTGTGGCGCCTGCGTCCGCGGCGACGGTCTCTACGTTTTATGGCGATGATGACGGGTTCGGGATCGGCAAGACCGGGTCGACAGACACCATCAATGCAGTCAACCCCAACGCCTCGTCGGATGCCCAGTTCACTGACATACGGCTGATCGGGACCAATTGCGGCGGAACGCCCTGCGCCGCACCAGCATTTGCGCCAAACGGCGGCTTCACACCTTTTGTTGTGGACGGGGTGGTGGTTTCAGCGCTGCTGACCATGCGGGTCGGCGCGTTTGACAGCGGCCCCAACCCGTTCGATGGCCCCAATGTGCTGAAGCTGGACGGGATGGCGGTGAACCCGTCCTTCCTGTCAGGGTTCAGCTCGCTCGATACCAACTTTGTTCAGACACGGTCACTGGCGCTCGACCCTGGGTTTTTCGCGCTGATCAATGACGGTGCCGTCAGCCTGTCAGGCACGCATATCTCAAACGACACCGGCAGCGGCAGCTTCCAGGTCGACATGCTGCGCCTCCAGATCGTGAGCGAGCCATCCCCGCCACCGGCCACAGTGCCGCTGCCGGGATCCGCGGCGCTGGCAATGGCCGGGCTTTTGGCGCTCGGGCTCATGACGCAGTTGAACGGGATGGCGGCGCGCCGTCCGGCCCACGCCCAGATCTGACCACACCAGAATCTGACAGCGGCGCGGAAGCGCGTGAAACGGGGCGCCGCGCGGCGCCCCGTTCGCGTGTCAGATGGTGCGGCCGCCATCTACCTCCAGCACCACGCCAGTGATGAAATCGGCCTCATCCCCGCACAGGTAAAGCGCGGCATTGGCGATGTCCTGCGGTGTTGAAAAACGGCCCAGCGGCACGGTCGCTACAAAGGCGGCGCGCTTTTCGGGCGTGTCCTCGCCCATAAATGACGCGAGCAGCGGCGTCTCCCCCGCCACCGGCGCGATGCAGTTCACCCGGATTTTGTCAGGTGCCAGTTCAACCGCCAGCGACCGCGACATCAGGTTCACCGCGCCCTTGGTCGAATTGTACCAGGTCAGCCCCGGCCGCGGCCGGATCCCGGCGGTGGACCCGATGTTCAGCATCACACCGCCGCCCTGCGCCCGCCAGCGCGGCACAACCGCATGGCAAAAATGAAAGATCGATTTGACGTTGATGTCATAGACCTTGTCGAATTCGGCCTCCGACACGTCCAGAAGCGGCATGTTGCGATGGGTCCAGCCGGCGTTGTTCACCAGAATGTCGATCCCGCCCATGGCCGCCTCTGCCGCGTCGCAGGCCGCGCTCACCGAAGGCCCGCTGGTCACGTCGCAGGCAATCGGATGGGCGTTCGGGCCCAGCGTCGCCGCCGCCTCACGCACCCGGTCTTCCTGGATGTCGAGCATGACGACCGACGCGCCCTCCGCCAGGAAGGTCTCCGCAATGCCAAGGCCAAAGCCCTGCGCGGCCCCCGTGACGATGCACCTTTTACCCTTGAGCCTCATGGTCTGCGTCTCCTCAGATTTGTTGTCATGTTCATTGATGCGAGAGTGACGCGGCAGCGGCGCAAGATCAATCACCGACGCAATCGGCATAGCGATGCGCCACGCGCCCCACATGCGCGCGGCATTGCGTCCGGCCTCCCTCCGGGTCTAGTTTGATCGCTGCACGAAAGAGGCGGCGCAAAAGCTGCCCGACGTGGGGAGGAAAACATGGACGGACCCGACCGCACCGAAGGCGAAATTCCCAGTGGTGCCCCGGCACCCATGGATGGCTGGCAGACCCGCGCGCCCATGGCGCTGCGCAAAGAGCTGCATTTCGGGTCGCGCGTGCTGACCTGCATCGCTGAGCGGCCTGCCACCATGCACGACATGCTGGTCACCGCCGCGGCCACCCATCCCGATGCCGATGCGGTTGTGGCGGTCGAAGCGCGGCTGACCCACGCAGCGCTTCAGGCGCGGGGGGCAGAGGTGGCCGCAGGGCTTGTGGCCCTTGGTGTGCAGCGCGGCGATCGGGTGGCGGCGCTGCTCGGCAACCGTGCGGCGTTCATCGAAGTGCTGATCGCGTGCCTGCGCCTTGGCGCCGTGATGCTGCCGTTGAACCCGCGCTATGCGCCCCCCGAAATCGCCTATGCAATCAACGACAGTGGCGCCACGGTGCTGCTTCATGAACAGGACATGACCGACGCCCTGCCCGCACCCGCGGACACGCCCGCGCTTGGTGCCCGCATCCCGGTGGGCGACGCGCCGGTGTTCGCAGGCGCCGGCCCTGCGCCCGCGCCGACCCCGGCGGGCGAAGAAGACGCGTGCTTTTTGCTTTATACCTCGGGCACCACCGGGCGGCCCAAAGGCGCGATGCTGACCAACTTGAACCTGGTGCATTCAGTGATGCATTTTCAGGTCGGCATGGGATTGCGCACCGGCGACCGCACGGTGCTGTCGGTGCCTGCGGGCCATGTGACCGGGCTGGTCGCGAACATTCTGGCGCTGCTGTCGGTGGGCGGCGCGGTCATCGTGCAACGCGCCTTCAAGGCCCGCGCATTTCTGGACCTGATCGCAGCGGAACGCGCGACCCACACCCTGATGGTTCCGGCCATGTACCAGCTGTGCCTGATGGACCCGGCGTTTGATGGCTTTGATCTGTCGTCCTGGCGGATCGGCGGCTTTGGCGGCGCGCCGATGCCGGTCCCGACCATTGAGGCGCTGGAGCGCCGCGTTCCCACCTTGTCGCTGCAACAGGCTTATGGCGCGACCGAAACCACATCCCCCGCCACGCTGATGCCGATTGAGGCGACCCGCACCCGCCCCAACGCAGTGGGCCAGCCGGTCCATTGCGCCGAAATCGTGATGATGGACGATTCGGGCCACGAAGTGCCGCGCGGCGTGGTCGGAGAATTGTGGATCCGCGGGCCGATGGTGGTGCCAGGGTATTGGAACCGCCCGGACGCCAATGAAAAAGAATTCGCAGCGGGGTTCTGGAAATCTGGGGATCTGGGGCGGATGGATGCCTCAGGTTTCATCGAGGTGCTGGACCGCAAGAAAGACATGATCAACCGCGGCGGCTACAAAATCTTTTCGTCTGAGGTGGAGAACGTGCTGACGCGCCATGCCTCGGTCGCGGAATGCGCGGTGCTGGGCTATCCGTGTGAGGTGCTGGGCGAGCGCGTGCGCACCGTCGTCACGCTCGCCCCCGGCTGGACTGCCGAGGCTGCGGAGCCTGAATTGCGGTCGCTCGCGCAAGCGAATCTTGCTGATTACCGGCGCCCTGAACGCTATGATTTCAGCACCGATCCACTGCCGAGAAACGCGAACGGAAAGGTATTGAAGACCGCCCTGCGGAACGCTGTTGCGCCATAAAGGCGCGCGCTCCCGCTTAGATTGCACCAGCGGCGCGTTTTCCACCAAAAAGGCGCATGTCCCTAGGCTCGTGCCCCTTGACATAAGCCCCCTTTGTGAAACGATGTTCCGCACAGGTTACGCGTCGGGCAATAATGATGCGCAACGATGTAAAACGTCCAGGGAGGACTACCATGAAAAAAACGCTTCGCCAGATGGTGATTGCGGCCGTTGCGGCTTCGATCGGATCCATGGCAGCCGCCGCCGATCCCGTGAAAGTCGCCTTCATCGATCCGCTTTCGGGTCCGTTTGCGACCACCGGGTCCAACGGGCTTTTGATGTTCGAATTCGCCGCCGACTACCTAGTGAACCAGAAGGGCGGCGTGCTTGGCGGGCGCGACATGGAAATCGTGCCTTTTGACAACAAGATCAGCCCCAAGGAATCACTGATCCAGCTGAAAGTTGCGATCGACCAGGGCATCCGCTTCATCGCGCAGGGCAATTCCTCAGGCGTTGCGAACGCGCTGACCGACGCGATCAACAAGCACAACTCGCGCAATCCTGATCAGCGCGTGCTGTTCCTCAACTACGCGGCCGTCGATCCGGCGCTGACCAACGACAAGTGCAACTTCTGGCACTTCCGTTTCGATGCAAACGCCGACATCAAGATGGACGCGCTGACCGACGTCATCAAAGAGCGTGAAGAGATCAAAAAGATCTACGTGATCGGCCAGGACTACTCGTTCGGCAAAGCGGTCGCCGCAGCGGCAGTTTCGAACCTGGAGGCCAAGCGTCCCGACATTGAAATCGTCGGCAACGAACTGCACCCGATCGGCAAGGTGAAAGACTTCACCCCCTATGCGCGCAAGATCGTGTCCTCGGGCGCGGATGCTGTGATCACCGGCAACTGGGGTTCCGACATGCTCGGCCTCGGCAAGGCGATCATCGAAGCCGGCTTCAAAGGCCCGATCTACACCTACTACGCGGCTGCTGACGGCATCACCGCGGCGTTCGGCGAATCCGGCAAGGGCATTCTTCGTCTCGTCGGCGAAGGCGCGACCAACCCGAACCCGACTGCAATGGCCATCGAAGTTGCCGACGCGTTCAAAGCCAAGAACCCCGACGCCAACATGTCCCAGACCCGCATCTTCAACACCATCCAGATGCTGGCCGCTGCGATCGACCGCGCCGGCACCGCTGATGACGTGGTGAAGGTTGCGCAGGCCCTTGAGGGCATGGAGTTCGACAGCATCTGGGGTTCCAAGCTGATGATGCGCCCGCAGGATCACCAGCTGATCCAGGACGTGCACATCTTCACGCACACCAACGAAGGCATCTACCAGAGCTCGGTGCCCCACGCCTTTGAAATGGACAACTCGGGCTACGGCCTTGTGGTTGAGAACACCGTGAAAATGGCGTCGGCCGACAGCCCCACCACCTGCAAAATGGAACGCCCCAACTAAGGCGCGCTTTCAACTGACCCTAGGGCAGTCAGGCCCGGGCGTGCACATCGTTGCGCGCCCGGGCTCAGCCCTCCCGCTCCGCATTTCCAATCCACCATTCGCCGGAGGTTAAGGCGCATGGAACTTGTGCTCGTCAATCTCATCGACGGGTTGGTGACGGGTCTGCTGCTGTTCATGCTGTCCAGCGGTCTTACCCTCATCTTCTCAATGATGGGTGTTCTAAACTTCGCTCATGCCAGCTTTTACATGATTGGCGCATATGTCGGATACACCATTGCGCTTTACTTTGGGTTCTGGCCCGCACTGCTGATCGCGCCGATCGCGGTCGGGCTGTTTGGTGCCTTCGTCGAACGTTTTGGCCTGCGCCAAGTGCATCAGTACGGCCACGTGCCTGAGCTGATCTTCACCTTCGGTCTTGCAATCTTGATCGAGGAAATCGTCCAGTTCATCTGGGGTAAAAACCAGCAGAACTTCTCCACGCCTGAATCGCTGCAGTTCGCCCTTTTCTCGATCGGCGAGTTTGACATTCAGGCCTACAAAATCTTCATGATCTTCATCTCGCTCGCCATCTTTGGTGGCTTGCTGCTGGTGCTGACCAAAACCCGCG
>Ga0256372_1000020_pt1 | contig 11578 bp, 12 predicted proteins | sample SI3LviralmetaG_FD_190081 | JGI IMG/M metagenome (GOLD analysis project Ga0256372, IMG submission 190081) | Sea-ice brine viral communities from Beaufort Sea near Barrow, Alaska, United States - SI3L | ecosystem: Environmental > Aquatic > Marine > Coastal > Brine | place: USA: Alaska | collected...
CGTCAATTAATTTATCAACTTATGCACAAAAAATTAGCAGCCGACTTAACAAGCTTAGCTCACAGTATTTTACAGTTAAAAAATAAAGAAGATGTTTTGGTACTGAAACAAAAAGCGTACGAAATTTATGAGAAATTAACTGTCTTAGCGTATGTTGATGAATATATAAACACAACACCAAATGCTACTGAAACAAAAGAAGAGCTTCTGAAAAAGATAGCGGATGTTGTTGTTAAAGAAGTAGTAGAGGCTCTTGAAGATGAAGCTATTGAAGATGCTGTTGAAGAACTGTTAGCAGAAGAAGAGGAAGAAGAGGGAATTGTTGTTGAATTTGTTGTAGAAGAAACAGATGAACATGTTCTGATTACTTTCGAAGAAGAAGAAGAAGAAGAAGAAGAAGAAGAAGAAATTGTTGTTGAATTTGTCGAGGAAGAATCAGGTGAGCCTTCTGTGATTGAGATCGACGAAGAAGAATCTACGTTAAAGGTAGTTGAAGAAATAATAGAACAGCCTTTTGATGCGTTGGAGAAAACATTATTCTCTCCTAATGATTTTACAAATGCTGATGAGAAGAATAGTGAAGAAAAAAAGCCAGCCACTTTAGAAGAAGAATTAGAAGATACTATTTCTGTTGACGTTGCTGCTGATCTGTTTGAAAAAGCACCTGAAAAAAAGTCGTTAAATGACACTTTTCAAAAGAACTTGCAAATAGGATTGAATGATAGAATTGCTTTTGTAAAAAACTTATTTGATGGCAGTCAAGGAGATTTTAATAGAGTTATTTCTCAAATAAATTCTTTTAAAACAGAAAAAGAAGCTAAGAAGTTTATAAATAAAATGGTAAAACCAGATTACAATTGGTCTAACCAAGAAGAATACGAAGCGCGTTTTATTTCATTAATTGAACGTAAATTTGCATAAAACAGAACACCATGAAGATAGAAGTTTCTAACGGAGAGATTATTGATAAATACACAATTTTAGAGATTAAACTTTCTAAAATTAAGGACGCTAAAAAACTTGTAAATATTCAACATGAATACAATACGTTAACTCCAGATGTAAAAAACATGTATGCTGAAGCAAAAGATGAAAGTCATCTTAAAGGTTTGCAGAATAATTTACTTGAAGTAAATAAAAAATTGTGGAAAATTGAAGATGATATTAGAGAATGTGAACGCGCAAATGATTTTGGTCAAACTTTTATAGACTTAGCAAGAGCAGTGTATTACGTAAATGATGATCGTTCTGATGTGAAGAAAGAAATCAATGTTTACACAGGTTCTGATTTAGTAGAAGAGAAGTCCTATGAAGCATATAAATCAGAATAATGATAAAGAAGCAAACAATCTATTTCCTTTTTTTATTGGTTTCTTTAGTTGGATGTAAAAGTTCATATCAAACTATTAGTTTTGAGAGCCAAAACATTCCAACAGCGCCAGATTATTCAAACGAAAATTCTTGGGCAGTTTTACCAACAAAATACTCAGAAGATTTACAAGAGTTTGCATTAAATGATGTTGAATCACTGAAAGCGGATGTTTTTTATGTGTACCCAACATTATTGATGGATGCAGAAGATTTACGATGGAATGCTCCAATTGATGATGTAACTCAAAATAATCAAATCCTTCATACAGCGGTAAAAAACCAAGCTTCACCATTTGCAACTTCAGGTAGAATTTATGTACCAATTTATAGACAAGCACATATTAAATCGTACTCTTTATATAATAAAGGAGGAAAGGAAGCTTTTGAAATCGCATATGCTGATGTAAAAAAGGCATTCGAGTTTTATTTAGAAAACTACAACAATAATAGACCGATTATTCTTGCAAGTCATAGTCAAGGAACAAATCATGCCACACAATTATTAAAAGATTTTTTTGCTGATAAACCCTTGCAGAAAAGACTAATTGCTGCGTATATTCCTGGAATGGGAATTAAACCAAACGAGTTTAAAACGATTAAACCCATGACAAAACCAAATGAAACAGGTGGTTTTGTTTCATGGAATACACGTAAAAAGAATTCATATCCGAAAAAGAAAGATGTGTTTAAAGGATCAGTTACTACAAACCCAATTACTTGGGATGAGAGTAAGACAACTGAATTAGAACAACACAAAGGGTTTTTGTACTCTAGCGGTAAAATGTATTCGCAAGCAGTGAAAATTCAAATAACAGACGGAATGGTTTGGTCTACAAACCCAAAGTTTCCATTGCGGTTTTTTATGTCATTTTTAAAAAACTACCATGTAGCAGATATCAATCTTTTTTGGCAAGATATCAAAGAAAATGCAGAGTTAAGAACGAAGACTTGGTTGGAAAATAACTAACCAATATAAGCGTTCAGTTTTTCGATTTCTTTTTTACTGTTGCCAATAAAAATATCGGTATCAACAATAAAAACAGGACGCTTTAAAAAAGTATATTCATCTAAAATGTATTGTCTATAATCAGCTTCAGAAATCTGCTGATTTTTCAAGTCCATTGCCTTATATAACTTTGCACGTTTGTTAAACAGCGCTTCGTAACTTTTAGAGATTGCATACATTTCATCCAATTGATTTACAGTAACAGGGTGTGCTTTTATCTCTTGTTTTTCAAATCCATCAAGGTGTACTTCTTTTAAAATTCTTCTGCAAGTATCGCAAGTTTGTAAAAAGTAGACTTTCTTCATTTTATGCTGTATATTTGAGGCTAAATTTAACGATAAATAATGAAGATTCAATTTGATATTCTAAAAAAATCTAGACAGTTAACATTAAACGCAATTAATGGTTTAACCTTAGAGCAAATCCATACAATTCCTGAAGGATTTAAAAACAACATCGCTTGGAATGTAGCACACTTAGTCGTTACACAACAATTATTGCAATACAAACTTTCTGGGTTGGATTGTTTGGTGCCTGATGAATTGATCGAAGAGCACAAAAAAGGAACTTTTCCTACGAAGACGTTTACAGAAGAAGAATTTGAAGAGGTAACAGATTTGTTTGCTGGGTTGCCAGATACTTTAGAAGAAGATTTTAATGAAGGAATTTTCGAAAACTATACTACGTATGAAACGAGTGCAGGATTTGTAATAGATTCTTTTGAAGCGGCCGTTAATTTTAATAATTATCATGAAGGAATTCATTTTGGAATTATATTAGCACTTAAAAAATTAGTGTAATTCTTAATAATCCCTGTAGACTATTAATCAAAATAGTATAGAATGAAATTCAATACAAAAACAATTCACGGAGGACAAACGCATGATCCTTCAACTGGTGCAGTAATGTCGCCAATATATCAAACATCAACATACGCTCAATCTAGTCCTGGTCAACACAAAGGATATGAATATTCAAGAGCAGCAAACCCCACAAGAACAGCATTAGAAAATGCATTTGCTTCTATAGAGAATGGAACACATGGTTTCGCTTTTTCATCAGGTTTGTCTGCTATAGATTGTGTTTTAAGAACATTAAACCCTGGTGATGAAGTTATTGCTGGAGATGACTTATATGGAGGAACGTATAGAATGTTTACGAAAATGTTTCAAAAATTTGGATTGAAATTTTCTTATGTTGATATGAATGAGGCTTCAAACGTCGCTAGCGCAATATCTGAAAACACAAAATTGATTTGGATAGAAACACCAACCAATCCGTTGATGAAGATTGCTGATATTGAAGAAATAACAAAAGCCGTGAAAGCCGTGAATTTTGATGTTTTAGTTGCTGTGGATAATACTTTTGCTACACCATATTTGCAGCGTCCGTTAGATTTAGGAGCTGATATTGTAATGCATTCAGCAACTAAATATTTAGGAGGACATTCTGATTTGGTGATGGGCGCTTTAATGGTAAAAGACGCTAAACTAGCAGAAGAACTGCATTTTATTCAGTTTGCTGCTGGCGCAGTTGCTGGTCCAATGGATTCATTTTTAGCGTTAAGAGGCATAAAAACATTACATATTAGAATGGAGCGTCATTGTGAAAACGGAAAAGCAATTGCAGCGTATTTGGTTGCTCATCCAAAAGTAAAAGAAGTGTATTACCCAGGATTGGAAAGTCACCCAAATCACGTAGTTGCTAAGAAGCAAATGGATGATTTTGGAGGAATGGTTTCTTTTAAATTAAAAGATGAAAGTAAACAAGCAGCATTTACATTTTTAGAAAACACAAAAGTATTTGCGTTAGCAGAATCTCTTGGTGGAGTAGAAAGTTTGGTGAATCACCCAGTAACAATGTCACATGCGAGTATTCCTGAATCAGAACGGTTAAAAATTGGAATTACAGATTCTTTGATACGATTAAGTGTCGGAATTGAAGACATCAAGGATTTATTAGAAGATGTCAAACAAGCTTTAGAGAAATAAATATAAAAAAGTCGATGCAATTGCATCGACTTTTTTATGTTTTATAGTGTGAGTTGATTTTTTTTAATCCTCCTTAAAAGTTAAGATGGTAAATAATACCTACTTGTAAATGAATTATCCATTCATTATACTTATTTGAGCTATGTTGTGATTGTAGGCCGTCTATAGCATCTGAGAAAAAAAATTGTGAATTAAAATTGACTGCTACATCATATTTTTCAGATAATTTGTATCGTGTACCAGCACCTAGTGAAAAAGAGAGTGCAGTGTCACTACCAATAGCTACTTCTCCGTCAGCTCTATATTTTTCAGGTAAAACAGTCATGTCACTTCTCCAATCTCCTAATGTAGAGTTAAGAGTATTTGTGTAAAAAGAGAATGCAAAACCTACACTTACATAAGGATTCCATTTTATATCAGAATAAGGAAACATAAAATCTTTTAAATCTTTGAAGTAATATTCTCCATGCACAGCAATATTGCTTATTGTAGCTGTTCCGGTCATCGCTTTTAATTTCTGTGCCTCCGGGCTGGTTCCTAATGTGTATTTACCTAGGTTTTCAAAGGTGTTTTTAGATAGAAAATTAAATTCTGATTTCACCATTAGATGGTTAGCTATACCTTTTTTTGAGTTCCACCGATTATTAACATTAAAAAAATGGAGGTAATGAACTAGGCTAATAGAAAGACCATTAATTGCATAGAGGTCAAAGAAGCCTTCTTTTTTTGCATAATCATTTTGTATAGTCGATGGGCCAATAAACACACCAACATCATGAGTTAGATGCTGTGCTTTGGTTGAATAAACTATCAATAATAAAAACAATATTTTAAGGGGGGTTCTCAAATTTTTTTGTATTACGTGAGTAAATATATTAAATTTAAGGTAAATAGAATAATTAATTTATTGTAAAAGTTTCTAAAGGTAAGTCCCAGTTAGATCTAATATTAAAAATTGTTGAATGATAAATTACTTTTTCGGGTTGTATTTTTTTTAGATAACTCCCTGTATCCCACTTTAAATTTTTATTAGAATCAATGATTGCTCTAATGATATACTTTCCTGGTGCTAATAATTTAAAGCTCACCGTGTTATTGTTCGTAACAATAACTCTTTCTATTCGTTTTTTATTTTGTTCTGAAAGTAATTCTATAATAACCTGAGAAGTAGGTTTTTTAGTTATTTTTAAAGTAATACTACCATAATCTTCAGGCTCTTTTGTCTTGAAATTATAATTTAAAGTATCATTTTGTGTTTCAAAAACATCAGTTAAGGCTTTTGGTAATAATTTTAAATGATAGCTTTGGTTGTGTTTTTTGTTAAATAGAAATTTAATTTGATTCGTTTTTTGATGAATCAAATGATTAAAAGGGACATTAACAGAATCTTTATCAATAAATGAAATCTGTGAAAGATCAATATGTGTAACAGGGTTGTTGCTTGTTAAGGTTAATGTATCTCTTAAATCTAAAGTTCTTGATACATTTGAATTAATTTTTAATGAATCAGTAATTTTGTTTCTAAGAAAAACAGTTAGTGTATCTACGAGTTTATCTTTCGAAACTTTAAAAACCAAGGAGTCATTTTTAATAGCTGTATGCCAATAATTTAAGGTGTCTTTTTCTGGTTCTAATTTCAGGATACTTTTAAAGTTATTAGGGACATTTGACAGCAATTCAATTTTTATATTATTGCCATTCCCTTCAAAACCAAATTGTAGTTTTCCTTTATTTATTTGTTTTGGTCTGATAAACTTAAACGGACCAAATTCTTCAAAAAGAACAATAGGTTCAGTAATAACACTGTCTTTTGGAAGCTCAATAATTCGTGTATAAAAACCTATTTTGTCTTCTTTTGGATTAAATAAATAATTATTAGAAACATCTTTCAAGGCAATTAATAAGTATTTTCCTTTTTCAATATTTGTAATATCAAACAATGTAGAATCTATAGTGTTTGCAACATAATTAGGCTTTTTCTTGTATATAATTGAATCAGTAAAAGTGGAGTCTACTTTATATAATAAGACATTAATGTTTTTATCAAATCCTTTTTGATATGCATCTTTAACACTTCCTTTAGTTGTTAAAGAATCAATATATGCTCCTGTAGAAAATACGTATTTAAAACTTTTTAATTTATTCCCTTCGTTGTTATCCTCAATGCTGTTTCCAAAATTAAAAGTATATGTTGTGTTTTCTTTTAATGTGTCAGTCAACTTAATGGTTATGTCTTTACTAGGAGATCCTTGTGGGGTTATTGCTGGTAAAAATTTTAATAGTGGAGAAATTATTAATTGCTGATTAATGTTTTTTAACGTTATGTATTCATTAAAAGAAATTTTAATTTTTTTGGATGAAAAATTAGTGCTTTTGTAAGGCGGGTTAGCAGTTATCATTAAAGGAGCAATGCTATCTTTTAATCCTCCGGTAGGTCTTCCTTTTCTAGCGCAATTACTTGTTAAAAGAATAATAAGTACAACCGAAAATATGACTTTAAAAAAATGTTTCAACACGTTTTATTTTGATGCAAAATAACGATTTTTTTGCCGCAATATGTTTAATTTGTTTGTTAATTTATTCTGTATACGCCATTGTTACGATGCTAATTTTTATATTTTCAGTTTTTAATAATTCTGTACAGCAAGCTTCTAAAGTTGCACCAGTTGTAATAACATCATCAATTAACAGAATATGTTTATTTTTAAAAGCTTCTATATTTACTAAGTTAAACTTCGTTTCATTATTGCTAAACCGTTCAAAACGTTGTTTAAACGTTTGAGTTTTGGAGGCAGAGGTTCTTATTAAAATAGAAGGAGTGTAAGTAGATTTTAATTGTTTAGCTAATTTCTCGCCAAAAGTTGTTAACTGATTATAGCCTCTTTGTTTTAACTTTTTTTTGTGGAGGGGAACAGGAACGATGTGGTCGATGTCATCAAATTCATTTGATTCTTTTAAAATTTTTCCAAACCAATCACCAATAAAATTTCCAACTTCTTGATTGCCTTTATATTTTAAAGCATGAATTAATTCTTTTGTTTTCCCTTCCTTTCTATAGAACAAAAATGAAATTGCTTTTTCAATAGGAATTCTACCTAGAAAAGCATTTTTAATTTTATTGTCTTTAAAGTTTTTGTAACAAATTATAGGTAAATCATGTCTACATTGTGTACAGGTTAATTTTTCGAATGTTAATAATTGTATATTACAAATAATACATATCTTCGGAAAAAAGAGATGTAATACATTTAAGAAGTATTTCATTTTCTGAACTTTTTTAAGTTAAGATACTAAAAAACAAATACGTGAATAAGAGAATCGATTTTTTTAAGGTAGCGGTAAAGAATTTAAAAACGGCTGGAACTATTGCTCCGAGTTCAAGGTTTTTAGCACGAAAAATGTTAAAAAAAATAGATTTCTCTTCTTCTAAAGTACTGGTTGAATTAGGTCCTGGAAATGGAGCGATTACATATCAAATACTAGAAAAAATAGCACCAACAGCACATTTAATATGTTTTGAAGTGAATGATGAATTTTATAAACACTTAAAAAAAATACAGCATCCGCAATTAACCGTTCTTAAAGCATCCGCTGAACATATTCAAGAGGAATTGGAAAAGTTAGGACATTCTAAAGCGTGTCATATTGTTTCTAGCTTGCCTCTAAGTATACTACCAACACCAATTTCTCATGCTATTCTAGAAAACTCTTTGCAAACGTTAGGTGAAAATGGAACTTTTGTTCAGTATCAATATAGTTTAACATACTACAAGTATTTGAAATCGGTTTTTAAAGATGAGATCTCCCTTGATTTTGAAATGTTAAACTTTCCGCCAGCTTTTGTATATCGTTGTAAAAAACTAAATTAATTTTACTTGCTAACTTTTTAGATTGATGTATCTTTGTCTCCATTATGGCAAAACAAGAAGATCAGTTTAAGAAAGTAGTATCACACGCAAAAGAATATGGTTATGTATTTCAATCTAGTGAAATTTATGACGGATTAAGCGCTGTGTATGATTACGCTCAAAATGGAGTTGAGTTAAAGAAAAATATTAGAGAGTATTGGTGGAAAGCAATGGTGCAAATGCACGAAAACATTGTTGGAATAGACGCGGCTATTTTAATGCACCCAACAACATGGAAAGCTTCTGGCCACGTAGATGCTTTTAATGATCCTTTAATTGACAATAAAGATTCTAAAAAACGCTACAGAGCTGATGTTTTAATAGAAGATTTTTGTTTAAAAATCGAAGGAAAGATTGATAAAGAGGTTGCTAAGGCTGAAAAACGATTTGGTGAAACATTCAATAAAGAAGAATTTGTTGCAACTAACGGACGTGTTTTAGGGTATCAAGAAAAAATAAAAACAATTTTATCTAGAATGGGGTCTTCTTTAGAAAAAGAAGATTTAGCAGATGTAAAATTGTTAATAGAAGAATTAGAGATTTCTGATCCTTTAACAGGTTCTAAAAACTGGACAGAGGTAAAGCAATTTAACTTAATGTTTGGAACACAAATAGGTGCTTCTGCAGAAAGTTCTACACAAGTATATTTAAGACCAGAAACTGCTCAAGGTATTTTCGTAAATTTCTTAAACGTGCAAAAAACTGGACGAATGAAAATTCCGTTTGGTATTGCACAAACTGGTAAAGCATTTAGAAATGAAATTGTTGCAAGACAGTTTATTTTTAGAATGCGTGAATTTGAGCAAATGGAAATGCAATTTTTTGTAAAACCAGGCACTCAAAAAGAATGGTACGAAAACTGGAAGAAAACGAGAATGAAGTGGCATTTGTCTTTAGGAATGGGCGCAGAGAATTACCGTTTCCATGATCATGATAAATTGGCGCATTATGCAGATGCAGCAGCAGATATTGAATTTAAATTTCCATTTGGGTTTAAAGAATTAGAAGGAATTCATTCAAGAACAGACTTTGATTTAAAAGCGCACGAAAAATTTTCTGGAAAGAAATTACAATACTTCGATCACGAAGAAAATAAAAGCTACTCACCATATGTCGTAGAAACGTCTATAGGTTTAGATAGAATGTTCTTAGCAGTGTTTTCAAATGCTTTACAAGAAGAAGCACTAGAAAACGGTACGACAAGAACTGTATTGAAATTGCCATCTGTTTTAGCACCTTTTAAAGCGGCGGTTTTACCGTTGGTAAAGAAAGATGGTTTGCCAGAAGTAGCACGTGAGATATTAAATGACTTAAAATGGGATTTTAATGTGTTTTACGATGAAAAAGATGCTGTTGGTAAACGATATAGAAGACAAGATGCAAACGGAACTCCTTTTTGTATTACTGTAGATCATCAAACGTTAGAAGACAATACAGTTACTATAAGACATAGAGACACAATGGCTCAAAATCGTGTAGCAATTTCTGAATTAAAAGAGATTATAAAAGCAGAAGTTGATGTGAAAACATGGTTACAAAAAATGTAAACACATTGTGTTGTTTTTTACAAAATAAATATAAAAAAACCACATCAAATAGATGTGGTTTTTTTATATTTATTTTGTCAAGTAAAAAGTAGCGTTAAAACCTCCAACCAACATTTACGCCAACTCTAGGAACAACAGCTGGAGCGTTATCATTAAATAAATTTCTTCCAGCTCCTGCAAATATATCAATAGTCATTCCTCCTTTTTCAGAAATGTATTTGGTACCTACAGCAACTCCTAAAGCACCATCAGTATAATCTTCATAAGTACTTGCTCCAATCGTAGCTACTTCATTTTCTCCAAAATTCAAGCTAAAAAAACCTTCTCCAAAGAAGTTCCATTGGCTATCTGTTGTAAAGTAATGACGGAAAAATGGTGTAATAGCACGTTTCTCATTATATCTGAAATCTGCGTTATTTTTTTCAAAATTGATCAAACCAGAAACACCAAAAGAAGATTGCTCATCTATATATCGTTCATAGGTGATTGTAATTGTCTTTAATGCCAAGGCGTCAAAAATATCTAATTTAATTTCTTGTTGTGCTTGTGTAAAAGAGGCTGTAATTACAGCAATTGTAAATAAAAGCTTTTTCATTTTTCTTGGTTTAAGTATACTGGTTTTTAAAAGCAACAATTATGCTAAAGTGTAAATTTACAATAAATTCTTGTACTTTATTAAAATCGATACCCTAAAGAAATACCAGCTCTCCCAACAATACTGCCGCTCGAATAATTGGTAGAATTGTTTATAAGGTTTCTCCCTAACCCTAAATAAATTTCAGCAACAAACCCGTTTTCGGTAACAAATTTACCACCAGTACTAATACCAATAGCAAAATTATTTGAATATTTAGTAGATGTAGTATAATCATCATAAGAGTAATTATACAAACGACTAACATCTTTAGATCTATTGAACATTCCAAACCCTTCAACAAAAAAACCTTTTGCATATCCTTTAGAGAAATAACGTCTGTAATATGGTGTTAAAGAAAACGTTTTATAATTATCTAAAAATGTGTCAGAGTTAAAACTAATCAAGGTTCCAATACCAAAAGAAGATTCTTTATCTATTAAATACTCATAAGAAATATCAACCCATTCAAAAGCAATAAGACTAAGACCGTTTATTTTTACTTCATGTTTTTTTTGCGCTTCTTCTGTAATTGCGTTTTTCTCTTGTGCAAAAGAGATAGCAGAGAGCATTAATAAGAGTAGTAGTACTGTTTTTTTCATCGTATTTTTTCAAGTATAGTGGTTTTATTAGCAATAAGCATACCTAAGTGCGAATGTACTCTAAAATTTAAATAATTCAGATGTAAAATCCCCTAAAAATCAGCTCTTAATTGTACAGATCCGGTGTGAATTGTAGATGAATTTTCGCTTTTTCTACCTAGATAATTCACATTTACATGTATAAAAGAATTTATTTTTTGCTGAAAGATGAATGACCAGGTATAGTTTTTTCCGGGGTGTAATCCTTCTAGCATTTGGTAGGCTACAGGGCTATTTCTATTTCCAGTAAAATCATTAAAAAATAAATTAAATTCAGTTCTTAGTAAAGAGTTTTTTTTAGATTTATAATAATATGATGTCCCTACTTTTTGTTGTTGTAACGTTTCTAAACTAGTGGTGGTGTTTTTTTTGTTTTTAAAATTATATAAGAATGAAAATTGATGATTTTTGCTGTATTCAAAAGTGAATTTTGGAGCGATCTCAAAAGCATCTATTTGATAGTTTTGATTGGTGAAGTTT
>Ga0256372_1000021_pt1 | contig 11367 bp, 8 predicted proteins | sample SI3LviralmetaG_FD_190081 | JGI IMG/M metagenome (GOLD analysis project Ga0256372, IMG submission 190081) | Sea-ice brine viral communities from Beaufort Sea near Barrow, Alaska, United States - SI3L | ecosystem: Environmental > Aquatic > Marine > Coastal > Brine | place: USA: Alaska | collected...
CGGGCCGCTGATGGCGCGTCCCTGACCCTTGGGGGCCTGGCACCCCGCGCGCGGCTTGGCGACTTGGTAGAGGTGGAGCGCCGGAGCGGCCGACCCCTTGAGGGAGAGATCATCGCGCTGCGTGACGGCATGGCCGTGGCGATGACCTTCGCACCTGCGGAAGGGGTGGGTCTGGGCGACCGGGCCTGGCTGTCCAGCGATCCCGGATTACGCCCTTGTGACAAGTGGATAGGCCGAATGGTCGACGCGTTTGGACGGCCCATGGATGGCCGTCCACTGCAGCAGGGGCTTGATACAATTCCCCTGCGCCGCGCCGCTCCTGCTGCAGCGCAGCGACGGGCTTTGGGCGCGCGTGTGCGCACCGGATTGTCGGCGCTCGACACCGTTTTGCCGATCGCAAAGGGGCAGCGGATCGGGCTGTTTGCGGGATCCGGCGTGGGCAAATCCACACTGCTTGCGAACCTCGCAAAAGGGGTGGAAACCGACGTTGTTGTGCTGGCCCTGATCGGGGAGCGCGGGCGTGAGCTCAGAGAATTTGCAGAAAATGCGCTGGGAAAAGAGGGACGCAAACGGGCGGTAATCGTTACCGCCACCTCGGACGAATCACCTTTGGTCAAGCGCCGGGCCGCCTGGACCGCGCTGTCGATCGCTGAGTATTTCCGCGACGAGGGCAAACAGGTCCTGCTTTTGTTCGATTCGCTGACCCGCTTTGCCGAAGCGCACCGCGAAATTGCCCTCACCGCGGGTGAACCGCCGTCCCTGCGCGCGCATCCCCCCTCCACCGCCCATCTGATTGCGGCGCTGGCGGAACGCGCAGGCCCGGGGCTTGAGGGGCCTTCGGGCGACATCACAGCGGTGTTCACGGTGCTGGTCGCGGGGTCGGACATGGAAGAACCGATCGCCGACATGGCGCGTGGAATTCTGGACGGTCACGTGATTCTGGACCGAGAGATCGCTGAGCGCGGTCGATACCCCGCCATTGATCTGCGCCGAAGCGTGTCGCGCGTGCTGCCCGGCGTCGCCACGGTCGAAGAGAATCGCCTGATCACCGAGGCCCGACGCATGACGGCTGCATATGAGTCGTCTCTGCCGATGATTCAGGCCGGTCTGTGGAAAGAGGGTGCCGATCCGACCGCGGACCAGGCCGTGCGCGTGCACCCCGCGCTGGACGCTTTCATGGCCGCGCCTGCGCCGCGGGGCGTTCCCGACAGCTTCGTGCGCCTTGCGCAGGCCCTTGCTGCGCCGCGTGGCCCGGCAAAGCCGCGCAGGATCGTCTAAAATTCTCTGCGCTGCGCCGTGCGGAAGATCGGGCAGGTAACGTCCTCTTATGAAATGGCAGCCATTCTCCTGATTGCGGCCTCACCAAGGGGGTCGGCGCGGCCAGGCCGAAAAGGCGGGACCGCAGGCGTGAGAACGGCCGATCTGGCGTGGATCTTAATTCCCGCCATCCACTGAAAGCGCGGCGTGAAGCGCCGCACCCAAACTGGAAAGATAGAGATAATGGCCAGCATCCTGACGAACAACGGCGCGATGGTCGCGCTTCAGACCCTTAAAGGTATCAACAAGGGCCTGACCGACGTCCAGTCGCAGATCTCCACTGGCAAAAAGGTCGGTTCCGCGAAAGACAACTCCGCCGTCTGGGCAATCTCCTCAGTCATGAAGTCCGACGTTAAGGGCTTCAAGGGCATCTCAGAATCCCTGTCGCTCGGCAGTTCGACCGTGTCCGTGGCCCGTCAGGCCGCAGAAACCGTTACCGACTTGCTGACAGAGATCAAAGGCAAGATCGTCTCGGCGCAGGAAGACAACGTCGACCGTGCCAAGATCCAGACCGACATCGGCGCGCTGCGTGATCAGATCACCTCGGTGGTCGGTGCCGCTCAGTTCAACGGTTTGAACCTGATCAACGGGTCGGAAACCAACACCAATACCAACGGCAACGCTGGCGTGGATGTGCTGTCGTCGCTCGACCGTGACAGCAGCGGAGGCGTCAGTTCGTCTTCGATCGGTGTTGATGGGCAGAACCTGTCGCAGACGACTGGTCTTGCGTTGACCGTAGCAGCTGTCGACGTCACGGCTGACCTTGGCACCGTCGGCGTGATCGACAAGAACGACGGTGGCACCCTCGACAGCATCACCTTTGCGGGTCTGCAGTTCCTTGACGCTGCTGGCGCCGATGCTGGCACCGCAGCGCTCAGCGGTGATGATGCGGGCGTCGATGACAGCGTCGCCACCGGCATGGTCGCAGGCGACGAGCTGCGCCTCTCGGTTGGCGGCACTGAGGGCGTCTATACAATCCAAGAAGGCGATACTGCAGAATCTGTTGCGGCCGGCATGAAAAACGCGCTGATTTCGGCAGGCATCGACACTGACAAATACTCGCTCGACATCGACTCGACTGCGACCGAGCTGGTGATCACCAACGAAACCAACGACGACGTTTCGTTCTCGCAGACCTCCACGCGTGGCACCGGTGGGCTGAGCGCTCTTGCTTCGGTCGACGTTTCGACAGCTGGCGGCGCGGCAACGGCCCTTGGCCAGATCGAGAATTTGCTGCAGACCTCGATCGACTCGGCTGCGTCTTTTGGTTCGGTCCAAGGCCGCATTGAGATCCAGTCAGACTTTGTTGGCAAGCTGTCGGACTCGCTGAAGTCAGGGATCGGTGCCCTGGTTGACGCGGATCTGGAGGAAGTTTCGGCCCGTCTTCAGTCGCTCCAAGTGCAGCAGCAGCTGGGCGTTCAGGCGCTGTCGATCGCCAACCAGGCACCGCAGAGCGTCCTGTCGCTCTTCCGCTAACGTGACGGGTAGGGGCGCCCTTGATGGGCGCCCCAGCCTCTCGGGGGTCATGTCGTCGCCTTGAACAGCGCGGCTTGGCCCAGCCTGTTCGCCAGTGCGTCCGGCGGCCCAAAGCGGCTGAAATTCCGGGCGCAGCAGTGGCGCCGATGCGAAGGACACGAGATGAACAGCGCTGCTCTCGCTACGACAGGGTATGGCGACGCCCAGATCGCCTTTCACGATTTCAGACAAACCGAATACCGCACGTTCGCTGAGGCGACGCGCAGGCTCCGTGTTGCCGCGGGTGCCGCCAGTGATCAGGCTGGGGCTTTTGCGGGTTTGGCTGAAGCGCTTCATGACAACGTCCGGCTGTGGATGATCCTTGCGGCCGATGTTGCCAGTCCGGGAAATGAACTTCCCGCACAGCTGCGCGCACGCATCTTCTACCTTGCGGAATTCACCCGCGTGCACTCCGCCAAGGTGCTTGCCGGGGATGCCGCGCCCGACGTTCTGATCGATGTGAACACCGCGATTATGAAGGGCCTGCGGGCGGGCGTTGCGGCGGGAGGCGCCGCCTGATGCCAGGATTGATCCTCAAGCTTTGCCCGGGCGAGCGATTCATGCTCAACGGTGTGGTGGTTGAAAACGGGCCAAGGCGCGCCCGGCTCAACATCGTCACGCCTGAGGCTAATGTGCTTCGCCTGCGCGACGCTATTCATCCGCATGAAGCCACGACGCCGGTCCGGCGGGTGTGCTACATCGCCCAGCTTGTTCTGGCCGGAGAGGCGGAGCCGATCGAGGCCAAGTCGCAACTTCTTACGGGCATCGAACAGCTCAGCCAGGTCTTCACCGACTCCGACAGCCGTCGCCGGCTGACTGAAGCGACCGAAGCGCTGGCTGATGACCGCTGGTATCCGGCGCTCAAGGCTTTGCGCGCGCTTTTGGGACGTGAGTCGCGCTTGATCCAGACCGCAGTTCCAGAAGGTGTGCCATGAGCTTCCAGCCCTCGGTGCCCCTGACCGGAGTTGGGGGGTGGAAACTGCTGCAACGAACGGAGGCGACCCAGCGGGCCGCCTTCTCCAAAACGCCGACCGTCAAGCGCGATGTCGAACATTTTCGCGCCAAGATTGCCGACACGACAACTGCGGCCGAACTGGTCGCCGATCCGCAGCTTCTCCGAGTCGCGCTTGGCGCCTTCGGGTTGGAGGACGAGGCGGGAAAATTCGCATTGATCCGGCGCGCACTCGAAGATGGAGTGACGGACAAGAGCAGCCTTGCGAACCGCATGGTCGACCCGAAATGGAAGAGGTTTGTCAGCGCGTTCGGGTTTGGAGACGGGTCAGGCGGGCAGGTGGCGCGCACAGGGTTTGCGGAGGAGATTGCGTCGGCCTACGAGGCCCGCCAGTTTGAAACTGCTTTGGGTGAAAGCGACGACTCGCTGCGGCTTGCCCTCAACTTCCGACGAGAAATTCAGCGCTTCGCCGATGGCGCTTCGCCTGATGGCTACACTTGGTTCGAAGCGCTCGGCGATCGCCCGGTGCGCGCGGTGCTTGAAGGGGCTTTTGGCTTGCCGAGCAGCTTCGGCAAGCTTGATATCGATCAGCAGCGCGACGCGATGAAGGACAAGACGACGGCGTTACTTGGCAGTTCGTCGCTGGCCGTCTTCAAAGAGGAAGGCGCCGTCGACAAGCTCCTGACCCGATATCTCGCCCGGGTATCTGCTGAAAGCGGTCCTTCGGCCACCACCCCGGGGGCCACGGCGCTGACGCTGCTGACCTCCAGCGGCTTTGGTGCGGGGGCCACGTTTGGCCTGTTGCTTTCCAATGGTGGGTGAGCTTGTCAGGCACTGGCATTGCGTGAAGTTGGCGATTAAATCTCTGCGATGGTATTGCGTCGCAGCATGAGAGCGGCGTAGGCGTGCACCAACACAATACGATGCGCCGCTTCCTTATTCCAATGGGTGTGATGCGGCATGTTGCGGCCGCCCGTCGCGCTTGCCGATGCGTGGTGACACTTTCATCTTTTTGCCACTATATTGCCCTACGCGTGGTGCTGGATATGGCAGGGTTGATGCAAGGCTGGCGGTATCTGTCCCGTTGCGGCGCAGCAGAGCTGAGCGTCGCCATTTCAGTGGTCGGACCGCCTGATGGCGGATACCACGACCTGCCTCGCCGATCGTGGCCGCGGCGTGGAGCAAAGTCTTTCGGGGTGTTGAGAAATGAAACTGATGTCAAGAGCTTGGACTTGGGCGCTCGTGGGAGCGTTGCTTACTGTGCTCACGGCCTGCGACACGGCGGAAGAGCGCGCTGAGGCGCATTTCCAGCGTGGCCTTGAGCTTGTTGAGCAGGGCACCCCTGTCAAGGCACAGCTCGAGTTTCGCAATGCGTTGAAGCTGAACAAGACACATGTCCAGGCGCGGTACGAATTTGCCCGGATCATGCGCTCTGACCAAGACATCCGCGGCGCTCTGAAGAATTACCTCACCATTGTTGAGCTTGACGGTAACTTCCTGCCAGCGCGCTTGGAAATTGGTGAGATTTTTCTTCTTGCAAACCGTCCCGAAGATGCAGCCCGCCACATCGAGGCGGCTCTGAAAATTGAACCTGAAAACATCCGCGCCCGGTCGATGCAGGCCACCGTAGATTTCAAGAATGGCAACGTCGATCTTGCGCTGGAACGCGCGAACGCTGTTCTTGCTGAAGATCCGAGCAACGTCACAGGCCGTTTGGTCAATGTAGCCTATCTGATGGATCGCGGCGAACTGCGCAAAGCGCTGGCGGAGATCGATAAGGGGCTTGGCCTCTCGCCTGAGGATCTGAGCCTCAATGTTGTGAAGCTGGGCATCGCCGAGCAGCTTGGCGATCCGGAGCCGGTGGGTCAGCAGCTCAAGATCCTTGTGCGCATGTTCCCCAAGACCAACCAGTTCCGGTCTTCGTTGACGGCTTGGCATATGGGGCGCAATGAAACTGTCGAGGCGGAAGACCAGCTTCGCGCGCTCGCCGACAACAATCCCGAGGATGTGCGCTGGTCGCTGGACCTGGTGCGGTTTCTTGGTTCGATCAAGGGGCCCGCGGAGGCACGTGCCGAGCTGGAGCGTCTGATCGCGTCGGACCACCCCCATGCCGAATATCAGTTTGCGCTTGCTGCGGTCGATCTGTCCGAAGGCGATAATGAGCAGGGCATGGCCCGTCTGCGCGCTGTGGTCGAAAAGGCGGGCGACACCGCCGACGGATTCAAGGCCCGGGTCGAAGTCGCGCGCTACATGATCCGCAGCGGCGATCGCAAGGCTGGCTTCGCCGAAATCGACTACATCCTTGAAAAAGACCCCCGCAACGTTGCGGCGCTTGGCATTCGTGCGGCCCGCTTTGTGGAAGAAGATCGCCCTGATCTGGCGATTAACGACCTGCGTGCGGCGCTCGACAGCGATCCCGATAATCTCAAACTGCTCGGCTTGCTCGCCACCGCATATGAGCGCGCAGGCAGCCATGAGCTGGCGGTTGAGCGGATGGCGCAGGCAGCGACCGTTTCGAATTATGAACCCCAGCCGACCCTGCGCTACGTCAAGGCGCTGATGGCTGATGGCAAGGATGACGTGGTCGAAAGCATCCTGCGCGATGCGCTTGCCAAGCGCGAAGACAACCGCGAATTCCTGCTGACCTTCGCGCAGCTGCGTCTGGCCAAAGAAGACTGGCGCGAAGTGCAGCGCATTGCTGATCGGCTGCGCGTGCTGGACCCTGAGGACGCGGCGGCGGACCGCCTGATCGCCGCGTCACTTGTCGGCCAGAAGATGTTCAGCCAGAGCATCGATGTGCTCTCCGAAGCGGTCGCCGCGTCGGATGGTGCTGATATCGGCGCGATGATGTCGCTGGTGCGCACCTATGTGGCCGCTGGCCAGGTTGAGGAGGCGGAGAGCTATCTTGCCGCCCAGATCAAAGAGAACCCGGGCAACCCCGCCGCGCTGGTACTTTTTGGCTCGCTGCAGGCCGCGCGCGGCAAGCTCGATGAGGCTGAGGCGTCATTCCTGCGCGCGATCGAGGAGGCACCGGAATACGGCGTCGCCTATGCCAGCCTTGCCTCAATCTATGAGACAAAGGGCAATCAGGATGAGGCCAAGCGCCAGCTCGAAGCCGGGCTGGAAGCAAGCGGCAACGACAATCTGCGTCTTGCGCTTGCGATGCGTATGGAGGCTGCGGGCGACATCGACGGGGCCATCGATGCCTATGACACAATTTATTCACGGCGCTCCGACAGCGCTATTGTGGCAAACAACCTCGCCAGCCTGATCGCTGACCACCGTGCCGATGATCCCGCGCAGCTGGAGCGGGCGTTTAACATCGCGCAGCGGTTCCGCGAAAGCTCAAACCCCTACATGCAGGACACGTACGGCTGGCTGCTTTTCCTGCGTGGACAGCCGGAGCAGGCTGTGGCCGCGCTGCGCCCCGCGGCGGAGCGTCTGACGAGCAACGCGCTGGTCCAGTACCATCTGGGTCGCGTCTATGAGGAGCTCAAGCAGCTGGACCGCGCCCATGACACGCTCGCGCGCTCAATCGAATTGGCGGTGGACGCGCCTTTCACCCATCTCGATGATGCAAAGGCGGCTTTGGCGCGGGTTGAGGCGGCGCGCAAGGCGCTGGCGACGCCGGCCCCTGAATGATCGGCAGGCGCCCTGCCCCCGTATGTTCAGGCGGGGCGCCGCCACTTCGCACCTATCGATCACAAGCATTGAGCAGACCGATTTTGACTTCTTACAACACACAGACATACGCCGATTGTGGCACAAAACGGGGAGGGCCGGCACGATGAGAGACCTGTCCCGTATGTATCTGGACTATTACGGCCTGCGTGAGCGGCCGTTTTCGTTGGTGCCTGACCCTGACTTTCTGTTCTGGGCGCGGCCCCACAGCAAAGCCTATACGATGCTGGAATACGGCATCGCCAGCCATGCGCCGATCACGGTGATCACTGGCGAAATTGGCTCTGGCAAGACGACCTTGGTGCGCAAGCTTCTTAGCGAAATCCCCGCCGATTACAGCGTTGGACTGATTTCTAACGCCACTGGTGGGCGCGGGGAACTGCTGCATTGGGTGATGATGTCCCTGGGCCAGCAGGTTGCATCAGGCGCAACCTATGTGGAGATTTTCCACAGCTTCCAGACCTTTCTGATCAACGAATACGCTCAGGGCCGGCGCACTGCGCTGATCTTTGACGAAGCGCAGAACCTGACGGCCGAGACGCTTGAAGAACTGCGGATGTTCTCCAACATCAACGCGGACAAAGATGAATTGCTGCAGCTGATTCTGGTGGGTCAGCCTGAGCTGCGCGACCTGGTGCACCGGCCCGAGCTGCAGCAATTCGCGCAGCGCATCGCGTCGGAATTCCACCTGCGTGCGCTCGATCCCGAAGAAACCGCCCAGTATGTCGCCCATCGCATGGCTGTCGGCGGTGCCACACGGCCGGTGTTCGACGAAAACGCAGCTGCGGTGATCCATGCGGCCTGCCGGGGCGTGCCGCGGCTGATCAATCAGCTGTGCGATTACGCGTTGGTCTACGGCTTTGCCGAGGAACAGCCAGAAATCGGTGCGGCCATTGTGCGCGACGTGTTGGAGGACCGGCGGGAATTCGGCGTGTTCTCCTATCCTGACGTGGTGCACGGCGCCCCGCAGGTGAATGCGCGCAAACCCGCCGCCGCGCCGGTCCGGGCGCCGGAGGCCACGCCGCCTACGGCACCTGGGCCGGCCTCAATCGACGGCGATGAGAACGTGTTTTACGGCGTATGGGGAGAGCGCAAGGTCTGACCTTTGGTCAGCCTGCCGCGGATCACAGCAATGCAGAATGATTTTGACCTCCGATTCCTGATTTCGGTGTTTATCCGCCGGTTTCCGGTCTTTATCCTTGTCTCGGTGCTGGTATTCGGCGCTGCGACTGGTGTTGCCGTGGTGCTGCCGCCGGTCTATCAGGCTTCGGCAACGATGCTCGTGATCTCGCAGCAGATCCCGAGCGCGCTGGCCCAGTCGACCGTCACGGTCGACGCGGTGGAGCGCCTTAAGGTCATCGAAAAGCAGCTGATGGTGCGCGACACGCTGCTCGCGATTGAGGAACAGTTCCGCGTTTTCCCCAACCGCAGCACCATGTCACCCAGCGAGCTGGTCGAGGCCATGCGCACCGCGACGAACTTCAGCCAGGCGCGGCTTGGCGGCGACCGGCGTGGGGAGGGGGGGGCACTGGCGTTTACCATCTCGTTCCTGGCAACCTCACCGCAGGTGTCCGCCCGCGTCACCAACGAATTCGTCACCCGGATTCTGGAACGCAACGTCAAGCTGCGCACCAGCCGTGCTGCTGGCACCTCGGCGTTCTTCGAACAGCAGGTGGCCCGGCTTGAGGCTGAGCTGACCAAGCTTGAGCTCGACATCGTCAGCTTCAAGCGCGAAAACGCCGACAGCCTGCCCGAAACGCTCAATTACCGGCGCGACCGTCTTGGCCTTCTCAGCCAGACCCGTCAGTTGCGTGAGCGTGAGCGGACCAATCTCAGGGACCAGCGCGACATCCTGATGGAGGCGCAGGCCAACCCAAGTTTCAATGGGCTGGTCACCATGACGCCGGAACAGCAGAGCCTGCTGGAGCTTAAGCGTCTGCGGGTGATGCGCCGCGCGATCCTGTCCGAAACCCATCCTGAGATCCGGGCCCTCGACAGCCGCATCAGCGCGCTGACAGGCGTGGTTGAAGACCAGGCTGAGGCTATGACCGGCAAGAATGGTGAGCTGGCGATGAGCCTGATGAACAGCCCGCTGGGGCGTGAACTGGCAACCATCGACAAGCGGATCGAAGGCCTCAACGATGAAATCGCCAGCCTGACCTCTGAGGTCGAAGACCTGCAGAAAACTGTCAACGAGACGCCGAACATCGAAATGGCGCTGCGAACGCTGAACCGTGAATATGATGGTCTGCGCGCAGAATTCCAAGGCGCTCGGGGCAAACTGTCCAGCGCCGCGACCGGTGAGGAGCTGGAGCTAAAGCAGCAGGCCGAACGTTTTGACGTGGTGGAACAGGCGACTGTGCCTGAGCAGCCCAAAAGCCCCAATCGCCCGCTGATCATGATGGCAGGCGCGGTGGGTGGCGTGGGGCTTGGCCTCGCGATCATCATCTTGTTGGAGCTGATGAATCAGGCGATCCGCCGCCCGTCTGAGCTGGCCCGCATCGACATCGTCGCGATCGCCATCGTGCCCTATATCTACACTGAGCGAGAGGCCCGCGCGCGCCGTCGTCTGCGCATTGGCATCGTTCTGGGGGCATTGGCGTTGTTCGGGATCGGTGCCTATGTGGTGCATTATCACTATCTGCCGCTCGACCTTCTGTTTGAGAACCTGCTGCAGAAAGCCAAAATCAACACAGCGATCGAAATGATCCGCTCGCGGCTGAATTTCTAAGACGTCCCTGACGGATTGACCAAGGTGAAGGAGCGTTCCGATGGAGCGGATCAAGGCTGCGATCTCAAAGGCGAAGGGCACGCGCGCAGGCGAGGGGCCCCAGACGGTCCGTGGCCCCGCGACCCCAACGCTGGGCCAACGCGATGTGACGCCGGAAGGGTGGAACGCGCTGCCGGTCGAGCAGCTGAACGAGGACGCCTTGCGCAACGCACGAATCGTCACCCATCACAAGGACAACGTCGCCCATGTGGCGTTCGACATCCTGCGCACCAAGCTTCTGAAGCTGATGGAGCGCAACGGTTGGAACTCCATCGCCATCACCTCACCCAGCCAGGCCTGTGGCAAGACCATGATTGCGACCAATCTTGCGTTCAGCTTTGCGCGTCAGGGTGGCGTGCGTGTGGTGCTGTGCGACGTCGACCTCAAGCGCCCGGCGATACGCAAGGTGCTGGGGTCGAAAGCGTCGACCTCCATGGGTGACTTTCTGTCTGGCGTTGGGGGCGTGGCGGATCATTTCGTGCGCTACACCGACACGCTGGCGGTCTGCGTCACTGGCCAGGCCATGCGCCATTCCGCCGAGGTGGTGCAGAATGAAACCGCCTTCGACGCGATCGCAGAGCTAAAACGTCAACTGCGCCCCAACATCATCATCTACGATCTGCCGCCGATGATGGCGTCGGATGATGCGATTTCATTCATGGCGCATGTGGATTGTGTGCTGTTGATCGCGGCCTCTGGCACCAGTACGCTGCGCGCGGTCGATGATTGCGAAAGCCAGCTGTCAGACCTGACCCATGTGGCTGGGGTGGTGCTGAACAAGTACGATGTCGAAAGCGACCGCTACTACGATTACGACTACAACTGACGCGATCGGGGCGCAGGGTGGGCCTGATGCGGACCTGAAGGGGCCGCGATGGGCGAGAGTGTCTGATCTTCTGTGTAACTGGGATCTGGTCCATGCTTCCTGAGGGGAGCAAGGCCGATGACGATTTCCAAGGAACTGCTGGACGAACTTTTGAAGGGCTGCGAGCGGCCTGAAGATCTGCTTGGCAACGACGGCTTGATGAAAGAGCTGAAGATCAAGCTGATGGAACGAATGCTGGGTGCCGAACTGACCGCGCATCTTGGCTATGAGGATGGCAAGGACGCGCCGGTCGATCAGGCCAATCGC
>Ga0256372_1000022_pt1 | contig 11201 bp, 7 predicted proteins | sample SI3LviralmetaG_FD_190081 | JGI IMG/M metagenome (GOLD analysis project Ga0256372, IMG submission 190081) | Sea-ice brine viral communities from Beaufort Sea near Barrow, Alaska, United States - SI3L | ecosystem: Environmental > Aquatic > Marine > Coastal > Brine | place: USA: Alaska | collected...
GATGAGCATTTCATCGCCAAGGGCGACCCGACCTTTCAAGGCCCGGGGCCGCTGGATGAATGGGACGCGATCAGCCTGAACTACACCTCTGGCACCACCGGGGATCCCAAAGGCGTGGTCTACCATCACCGCGGCGCGATGCTGCTGGCGACGGGCAACATCGTGCATGCGGGCATGGCCACGGCGCCGGTGTATCTGTGGACGCTGCCGATGTTCCATTGCAACGGCTGGTGCTTTCCGTGGTCGATCTCAGCCAAGGGGGGCACCCATGTCTGCCTGCGGGCGGTGCGCGCTGCGCCGATCTATGCGCTGATCGCGGAACATGGCGTCACCCATATGTGCGGCGCTCCGATTGTCATGAGCACGATGCTGAACGCGCCTGACGCTGACAAGCGCCCGCTGCCCCATGTGGTCCAGTTTTGGACCGCCGCTGCGCCGCCCCCTGAATCCGTGCTGGCCGCGATGGCTGAAGCTGGGTTCAACGTCACCCATGTCTATGGGCTGACCGAGGTTTACGGCCCCGCCGTCATCAACGAATGGCACGGCGAATGGGATGCGTTGCCCGCGGCGGAACGCGCGCGCCTGAAATCGCGCCAAGGCGTGCGCTATGCCGCCCTGGAGGCCCTGGAGGTGCTGGACCCCGAAACCATGGCACCGGTTCCCGCCGACGGCGTGACACTGGGCGAGATCTGCTTTCGCGGCAATGTGGTGATGAAGGGCTATTTCAAGAACCCGACCGCCACGGCAAAGGCGTTCAAGGGTGGGTGGTTCTGGTCTGGTGACCTCGCGGTCAAGCATCCTGACGGCTATCTGCAGATCAAGGACCGGTCCAAGGACATCATCATCTCAGGCGGGGAAAACATCTCGTCCATTGAGGTGGAGGAGACGCTGTTCCGCCACCCCGCCGTCGCGTTTTGCGCTGTGGTCGCGCGCCCCGATGACAAATGGGGCGAAACCCCTTGCGCCTTTGTCGAACTGCGCCCCGGCGCTGCGGTGACCGAAGCGGCGCTGATCGCCCATTGCCGCGCTGAGCTGGCGCATTTCAAAACCCCCCGCACGGTGATTTTCGGGGATTTGCCCAAGACATCGACCGGCAAGATCCAGAAGTTCGAATTGCGCAAGCAGGCCAAGGCACTGGGCTGACCCCCCGCGCCTGCCGCCCGACACGGGAGCGCCCATGACCCTACGCCGCCGCGCATGGATGCAGCTTGATCCCGAGGGCTGGGCCGAGGACGGCATATCGCCGGTCAACCGCCTGATCTTGGCGTTGGTGTGCCTGTCGATCCTGTTATCGGTGCTGCACACGGAACCGTCGCTGGCCGCCGCATGGGGGTGGTTTCAGCTTGGCAACGCGGCGCTTGGGACCGTTTTTGTGGTCGAACTGGCCGCGCGTCTCTGGTCCAAGCCCGAACATGCCGAATTTTCCGACCGGTTCGGGCGGCTGCGCTATGCGCTGGAATGGCACAGCGTGCTGGATATGATTGCAGTTGTGTCGATCTGGATCGACGTGGCCGGCTATGGCGAAGACTGGTTCGCCGTGCTGCGGCTGGCGCGGGTGTTCCGCATTTTCTGGCTGTCGCGCCATTCCAATGTCGGCGAGGCAGTGAGCGAGCTGTGGGGCGCGGTGCGCGCACGCTCTACAGAGCTGCTGGTCTGCGCGGTGGTGGTGGCGCTGGTGCTGCTTTTGTCCTCGATCGCGCTGTTCATGGCTGAGCGGGAGATCCAGCCTGAGGCGTTCGGGTCGATCCCCCGCGCCATGTGGTGGTCGATCTGCACGCTGACCACAGTGGGCTATGGCGATGTCACGCCGGTGACGACGTTCGGCAAGGTGCTGGCGGGGCTGACCTCGCTGGCGTCAATCGCGGTGCTGGCGCTGCCGGCGGGGATCATGGCGGCGGCATTCTCAGACGCGTTCCAGCGCACGCGGGCGCGTCAGAAGGCCAAGGGGCCCGACGCCTAGACCTTGCGCCTGAACCTTGCGCCTAAACCATGCGTGCGCCGCCAAAGCGCACGGGGGTCATGACCCGTTCCCACCCGGCATCGGCGGTGAAGCGGTATTCGGCGGCGGGGCGCCCGCCTTGGCGCGCGGTCATGGCGCCGGTCGCCTCGATCAGCCCGGATTTTTCGACCAGACGGCGAAAGTTCTGCTTGTGCAGCGGCACGCCTTGCACGGCTTCGGCGGCGCGCTGCAATTCCAGCAAGGTGAAGGTGTCGGGCATCAGTTCGAACAACACCGGCCGGTATTTCAGCTTGCCGCGCAAACGCGCGATGCCGGTGGCCAAAATGCGCCGGTGGTCGCGCCACATCATGCGCCCTGTTGGCGGCAAGTCGGGCGGCGGGTCGCGGCGGTCGCGCCATGCCTCGCCCACCAGCCCGGCTTGGTACAAAAGCTCATACCTATCCAGGCAAAGTTCATCCCGCCACGGCGCGTCCCCACGCCCGAGGCAGAGCGCCGCGCGGTCCGCCCGCGCCTGATCGCCATCCGCCCAAGCGTCCAGCGCCGCCAGAACGGGATTGAGCGGCGGTGCTGGGGCGCGCCGGTCCTCAAGGGGAAAGAACCTGTCCCAGCGCGCCCAAACATGCCCTTTGGGCGCCGGGCCTGCGCGGCGGGTCAGGGCAAGATATCCGATCGACACTGTGTGCGGCGCGGCGGCCCCGCCGTCGCCCCGCCGGGCGCTGTCGCCAAAGGTATAAAGCTGTTCGACATAGCCCAGCGACAGCCCCGCGGTGTCTTGCACCGCCGCGCGCAAGGTCAGCTCCAGCGTGCTTTGGGTGTCGGGGTCAAAGGTGACGGTGGGCAGGCGGCAATCGTCGGTCACCAGCGCCGCGGCATGGGCGTCGCCGCCGTCTTCGCCCGGTGCCAGCGCCAGAACCACCGCCGACAGATCCACCACCACCGCGCGGGTCATGGCGCGCTGCCAGCTGCGTCAAACAGGGCGTTGAACCGCGACAGGAACGCGGCGCGGGCGGCGGCGGCGGGCAGGGGGTGCAGGCGCAGGTCCTGCCATCCGGCGAATCGCGGGCGGCCAAAGAATTTGTTGGCCTCGGCCTCGGAGAATCCGGCGATCTGGGTTGCCTCCAGCCAGGCGCAGGCGTGATCGGCGCGCTTGATGCGCTGTCTGACGCCTTTGGGCAGGTCTGTGGGCAGGGCAAAGCGGATGTGCACCGCGGCGTCCAACTTTGCCTCAAAGGCTTTGTAGTCCAGCCCCAGCGCGGTCTTGAACGGGGAAATCATGTCGCCGATCACGTATTCCGCAGCGTCATGCAGCAAGGCCGCCAGCCGCCATTTTGCCGGGCCACCATCGCCGCCGACCATGCGGGCAAAGATGTCTTCGACCAGCATCGAATGTTCAGCCACCGAAAAGGCGTGGTCGCCCATGGTCTGCCCGTTCCAGCGCGCGACAAAGGCGAGCCCGTGGGCGATGTCCTCGATCTCGATGTCCACGGGCGATGGGTCCAGCAGGTCCAGCCGCCGTCCCGAAAGCATCCGCTGCCATGCGCGCGGTGTGGTCACGTCATGTCTCCCGCTCAGACCCTTGGGGTGGGGAGAGGAATAGGTGCCGGGCACCGCCCTGTCGAGAGCGCCGCCCGAGGTCACTAAAACTTCACGCAGGCCGCCGCCGCCCGACCCAGCCAAACAACGCCAGCGCGCCGATCAGCGCCGTTGGCTGAGGGCGCGGTGCTTCAACACCATGCAGCGGGTTGCCGTCACGTATTTCGCACCACAGCCCGGATTGATTGATCGCAGAGCCGCCCGAACAGATCGACGCGCCGCGGGTGCTGGATGCGGATGCGTCCACAGGCGACATGATGATCGCTGCTTTGGCTGGGGGGCGACGAAAAGCAGCACTGCCGCCGCTGCATTCATGCAAACAATTTTATTCAGAATTTATGAAACCCCGTCTCCATTTTGTAGCGCACCCCATCAAGCAACACTGAAAATTCCTGTGAAACGTCAGTATTTTTTTGATCGGTTGGCCTGGCTGGTGGGCGCACTCACCCCCCTTTTGATGCGCGTTCACCTTGTTGTGCGCTGCCCGCCGCATTGCCGAGGCCCAGTTGCGCTGCTACATGCCGCGTCAACCTTTTGCCCCGCGGCCTGCGTCCCGGGCACCCTCAGACGGAGAGACCCCCGCATGACCGAAAGCATCGTCAAGGACATCGCGCTCGCTGATTATGGCCGCAAGGAACTGGACATCGCCGAGACGGAGATGCCCGGCCTGATGGCGCTGCGCGAGGAATACGGCGAGGCCCAGCCGCTGAAAGGCGCGCGGATCGCCGGATCGCTGCACATGACCATCCAGACCGCGGTGCTGATCGAAACGCTGGTCGCGCTGGGCGCGGATGTCCGTTGGGCCTCGTGCAACATCTTTTCGACCCAGGACCATGCTGCCGCCGCCATCGCCGTGACCGGGGTTCCGGTGTTCGCCATCAAAGGCGAGACGCTGGAAGAATACTGGGATTACGCCGACAAGATCTTTGATTTCCCCGAAGGCGGCGCGAACCTGATTCTGGACGATGGCGGCGACGCAACGCTGTATATCCTGATCGGCGCCCGGGTTGAGGAAGGCGAGACTGATCTGATCGGCACCCCGACCTCGGAAGAAGAGGTCGCGCTGTTTGCGCAGATCCGCAAGCGTATGGCCGCAGCGCCCGGCTGGTTTGTCAGGCAGCGCCACATGCTTAAGGGCGTGTCGGAAGAAACCACCACCGGCGTTCACCGCCTGTACCAGTTGATGGAAAAGGGGCATCTGCCGTTCCCGGCCATCAACGTCAATGACAGCGTGACCAAGTCGAAATTTGACAACAAATACGGCTGCAAGGAATCGCTGGTCGATGGCATCCGCCGCGCCACTGACACCATGATGGCCGGCAAGGTCGCCTGCGTGTGTGGCTATGGCGACGTGGGCAAGGGGTCGGCCGCATCCCTGCGCGGCGCCGGTGCGCGCGTGAAGGTGACCGAGGTTGATCCGATCTGCGCGCTGCAGGCCGCCATGGACGGCTTTGAAGTGGTGACGCTGGAGCAGGTCGTGTCCACCGCCGACATTTTCATCACCACCACCGGCAACAAGGACGTGATCCGCATCGAGCATATGCGCGAGATGAAGGACATGGCGATCGTCGGCAACATCGGCCATTTCGACAATGAAATTCAGGTCGCGTCGCTGAAGAATCACAAATGGACCAACATCAAGCCGCAGGTCGACATGATCGAGATGCCGTCAGGCGCCCGGTTGATCCTGTTGTCTGAGGGGCGTCTGCTGAACCTCGGCAACGGCACCGGGCACCCCAGCTTTGTGATGTCGGCCAGCTTCACCAACCAAGTGCTGGCACAGATTGAACTGTGGACCCGTGGCGCGGAATACCTCAACCAGGTCTATGTGCTGCCCAAGCATCTGGATGAAAAGGTCGCGCGTCTGCATCTGGCCAAACTGGGCGTGACGCTGACTGAGCTGTCGACTGAACAGGCCGCATATATCGGCGTGACCGTCGAAGGGCCGTTCAAGCCCGACCAATACCGCTACTGAGCTGAAGCGATCTGTTCGGTGCGCTGAGGTTTTTTGGCCTCGGCGCACCGGGAACTGCTGATTTTGGTAAATAGAACGTGAAGATGGCGGCTAAATTTCCATTGCATTTCAGATGCTTGGATCTTGATCGCGACCTTCTAATATGGTTTCTAGGTTTCTGAGGCGTCAAAGTGCGCCCTTCAGGGTCCGATCTCGCCGCCGCTTGATGCTTTGCATCGCGCAGCTTGATCGTGGCCCGCTTCCAGAACGGATGGTGCGGTGGGAGCGCGGTTGCCTGCATGCAACCGCCATCTTGGGGAGGCGGAGGGCCGTGGGGGGCCCTCCGCCGTTTCAGGTGTCTCTGCGGCATCCATACGGCATTTCCGCCTGAAAGCACCATTTCCACCTGAAAGCACCTGGCCCGGCTGCGCCCTGCGGCACGGCGCCCAGCCACATGACACTTGCGTCTGACGGCTGCTCATCTAAGACTCCCCCGCAACCTGCGAAACGCAGGACCGCAAAGCAGAACGCATAGCAAGACGCCAGGGGAGAGACGCATGAGCGGACCGGTAACCTACAGCCGCGACGGGAACATCGCTGTCATCACCATCGACAATCCGCCAGTGAACGCGCTTGGCAAAGCCGTGCGCGACGGGATTGTTGCCGCAATCGCCAGTTTTGAAGCGGACGCAGACGCCGAGGCCGCCGTGATCGTTGGCGCCGGGCGCACGTTCCCCGCGGGGGCGGACATCTCTGAATTCGGCAAGCCGCCGATGGCGCCGTCGCTGACCTCGGTCTGCAACGGCATCGAAAACGCCGCCAAACCGGTGATCGCGTCGATCCACGGCACCTCGCTGGGTGGCGGGCTTGAGGTGGCGTTGGGCGCCCATTGGCGCATCGCCCAGAAAACCGCCAAGGTCGGCCTGCCTGAGGTGCATCTGGGCATCATCCCCGGTGCCGGCGGCACCCAGCGCACCCCGCGCCTGATCGGTGCCGAAGCGGCGGTGGAAATGATCACCACTGGCCGCCATGTCGGCGCGGCTGAGGCGCTGAAGCTGGGTCTGGTGGACGCCATTGATGACAGCGGCGACGTGGTCGCGGCAGGCATCGCCTTTGCGCAGAAATTGCTGGCAGATGGCAAAGGTGTGCGCCGCACATCAGATATGGAGGTGTCGGTGTCCGACCCGGCCTTCTTCGACAAGGCGCGGTCCGCGGCTGCTGCCAAGTCCAAGGGCCAGATGAATCTGGTGCAATGCGTCAACGCGATCGAATGCGCCAAGCTGCCCATCGCTGAGGGTCTGGTGAAGGAGCGTGAGATCTTCACGCTGTGCCATGATGATCCCCAGCGCGCTGCATTGGTGCACGCGTTCTTCTCAGAACGTGCGGTCGCCAAGGTGCCGGAGGCCAAGGCAACGCCGCGGCCCCTGAACCTGATCGGCATCATCGGTGGCGGCACCATGGGCGCGGGCATCACGGCTGCGGCGATCAATGCTGGCATCAGCGTCGTCATGGTCGAAATGAACCCTGAGGCGGTGGCCCGCGGTGAGGCGAACGTGCGCCGGAACTATGCGTCCTCAGTCACCAAGGGGCGGATGACGCAGGACCAGCTTGACGCCATGCTGACGGCCAAGCTGACCCTGTCGGACAGCTATGATGCGCTGGCCGACTGCGATCTGATCATCGAAGCGGTGTTTGAGACGATGGAGGTGAAAAAAGAGGTCTTCGCCAAAATCGACGCCATCGCCAAGCCGGGCGCGATTCTGGCCTCCAACACGTCGTATCTCGACATCGACGCCATCGCGGCCTGCACCAAACGGCCCGAAGATGTGCTGGGCCTGCACTTCTTCTCCCCCGCCCACATCATGCGTTTGCTTGAGATCGTGGTCGGCGCGAAAACCGCCCCTGAGGTGGTCGCCACCGGGTTCCAGCTTGCCCGCATGATGAAAAAGATCGGCGTGCGCGCTGGGGTCTGTGACGGGTTCATCGGCAACCGCATCCTCGGCAAATACATGACCGTGGCCAACTATATGGTTGAAGACGGCGCGTCCCCCTACCTGATCGACGAAGCGGTGCGTGAGTTTGGTTACCCGATTGGTCCGTTCCAGATGGGCGACCTCGCGGGCCTCGACATCGGGTTCCTGAATCGTCGTGGCAAGGAAGGGACCCGCAACCCGAACCTGCGCTACGGGGCCGGGTTCCTCGACACCATGTATGGCAATGGCTGGCTGGGTCAGAAAACCGATATCGGGTTCTATGACTATGCTGGCGGCGCGCGTTCCGGCCCCCCGAACCCCGGCATCATGCCGATGATCGAGGCGGCGCGCGAAACGCTTGGCATCACACCGCGCGCATTCACCAAAGCTGAGATCATCCGCCGCTACATCGCCGCGATGACCAACGAGGCCGCCAAGGTCGTCGGAGAGGGCATCGCGCTGCGCCCACTCGACGTGGATATGGCGTCGCTGTTCGGCTACGGTTATCCGCGCTGGCGCGGTGGGCCGATGCAGCACGCGGACGAGGTGGGGCTGGCATCGATCCTCGCGGACATCCGTGAATTCGAAAAAGAAGACGAACATTTCTGGGCCCCGGCCCCGCTTCTGGTGAAGCTGGTCGAAGAAGGCAAAAAATTCGGAGACCTGAACAATGCGTGACGCTGTCATCATTTCCACCGCCCGCACGCCGATCGGCAAAGCGTTCCGCGGATCGCTGAACGCCACCCATGGCGCGACCATGGGCGGCCACGCGCTGGCCCACGCCGTCGCCCGCGCCGGGATTGACCCGGCTGAGGTCGAAGACGTGATCATGGGCTGCGGCCTGCCCGAAGCAGCGACGGGGGGCAACATCGCCCGCCAGATCGCCCTGCGCGCCGGGCTGCCGATCACCACGACGGGCGGCACCGTGAACCGGTTCTGCTCATCCGGCCTTCAGGCCATCGCGATGGCCGCGCAGGCGGTGATCGTGAACGGATCGCCGATCATGGGCGCAGGCGGGCTGGACAGCATTTCGCTGACGCAGGCCAACCTGAACCCCAAGTTCCGCAAGGACCCGTGGCTTGAGCAGCATATGGACGATGTCTATATGCCGATGATCGACACGGCCGACAACGTCGCCGAACGCTATGGCATCACCCGCCAGCAGCAGGACGACTATGCCCTGATGTCGCAGCAGCGCGTTGCGGCCGGCCAGGCGTCGGGCAAGTTTGATGATGAAATCGTGCCGATCAACGTCACCATGGCCGTCAAGGACAAGGTGACCGGCGAAATCACCATGCACGACGTCACGCTGTCCAAGGACGAATGCAACCGCCCGACCACCACGATCGAAGGCCTCGCCGGCCTGACCCCGGTGCGCGGCGACGGCCACCACATCACCGCAGGCAATGCCAGCCAGCTGTCAGACGGCGCATCAGCGTGCATCGTGATGGATGGCAAACTGGCCGAGCAGCGCGGCCTGAATCCGTTGGGCGCCTTCCGCGGCTTTCAGGTTGCAGGCTGCGCGCCGGATGAAATGGGCATCGGCCCGGTCTTTGCCGTGCCCCGGTTGTTGGAGCGCGCGGGCCTGAAAATCGACGACATCGGGCTGTGGGAGCTGAACGAGGCTTTCGCGTCCCAGGTGCTTTATTGCCGCGACAAGCTGGGCATCCCGGACGAACGGCTTAACGTCAATGGCGGATCGATTTCGATCGGGCATCCTTATGGCATGTCTGGTGCCCGCATGACCGGCCATGCGCTGATCGAAGGCAAGCGTCGCGGCGCGAAATACGCCGTCGTGACGATGTGCATCGGGGGCGGCCAGGGCGCTGCGGGCCTTTTCGAAATCTTCTGACCCGACGCATACCACCGCCGCGTCGCCCCGCGGCGGTGGACCCCAGATCACGGAGGATCACATGGATCTCAGCTACACGCCCGAGGAACTCGTCTTCCAGACCGAAGTGCGCGACTTCCTCGCAACGAAAATGCCCGCACGCCTGACCGACAAGGTTAGGTCCGCAAAGCGGCTCACCAAAGCGGATATGGAGGAGTATCACGCGCTTCTCAACGCACAGGGCTGGCTTGCGCCCGGCTGGCCGACTGAATACGGCGGCTGCGCTTGGACCCCGGTGCAAAAGCACATCTATGATGAGGAAGCCAACCTCGCCTGCACGCCGCGGATCATTCCGTTCGGCCTTGGCATGCTGGCACCGGTGCTGCTGGCGTTTGGGTCAGAAGAACAGCGCCAGCATTACCTGCCGCGCATTCTGGATGGCACCGACTGGTGGTGTCAGGGCTATTCTGAGCCGGGCGCCGGGTCGGACCTTGCCTCGCTGAAAACCACCGCGGTGAAGGATGGCGATCACTACATCGTCAACGGCCAAAAGACCTGGACCACGCTGGGCCAGCACGCTGACTGGATCTTCTGCCTTGTGCGGACCTCCAAGGACGGCAAGCCGCAGGAAGGCATTTCGTTCCTTCTGATCGACATGGCCACCCCCGGCGTCATCGTGCGTCCGATCATCCTGCTCGAAGGTGAGCATGAGGTGAACGAGGTTTTCTTCGACAACGTGAAGGTCCCCGTGACCAACCTTGTGGGCGAAGAAAACAAAGGCTGGACCTATGCCAAATACCTGCTGACGCACGAACGCACCGGCATTGCCGGGGTTGGCGCGTCCAACGCCGCGATGCTGGCGCTGAAAGACATCGCTCGCAAGCAGACCCGCAAGGGCCGCCCGATTGCTGACGATCCGATCTTTGCGTCGCGCATGGCGCAGATTGAAATCGATCTTGAATCGATGAAAACCACCAACCTGCGCATTCTTGCAGCCGCGCAGAAGGGTGGCGCGCCGGGGCCAGAAAGCTCCATGCTCAAGGTCAAAGGCTCGCTCATCCGGCAGGAGATCAACGTCCTGACCCGTCAGGCGCTTGGCCCCTATGCGGTGCCGTTCGTGTCTGAGGCGCTGGACGAAGGGTCGAACGAGAGCTGGATGGGCCCCGATTACGCGCAAGGCGTGACGGCGGACTATTTCAACAACCGCAAAATCTCGATCTTTGGCGGGTCCAACGAGATCCAACGCACCATCATCACAAAAGCGATTCTGGGGCTCTGAGCGCGCGGGGCAGGCCGCTTTCCTGAAAAGGAAAGTGGCCCACCCCCGCCGCGCCGCCCTGACGGGAGGGAACGACATGGACTTCACGCATACCGAAGACCGGCGGATGCTCGCCGATACGTTGTCGCGATTTCTGCGCGACCGCTACCCGATTGCCACGCGCCTGAAGGCGGCGGCATCCGACCAGGGCTTTGATCAGGCGACGTGGGATGGGCTGGCCGAACTGGGCATCCTTGGCGCGCTGTTCAGCGAAGATGATGGCGGCTTTGGTGGCAAGGCCTTTGACACCGCCGTGGTGTTCGAAGAACTGGGCCGCGCCCTTGTGGTGGAGCCGGTGTTCGCGAGTGCGGTGCTCGGCGGTGGTCTTGTGGCCCAGCTGGGGACCGCCGCGCAGAAGGCGCAGATCGAAGATCTGATCGCCGGAACCCGCCGCCTCGCCTTGGCCCATTATGAACCCACCGGCCGGTATGAGGCGTCTGAGGTCACCACCCGCGCCACCGGCACCAAGATCACTGGCCGCAAGGCGGTGGCCTATAACGCAGGCACCGCCGATGCGATCATCGTGTCGGCCCGCGTGTCCGGCGCCGATGATGACGAAGCCGGGATCTCAC
>Ga0256372_1000023_pt1 | contig 11012 bp, 7 predicted proteins | sample SI3LviralmetaG_FD_190081 | JGI IMG/M metagenome (GOLD analysis project Ga0256372, IMG submission 190081) | Sea-ice brine viral communities from Beaufort Sea near Barrow, Alaska, United States - SI3L | ecosystem: Environmental > Aquatic > Marine > Coastal > Brine | place: USA: Alaska | collected...
GCCCCGGCGCCACGCTGGTCGCGCTGATCAAACCCCAGTTTGAGGCAGGCCCCGGCGAGGTCGGCCGCGACGGTGTTCTGAAAAACGATGCGCTGATCGCTGAGATCCGCGCCCGCATCCCCGCCTGGCTGACCAGCATCGGCTGGGCCGTGACCCATCAAGGCGAAAGCCCGATCCTCGGTGGATCTGGCAACCGCGAATACCTGATTGCAGCCCGCCTGCCCGGAGAGACCCAATGACCGACGCACCCGTCATCGAGCTTGAAATTGAGCGTCTCGGCCATCGCGGCGACGGGGTCGGGAGCCATGCTGGCGTTGAGCTTTTCGCCCCCTTCACCCTGCCGGGCGAGCTGGTGCGCGGCGTTCCCGACCAAGGCCGCATCGAGGCACCTGAGATCCTGCGCGCCAGCCCTGACCGCGCGGTCCCGCCTTGCCCGGCGTTTGGCGCCTGCGGGGGCTGCGCGCTGCAACATGCCTCAGACCCGTGGCTGGCAGGGTGGAAGCGCGACCAGATCATGCACGCCCTGCGCGCCCGCGGGTTTGATGCGCTGGACATCCGCGACACGATCACCTCGCCCGCATCGTCGCGCAGGCGCGCGTCCCTGTCAGGGCGGCGCACCAAGAAAACCGCCATTCTGGGCTTTCACGCCCGCGCCGGCACTGAGATCATCCCTCTGACCGACGCCTGCACCTTGCTGCGGCCTGAAATTATCGCCGCCAAGGACGCGCTTCAGGGCATCGTATCGCTGCTGGCCACCCGCAAAAGTGAATTGAAGGTGGCGGTGACGCTGACGCTCAATGGCCTCGATGTGGATGTGACCGGGGCCGCCCCGCCCGACGGTCCCCAGCGGCTGGTTCTGGCCCGCCACGCGCGCGAAGCCGGGCTGGCGCGCCTGACGCTGGACGGTGATCCGGTGTCTGAGCACCGCCTGCCCCTGCACCGTTTTGGGCGCGCTGAGGTCGCACCGCCCCCCGGCGGGTTCATCCAAGCCACGTCTGAGGGCGAGGCCGCCTTGGTCGCCGCCGTGCGCGAGGCGATCGACAAGGCACCGCGCGTGGCGGACCTGTTTTGCGGCGCGGGCACCTTCGCGCTGCCGTTGGCAGAACGCGCTGAGGTGCTGGCGGTCGAAGGCGACCTGGCGCTGCTGCATGCGCTTGAGGCTGGCTGGCGCAAGGCAGGCGGCGCGCTGAAGCGCATCGCCACGGCGCAGCGCGACCTGTTCCGCCGCCCGATGCTGACCAATGAATTGCGCAAGATGACCGCCGTTGCCATCGACCCCCCGCGCGCTGGTGCCGAGGCGCAGTGCCGCGAACTGGCCAAGCCGTCCTCAATCACACGCATCGCGTCGGTCAGCTGCAACCCGGCGACCTTCGCGCGTGACGCGCGCATCTTGGCCGATGGCGGCTGGCGACTGGTCTGGATCCAGCCGGTGGACCAGTTCCGCTGGTCCCCCCATCTGGAACTGGCCGCCGCGTTTGAGCGCGACTGACCGCGTTTGACCGGGGCCCGGCGCGCCAATTTGCGCGTGCCGGGAATTTCCTTTGCCACAACGGTCGCTTTTCAGGCGCAAGCTGTTAAGCTTGTTCCAAAGTAAAAGCAGCGCGGGCGAAAGGATCAAGGCAAATGCTGAGCCTTGGCTTCAGACTGGCCATGATGGGGGCGGGGTTGTTCCTGCTCAATGCCCTGTTTCCGCAGGCAGTCAGCAGCGTGGACGATGTTGGGCGCCTCGCCTATTTCTCTTTGTTGTTGCTGGTGGTGGTGTCGTCCGCCGCGCTGCCGCGCCTGCGCCGCGATGGCGTGATCGCGATCGTGGTCTGGGGCGGTGCCTTTGCGGTGCTGACCGCCGGATACGCGTGGCAAGATGACCTGCGCGCCGGGTTCGAACGCCGCCTTGGGGTCGACGCTTCAATGGCCGCCATCGCGCGCGGGCCCGGAGAGGTGGAGCTGATCCGCACATGGGACGGCCATTTCCGCGCCATGGTCACCGCTGGCGGCGCTGAGGCACCGTTTCTGGTCGACACCGGCGCGTCGCTGGTCCTGATCCGGTGGGAGGACGCCGCGGCGCTGGGCGTGGATCTTGCCGCGCTCGATTTTTCAACCCCTGTGCTGACTGCCAATGGCGAAACCTTGGTCGCCGCAGTGTGGATGCCCGAAATGCGCATCGGAAACGTGGCGCTGCGCGACGTGCGCGCCGCAGTGGCGCCCCCCGGCACGCTGCAAGGCGGCCTGCTGGGCATGAGCTTTCTGGGCCGCCTTCAGGAAATCACCATCCGCGGCGACCACATCACCTTGCGCAATTAAGCTGGCAGCGGCGCGACGCAGGCCAAGGCGCGCTCGATCACTTCGATCCCGGCACCGGGGGCGCGGGCATCTTCGGTCAACATCCTGCGCCAGCGCCGCGCACCGGGGCGCCCGGTGAACAATCCCAGCATGTGGCGGGTCATCGGGGGCAGCGGCACGCCTTGGCCCAGCATCGCGTCCACATAAGGCAGATAGGCCATAACCGCGGCATCAGGCGTCACGGGCGGCGTGTCCTCGCCAAAGATCCGCGCGTCCGCATCGCCCAAAATCAGATCGGGCGAATGATAGACCGCCCGCCCGATCATCACCCCGTCGAGCCCGCGGGCCAGATGCGCCTCAGCGTCCTCCAGCGATCCGATGCCGCCGTTGATCGCGATCTGCAGATCGGGGCGCCGGGCCTTCATCGCGACGACCAAATCATAATCCAGCGGCGGCACATCGCGGTTTTCCTTAGGCGACAGACCCTTGAGCCATGCCATCCGCGCATGGACCGCAAAATGCCCAACGCCCACACCAGCCACCCGGTCGATGAAATCGGGCAGGATGTCGGCGGGGATCTGGTCGTCGACGCCAATGCGGCATTTCACGGTGATCTCTGGCCCACCCTCAGCCGCGCTGGCCGCGATCATCGCCGCGCAGCAGCGCGCCACCAGATCGGGATCGCGCATCAGGCAGGCGCCGAACGCGCCCGATTGCACCCGATCCGACGGGCAGCCGACATTGAGGTTGATCTCATCATACCCCCAGTCACAGGCTATGCGCACTGCCTCAGCCATCTGCGCAGGGTCCGAGCCGCCAAGCTGCAACGCCACCGGATGCTCCGGCCCTGAGAAATCCAGCAGCCGCGCGCGGATACCGTGGATGATTGCCGGGGCGGTGACCATTTCGGTATAAAGCAGCGTGCGGCGCGACAGCGTCCGGTGCAGCATCCGGCAATGGCGATCAGTCCAGTCCATCATGGGCGCCACAGACAGGCGCCTTGGTGAAACGTCTTTTTCCATCATATGCTTGGCATCCAAACTCGCTGTCGGCATTGGTGTTCAAGACCCCTTGATGTCAGCAGATTTCCCGCAGCTTCGGCAGGTTTTCATGCCCGGCGTGCTACCGTGTAGCACGCGCCGCGGCAAGAGGCTCTTGCAGATACGCGCGCCTGCCTGGCCGGGTTCCAGCCATTTGAGATGGGTTCAGCAAAACATGTTTGCGCGCGGACTGCGGCGATCCGCAAAGTCGAATGCAATGATCAACCGCACATCACCCGCGCGCGCAAACACAGGCGGAATGTCCATGAAAGATGTCCGTTCTCAATGCCATGCGGCAATATAGAGGCAGCTTCAGCCCCAAAAACCACACGCTCTGCGAAGCACATGGCCTGGCCATCGTGGTGCATCCGCCCGGCTGGCCTATTGCCAGCAACGCCCGCGCGATCAGCGCGCAGCAGTTTGCCCAAGCAGCACATGAAACCCAGGAAAAAGCCGTGGCCGAATTTGCCAAGAACTTCGCCTGATATTCAGGCTTGCCGCACTGCCTCGCGTCGCGCCGCTATGTGCGCACGCGCGGATGGCACGCCCACCGTGCCGCGAGCGGACCAAGGATGACGGCGAACGCTCATTCATCACGGGCGGGGCCATTCTTCTGCCAAACCGCCCCATCATGACTTGGCATGGGTGCAAGACGCGGCAGCATCCAAGGGGCAACCGGCGTGTCAATCGCGAAACAGTTCAGGTCTATGATCAAATCACGGTCCCACTGCCCCGATACGGCGCAATTTGATGCAAGGTACCGTGCTGTCGCCCTGTGCCCGGGAACCTGCAGGCCCTTTATCCGCACACCGTTGCTTCGGGTGATCAGGCCAGCAAGACGGTCCTGCACATATTGGCGTTGGGGGGGCGTCTGAGGCCAGATTTGCAGATCTGGGGTGTCATGACCCGCGCCTTCGCGGTGGCTTTGCTGGCGGTTGGGCATGCGTCCGCCGCCACCACGGTTTTGTGCACAATTGCTGGCTCAGTATGACTTGGATCGACCCCATGCGGTTTTGCCAAGGCCGACCCGCCATTAGGACTTGCGGCGGAACAGCTTGATCTTGGCGTCGCGCAGCCGCCATGCGCCATGGGCCGTGCGCAGCACCGCGCGCAATGCCCGTCCCCCAGGCTCTATCCGAAGGTCGAGCGCCATGGGCTGCCGGTCCTCCTGACGCGCGAGGGCGGCAAAGGCGGTCACCATCTCGGCCTCGTCGATTTCGATGATTGCGCCGATCAACGTGCCGCCCGGATCGGTCCAATCAAGCCGGATTTCCTGCGGCGCGGCGCGCATGACCCGTGGGGGCGCGGCACCTTCAACCAGAAATGGCTCATTCTCGCCGTTCACATAACGGATCCACAGGCTGGACGCGGTGCCGTCACCGCTGACGTCAGGCACCCAGGCGCGGCGGGTGTGCCGACGTTCAAACAAGCCCGGCTGCGGGCCGTTCGCGCGCAGGGCCGCGGCAGCATCCGGGCCAACCGCGCGCGTCAGCACATCGGTCACATAATCGCTGCGCGCGATGGCGGGGTTGTCGAGCACGCGCGACCACGGCAGATCAGCAGGGGCGGCGCGGAAGGCCGCGACCTCCAGCACCAAAGGCCCTGCGGCCATCCACACCGCCGCGGCGCCGCCGGGCGCCATGCCGACTATGATCGCGTCATAGCCGATCTTTTGCCCGGTTCCCGGTGCGATCACGCCCGCCGCGAACAAGGTGGCCATACGGTCCGCGGGCAGCGCGAAATCGCCCGAATAGAACCGGTCTTCGGCATAGGAAAACCAGGTCAGGTGCAGCCGAACCGGCACCGGGCGCATCGGATCGCCCACCACATGAGTTGATCCGCGCTTGCCCCAACCATTGGATGCGTTGCGCCCGCCGGGCACATAAATTGAACTGCCATCGGGAAAAATCAGATCGCCCGACACCACATGCACCGGAAAGCCCTTGGGCGCCGATTCCGTGGCAATCCATTGATAAAGCGGCACTGCGGCGTCTCCCTTGCCTTGCGCGGTCGCGGTGGCCAGCCCGAAGGCCAACGCCAGCACGATCAGAAGCGCCCTAACCATTCTGGACGATCCGCTGGCGGCGCCCGTTCACCGGGTCGCCGCCAGTGAATTGCGGGTGCATCTGGCCATAGGTCGCCTGATAATAGGACGAAAAATGCAGATGCGTGTTCCGCAAGGTCTTGTGCCAGGCGGGATCAACGGCCGGATTGTTGCCAAACCAAGCCCGCGGCGTGCCGCATGACCCGGCAGAGACCGCCGTTGTGATTGCAGTATGTGCGGTGCGCAGCGCGGACGGGATCGGGCTTGCGTTTTCCACATCTGGCGATAGCGGCACGCCGCCCATGCGCGCGTAAGTGGCCATGATGTGCAGCGGGATGCGCTGATAGGTGTTTGGCAGGTTCCGGCGGGTGACATGCACCTCATTCCAGAAATTGGTGTCGGCGATCTGGTCGGCAAGGTACCAGCCGGAGTCCAGCAGCCAAGTGCGTTCGCGCAGAATGGCGGCCTCCTGCTCATCACTGTTCCAGCCAGCGCTGTCGATGTCGAAGATCTGCAGATCATCTTCATCCGAGGTGGTCGCATAGCCGCCCCCCACATCCGAATGCACCCCGGGCAGGTAAATATGCGTGCCCTTGCCGCCAGCACTGTTGATGTTGGTCAGGCGGAAATTGACCCGGTGTTCCTCAGCAGCGGACAACTGAACGACCCTTTCGGCCACAGATATGGCGTCTAGCGACAAATCCGCAGTGTCGTTGTAATGCGCCGCGCCATAGGAGGCGACGGTGTCATAAAGCCCAAGGAATTTCACCTTGACCTCACCGACATCATAACCTTCGTTTGTCGGAACCGTCTTGATCGCGGTGGCAGCATCGTTGACCGCGTAATGCACGAAAAACCGCGCCCCCGCCGCGCCGCGGCTGAAGCCAAACGCATCAAGATGGATGTATTCGATCGGGTCGCCGCCCGGCGTCGCAATGGCGCGGATGCGCGCCAGCAGCGCGTTGACCCCGGCATGGACCTTTTCCTTCACGCCGGTGGTTCCGGTGCCGGTCGCGCTGCCGCGATTGTCATCATCGCCGCGGTTGGTGGTGCCGGGCCCTTCGACATAAAGTGAGAAATGTTCGGTCAATTCAGGGTCGCATTCGCCGATCCCGGCGGCTTCCAACAGCGACACGTTGCTGTGGCCGGCCCCATAGCTGTCGCTGTCATTGACGCCCGCGCCCAGATCGACATTGGTGCGGTTGTTGCCGGTTCCGTCAAAAAACATCGATGCGCGGATGCGGATCGTCGGCTCGGGGGGCAGTTCGTCCTCCAACGGGCATTCCTCCACCGGGCCGACCGGATCACAGGTCGGGTCGTCCTGGGGCGGGTTGGTAGAGGGCGCATCGGCAGGCGGCGCGGTCCCGGCGCAATGGCCACAATCGCCGGGATGATGGGGGTGGCCCATGCCGCAGGCCGGAAACGGGCGAGATCCATCGCGATTGTGCGCGACGATGTCCTCATAAAGCTCGCACCACATGTCGCGCAGATGCTGCTGGTCAGGGTCGGTGGCCGACAGGGGCAGGCGCCCGCCCTGCCCGTCGAACAGCGCCGGTTCGTGCTGGTTGGCGCAGTAAAGCACATCGTCGGCCTGACCGACGGCGGTGGAATCTAGCGGCAGTGATATCGCCATGATCAGCTCTCCCTTGCGGCAAAGGCGGCGGTTTCTTCAAGCATTCCAAGCTTTTGCGCCGGGGGCCGGTCAGCGGCCAGCAGCCGCACCGCCCATGGCTGCGCATCGGCAAACCCGAACCCGAGGATGCAGGCAAGGTCAGCCCACCGCTCCATATCTCCGCGCGATTTCAGTCCGTTGGCCCGTGCGGCGTCGATTTCCAGCCGCAGGCACGCGGTCAGATCATCGGGCGCCAATGGGGCCACAGCTTTTGGATGACGCGCCTGGGCGCGCACTGCAAGCTGACGCGCGAAAGCGTCAGCACGTTCATCGCCCAATCGGGCGATCTGGTCAGCCTTGAGCTTTAACAAAACGCATCGCCAATCAAAGTGGTTCAAATTTCTGAGCTCAGCGCGCCATAACTGGCGCGCCAAGCCGAAATCATAACGCATCACTGCGCGTGTTTCCAAACTGTTTCACACCTCATTGGATGCTGAGCGCGATCACCCACGCCAAAGCCCGGCGCGTCAGGCGCAGGCGCGGCAGCGGGCGGCGTGGGGGACCAGCTTCAGTCGGTCCTCAGAAATCGGGGCACCGCAGGCCGCGCAGATCCCGAAGGTTCCCGCATCAATGCGTGCCAAGGCCGCCTCAACAATGCGGATCTCAAACTGCGCGGCGGTCCCGAGGCCTTCGAGCACCTCGTCGCCCTCACGCTCAGTCGCGCGTTCTTCCACATCGGGGTCCGAGGGCTGGTCAAGCGCTGTCTCCACCTTGATAAGGCGGTCGGTCAGCTCCGCCAGACGGGTCCTGAGGACGGCTTGGTAATGGCTGGTGTCAGTCATGCGTTTTCTCCGCCTGCATCGGCGCGCTAGGGCGCGCGTCTTCGATGACGGCGATCAAACCCCCGGCGCGCGGTGGCCGCCATGACCTATGTCAGGCCGGGGGCCGCGCACGCCGGTCCCCATGCGCGCGTCATACCAGCGCGTCGCCCCAAAGTTCCCCTTCAACGTTGAAGGCGATCCAGTGGAAGCTTTCGGTCCCATGCCCGGTTTCGGCATTAAGCGAGGTGTCCTCCTCCACCGCGATTTCAAAGCCGGTGTCGGTCAACGCCCTGATCCGGGTCGCGGCGGTGTCAGAGGCATTGAATGTCGCCATTCCGGCCACCAGACCCGGGGTGGCACCATAGATCGCATCAAAGGTCTCAGCCTTCCAGTTGTGGTTGGCGGTGACCTCTCCCGCCTCAAACACAAATCCGTCCACGTCCGAGGCCTGCCCCATATCGACCGCGATCCAACCGACGGTTTCAGTCCCGTGGCCCCCCCAGCTCGCGGCTTCTTCTTCTTCCAGCGCGACCGCAAACCCGGCTGTGTCCACGCCCTGCATGCGGGTTTTGACAAAGGCGGTGTCGGTCTCGGTCTGGGTCTGGCTCAGCACCGCGGGATCGGCGGTGAAGCTTGCGTCAAACCCGATGGAGGTAAAGCTTTGGCGCGTGGTTGCGCCAATGTCGGCAAGTCCGGCCTGAATGATCGTGCCATCCGCCAGTTGCCAGGTTCCCGCCTCAACCACGATCCATGAGATATCCTCAGCGCCATGATTGCCATCGAGCGCATCAGTTTCCTGGATGCGGATGTCAAAGCTGGTGGAGGTGACGTTGGACACCCGCGCGACCGCTTCTTGCGTGCCATTGCGTGAGGTCATGGTGGCGATCACCACCGGGTTGTCGAAGGCTGAGCGAAAATCAACCGTGATCGTCTGGTTGCCCGTGGAGGCAAAGCCCGACGCCACGATTTTTTGGGCCCCGGCGGTCGGGATCACTTCGCCACTGAAGATCGACCCTTCGTTCGAGAACGCCATCCAGTCGATGATTTCAGGGCCATGAAAACGCTCAGCGTCAAAGGACTGGTCCTCAAGCGCCAAGGCCGTGAACGCGTTCTTGGCCACCGCACCGATCCGCGGGCTGGCCGTGTCCGTGCCGTTATATGACGCGAGCGAGGCCATCACCAAAGGCTTCTCATCAAAGCGTGCGTTGAAATAAACCGGGGTGAGGTTGCCGTTCACGTTCTGCGCCGACGACCCCACCTGCCAGTCCATGGTCGACAGCGACCCGCTGCCATGTTCAATCGCCATCCAGCCGACGGTTTCGGTAGCGTGGTTGCGGTTGTCGGCCTGTTCTTCCTGCATGGTCAGCTGGAAGCCGTTTTCATCGGGGGCGCGCTGGCGCGAGATGATGAAATCGGTGCCGTCAAAGGTCTGCACCTGAGAGAAGATCGAAGGCGACGTCGCGAACGCCGCATCAAAGGCCACGTCCTCAAAGCCTTTGACATAAAGCTTGCTGGTCTGCAGCTCTCCGACCTGAATGATGGTGCCGTCCTCAAGGATGTGGGTGCCTTTTTCCATCACCACCAGGGTCACGGTTTCATCCACATGGCCTGAGGTGTTGGGCAGCCCGCCGACAATCGTCTTGGGTTCTTGCAGGCGGATCTCGCCGCCATCTCCGGTGATGTTGCGGAACCGGGTGGCGGCAGAATCCAGCTCGTTCAACGAAGGCGCCAACGCGAAGACCACCGCGTCTTTGTAGGTGTTGGCAAAGGACAGCGTCTGCCACGACGTGCCGACGGTTAGCGTCACCACCTCACCAATGGCGATGGGCTTGGGGGCGGCAGTGGCCGACACGCCGCCTGGGGTGGCGGTGAACACCAGACCAGCGACATCATCGGCCAAGCTGACAAAGGTCTGCGCCTCAGGATCGCCGTCGCCATCGGCATCATAGGTCAGCATGTTGCCCGCAAAGCTGAACTGCCCCGGTGTCGCCGCGCCATCAAAGACCAGCCGGTCATCCGTGCCAAAATCAAGGAACGCCGCCCCATCAAACAGCGCCGCATCGCCGGAGGGGCCCGAGGCCCCGCCCGACAGGTCCGCCAGCACCGGCGCGCCATCAGGCAGCGCCGCAAACAGGTCAGTCAGTGGCTGGCGCAGCGCTTCGACCGCGCCAACATCCGCAAACCCAAGTCCGGCCGGGTCAAGAAAGGCGCTGTCACGCGGGGTGCCATTGGCGTCAAGCAGCGCGTAAGGCAGGCTCAGCAGCGGCACCTTTTCGCTCAGACGCCCGGGATCGTTGGTCTGCGAGGCATCCATTGCCGGGTTGCTGAACGACGCCTTCAGCGCCGCGGTTTCGTGCCGCCCACCATTCAGGGCAAGCTGCCCGCCGCCCGTGACCGGATCGATGGCGTCGAAAATGTCCAATAGATCAAGATCAGGGGTCTCGGACAGGATGGTGCTTGCGAACGTGTAGATGGTGCCGCCAGCGCCGGCGATCGGAAAGTCGGGCACGTCGAACGAGGCCAGATTAACAAGATCAAACGGTTTTCCAGCAAGGATCGCGCCAGCGATATACGTCTTGGCCGGGTCGTGGGTCACGATTTCGGTTGCAGGGACGGTGCCATTGCCCGCGATGATCGACAGGCCAATGCCCAAATGGCCTGCATTGATCGTCTCAGGCGGCGGCAGCCCTGCGTCTTGGGCAGCCAGCAGCGCCTCGTCAACGATCAGCACCGCGGCGCCGACTGCTGCGGCGTTGCCGGTGACGGTCGATTGCACGATGTCCGTGAAGGTGTTTGATGCACCCGCGAACCCGCCGCCGCCTTCAAGCGCAGTGTTGTTCGCGATGGTGGAGTTGATGACGAAAATCTCAGCCGAGGTCAGCGAGCCTAGGTCGCGGTTGAACGCCACAAGCCCACCGCCGAAGCTGGTCGCGAAATTGTTCGCGATCAGCGTGCCGACCACCACAATGTCAGCATCATCAACCGCCGCGACGCCGCCGCCAAGATCAGCGGCGTTGCCCATGATTGCGCCGCCATTGATCACAACTCTGGCAGTCCCGAGCGCGCCATCGACAAGGATCCCACCGCCGCTTTCCTCACCACCGCCGCCGGTCGCAGTGTTGCCGAGCAGCTGCGTATCAACGAACGTCACATCGGCGACATTCTCGATCAACACGCCAGCGCCGCCGGATGCAACGCCACCCGTGATCACCAGC
>Ga0256372_1000025_pt1 | contig 10912 bp, 6 predicted proteins | sample SI3LviralmetaG_FD_190081 | JGI IMG/M metagenome (GOLD analysis project Ga0256372, IMG submission 190081) | Sea-ice brine viral communities from Beaufort Sea near Barrow, Alaska, United States - SI3L | ecosystem: Environmental > Aquatic > Marine > Coastal > Brine | place: USA: Alaska | collected...
GACGATTGGCACGAGGGGCGCGATCCCGCAGGCATCACCACGCAGGACCCGGCGCTGATGGCGCGGCTCGACCCGGTCGAGGGCGGGCGGCGGTTGAACAATTACCTCAAGGTGATGGCGCTGGAGGCCCAGACCATCGCGCGGGCATGCGGCAAGAGCCACCTGCACAATCTAGAACCCGAAGACCTGTGCGCGCTGACGATGGAGGCCGCGGCCATGGCCAAAATCCCGCTGGCGGGCACCGATTGGTACCCCGGCAAACCAGGCGGCGCTTGATATATCGCGAAGGGCGCGCAGACTAACGACGCGCCCTCGCGCCCCCCAAGACCAACAGGGAACGACAAATGACCTCTGATCTTGCGAAATTCGCGGCCGAAAACGGCGTCAAATACTTCATGGTTTCGTTCACCGACCTGTTCGGCGGTCAACGCGCCAAGCTGGTTCCTGCGCAGGCCATCGCGGGCATGCAAGCCAATGGCGCGGGCTTCGCGGGCTTCGCCACATGGCTGGACATGACGCCGGCGCACCCGGACATGCTGGCGATACCGGACCCGTCCTCGGTTATCCAACTGCCGTGGAAGCCTGAGGTCGCATGGGTCGCCGCCAATTGCGTGATGGAGGGCGAGGACGTCGCACAGGCCCCGCGCAACGTGCTGCGCCGTCTGGTCGCCGAGGCCGCCGCCGAAGGCATGCACGTCAAAACCGGCATCGAGGCCGAGTTCTTCCTGCTGACGCCCGAGGGCGACCAGATCTCCGACCCGTTCGATACCGCCGCCAAGCCCTGCTACGACCAGCAGGCGGTCATGCGCCGCTATGAGGTGGTGCGTGAGATCTGCGACTACATGCTGGACCTCGGCTGGGGGCCCTACCAGAACGATCATGAGGACGCGAACGGCCAGTTCGAAATGAATTGGGAGTTCGACGACGCGCTGCAAACCGCCGACAAGCACAGCTTTTTCAAGTTCATGACCAAAAGCGTCGCCGAAAAGCACGGCTTCCGCGCAACCTTCATGCCCAAACCCGTCGAGGGGCTGACCGGCAATGGCTGCCACGCCCATATCTCGGTGTGGGACGCACCGGGCGCCAAGTCCAAGGTCAACGTGTTCGCCACCGACAAAGGCGAAGGCCCGACCGGGGAGCTGGGCCTGAGCGAGAAGGGAAAATTCTTCCTCGGCGGCATCATGAAGCACGCCTCGGCGTTGGCGGCGATCACCAACCCGACGGTCAACAGCTACAAGCGCATCAACGCGCCGCGCACCATGTCGGGCGCCACTTGGGCGCCGAACTCCGTCACCTGGACCGGCAACAACCGCACCCACATGGTCCGCGTGCCCGGCCCCGGCCGGTTCGAACTGCGCCTGCCCGACGGCGCCGTGAACCCCTATCTGCTGCAAGCGGTGATCATAGCCGCGGGGCTGTCGGGCGTGCGCGCCAAGGCTGATCCCGGCAAGCGCCACGACATCGACATGTACGCTGAGGGCCACAAAGTGCGCGGGGCGCCCAAGCTGCCGCTCAACATGCTCGACGCGCTGCGCGAGTATGACAAAGACAAGGGCCTGCGCGCGATGATGGGTGACGAATTCTCAACCTCCTACATCAAGATGAAGATGCAGGAGTGGAACGACTACACCGCCCATTTCTCGCAATGGGAGCGCGACAACACCCTTGATATTTGAAGAGGCCCAATCATGACAAAGCGCGTTGCCGTTTTTGGGGCCGGCCCTTCAGGGCTGGCCCAGCTTCGGGCGTTTCAGTCGGCCCATGCCGCGGGCGCCGAAATCCCCGAGATCGTCTGCTTTGAAAAGCAATCCGAATGGGGCGGCCTGTGGAACTACACATGGCGCACCGGCTTGGATGAATATGGCGAGCCGGTTCACGGCTCGATGTATCGCTATCTGTGGTCGAACGGCCCGAAGGAGGGTCTGGAGTTTGCGGATTATTCCTTTGAGGAACATTTCGGCAAGCAGATCGCCTCCTACCCGCCGCGCGCCGTGCTGTTCGACTACATCGAAGGCCGGGTGAAAAAGGCGGGCATCCGCGATTGGATCCGCTTCAACACCGCCGTGCGCCATGTGGAAGCCGTCGGCGACAAGTTCGCGGTGTCGGTCCGCGATCTGCCCAGCGACCGCGAATATACTGAAGAGTTCGACCATGTGATCGTCTGCACCGGCCACTTCTCAACGCCCAACGTGCCCTCGTTCGACGGGTTCGACTCGTTCAAAGGCCGGGTGATGCACGCCCATGACTTCCGCGACGCGATGGAGTTCGCAGGCAAGGACATCCTGATCGTCGGCACGTCGTATTCGGCCGAGGACATCGGCTCTCAATGCTGGAAATACGGCGCCAAATCGATCACCGTCAGCCACCGTACCGCGCCGATGGGCTTTGACTGGCCGGACAATTGGGCCGAGGTCCCGCTGCTGCAAAAGCTGGTCGGCAACACCGCGCATTTCAAAGACGGAACCACCCGAGACGTGGACGCGGTGATCCTGTGCACCGGCTACATTCACCATTTCCCGTTCATGGCCGACGATCTGCGCCTGCGCACGGTCAACCGGCTGGCGACCTCCGATCTTTACAAAGGGGTCGCTTATGCGGCGGACCCGCGCCTGTTCTACATCGGCATGCAGGACCAGTGGTTCACCTTCAACATGTTTGACGCGCAGGCTTGGTGGGCGCGAGACGTGATCATGGGGCGCATCGCGCTGCCCGATGCCGCGGCCATGCAGGCCGACATCGCTGAACGGGTCGCGCGCGAGGATGCCGGGGAAAACGACTATGACGCCATCTGGTATCAGGGCGACTACGTTGCAGAGCTGATCGGGGAAACCGACTACCCGAGCTTTGACGTCGAAAGCGCCTGCCAGATCTTCAAGCAATGGAAGGGCCACAAGAACACCGGCATCATGACCTTCCGCGACCACGCCTACAAATCGGTGATCACCGGCACCATGGCTCCGATGCACCACACGCCGTGGAAAGACGCGCTGGACGACAGTTTTGAGGTCTATTTGCAGAACTGAGCGGGACCCGCCCGAGGCACTGTGATCAGCTCCTCGGGCGTTCCTTTTTCGGGTCGTAATGGGCGAACGGCACGATCACCGCAGGCAGGCGCTTCTGATGGCCGTCGAGCTTGCCGACCTCAAGCCGCGTTCCAAGCTCCGCGTGCGCCACATCCACCCGCGCCAAAGCGATGTTCTTGCCCAGCAGCGGAGAGCGCATGGATGACGTCACCTCGCCGATCTGCGCGCGGCCCACATGCACGCAGTCGCCGTGGCCCACGTCGACATTGCCGTTGATCTCAAGCCCTACCAGCTTGCGCGCCGGGGTCTGCTTGCGCCGGATCAGCGCGTCGCGGCCGATGAAATCGTCTTCCTTGGATTTCAGCGGCACGGTGAAGCCGATGCCTGCTTCGAACGGGTCGGTCTGGTCTGAGAAATCATAGCCAGCAAAGATCAGCCCGGCCTCGATCCGCACCATGTCGAGCGCCTCAAGCCCCATTGGGGTCAGGCCGTGGTCTTGGCCGGCCTCCCAGATCGCGTCGAAAATCTCAGCGCAATCCTTGGGGTGGCACATCACTTCATAGCCCAGCTCACCCGTATATCCGGTGCGCGACAGCACGAACGGCGTGCCGCTTTCATTGCGCAGACGCGCCGGGGTGAAGCGGAACCAGCCGAGCTGGTCGAACTCGGGATTGTGCGGCGCGGTCCACACGATTTTGCGCAGCAGATCGCGGCTTTCAGGCCCCTGAACGGCGACATTGTGCAGCTGGTCGGTCGAGGAGCGCACCAGCACCTTCAGCCCCAGCTTTTCGGCCTGTTCCCGGATCCAGTCGCCGCCGTAGTCGGACCCGCCGATCCAACGGAAATTGTCGCGGCCAAGGCGAAACACGGTGCCGTCGTCGATCATGCCGCCATGCTCAAAGCACATCGCAGTGTAGACCACGCCGCCGATCGCCAGCGTCTTCATGTTGCGGGTGAACACGTATTGGCAAAGCGCCTCGGCGTCCGGTCCGGTGATTTCGAACTTGCGCAGGGGGCTGAGGTCGATCAGCACGGATTTCTGCCGGCAGGCCCAGTATTCCGCAACCGGGCCAGATTTGGCGTAGCAGTTCGCCAGCCAATAGCCGTTGTATTCGATGAAATTGCGAGTGTGCCTGGCGAAGCTGTCGTGAAAACCGGTCTGCTTGGTCATTTTGGGTTCCGCATCAGGGGTGGGCCGCCAGGCGACGGCTCGCTGGAAGGACTCGGCGCCGCTGTAAGTGCGGATGTGGATGTCGGTCGGGTTCCAGCCATTGGCCCCGGTGGTGTCGTCCGGGCAAGCCGAGTTCACGCAGACGATGTCGGTCAGCGCACGCAACAGCACGAAGTCGCCGGGGCGAGACCACGGCTCATCCGCCTGCATCACGCCGTGGGCGTCGATGCTGGTGTTGAAAAAGAAGTTGATCGCCATCCAGCCCGGGCGCCCGCCGACGCCGAATTTGGCCAGCACGGCGTTGAAGTTCTCCGAGCAGTTCACATGCCCCGGATAGCCGATGTCGTCGTAATATTTGGCCGAGCACGCCAGCGCGAACGCGTCATGGCGCCCGCAGGTGTCCTGCACAACTTCGACCAGCGGCAGCATTTCCTGATCGTAGTATTTCGCGTGCAGCCCCGGCATCGGATAGGCGTGGCCCATCAAGGTGCGGGTGGTGGTCACGTCCAGCGCATGTTCGATCCCGCGGTCGAGCTTTCGGGCGGAAAAGCATTCGAAATCCGTGCACTGGCGCCCGTCGACGTCGAGCACCTGGATGTAGTCGCCGGCTTTGACGAAATACGCCTCAGCCGTCTGGCTGTGCACGCGGATGTCCTGCAGAGGGGTCGCCAGCGGGTCGGGCAGCGCAAACCGGCCATGGGTTTTGATCACCGCGCGGGTCACCATCACGGTCAGGGGCGTTGCGGTGTTCTGCGCCTCAATGTCCATCGCGCCGCCGGGGGCTGCGATGACCACCACGCCGTCTCGGACCGCGACGAAATCTTCGGTGGCGGCCGCAGGCGTCGCCGCGTCGAAAAAGCGGATCGCGCGCGCGGCGGCAAGGTCGATGCCTCTGGCCTCAAGCCCCAGTCGCAACCCATGCAGGGACCGCTCCCCGCTTGCCAGCAGGGCCTTGATCCCGTCGGCGCCGCAATTGCCCGCAGCGCCCAGCATTGTCGGATCAGACTTGCCATTCGGCCCGGCGCACAGGATCTCGCACGCCTGCCCGCCTTCGTCATTGCTCACCGAAAGGCGGTCGCCGGCCTCAACGGGGATCAGCGCAGCCCCGGCGCCGGCGATCACATGACGCTCCGTGCCGGGCGGCATCGAGAACACGCGCGGCTGGATGATCTCGCTCGGACGTGGCGGACCGGGCCGGACCTTGGCAAAAGGACTGTCGAGCATGTGGCCTCCGACTCGCGCTCCCGCGTTGCATCACCGGAAAGTTTGTTTCATGGTAAGAATATCGCATTCAGATCAGGACCGCAAGACAGGGAGCGCCCTTGCATGATGAAATCCCGACACCGCGCGGGGTCTGTGCGATGAGCGAGCTCGGCCTCGGCCTGATCGCGGCATTCGCGTGGGGGTTCCACGACATCTGCGTGCGGTATGTCAGCCAGAAGACGCCGCTGATGGCGACGTTGCTGGCCGTGCTATGCGCCGGTCTGGTGTTTCATCTTGCGGTGATGCTCGGCGCCGGGGAATTTCACCCCCTGCCGCCCAAAGCCGCGGCGCTCGCGGCATTGTCCGGCGTGTTCTTTCTGGTCGCCAGCCTCGGGCTTTACGGCGCGTTCCAACGCGGGCCGGTGCGTCTGGTGGCCCCGATCATCGCCAGCTATCCGATCCTGTCGGTGCTCTGGGCCGCCTCGATGGGCGCGCAGGTGTCGGTTTGGCAATGGCTCGCGGTGCTGGTAATTCTTGGCGGCGTGACCGCAGTGGCGGCACTGTCTGGCAGGACAGAAGACCACGCCCCGCCCGAAGGTCTGACGATCGCCTATGCCGCCGCGGCCGCGGTCGGGTTCGCGGGCACGTTCGCGTTCAGCCAAATGGCGGCCGAGATGTCCCACCATTTGCCGGTGACGCTGGTGACCCGCAGCACCGCGATCATGTTGCTGGTGGCCGGGATGCTGGCGTGCAAGCTGCCGTTCTGGCCGGGGCGCGGCGCGCTCGGCATGTTGGCGCTGATGGGGCTGGCCGACGGCGTGGCGCTGCTGTGCATGGTGTCCACGGGCGGAATGCCAGATGCGCAATACGCCGCCGTGGCCGCCTCAATCTTCGGGCTTTTGACCATCGTTCTGGCCTGGGCGCTTTTGGGAGAGCGGATGACCCGACCCCAGTGGCTGGGCTGCGCGACAGCCTTCGCCGGGATCGGGTATCTCGCGGTGTAGCGCCTGTCAGACGGTCAGATCGTCGGGCTCCGACAGCCCGTTGGCGCGGCTGCAGGCGGTGACCGTGTTGGCCAGCAGGCACGCGATGGTCATCGGCCCCACGCCGCCGGGCACGGGCGTGATCGCGCCCGCCACCGCCGCGCAGGACGCGAAATGCACATCGCCGACCAGCTTGGTTTTCTCGCCGTTGGGCACCCGGTTGATGCCGACGTCGATCACCGTGGCCCCAGGTTTGATCCAATCGCCGGGCACCATCTCAGGCCGCCCAACCGCCGCCACCACGATGTCGGCGCGCCGCACCACATCGGCCAGATCGCGGGTGCGCGAATGGGCGATGGTCACGGTGCAGCTGTCGCCCAGCAACAGCTGCGCCATCGGTTTGCCGACGATGTTGCTGCGCCCGATCACCACCGCATTCATGCCCGACAGGCTGCCATGATGGTGCCGCAGCATCATCAGGCAGCCCAGCGGCGTGCAGGGAACCATGCTTTTCTGCCCGGTCCCGAGCAGCCCGACGTTTGAGATATGGAACCCGTCCACATCCTTGGCCGGGTCGATGGAATTGATCACCAGATCCTCGTTCAGATGGCCCGGAAGGGGCAGCTGCACCAAAATCCCGTGGATCTCGGGATCGTTGTTGAGCCCCTCGATCACCGCCAGCAGGTCTGCCTCGGATGTGTTGGCGTCCAGCTTTCGCTCAACGCTTTTCATGCCGACTTCGGCGGTCATCCGACCTTTCGATCGCACATAGACCTGGCTGGCCGGGTCCTCGCCGACCAGCACGACTGCAAGGCCAGGCACGATGCCGTGATCCGCCCCCAGCCGCGCGACATGGGCCGCGACCCGGCCCCGGACTTCGGCGGCAAAGGCTTTTCCATCAATGATCTGAGCGGTCATTTCAGCGTCCTTCCTGCTTGCGGCAGCGTCGATCAGAACAGGCCTTCGATCTGGCCGTCATCATTCAGGCGGATGTTCTCGGCTGAGGGCACGCGCGGCAGGCCCGGCATGGTCATGATCTCTCCGCAGATCGCGACGATGAAGCCGGCCCCGGCGGACAACCGCACTTCGCGCACGGGAATGGTGAACCCGTCGGGCGCGCCGCGCTGGGTCGGGTCGGTTGAGAACGAGTACTGCGTTTTGGCCATGCACACCGGCAGATTGCCATAGCCCTGCGCTTCCCACTCCTTCAGCTGGGCCAAGATCTTGGTGTCGATCACGGCGCTGTCGGCGCGGTAGATCTTTTGCGCGATGGTGTTGATCTTGTCGGCCAGCGGCATGTCGTCGGGGTAAAGCACCTCAAACTTCGCGGCGCCGCTGTCGGCGATTTCGGCCACGCGGGTGGCCATTTCGGTCATGCCCGCCGATCCGTGCGCCCAGTGCTTGCACAAGATTGCCTCAGCGTCTTGGCCCGCGACATAGGCTTTGACCGCTTCGACCTCGGCGTCGCTGTCGCCGGCGAAGTGGTTGATGCCGACCACGACCGGCACGCCGAAGCCTTTCAGGTTCTCAATATGCCGGCCCAGATTGGCGCAGCCGGCGTTCACGGCGTCGACGTTTTCGGCCCCAAGATCTGCCTTGGCCACGCCGCCGTTCATTTTCATCGCGCGCACGGTGGCGACCAGCACCACGCAATCGGGCGCAAGACCGGCCTTGCGGCATTTGATGTTCATGAACTTCTCAGCGCCAAGATCAGCGCCAAACCCGGCCTCAGTCACCACATAATCGGCCAGTTTAAGCGCCGTGGTCGTCGCGATCACCGAGTTGCAGCCATGGGCGATGTTGGCGAACGGGCCGCCATGCACAAAGGCGGGGTTGTTCTCAAGCGTCTGCACAAGATTGGGCTGCATCGCGTCTTTCAGCAGCACGGTCATCGCGCCATCGGCCTTGATATCGCGGCAATAGACCGGGGATTTGTCGCGCCGATAGGCGACGATCATATCCCCAAGCCGCTTTTCCAGATCGGCCAGGTCCGTGGCCAGACATAAGATTGCCATGACCTCAGACGCGACCGTGATGTCAAACCCGGTTTCGCGCGGAAAGCCGTTGGCGACGCCGCCCAAGGAGGCCGTGATCTGGCGCAGCGCGCGGTCGTTCATGTCCAGCACCCGGCGCCAGACGACGCGGCGGATGTCGATCTCCAGCCCGTTGCCCCAATAGATATGGTTGTCGATCATCGCGCTCAGCAGATTGTGGGCTGAGGTGATGGCGTGGAAATCGCCGGTGAAGTGAAGGTTCATTTCCTCCATCGGCACGATCTGCGCATAGCCGCCCCCGGCCGCGCCGCCCTTCATGCCGAAGTTCGGCCCGAGGGACGCCTCGCGGATGCACACCGCGGCGTTTTTGCCGATGGCGTTCAGACCGTCGCCCAGACCGACCGTGGTGGTGGTCTTGCCCTCGCCCGCGGGGGTCGGGTTGATCGCGGTCACCAAGATCAGCTTGCCGTTCTTGTTGCCCTTGACCGAATTGATGAACTGCTGGCTCACCTTGGCCTTGTCGTGGCCATAGGGCAGCAGATGCTCGGAGGCGATCCCAAGCTTGGCGCCGATCTCCTGGATCGGTTTCTTCGAGGCCTCACGCGCGATTTCGATGTCGGTCTTGAACGCCATGGATGGGTCTTCCTGTTGCAAATAGGTGCTATTGCGCCGCCTGAATTCGCACTGCCTCGACGCGCACCGCCGAAAACTTGAACTCGGGAATTTTTCCGTAGGGATCGATCGCGGGGTTGGTCAGCACGTTGGCCGCCGCCTCGACATAGGCGAAGGGGACGAACACCATGTCTTCGGGCACGGCGCGGTCGACCCGCGCCATAATCTCAATGGCGCCGCGGCGCGTGGTCAGGCGCACCATGTCGCCGGGCGCGGCGCCCAAGCGGCGCAGGGTTTTGGGATGCAGCGAGCAATTCGCCTCAGGCTCCATCGCGTCCAGCACGCTGGCGCGGCGGGTCATCGACCCGGTGTGCCAGTGTTCCAACTGCCGACCCGTGGTCATGATCATCGGGTAATCGGCGTCGGGCGCCTCGTCCGGCGCGATGATCGCGGCGGGGGTGAACAGTGCCCGCCCGCCTTTGCGCGGAAATCCGTCGCCGAACACCACCGCTTGCCCCGGATCCGTGGGCGATAGCGACGGGTAGGTCACGGTTTCGGTTTCAAGGCGGTCCCAAGTGATGTTGTCGAGGCTGCCCATCACCCGCTTCATTTCGGCGAACACCTGGGCCACATCGGTGTAATTCCAATCAAGGCCGAGGCGCTGTGCCAAATCGACGGTGATCGCCCAATCCTCGCGCGCATCCCCCGGCGGCGGCACGGCGGGGCGCACCCGCTGGACCTGACGGTTGGTGTTGGACACCGTGCCGTTCTTTTCATAGAGCGCCGAGGCAGGCAGGATCACATCCGCGTAACACGCGGTTTCGGTCAGGAAAATGTCCTGCACCACGAGGTGTTCGAGCTTGGCGAACGCGTCGCGGGCATGCTCCACATCCGGGTCGGACATGGCCGGATTTTCGCCTTGGATGTACATGCCCTTGATGGCACCCGCATAGGCTTGGTCGACGATCTCAGTCACGGTCAGCCCGCGCTTGTTTGACCAATCTTCATCCCGGCCCCAGACGCCAAAGATGTCTTCACGCACCGCCGGGTCTTCGACAGATCGGTAATCGGGCACGAACATCGGCACGAGGCCCGCATCCGAGGCGCCTTGCACATTGTTCTGCCCGCGCAGCGGATGCAGACCCGTGCCGGGGCGCCCGACATGGCCGGTCATCAGCGCCAGCGATATCAGGCAGCGCGCGTTGTCGGTGCCGTGGATGTGCTGGCTGACGCCCATGCCCCAAAAGATCATACCCGCCTTGGCGCCCGCGAAGATGCGCGCCACGTCGCGGATCACGTCCGGATCGACGCCACAGATCGGGGCCATCGCCTCGGGCGAGAACGCCTCAAGATGCGCTTTCTCAGCGTCCCAGTTTTCGGTGTAGCCGTCGATGTATTGCTGGTCGAACAGGCCTTCTTTCACGATCACATGCATGATCGAGTTCAAAAGGCTGACATCCGCGCCGGGCCGGAATTGCAGCATGTGCGACGCGTGGCGCTTCAGGCCTTGGCCGCGCGGGTCCATCACGATCAGCTTGCCGCCGCGCTTGGCGAACTGCTTGAAGTAGGTCGCCGCGACCGGGTGGTTTTCGGTCGGGTTGGCGCCGATGACGATGGCGACGTCGGCGTTCGCGATCTCGTTGAACGTGGCCGTGACCGCGCCGGAGCCGACATTTTCAATCAATGCGGCGACCGAGGACGCATGGCACAACCGCGTGCAGTGATCGACATTGTTGTGCTGAAAGCCTTGGCGGATCAGCTTTTGGAACAGATACGCCTCTTCATTCGTGCATTTGGCGGACCCGAAGCCCGCGACGGACGCGCCGCCATGGGTTGCGCGCAACCCGGCCAGACCGCCCGCCGCGGCCTCCATCGCCTCATCCCACGTCGCTTCGCGGAAATGGGTCAGGACATTGCCCGGATCGA
>Ga0256372_1000026_pt1 | contig 10739 bp, 9 predicted proteins | sample SI3LviralmetaG_FD_190081 | JGI IMG/M metagenome (GOLD analysis project Ga0256372, IMG submission 190081) | Sea-ice brine viral communities from Beaufort Sea near Barrow, Alaska, United States - SI3L | ecosystem: Environmental > Aquatic > Marine > Coastal > Brine | place: USA: Alaska | collected...
AAAGTGGCAGGGCGCAGCGCTGGCCGTGTCAGACGCCGCGCGCCACGCGGCGCGGGTCGTCGAGCGTCAGCACATGGCTGACGACATGGACCACTCCGGCAGTGCGGCGAACATGCCAGATCACGGAGCGCAGTTCCTCCCGATCCCGGGCCAGACCGGCAAGATGCACCACCCCGCCATCCACCGCGATGGTGAAATTGATGTCCGCAATGCCCAGATCGCGCACCAAACGCAGGCGAATCGCGGCGGCAAGCTGCAAATCATCGGACGCCTGCCCGATCCCGCCACCCAAGCCCACGGTCAGCTCATTCGCGACTGACCCGACCTGAGGCGAGATCCACGCAATTTCAACAATGCGCGCGACGTCCTCAGCACCGTCCACATCGCCCGTGAGCAGCACCCGTCCCTCAATCGAGGTCACCGAAACGGTGGCCGCGGCCTCGGGCGAGAATTCCAGGATGCGCGTCAGAATGCCGATTTCAATGTCCGTGTCGCTCAGCGCATCACCGGCATCGCGTTCCTGCAGCAGAATGCGTCCCACCACCGCGCCTAAGCCAATCACAGTCCCCTGCGCAGAGCATGCAGAAAGCACGGACAGACCAACCAGAACAGCCAACACGCACACAGATGAAAGCTGTTTTCCTTGCGTCATCCGCGCGGTTTCTCCCGTCAGTCGATCCAGATATTCTCAATCTTTTCCATAGCGCCGTAGCGATCACAAAGCACGATGTCAAAGCGCATGTCCCCGCCCCAGCGTCCGGAATCGGTCATATAGCCTTCGGCCGCGGCCATGATGCGGCGCAGCTGCGACGGGCGGATGCAATTATAAGCCTCAGGCAAAGTGCGCCGGGCTTTGACCTCCACAAAAATCACGACGCCGCCGCGTTCCAGCACCAGATCGATTTCGCCGCCACCATGAATTTTCCGCGCGCGCCAGTTCTGCGCAAGAAACATCGCGCCACCTTTTCGATAGCGCCTGAGGGCGGCGTTTTCAGCCGCGGCACCCGCGGCCTTGGCCATCGCGCCGCCGCCGCGCGGTTTGGGCCGCGCGAACAGCGTCGGCGCAGGGGGCGGCGGCGTCAGGACGATGTCGGGCATGATCGCGTCAAAGGGCATGGGCGGCGTCCTCAATCAGTTCACCTCAAGATCCCCCAACAAAGCAAACATTTCATGAACGCTCTTCCCCCCGCAATTCCAGCGCCCGCGCGTACAGATCCGCCCGCTTGCGCCCCGTCAGCGCTGCAACGTCGCGGGCGGCGTCCTTCACCGACCCTCGTGCCAGCGCCGCGCGCAACTGTTCATCCACGGTTTCAGCATCGCCAAGCCCGGCATCAGCATCCGGCGGGCCGATCACCAACACCGCCTCGCCCTTGGCGGCAGGCTCAGCGCCCAGCGCCTCAGCCAGCTCCGCGACAGAGCCGCGGCGCACCTGTTCAAAGCGCTTGGTCAATTCACGGCAGAATGCAGCGGGGCGGTCGGGGCCGAGGATTTCGGCCATCGCGCGCAACGTCTCAGCGGCCCGGCGCGGCGCTTCGTAGAACACCAGCGTCGCGGGAACCTGCGCCAGTTCAGCCAGCACCGTTCGCCGCGCGCCGGCCTTTTGCGGCAGAAACCCCGCGAACAGGAACCGGTCTGACGGCAGCCCCGACACGCACAGCGCCGCAAGCACCGCGCTGGCACCCGGTGCCGCGGTGATGTCCGCGCCCGCCGCGACAGCCTCAGAGGCCAGTTTCCAGCCCGGATCAGACACCAGCGGCGTGCCCGCGTCTGAGCAATAGGCGACCGACCGGCCCGCCGCGAGGTGTTCAAGCAGCTGTGGGCGGCGGCGCGGGCCGTTATGGTCATTATAGGCGATCAGCGGGCGCCCGTTCAGCGCAACGCCGTGGATCTCCATCAGGCGGCGCAGGGTGCGGGTGTCCTCGGCCGCCAGCACGTCGGCGCGCGCAAGGGTGTCAAGCGCCCGCAGCGTGATGTCCCCAGCATTGCCGATCGGCGTTGCCACCAGATGCAAGCCCGGCGGGATTGGCGCGCGCCCAGCCCCGGCCCAGGCCGCGCCGCTGTGGCCGCGCTGCGCCATCGGCGCGCCGGGTGCCCCGTCCGGGCCCACCATTGCATCATCATCGCTTTTCATATGGGCTTCGTCATGGCACGACCCTTGATAAGAGCGCAAGATCGCGCAGGACGCCTGCGTCCCGCTGCGACGCGCTGGTGATCAAGCTCGGACCGGGATGTATCCCGGCGGAACGCGAGGACGCATCATGACCATCAGAACCGCCCGTTACAATCGCGCGGGGCGCTTCGCCCTCGCCTTCGCTGCCGCCGCCATGCTGGCCGCTTGCACGCCGCCAACCCGTGGAACCGCACTGAGGCCCGTGCCCCAGCCCGCCGCGCCCGCAGAACCGCAGGTGAATCTGTCGGCCCCCGCGCCGGTCGCGCTGCTGCTGCCGGTGGGCGCAGAAGGTGGCGTCGCCGCTGAGGCGCAGGGCATCGCCAACGCAGCCATGCTTGCGGCTGAGGAACTGGGCGGGAACGCCGTTGCGCTTCGGATCTATGACACCGCCGGGGGACTGGGCGGGGGACCGGGCGGGGCCGCCGCCGCCGCGCGCCGGGCACTGGATGACGGCGCGGCGCTGCTGCTTGGGCCGCTGTTCGGGTCCAATGTTGGGGCTGCCGCGTCTGTGGCTGCCGCGCGGGGGGTGAACGTCATCTCATTCTCAACCGATGCGAATGTCGCGGGCGCGAATGTCTGGCTGGTCGGCCAGTTGCCCTCTACCGAGGCGGCGCGCATCGTCAGCTTTGCCGCGGGTGCCGGATACAGCCGCATCGGCGTCTTCGCCCCCGACACGCCCTATGGCGTCGCCGCCACCCGCGCGGTGCAGGACGGGGCGCGGCGCGCAGGCGCCATGGTCGCGGCGCAGGGCTCGTATAATCGCAGCTTTGAAGGCATTCAGGCCGCAGCTGCGCCCTATGCCAAAGACCACCTCGCCAGCGGCGCGCAGGCCGTGGTGCTGCCTGAGGAAGGCGACGGATTGCGGTCCGCAGCGGCGTTCCTTGATTTCAACGGCGTGTCCCCCCGCAACGGCAAATATCTGGGGCTGAGCGTCTGGTCCAAGGATCCCGGCATCGTCAAGGAACGCGCCCTGCAGGGCGGCTGGTTCGCAGCACCCGACCCGTTCCGCCTGAGCGCGTTTGAAAGGCGCTATGCCGCGCGGTATGGCGCAGCGCCCAGCCGCCTTGCGCATCTGGGCTATGATGCCGCCGCCGCCGCCGTGGCGATGGTGGAAAGCGCCCGTGCCGCGCGCCTGACCACCCCGTTCGACAGGACCGCGATCACCGATCCGGCAGGCTTTTCCGGCGCGGCGGGCGCATTCCGTTTCACCCCCGAAGGCCTGAACCAGCGCGCGCTTGCGGTGCTGGAGGTCGCGCCCGAAGGCTTTATCGTGGTTGATCCGGCGCCTGTCGCAGCCGGTGGGCGTGCCGGGCTTTGATGACCCCGCGCGTGCCCAGCCCCGACATCCTCGCCGACATTCTGGCCGAGGACGGGTTCACCCCCGCCCTGCCGCCAGAGGGTCATGCCCCGGCGCCGCCCCCCTCCGGCCCGACGCCGGAGCCGCTGGATGCCCCCAAAGGGGCACCGCCGCTGATCCTTCCGGCGCACAGCATCTTTACGGCTGACACGGTCATGGCCAGGATTGAGGTCGCCCACACCCAGGCAGATGGCGACCGCGACACCTTCAAGACCGCCATCGCCCAGATCCTGCGCGACGCGCTGGACACCGGAAAGACCGCCATCGCACTGGCGCTGGAGGCCGAGCCGATGGCAGGCCCCGCCGCGGCCCGGTCGATCGCGTGGCTGACCGACGAGGTGGTGCGCGCCTCCATTGAAATATCGCTGCGCTGGCTGTGCCCCAACCACGCCCCGACTGAGGGCCAGAAGATCGCCGTCATCGCCGTTGGCGGCTACGGGCGCTTTGAAATGGCCCCGTTCTCAGACGTGGACCTGCTGTTCCTGACGCCGTGGAAGGCCACCGGCTGGGTGGAAACGCTGGTCGAGAACATTCTTTACATGCTGTGGGACCTGCGCCTGAAGGTCGGCCATTCCGTGCGCACGGTGGATGATTGCCTGCGGCTGGGGCGCGAAGACATCACCATCCGCACCGCGCTGCTGGAGCACCGATTTATCTCCGGCGCGCGGCCTTTGGCCGAAGATCTGGACCGACGTCTGTGGGATGAGCTGTTTTCCCGCACCGGGCCGGAATTTGTCGAGGCCAAGCTTGAAGAACGCTCCGCCCGCCACAAACGCCATGGCGGATCGCGCTATTTGCTGGAACCGAACGTCAAGGAAAGCAAAGGCGGGCTGCGCGATTTGCAGACGCTGTATTGGATTGCGAAATACCTCTATCACGCGGCCTCGCCCAAGGATCTGGTGGCCAAGGGCGTGTTCTCCGAACATGAGGTGCAGATTTTTTCGGAGGCCGAAAGCTTTCTGTGGACCGTGCGCTGCCATCTGCATCTGAACTCGGGCCGCGCCAACGACCAGCTGACCTTTGACCAGCAGGTCGACGTCGCCCGGCGGCTCGGCTTTGAGGACGAGGGCGGCCAGCGCGGGGTTGAGAGGTTCATGCAGACCTATTTCAGCCATGCCCGCAATGTCGGAGACCTGACGCGCATCTTCCTTGCCGCGCTGGAAGCGCAGCACGTCAAGAAACGCCCCAAACTGTCGGGCCTGCTGCGCGCGTTCACGGCGGCGGGCGCGCGCGGGGCCGCTGGGCCTTTTGTGATGCGCGACGGGCGGCTTGATATCCCCGACGAGGCGGTCCTGACCAGCGATCCGATCAACGTCCTGCGGGTGCTGGAACAGGGGCTGAAGACCGGCGCGCTGATCCACCCCAACGCGCTTCGGATGATCGCCGCCAACCTGCATCTGATTGATGACAAGATGCGCGAAGACCCGGCGGCCAACAAGCTGTTCGTCGACCTGCTGGTGAATTCCAAGGACCCTGAGCGCGCGCTGCGCCGGATGCTGGAAACCGGGGTGCTGGGGCGTTTTATCCCCGATTTTGGCCGCATCGTCGCGATGATGCAGTTCAATATGTATCACCACTACACGGTGGATGAGCATACCATCATGGCGATCCGCACCCTGCACCGGATTGAAACGGGGGCGCTGAAGGCGGATCTGCCGCTCAGCTCGCTGATCATGACCGAGGGCGTCGACCGCACGGTGCTGTATGTGGCGCTGCTGCTGCACGACATCGGCAAGGGCCTGCCCGAGGACCATTCAGAGGTCGGTGCCCAAGTGGCCGAGGCGCTGTGCCCCCGGCTGGGGCTGGACGCCGGGTCCACCGCAACCGTGGCCTGGCTGGTGCGCCATCATCTGCTGATGTCCGACGTGGCGCAGAAGCGCGACATCTCAGACCCATCCACAGTGCGGGCGTTTGCCGATGTGGTGCGCACGCCGTCGCGCCTGCGTCTGCTGCTGGTGCTGACCGCATGCGATATCATGGCGGTGGGGCCGGGGGTCTGGAACAACTGGAAGGCGCAGCTGCTGCGCCAGCTTTACAACGACACCAAGGATGAACTGACCGGCGGGTCGGAGACCAGATCGCGCAAGGAACGCGCCACCGAGGCCATGCAGGCCCTGCGTGAGCGTATGCAGGATTGGCCGGCGGAGGAACTGGAGGCCGAGATCGCCCGCCATTACCCGCCCTACTGGCTGGGGCTGGACACCGACGCGCACGAACAGTTCGCGATCCTCGGGCGGCCGCGCGCCGAGGACCGGGTGGAAAGCGACATCACCCAAGACCATGCCCGCGGCGTGTCGCGCGCCTGTTTCGTGATGGCCGATCATCCGGGGATCTTTTCGCGCATGGCCGGGGCGCTGGCGCTGGCGGGCGCCAATGTGGTGGACGCGCGGACCTTCACGACCTCCGACGGGTTCGCCGTGTCGGCCTTCTGGATCCAGAGCGCAGAGGGCACGCCCTATGACCGCAGCCAGCTTGACCGCCTGCGGCGCACGGTCAAACGCACGCTAAGCGGCGATCTTGTGGCCCGCGACGCGCTGAAGCCCAAGCGCAAGGTGAAGAAACGCGAAAGCAAGTTCCGCGTGCCGACCCGGGTGACCTTCGACAATGCCAGTTCGGAAATCTACACGGTGGTGGAGGTCGACACCCGCGACCGGATCGGGCTGCTGTATGACCTGACCCGCGCGCTGTCATCGTGCAACATCGCCATCGCCTCGGCGCTGATCGCGACCTATGGCGAACAGGCGGTGGACGTCTTTTACATCAAGGACCTGTTCGGGCTGAAAGTCCGCTCAGCCACCAAGATGAAGGCGATCGAGGACGCCCTGCGCGGTGCCATCGACAACGCCTCGCCGGACAGTGAAAAGACCTGAGGCCGCGCCATTGGGCCAAATGCGGGCTCAGGGGGCCTTGCGCCCCCGCTCGCCCGGCACCGCAAAGGGCGGCGCGCGCCCATCCCAAGCGTTTTTAGGGGTGGCAGGCGGCGGGTGCCGGATGGCGCGCGCCGATCCGCGATCCCCGCGGCCTTCGGTCTTCACGACTTGGGCGCCATCCGCGCGTAAACCATCCCCCAACGCCGTCCCCCAACGCCGTCCCTCCAGCCCCGGAGCCATCCCGATGTCGCGCATGTTCCGCTCTTTCGCCACTGTCGGGGGCTGGACCATGGCCAGCCGGGTGCTCGGCTTTGCCCGCGACATGGCCATCGCCGCTGCATTGGGCGCCGGCCCCACGGCAGAAGCGTTCGTGATTGCCTTTTCGCTGCCCAACCTTTTCCGCCGCTTTTTTGCCGAAGGCGCCTTTAACATGGCGTTCATCCCGATGTTCGCCAAAAAGCTGGAAGGCGAGGGTGACGCCCCCGCCCGCGCTTTTGCCGAAGATGCGATGGCCGGGCTTGCTGCGGTGCTGATCGCGCTGACGCTGATCGCGCTGGCGCTGATGCCGTTCCTTGTGCTGGGGCTGGCATCGGGCTTTGCGGCGGATGAACGCCTGACCCTTGCGACCGATTATGGGCGGATCGCGTTTCCCTACATCTTCTTCATCTCAATCGCGGCACTGCTGTCCGGCGTGCTGAATGCCATGGACAAATTTGCCGCCGCCGCCGCTGCACCAGTGCTGCTGAACATCATCCTGCTGGGCGCGCTGACGCTGGCGGGGATGACAGATATCGACCCGGGTCCGGCGCTGGTCTGGGGCGTGTCGATCGCGGGCGTCGCGCAGATGGCGCTGCTGTGGCGCGCCGCCGCGCGTGCGGGAATGCGCCTGCGCCTGCGCCGCCCGCGCATGACGCCAGAGCTGAAGCGCCTCGCCATCATCGCCGCCCCGGCTGCGCTGGCAGGTGGTGTGGTGCAGATCAACCTCGTGGTCGGGCGCCAAGTGGCATCGTATTTCGACGGCGCGGTGGCGTGGCTTTACTATGCAGACCGGCTTTATCAGCTGCCGCTCGGGGTTGTGGGCGTGGCGATTGGGGTCGTGTTGCTGCCCGATCTGGCGCGCCGGCTTCGGGCCGACGACGCCCAGGGTGGGCGCGATGCAACCAACCGCGCCGCGGAATTTGCGCTGGCGCTGACCCTGCCAGCATCCATCGCGCTGGTGGCGATTCCGCTGCCGCTGGTGTCGGTCCTGTTTGGCCGCGGCGCCTTCGGGCCCGAGGACGCCGCGGCCACGGCGCTCGCCACCGCGATCTACGGGCTGGGCCTGCCCGCCTTCGTGCTGCAAAAGGTTCTGCAGCCAGCGTTTTTCGCACGCGAAGACACCCGCACCCCGTTCAAGATCGCACTGTGGGGCATGGCGATCAACGTGATCGTGGCGATCGGCCTGTCGCCGGTGATCGGCTTTCTGGCCGCGGCCGTGGGCACGACGCTGGCGGGCTGGATCAACGTGCTGATGCTGTGGCGGCGCGCCCAACGCTTTGGCGACGCGGTCAAGATCGACGCGCGCCTTACTGCCCGCGCGCCACGCATTCTGGCGGCGAGCCTGATCATGGGCCTTGGTGCCTGGGCGCTGGCGGGGCTGGCGGGCGGAGCGTTGGCAGCGCCGGGCCTGCGCTATCTTGCGCTGGCGATGCTGGTGGCGGCGTCGATGCTGATCTACTTCATCGCGGCAGCCGCGCTCGGCGGTCTCAGCTTCGGTGAGATGAAAGCGCTGATGCGCCGCCGCCGCTGAGGCGCTGCGCCCCCCAAACCGCGCGACCGGCCGCGACTGCGGCGGCGGCATCGGGGGGCGCAAGGCGCCCCGAGGCCGCTGCGCCCCACGCGATCACGTTTTGGCAGGCTTGGGGACCACCAACCACGCAGCGATCCACCCAGCAACGAAGCCGCCCAGATGGGTCTGCCACGCCATAATGTCCTTCAGCAGCCATGCGATGGCGACGTTCACCGCTGCCAGAATGGCCAAAGAGGTGACATATTTGCGGATCGCCACCGGCTGATACCGCCCGCCCTGATGACGAATGAACGCCAGCTCGGCATATTTCAGCACGCCGATCAGGCCGAACACCACGCCCGACACGCCGACCATCGGCATTTCCGAATTCGACATCAGCCCGAAGGCCAGCGCCCCACCAACCGCCGTCACCACAAAAAACAGCATGAACAGCCGCGTGCCAAAGATCCTGAGCGTCACCAGCCCCAGCCCCAGAAACGCCCCACAATTCATCAAAAGATGCGTCATGGACCCGTGTAGGAACGCATATGTCAGCATGTTCCACATGGCCTGCGACGGCGCGCGGCGCCCCGCGATCATGTCTTCGAACCACGGCGCGTAGAACGAAAATTTCGTGTAGGCGTCCCACCTGAGGCCCTGCGGCAGGATCCCGACATCAGAGAGCTGGAACACCACCTCGATCACCACGAAGATGGCGGTCAGCCCAAAGGCCACCTGCTTGTGGCGGGGCTGCACGGGCGGCAGGGTGGGAAACTGGAACATTCTCTCTCCGGGCTCACAGGCGCGTTGGGTGCATCGCCCGCGTCTTGACCGATCCGCAGGGCCGCCCCATAAGGCCGGTCAACCAACGGACGCTCAGGGGGAAACCGACATGACGGATATGCCGACGCAGGCAGACGCTTCAGGCGGCGCGCATCCGCGCCGGGTGTTCTCGGGCGTTCAGCCCACGGGGAACCTGCATCTGGGCAACTATCTCGGCGCGGTCAAGCGCTTCGTTGAGATGCAGGACGAAGGTTTAGGCGAAACCCTCTATTGCATGGTTGATCTTCATGCACTGACAGTTAATCCCAACCCTGTCGAATTGACCCGATCAATCCGCGAACTGGCCGCTGCCTTCATGGCCTGTGGGCTGGATCCGGCGAAATCGATCCTGTTCAACCAGTCGCAGGTCTCGGCGCATGCCGAACTGGCGTGGGTGTTCAACTGCGTGGCCCGCATGGGTTGGCTGAACCGGATGACCCAGTTCAAGGAAAAGGCTGGCAAGAATCGCGAAAACGCATCAGTCGGGCTGTTCAATTATCCAGTGCTGATGGCCGCGGACATCCTGATCTATCACGCGACCCATGTGCCCGTTGGCGACGACCAAAAGCAGCACCTTGAACTGGCGCGCGACATCGCCGCCAAATTCAACAACGACTACAAATGCCCCGATTTCTTCCCGATGCCCGAACCAATGATCGAAGGCGTCGCCACCCGCGTCATGTCCCTGCGCGACGGGTCCAAGAAGATGTCGAAATCTGAGCCTTCGGACATGAGCCGCATCAACCTGACCGACAACGCAGACATGATCGCGCAGAAGTTCCGCAAGGCAAAGACCGACGCCGAACCCCTGCCCGACCACATCGACGGCCTGGCAGAACGCCCTGAGGCCCGCAATCTGATTGGCATCTATGCCGCGCTGTCGGACACCACAATCGACGCAGTGATCGCGGAATTTGCCGGGTCAAATTTTGGCACATTCAAGCCCAAACTGGCCGATCTGGCAGTGGCAAAGATGGCCCCGATCGCCGCGCGAATGGCTGAGATTTCCGCTGACGTCGCCTATATCGACAAGGTGCTGGGCGATGGTGCGGACCGCGCCGCGGCGATCGCCAACCCGATCCTGAACGCCACTTACGAAAAAGTCGGCCTGCTGCGCTCGCGGCAGATCTGAGCATGCCGGACCGCCGCGATTGTTGCGCGGCGGGCCAGATCTGACCCCGCCGGGCCGCCGCGATTGTTGCGCGGCGGGCCGGGTTGCGACATGCTTCGTGTCCAGACCATCACCGGGCACGAAGGGGCGAAAGCCATGCGCAAGTTCCTCGTCATCATCGATGAAACGCCGGAGTGTATGAATGCGGTGCGCTTTGCCGCGCGCCGCGCGCAAAAGACCGGTGGCGGATTGCAGATGCTGTTTGTGATCCGGCCCGAAGAATTCCAACACTGGATCGGCGTCGGTGAAGTCATGCGCCAAGAAGCCCGTGAGGCCGCCGAGGCCCGTTTCATAGAGCTGGCGAGCAAGCTGACGGAAAACGTCGGCATCATCCCCGAATTTGTGATCCGCGAAGGCGACCTCAAGGACGAGGTGCTTGCCCAGATCCGCGAAGACCCTGAAATCGGGGTTCTGGTGCTTGGCGCCGGGTCTGAGGGCGAGGGGCCGGGGCCGCTGGTCACTGCGCTGGCAACCGGGCGCATGGCCGGGCGCCTGCCCGTGCCGCTGACCATCGTTCCGGGCCACATGACCCGCGACGAAGTGATCGCCATCGCCTGAGGCGTGCGGACGCGGATTTCGAG
>Ga0256372_1000029_pt1 | contig 10276 bp, 10 predicted proteins | sample SI3LviralmetaG_FD_190081 | JGI IMG/M metagenome (GOLD analysis project Ga0256372, IMG submission 190081) | Sea-ice brine viral communities from Beaufort Sea near Barrow, Alaska, United States - SI3L | ecosystem: Environmental > Aquatic > Marine > Coastal > Brine | place: USA: Alaska | collected...
AGAGTAGCTTAAAGCGTTTGTTAAAACCTCACTATTGTCAGCTTCGTCGAGTCGAAAGGCAAAGTCAGACAAACCTTGCACCCCAAGATCTTGCCACGCTTCCCATCCGTTGACACCCGATAAGTAACGTTGTGCAGGTGCATAAAATTTGCTAGCCGGTTGTTTAAACGACGTTGACAATACACTATTTATCGCAGCTAATTTATACTGGGCTGGTGTAAAGTGATAAGGATTTTTCTTCAGTAACGCTTCTTGTTGCTCGGTTGGATTTACCGTAAGGTTTTCACCTAAGGCTTCAACAATAATGGCAATAAAATGATTCCTAGCTCCTTGGTTTAATAGACCTCGTTCATCTAACGGTAGTTTAACAAACCATAAGTAAGGACTAGTAGATTGTTTTTGCCAAAATGCAATGGCAAGCATTGCATGACCTTGAATTGGAAAGGGGTAGGGCAGCTGAGCTGCTTCAATTTGTTTAAATTGCTCTATTGATATTTTATCTACTCGACGACCGATGTCGTAAATACAATATTGAGAATTTGATAAGTTCAGTAATGCTGAAATTGAAGAAATAGTGTCCGAAGTTATACTCATAGAATCTACTGTCGCTATTAAAAGTTTAATAAGTGGCTAGGTGTTGTTATGACTCAACATTATAGAGATAACACTGCTTTAACTCCACCGTTAATCTTTATCCTGTGATTTTAGGTAATGGCAACGATTATTAGCCTTTATCTATAAAATTTTTACTGCACAATTTATATTTAGCACTTAAAGTAGCACTGCTGTGATGTTAATAAATCCAGCACTAAACTTGATAAGGTAAAAATTTATTTTTGACCGCTAAATTGGCTAAAATTTATTTTTATCGAACGATTATAACAACAATACAATAACAACAAATATTGATAATTTTGCCTGTGAAATACTCACCCAATTATCTTGGACAATATAAGTTAATGTGACAGAGAAAATAAATTTACATGACAATTAAAAATGCGGGTACGGTAATTATTGATAAACCGCGATTAAAAATTCTATATCAAGATGATTATCTTGTGGCTGTTGATAAACCTCCTGGGCTTTTTGTCCACAGAAGCTTTATGGACAAAGATGAAATTCACTTTGCCTTACAACTTATTCGCGATCAAATTGGCCAATATGTTTACCCATTACATCGCCTTGATAGACCAACATCAGGTGTGTTGTTATTTGCCTTAACTCAGGATGTAGCTCGCTTAATGGGGCAAGCATTTAGCGAGCGGAAGATAAAAAAAACTTATTTTGCCTTAACGCGCGGACATTTGCTAAATGAAGGTGTTATTGATCATCCATTAAAAGAAAAACTTGATGATTTAGGGGATAGGAATGTTAGCCGTGCTAAAGAAGCGCAAAGTGCAGAAACTTTTTACAAGTCAGTCGCTATTGCTTCATTGGCGGTGCCGTTAGGTAGATATGCAAACGTGCGATATTCGTTAATTAAATGTCAACCTCAGACTGGACGCCGTCACCAAATTCGTCGACATCTTGCTCACTTACGCCACCCTATCATTGGTGATATAAATTATGGTGACAATAAGCAAAATCCATTTTTTGGTGAATACTTTGGTTTTAAACGTTTAATGTTAATGGCTAAACAGGTGGAGTTTATTCACCCCGTAACAGGGCTGAAAATTTTAATTGAAGCTGAGTTTGATGAACAATGGCAGCAGATATTTAATGTCTTTGAATGGTAACACTCGGCTCTTAACTTTGTTGTTTATTAATTTGTATCAATCTAACATCATAGATTAAAAATATTTTTTTGATGGAAGTTTTTTTATTGAGTCATTTATGCTGATAGACAACCAAGTCAAAGCGGCCGTTCATCATAAAACTGCTAATGCTAACTTTGTGCGTATTAAAGATATTCCAGCTAAAAATCTTGCCATATATTATAATAAACACCAGGTAAAGCCATTTAACCATCTGAATTTAATGAATTTTACTTGTTTTTATTCAGGGCGTATTACTGAGAGGTCTTAGTCATACGCCCTAATATACATGTAATTTAGCATTACTAGTTTCTAATGCTTTGAAAGTATGGGATATTAATGTAAATTTAATATTATTTATGATGCGCGTGTTACTAAGACGTATACATCATAAGCTGTTATATTCTAAGGAGAGTCCATTGAATAAAATTAATATTAGTGAAAAATTCGAAAAGTTTTCAGATGAGTGGACTCCTAAAATTTTAGCTGAATCTAATGGTCAATTAGTTAAGATAGCGAAAGGCTCTGGTGAGCTTGTATGGCATACACATGATAATGAAGATGAATTGTTTATAGTTTTTAAAGGACAACTCACTTTACAATTAAGAAGCGGTAATGTTGTACTAAATTCAGGTGAAATGTATGTTGTATCTAAAGGCGTAGAGCATTGCCCTATAGCAGAGCCTGATACACATTTCATGATGATAGAACCTTCATCGACAGCTCATACAGGTGAACTTGAAAGTGAAGTTACAGTCTCGTCAGATAAGCAAGAGTGGATTTAGCATATAACAAGAATTTCAAGTAGGACAAATAGGCGTTAGGTGAGTAGAGGTATTACTAAGAAATGGACATCACACCAATAATCAATCAAGTATTTAGTGCCTTGTGGTACTTAGTACCAATTGTACTACTAGCTAGCTTATTCAAATCGGCTTGGTTTAAAGGTGTATTAGGTGAATTTCAAGTTAATCTGCTTTTAAAGTTTTTTTTACCAAAAGATACATATCATTTGCTAAAAAATGTCACGTTGCCCACAAATGATGGGACAACTCAAATAGACCATATCTTAGTTTCAAAATATGGCATATTTGTCATAGAAACAAAAAACATGAAAGGCTGGATATTTGGCTCACCTAGCCAAAAGCAGTGGACTCAAAAAATATTTAAGCATTCAAGTAAATTTCAAAACCCTATCCATCAAAATTATAAGCATCTTAAAACACTCGTAAATTGTTTAAATATAAGCCCAGAAAGTATTTTTTCCGTTATTGTGTTTATTGGTGATAGTACTTTTAAAACGCACATGCCAAATAATGTAACTTATGCTGGTGGGTGCATTAAATACATTAAGTCAAAAGGCTCTGAATTAATAACCCAAGAACAGGTCTCTGAAGTTGTTTCAATCATTCAAAGCGGCAGGCTTCAACCTAGTATAAAAACAAACCGCGAGCATGTGGAACATGTTAATCAAATAATTGAATCAAAAGAAAAAGAGAAATCTTGTCCTAAGTGTGGTGCCAAAATGGTAGTTCGAGAATCCAAAAAAGGAGCAAATGCATGTAATAAATTCTGGGGTTGCTCAACTTTCCCAAAGTGTAGGGTAATGGCAAAAATCACCTAACAAGTTGTTACATCGGACGCGATAAACTTGTCACCTTTTTTGCAAAAACACGCATAAAAGCCGCCAAATTCACCACGCCGCTGAGCCAGGCGTTGACACTATCGAGCTTTTTAAGCAGTCACTTTTATATTCTGACAATAGGAAAGGTAATTATGATGTATAAAACAGTATTTGTTACTGGTGCTACTCGAGGTATTGGTCGTGCACTGGTTATAGACCTTTGCAATAACGGCTATCGAGTTTTTGCGACTGGTCGTGATGAAGTACAGCTTCAACAACTTATAGATCAAACTGGTTGTGTAGGAGAAAGTTGTGATCTTAGCCAACCAGAAGCTGTTGATGAGCTTTTTAAAAAGGCGAAAAACATTCTTGGTCATATTGATGTACTAATTAATAATGCGGGTATGAACTCACGAAAATGTGAAGTGGTTAATACTAGTTTGGAAGAATTTGAGCAACAGTATGCTATTAATCTTCGTGCTCCTTATCTGTTATGTCGAGCAGCAATGCAAGAGATGTTGCCTAACAACTATGGCTATATCATTAATATTGTCAGTACGGTAGCTAAGCGTAGTAATGAAACTATGGGTATTTATACTGCGATGAAACAAGGATTTGCTGGCTTAAACAATGTATTAATGAAAGAAGCACAACCACATGGCATTAAAGTGACAGCTGTTTACCCAGGCGGCTCTAATACCGGTTTTCGTGAGCAGGAGCGTCCGCAATATATGAGTCCTGAAAGTGTGGCGACAATGATTAGCCAATTGCTCCGCAACCCTAAAGATGTTGTCGTACATGAATTGACTTTTCGACCTCTTGTCGAAATTGAATAGAAATAACACTTATATATTATTGTAAGTGAAAAGCCTGTAGTACGTACATAACAAATTGCTGCACTCGAACTCGATACAGTTGTCGCGGTTTTTGCTAAAAACACAAGAGAGCAAAAACGACACCAACTTACACGCCTGTGAGCAAGGCGTTATCGAATGGTCAGCGAAAAGCGTGAGGAAATCCTATTGGGCAGGTTTATAATTCCAATTAAAGGTAGCAGTATATGTTGATTTTTTTAAGTTTAATTTTGATTTAGTAGCTTAATATTCATTTATATGTCATTTCTTGGCGTAACTTTAGCCCAAGATAGTAAAATAAAACCAGATCGATTTGGTGCTATTTATGAGGAGGCATATCAAATCAAAATGACTCAATCTTATGACGTCATATCATCTAAAAACAATATGATCTACACCGTAAGTTTAAGTTTTTCTTATGGTTACAGCTCAGAAAATTGCGTAGAAATATCGACGTTTTATTATACAGATGGAGACCTTGCCTTTCCAACACTCGCTAAAACAGCAAATCTATTGGGTTTTGCCAGGGTAATTAATCCCGTTTTGCTGGTAGGTATTGGTTACCCTGAACAAACAATATTAGAATGGTTTGAGTGACGTGATTTTGACTTATTGCCTATAGAGTTCGAAGCTCCTACAGTATATGAAAATTTAACCGGCATTACTTCCGTAACCGGCAAGGCTCTGGACTTCATCAACTTTATCAAAAAAAACAGGTTATCCCTTTGGTTGAAAGCCAAAGCGGTGAGCCAAAAGAGCGCATATTAGCGGGTCATTCAAACGGAGGCACCTTCGCTAATTATGTGCTATTTAAACATACCAATGTCTTTGATAAATATATCATAGGGGCTTCGGATGATAAGTACAGTTTTCCTATTTTATACACTTATGAAAAAGAATATGCGGAGCAAAATAAAGACCTTAACAAAGCAGTACATTTGATTTAGTGTGGGCACGCAAGATGATGAAAATTTTTATTACACAAATCAGATGTTATCAACACTTTCAAAACGTAATTACCCAAATCTAAAATTGTCTCATCATATAATTTCAGGCGGTTCGCATATTGATTCCCTCGCTGAGTTTTATCAAGAAAGTATCATTACTATGGCCCCTTATCAAAAGACGACTAATTAGGGGATAATATCAAAACCTGACGTCACCCGCGATAGGGCACAATGCAGTGTAAGTGGGTATTGTGGGTGATAGCTCAGCCCTAGGTATCTAATACCATAGCATGCCGATGCGTGCGACGAGGCTTTGAACAGCAAGTGATATATTTGAATGTTGCTGTAAAAGACCAACTGGCTAATGGCTGCCGGAAAGTTAAGCATCGCGAGGTAATGCTACACCGGCAATAATTGTCTCTACCTAGCGTTAAGCTAGTGGTAAGCGATATTATAGATTAGGGTTTTACGGGGCTGAGTAGATATTTAGAAAATTTATTTGGTAAATATCTATTAAAATTAATGGAGTAATATGTCTTGCTTTATTTAAGAGGTGATAATGTTTTCAGTAAACTTGTGCAGTGTATTTAACAACACTACACAAGTTAAGGTTAAAAGTTAAAACACAAGATTACTCTTCAGATACCGAGCGAAGTAAGGCATTAATACCTACTTTAGCACGTGTTTTTGCATCAACTTTTTTAACGATTATCGCTGCATATAAGCTATAGGTACCACATTTAGAGGGTAGGTTGCCTGGCACAACAACTGAACCTGCTGGTACTCGACCGTAATGTACTTCGCCAGTTTCTCGGTCATAAATACGCGTACTTTGACCGATATAAACGCCCATTGAAATTACGGCACCTTCTTCAACCACAACGCCTTCTACAATTTCTGAGCGAGCGCCAATAAAGCAATTGTCTTCAATGATGGTTGGTCCAGCCTGTAGCGGTTCAAGTACACCGCCAATGCCAACGCCACCCGATAGATGCACGTTTTTACCAATTTGTGCACAAGAGCCAACAGTTGCCCAAGCATCTACCATACAGCCTTCATCTACATAGGCACCAATGTTAACGAAACTTGGCATTACCACCACATTTTTGCCAATATAACTACCAGTACGCACTGACGCACCCGGTACAACTCTGACACCATCAGCAACAAAATCGGCATGGCTATAATCAGTATATTTCATCGGCACTTTATCAAAAAATGTGCTTTCTGCCCCGTCAATAACTTTGTTATCCCAAATTCTAAATGAGAGTAACACAGCTTTTTTCAGCCATTGGTGTACAACCCATTCACCTGCAATTTTTTCTGCAACGCGCGCTGAGCCATTGTTTAATGCCGCTAATGCATCTAATACCGCTTGTTTTACCTCAGTAGATACGGTGGCAGGCGTAATGTTCATACGATCTTCAAACGCTTGTTCAATAATTGTTTGTAATGCTAACATCAAAAATTCCTAAGATTAATTTGCTAAAGTTTATCGGTGACTATCAGCGCAAAGCATCGCTTCTAATACGTTTTTTTGCTCTGTGGTTAGTATTTTATTGTCATTATTTGAAATGGTAAAAACATCCTCAGCTTTTTCGCCGAATGTGGTGATTTTAGCTGAATGTATTTGTATGTTACATTTTTGAAAGATAGTAGCAATATTAGCCAATAAACCGGGATGATCTAAAGCCACTATTTCTAATATCGTTCGGTTTTTTGCTGTACCGTCTATAAAACTGACATGTGTTGGTACTTTAAATTGGCGAAAGCGTTTGGCTAAAGGTTTAGGCTTGATACGGATTTCTTTTGACGCTAATTTAACGCTTAATGAACGCGCTATAGTCAGGGCTCTAGCACTATCATTAATAGCTTTATTACGGTTATCTAGGACCACAAAGGTGTTAGCAGTGAAGCCAGACTTATTAGTGGTTATTTTTGCATCATGAATGGACAATTTTTTCGCGCCAAGTAATGAAACAATATTGAAAAATATATTAGGTTTATCTTTTGTATAAACAAATACTTCTGTGCCACCACGATAAGGCTTTGGACTAATAATGACCAAAGGCTTAACCTTGTTGTGCGACAAAATATGCTTAGAGTGCCAAGCAATTTGTTCAGGGGAATAACGTAAAAAGTAATCGGCTTTAAACTCTTTCCATAATTGTTTTAAGCTCTCTTGATCAAGGGATTCTACTTTTAAGATTTCAATAGCTTGTTGTTGATTTTCTCTAATTTTTGCTCTTAAATCAACTGGCTTTTCAAGCCCACGTCTAAAGGCTCGTTTAGTACTATAATATAAATCTTCCAGTAGATTAGCTTTCCAACTATTCCATAAACTTTCGTTGGTTGCACGCATATCAGCGACAGTTAAACAGTATAAATAGTCTAAGTGAGCTTCATCTCTTACAATCGATCCAAAAGTTTTAATGACTTCAGGGTCAGAAATATCTCTGCGCTGAGCGGTAACTGACATTAATAAATGTTTTTCTACTAGCCAAGCGATCATTCGACCATCGTGATCACCCAATTTATGAATTTTAGCAAAATTTAACGCGTCAATCGCGCCAAGTTTTGCATGATCACCACCACGACCTTTAGCAATATCATGAAATATACCGGCAAAATATAATAACTCAGGTTTACGCACACGTTGTACAATTTTGCTGCACAAAGGGTATTCATTATTATGTTTTACTAGGCTAAAACGGTACAAGTTTTTCAATAAACGATAACTGTGTTCGTCGACAGAATAGGCATGAAATAAATCAAACTGCATTTGGCCAACAATATTTCGCCATAGCGGTAAGTAAGCACCAATAATAGAATGGCGGTGCATAAGCGTAAAGGCCAAACCTAAACCACGAGGGTGTTTAACTAAGGCGACAAAGATTTCCCGGCAGCGAGCATAATCAATCATACCTGAGACTAAACGCCGGCGCGCATTACGCATTAAGCGTAAAGTCTCTGGATGTAAGTCAGTAATCTCTTTATGTTGGGCAATCAGTAAAAACATTTCCATAATCATGGTTGAACGGGTAAAAACTCGTTTATCACAGACCTTGATTTGACCATCGATAATGACAAAGTCATCATTAAGAACTATTTTTTTACTGTGTTTTTTCTCGTTTAATATAGCGTATTCAAAATGCTGCAATAGCATTCTATTTAACTCTGAAACACGCGATATAATACGGAAAAATCGTTTCATCATCCGCTCGATAGCAAGCTTACCACCATCACCGAAACCCATTAACTCAGCAACATCAGCCTGGTAGTCAAACAGTAAGCGGTTTTCATTACGCCCAGCGATAAAGTGCAATGCACAGCGCATGCGCCATAAATAATCTTGACACTCAAGCAGTTCAAAAAACTCATTAGTGGTGAGGTAGTTATGGTCAATTAATTGCTCAAGCGTATCTGCCATAAAATGGCGTTTGGCAACCCAACCAATGGTTTGAATGTCGCGTAAACCACCAGGGTTAGCTTTTAAGTTAGGCTCGAGGGTATAAGATGCGCCATGGTATTGTTGATGGCGTTGATACTGTTCATTGCGCTTGGCAAGAAAAAACTTTTCGGAGGTCCAAAATATGTCTTCAATCAACAAGGGTTGTAATTGAGACACTAAAGCATTATTACCGCAAATTTGTCGTAATTCCATCAAGTTTGTTGCGATGGTAACATCGTCAATTGCTTGATTTAGACATTCTTTTATGTTGCGAACACTATGGCCTATATCAAGTTTTACATCCCAAAGTTGGGTAATAAAAGCAGATATTTTTTCGGCTAAGTCATCGGCTACGACATTTTGGGTAATTAATAAAATATCAATATCTGAGTAAGGATGAAGCTCTTTGCGACCATAACCACCAACAGCAACCAAACTGATTTGAAATTCATCCAAATGGTGCTGACACCAAAGTTTGGTTAAAATCAGATCAACATAAAAGGCTCTAGCGGCAACAAGCGAGGTAACTTCACTAATGGGAAACTGCTTTTTTTGCCACTGAAGAAATTCATCACTCAGTAAGCATATTTGTGAACTACTTAATGAAGGGGCACTAACGGCGAGAGCCTCAATGTACTTCTCTGGAATTAATGATGATGTATTCAACAATTAGCTCTCATATTTAGCTCTCATAGTTTTTATTGATATTGTTATTAGCTTTTAATTTATAATAACACTAACGGTTACTGGGTTATCAACCGTTTAATTATGTAATACTCGGGCGATGGTATCATCTTTGCGCAAGGTTAATATTTCGCAACCCGTCTTGGTCACTACAAGGGTGTGTTCCCATTGTGCTGATTTTTTACCATCTAAGGTATATACCGTCCATTTATCTTCTTTGTCGAGCAAAGTATTAGCACGACCTAAATTGATCATAGGTTCGATGGTAAAGCACATGCCTTCTTGCATCTTTTCGTTGTCATTATTTTTATAATGAACAATTTGTGGTTCTTCATGGAATTCTGTGCCTATACCATGGCCACAATATTCTTTGACTATCGAATAACGACCCGATTTTTTGATGAATTTTTGAATAGCCGTGCCTATTTCACCAAAAGTATTGCCAGGCTTAACTTTTTTAATGCCGATATAAAGGGCTTCTTGGGTAATACGACAAAGACGATTATCTTCAGCAGAAGTTTCGCCAATTAAAAACATTTTACTGGTGTCACCATGGTAGCCATCTTTTATCACGGTAATATCAATGTTGATAATATCGCCATCGACTAAAGGCGTGTCATTGGGAATACCGTGGCAAACCACGTGGTTAACCGAAGTACAAATGGACTTTGGAAAATGATGGTAATTTAAAGGTGCCGAAATGGCATTTTGTACTTTGTCAGTAAATTCAGCACATAAGGTATTAAGCTGGTCGGTTGTTACGCCAGCCTGAACGTGAGGTTCGATCATTTCCAATACATCTGCAGCAAGTTTTCCCGCAATTTTCATTTTTTCAATTTCTTGCTGATCTTTAATCGTTATTGTCATAAAACCTCAAACGTGACTCTGTAAATAATGTGATTAGGGTAAATTAATTAGCTACTTATTGTATTGAAATAAACTGCATTACAATCAAGTTAGTC
>Ga0256372_1000030_pt1 | contig 10251 bp, 10 predicted proteins | sample SI3LviralmetaG_FD_190081 | JGI IMG/M metagenome (GOLD analysis project Ga0256372, IMG submission 190081) | Sea-ice brine viral communities from Beaufort Sea near Barrow, Alaska, United States - SI3L | ecosystem: Environmental > Aquatic > Marine > Coastal > Brine | place: USA: Alaska | collected...
GCCGGGCGCCGCGGCACCGGAACTGTTGGAGGGCAAGCTGCCGGTCCCGCTTACGGACCTGCTGCGCTTTGCCGAATACGAAGGGGTGACCGAGGCGGTCGCCGCGGGCCTGTTGCTGCGGCTTGGTGATCAGGCCGGGGCGGCGGCGATGTTGTTGGAGGGACCGCGCAGACTGGCGCGCGCCAAGGCCCGTGCCTATCGCGCCGAATTGGTCGATCTGGGCCGCATCCTGACCGGCGTGGGCCAGCAGGCGATCGCCCTCAAAGGCGCCGCGGTGCTGGCCGAGGCTGAGACGCCCCCGGCCTGGCGCGACATGATCGATCTTGATCTGCTGATCGCGCCTGAGGCGCTGGACCCCGCGCTGATTGCCCTGAAGGCCGAAGGCTGGACTGGCGATTTTGCGGCATTCTCCCCACGCACGGATTACCATTTTCCGGCCTTGTTCCCCCCCGGCGACGCGCCCGCAACGGTGGAACTGCACCTGCGCCTCGGTTGGGCCAAGAGCGGCCCGCTGACGCCCGCGCAGCTTTTCCCCCGTGCAAGCCCGAGCGCGATCGCGGGCGTGCGGGTGCTGTCGGTCACCCACCGGTTGGCGCATCTGGTGCAGCACGCGCAACGCGCTGATCGGCGGTTCGCGCGGGGCACAGCCCGGCTGCGCGATGCGTTGGACTGGCGGATGCTGACGGCGCGTCCAGACGCGCCTGACATTGCGGAGCTTGTTGCGCTGCTGGCGCAAGGCGGCAGCAGCGCGCGGCAAGGGGCCGAAGCCTTCGCAGCGCTTCAGGCGATGATCTGGGCCGCGCCCTGCGCCGATGCCGGTTGGGCGCGCCAACATGGCGCTTGGGCGGACATCGCGCTGTCACGCATCGCCGACCCGGAGGCCGCGAAGGCCGCGAAGGCCGCGGACCGTCTGCGCGGCTGGTGCGAAGCGCTGAGCGATCCGGCGATGCTGCGGCACATGATGGCGGGATCGCTGAACCCGGCGCGGCGCGCACGGTTCCTGTCGCGGCTTGGCATCGGGCGGGCACCTCGGGGGGATTGACCCCCCTTCGGCGCCGCGCCGCGTCTGTTGTTGCACTGGATGGACCGTGGCGCCCGCGGCGCTGCGGCGGCCGTCACCGCAAGCGCTGAGGTTGGGCTCCGCCGCGCAGGCGTGACGGTGCCGCTCTCGGCCGGATCTGAAGCGCGGCGCCCGGGTTTCAGTTCGCGGTGCCGTCGGGTTTGAACACGCCTTGTTCCTTCAGCGCGTCTGCGATCTCTTTGGGCATGTATTTCTCATCGTGCTTGGCAAGCACTTCGCTGGCGACGAACACGCCTTCGCGGTTCAGCGCACCCTCAGCGATGATGCCTTGGCCTTCGCGGAACAGGTCTGGCAGCACGCCTGCGAACGCAATCTGCTGGGTGGCGCCGCCGTCGGTGACATCAAAGCGCACGACCTCTCCGTCTCCGCGGACCACTGAGCCTTCGACCACAAGGCCGCCAACGCGCAGGCGCTCGCCGGGGGCGGGGGATTTCGCGATGATCTCGGAGGGGGAAAAGAAGAACACGATCGAATCGCGCATGCCGACCCCGACCAGCACTGTGGCCGAAAGCAGGAACGCCGCCCCGATCCCGATCAGCATGATCCGCCGTTTCTTACGCGTCATCGCCATCTGTGATCCGCCTATTCGATCGCCGATTAACGCTATATCTACAACGCTGCGGTGGGGTTTCCATTGCGGCGTGGGGGCGCGGGGGGCTCAGCTTTCCTCAGGCCACGCGCCCGGGTTTGACGGGGCGTGCCCCTGATCCGGGGACCAGACGCTCCAACGCTGCGTTGATCTCAGCCCCGAGGATGATCGCCGCCCCGGTAAGATAGAAAAACAGCAGCGTGATGATCACCCCGGCGATGCCGCCATAGGTGACCGAATAGCTCGGCGCATAACTCAGGTAGATCGAGAACGCCGTCGCCCCGAGCATCCAGATCACCAGCGTCGACACGATCCCGGGCAACAGCCGCGCGCGCCGCTGGCTGCGCGACGGCAAAAAGCGGTGCATGGCATACAAAAACGCGACGAAGGCCCCCATACCCACCGCATAGCGCAGGATCGCGGTGCCCAGCGGGGCAGAGATGCCGGTCAGCGCCTCAATCGTGGTCAGCAGAAGCGGCGCGAACACGATTGCCACCCCCAGCGTCGCGAAGGTGATCGAGCCGAGCATGACAAAGCCCAGCCCCACAAGGCGGCGCACGACAAATCCCCGGATGGTCGGGCTTTCATAGGCGCGGTCGAAGGCGGCGCGGAACGCCTCCACCCCGTTTGACGCCGCCCAGATCGCGCCTGCGGCCGACACGGTCAGCAGGCCGCCGCGGTCCTTGCCCAGAACATCGGTCAGCACTGGGGCCAGGGCCTCGGCCATCGACTGGGGTGCCTGGCGGAACAGCCAGTCGATGCCGGCGGTCAGATCCTCTGGCCCGATGGCGGCTGAGGCAAAGGCCGCGGTGAAAATCATGAACGGGAACAGCGCCAGCAGCACCGAATAGGCGATGTAGCCCGACAGGATCCAGCCATCATCAGCCGCGAAATGCGCATAGGCCCGCCGCGCCACGCGCGCGCTGTCCAGCACTGCCATCAGGATCGCCCGCAGCCAGCGCGGCGTCACAAAGCGCCCAGCGCGGGCGGCGGTGCGCGCGGTCTTGCGCGCACGGTTCGTCCCCAAGGTTGGCCCCGGGTTGGCGTCAGGGTTGGCCTCTGTGGTGGCCTCTGTGGCGCTGGGCGGCTGGCCGGTCATGGGCGATCCTTCTTTGCGCGGCGTCAGGGAAAGATGGGTGCCGCGGTCAGGCCATCTGTCTCAGGCAGGCCCAGCATGATGTTCGCCACCTGCACCGCTTGGCCTGATGCGCCCTTCACCAGATTGTCGATCACCGACACGATGATCGTGCGCCCCGGACGCCGGTCAGCAATCACGCCGATGCGGCACAGGTTGGACCCTTTGACATGCCAGGTGCCTGGTGCCTCTCCGATCGGCATGATTTCGACGAACGGTTCCTGCGCATAGCGGGCCGCCAGCGTTTCATGCACCAGACCTGCGTCGCCTTTGACGTAGATGGTGCCGAGGATGCCGCGGTTCATGGGCACCAGATGCGGCGTGAATGCGGCCATGACCGGCTTTCCAGCGGCTTTCGACAGCTCTTGATCAAATTCCGAGGTGTGCCGGTGCCCGCCAATGCCATACGCTTTGGCACCTTCGGTGATCTCTGAGAACAGCTTCCATTCAGCGGCGGAGCGTCCTGCGCCGGTGATCCCGGTCTTGCTGTCGATCACGATGTCGTCAGGATCGATCACGCCTGCCTCAAGCAATGGCACCAGCGGCAGCAGGCCGTTGACCACAAAGCAGCCGGTGCCTGCTGCCAGACGGCAGGTCTTCAGGTCTTCGCGGTAAAATTCGGGCAGGCCGTACACCGCCACCTTTTGCAGCTCAGGCGCAAGATGCACGTGGCCGTACCATTTTTCGTACATGGCCGGATCGCGCAGGCGGAAATCAGCGGACAGATCCACGATCTTGATGTGCGCGGGCACGGCGGCCAGCACCGCCTGCGTCGTGGCGTGCGGCAGGGCGCAGAACACCAGATCCAGCGAAGACCAGTCCAGATCCTCAATCCGGCACAGGACCGGCAGGTCCAGATGCGAGAATTGCGGATAGACAGCACCCATGGTTTTGCCAGCGCTGCGGTCGGCGGTCAGCGCCGTGATGCGCATGGACGGATGTCCAAGAAGGATCCGCACCAGTTCAGCGCCGGTATAGCCGCTTGCGCCCAGGATCGCGACGCGGGTGATGGTCGTCATGGGATGGTTCCTCGCTTGTCTTCTCAGGCCGTGCGGGGCCGGAGCGTGTGACTGGCTTATCTCAATGGTGCGGCGCGGGGCAAGTCGGCAGGGCCTGCGGGGTGCCCCCCGGCCGCGCGTCTTGCACCCCGCTCAGCCAGACAGCGGCCTGCCGGTCATCCGCCGTGGGGCCGGGCCGTCATAGTCAAAGCCATAGGACAGGTCGGGCAGGGGGCGCGGCGACAGGCGATAAGTTTCCTCGCGCAGCCAATGCATCAGCGCGGCGGCGTCGGCGCCGCGGGCGGCCACGGCCTCGGGGGGGATCGGGGCGCCGATGACGGCGGTCACCTCCCCACCGACACGGCGGCGGAATTCGTGGATCAGCAGTGCAAGGCGCAGCGTGTAATGCAGATGGCTGGCCACCTGAAAGCGCCGCGAATTGGCACCGTCAAAATAAACCGGCACCACTGGCGCCCCAGATTTCAGCGCAATCCGCGCGGTGAACGTCTTCCACGGCGGGTCCATGGCGCGGCTGAACGGGCGCAGCGCCGTGCTGACCGTGCCGCCGGGAAAGATGCCCACCACGCCCCCCGCGGCCAGATGCGCCAGCGCGGCCTTGCGGGTGGCCACGTTCAGCGCACGGGCCGCGCGCCCACCGTCAAAGCTGATCGGCAATACGGCGCGGGTCACTTCAGCGCTGCGGTTGAACACCTGGTTGGCGACGATGCGGAAATCTGGGCGGCGCGCGGACAGCATGCGCCCCATCATCAGTCCGTCCAGAATTCCGAACGGATGGTTTGCGATCACCAGCGCCGGGCCTGTGGCGGGAATGTTGGCCAGCCCTGCGCCCGGCAATGACAGCCCGATGTCGTAGCGCCGGGCGATCACATCCCAGAAATCGGCACCCGCGGCGACCTCGGCCTCATAGCCCTCAGCCAAGGTCACGAGGCGCTGGCGCCCCGACAAGGTTTCAAGCCCATGGATGAGCGCACGCCCCACGCGGCTGCGCGCGCCGGGGGCGTAGGTGATTTCAGTGGCGGCGCCGGTCATGGCAGGCTCCGTTGGCGATGGAATAGCGAAATTCTTCCGCCGAGGTGGTGGCGCCCGCAAGCCCCCCGGTCAACGAAAAAAAAGGCCCAAGGCGATGCCTGACCCTATCCGAAACTTTGATCCAGATGCCGATCAGCGTCTGGACAGCCAACGGTGCACGCTTTTTTTGCGTTGCCCCAAGCGGCACCCTGAACATGGGCACCTTTCCCGGCGCTGATCACCGACCGCGCGGCAAAACCGTCGATGGCCCATGTCGATACTGCTCCGCAGATCAGCCGCAGGCATCCTGCCCCGGTGGGCGCGGCGCTTTGAAAGCATTGCATGAAAAAAAAGGCGCAGTGACCACTGCGCCTTTCTGATTGTCTGGTCCACCGGGGATCCCGGCAGAAGGGCTGTCTTCAGCGCTTGGAGAACTGGAACGAACGACGTGCCTTGCGGCGGCCATACTTCTTACGTTCAACCACACGGCTGTCGCGGGTCAGGAACCCGGCGGCTTTCAGCGCGCCACGCAGCGACGGCTCATACAGCGTCAGTGCCTTGGAGATGCCGTGCTTCACCGCGCCGGCCTGGCCGGAAAGTCCGCCGCCCTTGACGGTGGACATCACGTCAAACTGGCCGGTCACGCCACAGACACCAAAGGCCTGGCCGATCAGCATCTGCAGCACCGGGCGGGCAAAGTATTCCGCCATCGGCTTGCCGTTGACGACAACTTTGCCGGATCCGGGGCGGATCCAGACACGGGCGACCGCGTCCTTGCGCTTGCCGGTGGCATAAGAGCGGCCGAGCGCATCGCGCACGGGCTCTTTCGGGGTCGCGATGACTTCGGCGAGCACGATGTCGGCGCCGGAAACCGCATCTTTCAACTCGTCGAGCGACTTGATCTCGTCGGACATGTTCAGGCGCTCCGGGTGTTCTTGGCGTTCATGGACTTGACGTCCACAACTTCGGGGGACTGGGCCTCATGCGGGTGCTCGGCGCTGGCATAGAGGCGCAGATTGGTCAGCTGCTTGCGGCTCAGCGGACCACCGGGCAGCATGCGCTGGACGGCTTTGAACAGCACACGCTCGGGGAAGCGACCCTCAAGGATCTGGCTCGCCGTGCGGGATTTGATGCCGCCCGGGTGGCCGGTGTGCCAGTAATAGGTTTTGTCGGCACGCTTGCGCCCGGTCAGCTGCACTTTGTCGGCATTGATGACGATAACATTGTCACCCATGTCCATGTGCGGCGTGAACGAAGGCTTGTGCTTGCCGCGAAGGCGCATGGCGATCTGGGAGGCGAGCCGCCCCAGAACCACGCCTTCCGCGTCGATCAACACCCACTTCTTGTCGATGTCGGACGGTTTGGCGGAGAAGGTTTTCATTGTCGGTCCGTCGATCCTGTCGGGTTGCGCCGCGCCGCGCTGGCGGGCGGTCCCGGGGTTGCCGGGGCGGGATGCGGCGTGATTCCCATGCATGCATAAGTGTCTCGCCGCGGATTGCAGGGTTTCTACCTGAGCCCACGGTCAAGTCAATCGCGATTTACGCGGAAAAGTCGTTACAAATCAATGGTGCTGGCAGTGGGGTTTATAGATACCCCAATTTTTAACCCCCATCCCGGCCCGATACATGATCCGCCCCCGTGCCTTGTGCCCACAGATGCCCCTGCGCCGCAGCAGAATCTCCCCCACCAGCCCCGCCAGCGCGGCATGGACCGGGGCATTGGCGCAACCGTCACCGCGTGGGCGGGATCGCGTAGGTCAGCGTCGCATGCGCCACCGGCCCGTCCACCCCCGGCGACAGCAGCGTCGCGTCGCCGACCGCCAGCGTCCTGCCCAGCTTCAGGATACGCGCCTCGCACACCAGATCCACTGGCGCGGGCTTGCGCATGAAATTGATCGAGCAGCTTGTGGTCACCGTCAGCGCCTGGCGCCCGATCATGCCCAGCACGGCGATGTAGAACCCGCAATCGACCAGGCTGAACATCGAAGGGCCCGAAATCGTGCCTCCGGGGCGCAGATGCGCGTCGGTCACATTCAGCCGCACGCGTGCGAACATGGGGGACAGCGCCTCGATGGCGAATTCACCGCGGACCTGGGGGAACACGTCATCCAGATACGCCATGGCTTCGTCGGCGGTCAGCAGCAGCTTGCGGTCATTCATCGGCGCCAGATCCCTTGTAACATCGGCGATCAAACAAGCGCGGCGGGCGCCAAGGCGCAAGCCCCCTTGGGACGGTGTTGCGCAAGCCCCCTTGGGGCGGGGCGGCGGCTCGGCTAGGCTTGGCGCGACATGCCGCCATGAAAGGGACCCGCCATGACCGCCCACGATGACATCCTGATCAGCGAACGCCTTGGGTCCGTGCACCGCCTGACGCTGAACGACCCCAAGCGCCTGAACGCGCTGTCTGAGGAAATGCTGACCCTGCTGCAAGATCAGATCGATGCGCTGATGGCCGATCCCACCGCCCGCGCGCTGGTGATCCGCGGGACTGGGAAAGCGTTCTGCGCCGGGCATGACCTGCGCCAGATGCAGGCCGGGCGGCAGGCTGCGGACGGCGGGCGCGGCTATTTCAACGCGCTGTTTGCAAAATGCGCACGGTTCATGACATCCCTGCGCCGTCTGCCGATCCCGGTGATTGCCGAAGTGCACGGGGTCGCCACCGCCGCGGGCTGCCAGCTGGTCGCTACCGCCGACATGGCCGTGGCCGCCGACACCACGCGCTTTGGGGTGAACGGGGTGAACATCGGGCTGTTCTGCTCCACGCCCATGGTGGCGCTGACCCGCAACATCGCGCCCAAACAGGCGTTTGAAATGCTGACCACCGGGGATTTCATCACCGCCGCCCGCGCGCTGGAACTGGGCCTTGTGAACCGCGTCGTGCCCGAAGGGACGCAAGGGGACGTGGCCATGGAGCTGGCTGGCAAAGTGGCCACCAAGCTGCCTGCCGCCGTGCGCGTGGGCAAAGAGGCATTTTACGCCCAGTCTGACATGACCCTCGACGCCGCTTACGCCTATACCGGCCGCGTGATGGCAGAGAACATGCTGCTGCGCGACACGAATGAAGGGGTGACAGCGTTTCTTGAAAAGCGCGATCCCGATTGGCAGGGCAAGTGATCCGCCTTGCCCTGATCGCGGCGCTGGCAATCGGTGCGCGGGCATAGGCGCAGGACGCCAGGTCGGTCGCGGATGCGGCGGGCGGCAAGGCGATCGCGGGCACCCAGCGCGCGGTGGTTTCGCAGCGAGTGTTCCGCGCCAGCCCCAAGCCCGAATGCCGCGCCCTGTTCGACGGCGCCCCGGCCAAGTGCAGCGCAACCCAGAATTTTAGCTAAAATTCTGCGCCGAACGACGCGGACGCGCCCCGGTTTTCCGAGGCGCGTCGCAATTTTGTCAGGCCCTTGGGGTCAAAGACGCTCAATTGCCAGCGCGATGCCTTGGCCGCCGCCGATGCACATGGTGATCAGGCCGTAGCGCCCACCGATCCGCTCCAGCTCATAAAGGCATTTGAGGGTGACAATCGCGCCCGTGGCTCCCACCGGATGGCCGAGCGCGATGGCACCGCCGTTCGGGTTCACCTTTGCCGGGTCCAGCCCCAGTTCCTTGTTCACCGCGCAAGCCTGCGCCGCGAACGCCTCGTTCGATTCGATCACGTCGAAGTCCGAGGCCTTGAGGCCTGTCTTCGCCAGCAGCGCCCGAACCGCAGGCACCGGGCCAATGCCCATGACTTCATGCCGAACGCCGGCATGGGCATAGCCCAGCAGGCGCGCGCGCGGCTTCAGCCCGGCCTTTTCGGCGGCCTCAGCATCGGCCAGCACCAGCGCGGCGGCGCCGTCATTGATGCCCGACGCGTTGCCTGCGGTGACTGACCCGCCCTTGCGGAACGCCGCGCGCAGACCTGCCAGCGCCTCGGGCGAGGTGGCCTTGGGGTGCTCATCCGTGTCGAACGCCACCATGTCGCGGCGCACGCGCACCTCGATCGGCAGGATCTGGGATGCGAAGCGGCCCTCGGCGATGGCACGGGCGGCGCGGATCTGGCTCTCCATCGCGAAGGCGTCCTGCATCTCGCGGGTGATCTGGTGTTCATCCGCGACGTTTTCCGCCGTGACGCCCATATGCCCGACCCCGAACGGATCGTTCAGCGCGCCAAGCATCATGTCATGCATCGAGACGTCGCCCATCTTGTGGCCAAAGCGGATGGACTGGGTGGAATGGGGCGCGCGCGACATGGATTCGGCGCCCCCCGCCAAGGCAAAGGTCGTGTCACCCAGCATGATGTGCTGCGCCGCCGACACGATCGCCTGCGCGCCGGACCCGCACAGGCGGTTCACGTTGAACGCCGGGGTGGTTTCGGGGATGCCCGCATCCACCGCCGCGATGCGCGACAGGTACATATCGCGCGGCTCAGTGTTGATGACGTGGCCGAAGACCACATGGCCGATCCGGTCCGGTTCAACGCCCGAACGCTTCATGGCCTCAATGGCGACGGCGGTCGCGGTCGCGGTGGGGGCGATGCCCGACAGCTTGCCACCGAACGTGCCGATGGCAGTGCGCGCGCCGTCAAGGATGACGATGTCTCGGGTCATGGGGGGGCTCCTCCGTATTTTGATTTTATGGGTTGTGTTTAACGCTGCGCCGCGCTGCACAAAAGCGCGCGCGTCGCCGCGGGTTACATTTGGGGCGGCCAGGGGCGCATGCGCTCAGCCTCGGACCAAGCCGTGATCCAGTCGGGCAGGGTCGGTGTCCAGTCGGTGCGGCCCAGCGATGCCGCCACCCGGTCGGTGTGCACGATGCCGTCCTTGTCCACCACAGCGGCGCGGTAGACGGCGGTGTGCGCGGGCTGTCCACGCACCAGAGTCACATGTTCGATATAGATAAATTTCGCGTCGCGCCCGACCGCGCGCGACCGGATTTCAACCGGCGCGAACGGCGGCACCCTGCGGCGATACTGCACGCTTGCGCCCGCCATGGTCATGCGCCATCCCTCGCGCCTGCACATCGACAGCAACCCGGTGCGCAGCGCCAGCGGAATGCGCCCGATGTCCATCAAGGTCATGGAGCGCCCGTTGTTCAGTTCCATGAACGGGTCGATGTCCCACGGCCAGCAGCGGGTGTGGATGGTGTGCACCTCGCCGGGCACCAGCGGTGGCATCTTGCGTGCGGCGCGCATGGCGAGGGCGACGCGGATCAGCGGGTACATAAGGCACGCTCCTGAGGTTGCGGCGCGGATCATGGCGCGGCGCGGGCGGCTTGAAAAGGGTGCCGTGTCGGAAAGTGAAACGCTGTTTCGAAAATGGCGGCTGCGCATCCCGGCCACGCCGCCGCTGCACAAATGCGCGCAGGATCTGGGTGGGCAGGGCGGCCCGGATGGTCAGGGTGTCCAGATCGCGCGCCCGCCGGTGCCGGGCGACCGAATGGGCACCATC
>Ga0256372_1000031_pt1 | contig 10208 bp, 9 predicted proteins | sample SI3LviralmetaG_FD_190081 | JGI IMG/M metagenome (GOLD analysis project Ga0256372, IMG submission 190081) | Sea-ice brine viral communities from Beaufort Sea near Barrow, Alaska, United States - SI3L | ecosystem: Environmental > Aquatic > Marine > Coastal > Brine | place: USA: Alaska | collected...
CTGTTTCCGAACATCCGGTGAGTGCTGCTTAAAACGGCTGCCTGTCCCCGATGTGCTGCCACAATTGGGGATATGTATTCCACAGGTCGGAAAACCTGACGTTACGGCGGCCTTCATTGATCCATAGACCTTCGTGGGGGTTGATCGAAAGCGCGCTCTCGCCAAAGTGTCTTATGCAGTCGGACGCACGGTTACCGTGTGCAAAGCCGACGTTGCGTCATATCTCTGGGAGGAAACCACATGGCCTGGACTGCCCCGATCATCGAAGAATTCGCCTGCGGCATGGAAATCAACATGTATTTCCCCGCTGAAGGTGAAGACGACCTGTTCTGATCGCCCGCGCAGGCCAAGGATCCCCGCCATGACACTCCGCATCAAAGTGCTGGGTGCCGCCGCGGGCGGCGGCCTGCCGCAATGGAACTGTGGGTGTCCCAACTGCGCTGCTGCGCGGTCGGGGCGCCTGCCCTCGCTTACGCAATCGTCGATCGCGGTCAGTGCCGATGGCGCGTCTTGGGCGATCGTAAATGCATCTCCCGACATTCGTGCGCAGATGCAGGCGACGCCCGAGCTGCACCCCACGGGGCTGCGGACTTCGCCGCTCAAGGCGGTTCTGCTGACCAATGGCGACATCGATCATGTGGCGGGTCTGTTCACCTTGCGCGAACGCCAGCCCTTTGATCTGTTCGCCACCGCGGAAATCCACGCCACCCTTGCCGAAAACCCCATGTTCCGCGCTGTTGCCCCTGATGTTGTGCCCCGGCGCGCCGCGGGGCTGAACGTGCCGTTTGAACTGGTCCCCGGCCTTACCGCAGAACTGTTCGCCGTCCCCGGAAAGGTGCCGCTTTATGCCGAAGGTGCGGTGGTCGACACCCAGCTTGAGGGGGAGAACACCGTCGGCGTGCGCCTGACCGCGCACGGGCGCACCGCATTTTATATTCCCGGCTGCGCAGCGATGACACCTGCGCTGGCGGACCGCATCCGCGGCGCGCAGATGGTGCTGTTTGACGGCACAGTCTGGCTTGATGATGAAATGATCGCCACTGGCGCCGGCGCCAAAACTGGCGCGCGCATGGGCCATATGGCGATGACCGACACCATCGCCGCCTTTGCGCCCCTTGGCGTCGCCCGCCGCGTCTTCGTCCACATGAACAACACCAATCCTGCGCTGGACCCTTCGGGCCCCGAACATGCCGCGGCGCTTGCCGCTGGCTGGACCATCGCGCAGGATGGGATGGAGCTGAGCCCATGAACGCCCACACGCGCCCCGCGCCCCCGCTGTCCCCCGCTGATTTCGAAGCGCGCCTGCGCGCCATCGGTGCCGCGCGCTATCACGACCTGCACCCGTTCCATGACCTGCTGCATGGTGGTGGCTGCACGCCCGATCAGGTCCGCGCCTGGGTGCTGAACCGATACATGTACCAATCGCGCATCCCCATGAAAGACGCCGCGTTCATGAGCCGGGTTGAAGACCCCGCCCTGCGCCGCGCCTGGCGATCACGCATCGAAGATCATGACGGGTCTGCCGCTGGCGAAGGCGGCATCGCCCGCTGGCTGAAGCTGGCTGAGGCGGTGGGGCTGGACCCCGATTATGTCGCCTCAGGGCAGGGCATTCTGCCCGCCGTGCGCTTTGCCGTGGACGCCTATGTGCGGTTCGTGCGCGACGCGACATTGCTGGAGGCAGTTGCATCATCCTTGACCGAACTGTTCGCCCCCGCGATCCACACCCGGCGCATCGAAGGGTTGCTGGCCCATTACGATTTCGCCGACGACACCTCGCTGTCTTATTTCCGCAAACGTTTGACTGAGGCCCCCAAAGACGTCGCCTTCGGGCTGGCATGGGTGCTGGATCACGCCGACACGCTGGAAAAACAGGACGCCGCCGCCAAGGCGCTGGAATTCAAGACCGATGTTCTGTGGGTCCAGCTTGACGCCATTGAACACGCCTATGTCACCCCCGCCCGCATCCCACCCGGCGCCTGGCAACCCGGTGAGGGGATGGCATGAACGCCCCCGCCCCCACGCCACAAGCGGTGCTGATTGACCCGGCCCTGCGCCCCGCCTTGCTGCGCGGCGTGCGCGTGCGCCATGATGATGTTCGCGGCGTCTGGGCCCTGCTGGCGCCGGAGCGTGTGCTGAAGCTGGATCCCATTGCCGCGGCCGTGCTGGCTGAACTGGACGGGATCCGCACTTTTGGCGAAATCACTGCCACACTGGCGGCCAAATACGATGCGCCTGAGGCGCAGATTGCCGCGGATGCCTCGCGGCTTATCCTGTCGCTTGCGGACCGGATTATGGTGGAGCTTCGCCCATGAACGCCCCTGCACGGATCATCCAGGCCGGCGCGCCGATGGCGATGTTGGCTGAGCTGACCCACCGCTGCCCGCTGTCATGCCCTTATTGCTCCAACCCGTTGGAGCTGACGCGCAAAGACGCCGAACTGACCGCCGATCAATGGGGTGAGGCGTTTCGCCAAGCCGCTGACATGGGCGTTCTTCAGCTGCATATTTCGGGTGGGGAACCCGCCAGCCGCCGCGACCTTGAAGACATCACGCAATCGGCGGTCGATGCGGGGCTATACACCAACCTCATCACCTCCGGCATCGGGCTGACGCGCAAGCGGTTGGAACGGTTGGCAGAAATCGGCCTCGACCATGTGCAATTGTCGGTGCAGGGCACTGAGGCCGCGTCGGCCGACGCCGTTGGCGGCTATCGCGGCGGTTTCGCGCGCAAGATGACTGTGGCCCAGGACATCGCCGATCTGGGGTTTCCGCTGACGCTCAACGCCGTGATGCACCGGCGCAATCTTGACCATCTGGAAGACACCGTGGCGCTGGCCGAACGCCTTGGGGCGCGCCGGTTGGAGGTCGCCTGCGTGCAGGTCCATGGCTGGGCGGTGAAAAACGTGTCGCAGCTGGTCCCGTCGCGCGAACAGGCGATCGCGGCGCGCGACATCGTGCGGGCCGCAAGGATGCGCCTGCGTGGGCGCATGGTGATCGACTTCGTGCCGCCCGATTATCTGGCCGAATTCCCCAAAGCCTGCATGGGTGGCTGGGGATCGACGGGTCTGAACATCACGCCCGACGGCACGGTGCTGCCATGTCATGCGGCGCAGACCATTCCGGGGATGACGTTTTCCAACGTGGCGGACACGCCGCTGCGCGACATCTGGGAAAGCTCCTCCAGCTTCAACGCCTATCGCGGCGACGACTGGATGCAGGAACCCTGCAGCAGCTGCGAGCGCAAGGCGATTGATCATGGCGGCTGCCGCTGCCAGGCCGCCGCGCTGGCGGGAGATCCCGCCGCCACCGACCCGGTGTGCAGCAAGTCCCCCCGCAAGGCCGACATCGCGGCCATGGCGGGGGAAGGTGACCCAAGCGCCGAATTCACCTACCGCGTCGCCCCGCGCTGAACTTGGGATGGGGCGCGCGCCGCCCTTCGCGGCGCTGGGCGAGCGGGGTCGCAAGGCCCCCCGCGCCCACACACCGCGCCCAAACCCGCGCTGTCAGTCGCAGATCTGCTGAAGCGCGATCCATTCGCCATCTTCCAGCACTGGCGTGAACGGCGCGTCGCCGATGGCGTCCGCCGCGCGCGCTGCCGCCGCGCGGCTTGCCGCATCGGGATGGCTGGCCAGATGCGACAGCAGCCCCTGGGGCGCAGGGCCGCGGCGCGCAAACCGGTCGAACACATCACTGAGCGCGCTTCCCGGCAGCCCTGCCGCGTCCAGGATTTCAAGCGCGCGGGCATCGGCGGCGGCTTCGGCCTCGCGCCGATAGGCACCGCTGACAACCGCTTGGCTCAGGGCCGCGACCACGGTTCCGCCAGCGTAATCACCCACCGCGAGGCCGAACAGCCCGGCGGCACCGATCACGCGGAACGCCTCGCGCAGGGGATCGCGGGCCTCGGCATGGGCGATTTCATGGGCCAGAACGGCGGCGACCTCTTCGGGTGTCTGGGCCGACGCGATCAGCCCGGACATCACCGCGATCAGCCCGCCGGGCACGGTGATGGCGTTCTGCGCGGGGCTTTCCATCACCTGCACGGTGATCTGTCGCCGCATCCCGGCACCGTCCTGCAACCGCGCGGTCATCCGCGACAGCGCCGCAAGGCCGTCGGGCGTCCCGCAGATCACCGGCGGGGTCGCCGCGCCCATGCTGCGGGCGGTTTGGGCCAGCACCGCGGTGCCCAAACGCTCCGCCCGGTCCTGGGGCAGGCGCAGCGCCAGCTGCTGCGCCGCAATCGGTGCCAGCACGAACACCCCCAATGCGATGGCCCCAAGCGCGGCGACGCCCCAGATCAGCGCCTTGCGCACCACATGCGACGGCGGCACGGCGGGGGCATCAAGGTCGGGGCACACCTGGCGCAGCGCCGCGATCATGTCCGGGTCGCGCAGGGTCAGGCGTTCTTCGCCATCATGGCCGGGGGACAGGCGCAGGACCTCTTCCTCGCCGCGTGGCGCGGTTTCGTCGATCCGTCGCAGGGATGCCAGCGCCCAGTGATGCACCGGCTCGTCGGTGACGGTCAGCAGCGTGAGGGTGGTTTCCCCAAAGCGCACGATCACCTCGCGCGGGCGCGCGGTGCGCCCGTCGAAATAGACCGCTTCGGCCTCCAGCAATGCGTATTTGTCGAGCGCGGTCATGACTGCGCGGACCCTCCCGTGGCGGCGCGCGGTTCGATTCGCCGCCGGCCGCCATCACCGCTCCCGTCTAACGCAGGGGCGTGGGGGCCGCCACCGGGCGCCGTGTCCCGTGGCGCGGGTTTTGCGGCGAGTTCATGTATCAGCCCTTAGAACTCCGCATCGAGGTTAAGTGCGTCGGCCAGCCCGTCTGCCTCCGCCGCCGCGGCCTGCGGGCGCTGGCGCACATGGTCCAGCGTCTCCAGCCCCTCAATATGGGTTGAGGCGCACAGCCTGTGGAAAAACGCGCGGAACCAGACCACATCATACAGCCACATGCTGAACAGCGCGATGGAGCCATAGTTGATCGCCAGCGCCATCACCACCAGCCCTTGGCTGCGCCAGTCAGCAGCGCTGCCGAACACCATATCCATGGGGCCGGTGGCAGATCGCCCGCTCATGTCGATTGATGTCAGCAGGATCACTATGACGATGGTGGCAAGGACATAGACCAGAACCCCCGGCCATATCGACCGCCCGACCACCGCCAGCCACGCCTGAAACAGCGCACCGCCGCCAAAGGTGCTGCGCGCGCGGGCCCCGGCGATGCGCCGGGCGTTCATGTGCATGCGGATGCGCGCGCCGCGAAAGCCGAACCACAGGATCATCACCAGCAGCGGCCACAGCAATGCGAGCAGTTGCTGCGTGGCGGGCGCCGCGTTGAGGATCGGGGCCGCGGCGGCGATCAGCCGGTCGCGCAGCGGGATCAGCGGCGCCGCCATCCGCACGGCCTGTTGCAGGGCTGAGGGCGGTTCGGGCGCGGCGTTGGGCGGGGATTCTGGCGGGGATTCTGGCGTCGGGGGCGTTGGGTTCAGGCGCACGACCGGGGATTCGCTGCTGGGCGGCACGATTGGCGCAGGCGCGGGTGCCGCAGCATCAGGGGCGGCATTGGGGGCAGCATCGGGGGCAGGGGTGCCATCTGCGGCGGGGGCATCGGCGGTGGCGTCATTGGGCGGAATCTCGGCCATCTCAGGCGCGGCGGTGGTCTGGTCCGCGCGCGCCGCCACCTGCCAGACATGGGCCGCACCGACCGCGGCGGGTACCGCCACCATCAGCCACAGCACCGCCCAATACGGCATCAGCCGCCATGCCGAGCCGCGGAAAAAGAACCGCTCCTCGCCCCAGAAGGTGCGGTTGGTCATGTACCGCTCACGGGTTGTGGTCAGGAATGGCCATGCCAGCCCCAGCGTCGCGATCACCACCGGCGTCCACAGCGCCCACCGCAGGACCAGCCCCAGCCCGCGCCCGCGCATGTCAAACCGGATGCCGCGCCAGCGCGTGCGCCGCAGCCGATAGCGGCGGGCGCGGAACCGGGCGTATTCCACCAAAGGCGGCAGCAGCGCCAATGAGGCAAGCGTCAGCGGCAGGCCCAGCAGCGGCAGGTTGATTTCAAACCCCAGCGGCGCCGAAAGGCCAATCCACCCCAGCGCCATCTGAAACACCAGCATCAGCGCGCCAAGGATCACCATTGCGATCGCCGCGCCGATGAACATCTCGATCCCTGAGCCGCGGTATTCGAACGGCTCGCCCGCCAGTTTGGTGTGCGACCAGACCGACCGGCGCTGTGCCGTGATCTGCCAGAACCGCCAGATGCCCAGCGTGAACAGGGTCACGAGCCCGTGGCTCAGCACCACCGGGGTCAGATCGCCGCCGTTTCGGGGATATTCCAGCCGACCGCTGCGTTTGAACCTGCCGGGTGCGCCCTCAGCCGTTGGGCGATAGATGCTGTGCGGCGATTTGGGGCCTTTGTCGGCTAGGTCTGAAAAGTCAGCGTCGCGATGGTGCGGGTCTTCAGGCCCGGGATCGACCGCATCGAACAGGCCAATCGGCTTGGGCGCGAGGACGTCGCCGTAAAGCTCTTCGATCGTTTCGCGCGGCTTTGGCCCACTGCTTTGGCGGCGGCGGATGGGGTCTTCACGCTCGGTCATCCGGGGCTCCTGCACAACGCGGGCGGCCTTGGGGCGTCGATGCGCACGCGGCCGACCATCTGTGCAGGCTATGAGAGGGGGCACCGTGGCTCAAGCCAGTTTCGCGTGGGGGGATGTCGATCATTTTGGTGAATGACGGCTTAACATGGCCAAAGGCTACCCATTGCGCGCCGCCATTCCCGGGTGCTTTTTTTGCCAGGACGCATGATGCCTGTCACCCGCACTTTCGGCCCTGATGCAAAACGCGGCGAGGCATCAGGCCCCGCCACGTTTCATCCATGCCCCTGATCAGGCCGCTGTGGGCAGCTTGTAGCCCTGCGCGGTCAAGATCTTGCGCAGTTCAAGCTTGGAGATCTTGCCCGTCGCGGTGTGCGGCAGTGCATCCAGATACACCACGTCATCGGGGATCTGCCATTTGGCAAAGTGTTTTTCGATCTGGGCCAGAACCTCAGCCTTGGGCGGTTTCGCGCCGTTCACACCGACGACGCACAGGATTGGACGCTCTCCCCATTTGTCGTGCGGGATCCCGATGGCGGCGGCTTCGGCCACCAGTGGATGCGCGACGGCGGCGTTCTCCAGCTCAATGGATGAAATCCATTCGCCGCCCGATTTGATCACATCCTTGGACCGGTCGGTGATCTTGACATAGGCGTGGGGGCTGACGGTCGCGACATCGCCGGTGTCGAACCAGTTGTCGTCCTCAGTCGCGATCTGATCGGCGTTGTGATAGCGTTTCACGACGCCCGGACCGCGGATCCACAACCTGCCCTGTGCTTCGCCATCCCAAGGCAGATCCTTGCCATCATCGTCGGTCAAGCGCAGATCAACGCCGTAAGGCGGGTGCCCGACCGTGGTCTGGGCATCAAGGCGCCCTGCAGCGTCCAGCGCCATCACCTCAGGCTTCAGGGTGCAAACGGCGCCGAGGGGCGAGCATTCGGTCATGCCCCACGCGTGGATCACCTGCACGCCGTAATCGTTCTGGAACGCCTCAATCACCGCGCGGGGGCAGGACGATCCGCCGATCACCACCCGCTCAACCTTATCAAGATTGAGGTCGTTGGCGCGCAGATATTGCAGCAGGCCCAGCCAGACAGTGGGCACGGCGGCGGACATGGTCACGCCCATGTTCAGCATTTCAAAGATGCCGGCGGGGGACATATCGCGGCCCGGCATCACCAAGGACGCGCCAGCCATCGGCGCGGTATAGGCCATGCCCCAGCCATTGGCGTGGAACAGCGGCACCACCGGCATGATCACATCGTTCGAAGACATGCCCACGCAATCAGGCGCGATTGAGAACATCGCGTGCAACACGTTCGAGCGATGGGTGTAAAGCACGCCCTTGGGATTGCCAGTGGTCCCGGACGTATAGCAAAGACCGCAGGGATCGGTTTCGTCGCCAAGGGCCCATTCGAAATCGCCGTCCTGTTCGTCCACCCAGTCTTCGTAGCAGATGGCGTTCGGCAGGCTGGTGTCGGGCATGTGTGCGCGGTCGGTCAGGACGATCCAGCGTTCAACCTTGGTCAGCTTGTCGACCAAAGGCTCCAACACGCCGACGATGTCCGCATCCACCATGATCACGCGGTCGTTTGCGTGGTTGATGATGTAATCCAGCTGCTCTGCAAACAGGCGCGGGTTCAGGGTGTGCAGGATGCAGCCGGCACCGGTGACGCCGTACCAGACCTCCATGTGCCGCACGGTGTTCCAAGCCATGACGCCCACGGCGTCGCCTGTGCCATAGCCCATTTTCGCCAGACCCTGCGACACCTTGCGGGCGCGCTGGTTGATGGTCTTCCAGTTGGAATGAACCATCGGACCCTCAGCCGAGCGGCCCATGACTGGACGGTCCCCGTGATATTTCGCAGCGTGATCGATGATGGTGGAGACCCGAAGGGGCCAATCCTGCATCTGGCCGAACATGGCCGTCCTCCCTGTAAACCCAAGTTTGTTTGGCCGCGAATGTAGCATTCTTGCGCGCGCGCGAAAGGGCGTTTTGAAATGTTGCGGGTTGAATTGCCAAACGCGCCTGAAACCGGCGTCGAACCAGATTTGTCTGCGAAAAATCTGCGCGCGCGGCGGGTGTTGCGCATCAAGGGGGGGGGCGTGCGGGTGGCGGGGTTGCGCCTTGGGGCAGCTGACCCTACGTAAATAGTATTGAACCGAACTGCTTGATGATGTTCCTGGCCGCAGTCTTTCGCGGCCAACGGGCTTGGTGCCAAGCGCGCCACCCCGCGCGAGGAGGCGATGCAATGACCGACAACTTTCCCAGCGGCCTGATCCGGCCGTCTGCCCATGATGTAAGCCGTGAATTCCTGCGTTTCGGCGGTGGCGGTGCAGGGGGGCGGCGGCCTTGTTCGCGCACCGGCGGGCGATCGGTCGCCAACCAATGCGCCGTGCGGATGAGCATCGCGCTGTCGCGTGCCAAGGGGCAGGACATTTTGGCCGATTACACCGGTGGTGCGCTGCATTCGGGTGCGTGCTGCACCGGGGGCGACCCGTATCCGCACATCACCAGCGCCCAGACCCTATTTCGCCATCTGCGCGACGTGCTGGGTTTTCAATTTGAACGTTTGTCCGGCGGCGCCGCCGGGATCACAGGCCGCAAGGGCATTCTGTTTTTTGATGACGTGTTCGTCCGCAGCAACGGCACCGCCGGGGATCACATCGATTTCTGGAACGGGTCCACCTATACAAACGAGGCGACCGGAACCGGCGCCCCCACCGGAAATCTGCCGATGTTCGACGATGCACGCCGGGGCGTGTGGTTCTGCCAGATGTGACACGGCCATGCAAAAGGGGGCGCGGGTTTCCCCGCGCCCCCTTTTGATGCCGGTCGGCCCTGATCAGGCGGCGGCGGCGGTGTTGGACCCGAAGCGGCCATAGAACGTCTCACCGCGTTCGGCCATTTCGCGCAGCAGCTTGGGGCAGGTGAAGCGGTCGCCGAATTCGGCGGTCAGTTCATCACACAGCATCGCCGCGGTCTCAGTCCCCATGATGTCGAGCCACGAGAACGGGCCCCCCGACCACGGGGCAAAGCCCCAGCCAAGGATCGCGCCCACGTCGCCTTCGCGGATGTCCTCCAGCACGCCTTCTTCCAGCGCACGCACGGCCTCCAGCACCTGGGCCAGCATCAGGCGCTGCTGCACTTCGATGACATCGGGCTGTTCGTGTTCGGCCGGAAAGGCGTCTTCGAGACCCTCCCAAAGCAGGGCGCGCTTGCCCTTTTCGTCGTAGTCATAAAAGCCTGACAGCGATTTGCGGCCCATGCGCCCGGCTTCAAACAGGTGGAACAGCACGTTGTCGGCGGGGCTTTCGGGATAGGCGTCGCCCATCGCGGCCTTGGTTGCCTTGGCGATTTTCACGCCCAGATCAATCGAGGTTTCGTCAGTCAGCTGCAGCGGACCCAGCGGCATGCCAAGCTGGCGGGCGGCGTTTTCGATCAGCGCGGGGGACACGCCTTCGGCCACCATGCGCACGCCCTCGTTGATGTAGGGGATGATGCAGCGGTTGGCGTAGAAAAAGCGCGCGTCGTTGACCACGATCGGGGTCTTGCGGATCTGGCGCACGAAATCGAGCGCTTTGGCCACGGCACGGTCGCCGGTCTGCTT
>Ga0256372_1000032_pt1 | contig 10046 bp, 9 predicted proteins | sample SI3LviralmetaG_FD_190081 | JGI IMG/M metagenome (GOLD analysis project Ga0256372, IMG submission 190081) | Sea-ice brine viral communities from Beaufort Sea near Barrow, Alaska, United States - SI3L | ecosystem: Environmental > Aquatic > Marine > Coastal > Brine | place: USA: Alaska | collected...
GATCGCGGTGTGCGAGGCGTTCAATCTGGCTGACCGCCTCGGCCTGTCGCGCGACGCGATGTTTGAGGTCGCGAGCACGTCCTCAGGCCAGTGCTGGTCGCTGAACACCTATTGCCCGGCACCGGGTGTGGGGCCGAAAAGCCCCGCGGACAACGATTACAAACCCGGTTTCGCGGCGGAATTGATGCTGAAAGACCTGCGCCTGTCGCAGCAGGCCGCAGGTGCCGCAGGCGCCGCCACCCCGATGGGCGCCGCCGCCACCGCGCTTTATGAGGCCTTCGTGGCCGAGGGTGGCATGGGCAAGGATTTCAGCGCGATGATCCTGCGGATGGCGGAATTGTCCGGGAAATGAAATATGGGGCGCGCATCCCGCGCCCCTTTTCACATGAAAACGCCGCCGATTTTTCGCCGGGTCAACCGTGGTCCCTGCGGGCTAGGGGCAACGATTTCCTCAGGCCCCTACGACTTCCAGGCCCCGACGACCTCCACAACAGGTTCTGCGCGACGAGGCAGTGCCTGAAGATCGCGCCGCTGACATGGCCTGATAGCGCTGCGTCGCAGAAGTCGGTCAAAGCCACCTTGGCGCCGTTGGCCTTGATCGCGTCTGACTTGGCTTTCAACGCCCCCACGGTCCGCAGCATCCGGCCATTTCGGACATCCTCAACCCTGAAGCCTTGTTTCACGCCGGTGAAAATCCCGCAGGGCAACGAAAGCCACGCGCATACAAGGCAACAAATGCATGCGCCGCGCGCAGTCATCGCCGCCAAAGCCGCAGCCGCCTGAGCGCGGTGACATGTGGGCACGTCCACATAGACGGCCCCTGAAACGGCGAAGATGTTGGCCACCCGGCGGCGGCGTCAGACCAACATTTCTGCCCCTGCGCGCACAGATCCACTGGCATGGTTTGGCATGTGATCGTCGATTGAAGGATTATGCCGCTCTGCTGCGTTTCCACAGCGCATACCCCGTGATGGCCAAAAAAATCATGAGTGTTGGGAGAAGGACGACATCAAGATACCCGATTGCCCATGAAAGGCCGACCGCCCCGAACACGATGATGAGCGCGGGTGTGAAACAGCAGACCGCTGCAATTGTTGAACCGATGATTCCGATCTGCAGCAAACGGTTTTTCATGATCTTTCCCACAATATGACCCCATGGTGCGCTGGGCATCCCGCCCCACCGCGGTGCGGATAGGGCGGTCACGTACTAAACGGTGCAGGCGGCCACCTATTTCCTTGCGGGCGCCAATCAGGCGTCGGGGCGGTTGGCGATGGCCGCGTCATAGGCGTTGCGCCAATCGGCGAGGTCGCGCCTAAGCTCGCCAATGCTGTCCATGGCAGCGATCAATTCCGCCTCGCGCTGGGTCAGTTCGCGCCGAAGGGCTTCTTCGGTCTCGGCGCGCTCAGCCTGAATGTGCGCGAGGCCTTGGCTGAGGTTGGTGCGGGCGACGTCGGCGGCTTCTTCGGCGTCGTGCAGGCGCACGGCCATTTCATCATGGCTGGCCAGCCCCGCGGCGCCGCCATGGCGCATCCGGGTCCACAGGGCATGCAGCGCCCAGCCCGCAATCGCGGCGATCGCCAACGCGGCAGCAAGGGCGAGGGTCAGGTCCTCACGCGTCATCGGGGGTCTCCTGCGCTGGTGGGGGATGCCGCGCTGGGGGATGCGGCGTCAGGTTGTGGCCGGGGCGCAGTGGGGGGAATGCCCGCGGCGCCGATCATCGGGGGGGGCGCAAAATCAGGTGCCGGTCCGCGGTTGGAAAATTCGATCCGCCGGTTCGCCGCGCGCCCGTCTTCGGATGTGTTGTCGGCGATGGGGCGGGTCTCACCAAAGCCGCGGGCGGCGAGCATCCACAAGGGCGCGCCGCGGCGATGCAGGGCGGTCAACACCGCCTCAGCCCGCCCGCGGCTGAGCGCCTGATTGGTGGTTTCCCGCCCTTGGCTATCGGTGTGGCCTTCGATTTCGACCACCAGTCCGCCGCAGCGGCGCAGAATGGCAGCGAGCGCGTCCAGCACGCGGGCGCTGCCGGGGATGATGCGCGGCGATCCCGGTTCAAATCCGATCGGATCTGCAGCCTGCGCGACCAGCAGTGCCTCAAGGCAGCGTTCGGGGCCGAGCGGCAAGCGCGCGGCGCGGGCGGGCAGATCGATGGTGATGCTGGACGCGGTCTCCAACCCGGTCTCGTCCTCCAAGGCCCGAAGTGCGTCGGCCGCGGCGCGGGCTTTGTCCGGGTCCGTGGTGACGCCTGATACGGTCGCGCGGTGCCCGTCAAAAGTGGCCACCCCGCGGTCCAGATGCCCCAGCGTCGCGATGGTCGCCAAGGCTGCGCGCCGCCAAGCGGGCGGGGCGGGCGTGTCCGCAAGTGTCAGTCCAGGCGCGGGATCGGGCGCGGCGCCAGGGGCCAGGTCAGGCGGGTTCACGGCTGGGGGGACCAGCGCTTCGGCGCCCAGCATCGCGCGGGCATAGGCGATGACGGCCGTGCGGGTGGCGGCGTCGGGCGCGCGCCCGCGCAGCGCCGCGCGGCCCGGCCAGCGGCGCACAGCGAACCACAGATCCGGATCCTCAGGCAATTCGGGGTCGGCGGCGATGCGCGGCGGGCCGTCGGCATGCAGCGCCCAGCCCGCGCCCAAACGGCGCGACAGGCGCTGCGCCTCGGCCTTTGCGCGGTCGGAGCGGGTGGGCGCATCGGCGTGTAGGGTCACGTCGCGGTCGGTGATTTCGATGCGTGCAGCAGGCAACGCAGCAATGGCTGAAATGGCGGCGAGCGCGACCTCTCCCCAATCACCCACCGGGGCGCCGACGCCCACGAGGCAGGGCGCGCCCGGCGGCGGGGCAGGGGCAGGGGCGCCCGGTGCGGGGGCAATGGCGTGCAGGGCAGCGGCGATGGCGGCACCTTCGGCGGCGTCCTGCACATGGCAGATCTGCGCGCGCGCGCCTGCCGCGTCGCGGGTGGCGGCGAAGCGGAACGGGCGAAAGGCCGGGGGCGGCGCGGTCACGTTGATGTTGAGCGCGAGGCCCGGCGGCGCGGTGGCGCGCAAATGAGCCTCCAGCATGCGGCGTGCGTCGTCGCTTTCGGCCCAGCCGGTGATTTCAAGGGTGCCGGGCGACAGCTCCGCCCGTGCTGAATGCAGCGCAAGCGCGGCATCGACGGCCAGATCCAGCGCTGCGGTCCAACCCGCCGCATCGAGCGGCGGCGCGGCGGGCATGGCGAGCTTTGCAAAGCTGAGCCCGCGCCCGACCAGCTGCGCGGCGATCCGGTCCACATCGCCCTTGGGCAGGCGCCCGGCGATGGCGATGCGCGTGCCCTCACGCGTTAGGGTCAGGGCGGGGGGCGGCAGGATCACCGCGCCCTCAGGTTTGGCCGGGGGCGCGGCGGCAAGCGTGGTGGCGTCGATCACCCGCGCGGCCCCGGCATGCAGCATCGCGGCGCGGACGGCGGACAGGCGCGCGGCCTGATCGGGGGCCTCGCCGTTCAGGGTGATGCGCAGGCCATCGGCCACGGCCGCGGCCCAGGTGCCTTGGCCCGCGGTGTCCAGCGCCTCAGCCGCGCGCGCGGCGGCGCGGCGTTCCAGATCCCGCGCGCCATACCATGCACCCGCACCGACGGCGGCGGCGATGGCGACCACGCCGACGAGAAGGACGAGGATGGCCCTGCCTTCGAGGCGGGACGAGGTCATGGGCGGCTCCTCGGTCAGGTAACACGGTCCGAGGGTGATACGGGGGGGAGGGCCGCGCAGGCAACCCCTGCGGCAGGAGATCGGTGATTGAGGCGGGCGCCGGGGGCGGCCGCGCTCGGGGGCGATGCCCCACTCCCCCGTCCGCGACGCGGGGGGAGGGGGAAGCGCCCCCTCCCCCCGCGCCCCCCACGCGCGGGCGGCAGACCCGGCCGCGCGTGGGGGGTGCAAAGGCCGCCGCTTCGCCCGTCCGGCTAGGACCCGGTGACGCGGATGCGGGCGCTGGTCGGGTCCCAGGGGCTGTCTTCGGTGATGGTTGCGGTCCACAATTCGCGGAACATGCGGACCTTCAGTTCCGTGCCCGGAATCGCCAGATCGGGCCGCACGTAGCCCATGCCGATGGATTTGCCCGCGGTGACCGAATAGCCGCCCGAGGTCAGGCGCCCGATCTTTTCGCCATTCAGCAGCAGCGCCTCACGCCCCCACGGATCGGCGTCGGAGGGGCCATCGATCAGCAAGGTGACGCATTTGGCGCGGATGCCCTTGGCCTGCATCGCCGCCTTGCCGCGAAAGTCTTTGGTCAAGTCCACGAACCGATCCAGCCCCGATTCCAGCGGCGTCGCGTCGCGGCCCAGATCAGTGCCGAAGGCGCGATAGGATTTCTCCTGCCGCAGCCAGTTGATGGCGCGGGTGCCGCACAGCTTCATGCCGTGGGGCTCGCCTGCCTCCAGCAACCGATCCAGCAGGTGGTTCTGCATTTCCATCGGGTGGTGCAGCTCCCACCCCAATTCGCCAGCATACGACACCCGGATTGCACGGCAGGGGACCATGCCCAGATCCAGCTTGCGCGCCGACAGCCACGGGAATCGCTTGTTCGACAGGGCGGTTTCGGGGTCTGCGTCCGACACCAGCGATTTCAGGACATCACGCGATTTGGGGCCGGACATCGCGAACACGCCCCATTGCGAGGTGACGTCCTGCACGTCGATCCAGCCGAATTCGGCGTGCTTTTTGGCGGCCTCAGTGACGATGTAATCGCCGTCATAATCCTGCGCGGCACCGGCGGAGACCAGATAAAAGCTGTCCTCGGCCAGCCGCACGATGGTCAGTTCGGTGCGCACGGTGCCCGCATCGGTCAGCGCATAGGTCAGGTTGATGCGGCCGGTTTTGGGCAGCTTGTTGCAGGTCAGCCAATCCAGAAACGCCGCCGCCCCCGGCCCTTTGACGATGTGTTTGGCGAACGGGGTCATGTCATAAAGACCGACTCCGTGGCGGGTGGCCTCAGCCTCCGCCGCCGCGTATTTCCACCAGCCGCCGCGGCGGAAGCTGCGCGCGTCGTGGTCGTCAAAGCCGCCTTCGTCGGGGGTCGGGCCGTAATAGGTCGGGCGCTCCCACCCGTTGACCTGGCCGAATTGGGCACCGCGGGCTTTCAGGCGGTCATAGCTGGGCGCGGTTTTCAGGGGCCGGGCGGCGGGGCGTTCTTCGTCGGGGTGATGAAGGATGAAGACATGCTCATAGCATTCCTCATTCTTCACTTGGGTGTATTCGCGGTTGATCCATTTGCCGTAGCGGCGCGGGTCGAGCGCCCACATGTCGATCTCGGCCTCGCCCTCTACCATCATCTGCGCAAGGTAATGGCCGGTGCCGCCCGCCGCAGTGATGCCGAACGAGAACCCTTCGGCGAACCAGAAATTCGGCACGCCGGGCGCAGGGCCGACCAGCGGGTTGCCATCAGGGGTGTAGCAGATCGGGCCGTTGAAATCGTCTTTCAGCCCCACGGTTTCCGACGACGGGATGCGGTGGATCATCGCCATGTATTCAGCCTCAATCCGGTCCAGATCGAGGGGGAACAGATCGGCGCGGAAGCTGTCGGGCACGCCCCATTTGAAACACGCCGGGGCACCCCGCTCATACGGGCCGAGGATCCAGCCGCCGCGTTCTTCGCGCACATACCATTTGGCATCGGCGTCGCGCAGCACCGGATGCTCACCATGGGTTTTGCGGTATTCGACCAGTGCGGGGTCCGGCTCAGTGACGATGAACTGATGTTCGACCGGCATGGCGGGGATGTAGCAGCCGATCATCGCGGCGGTGCGCTGGGCGTGATTGCCGGTGGCGGTCACCACATGTTCGCACGCGATTTCAAAGGTGTCCTCAGACGGGATCAGGTTGCCGCCCTTTTCGACCATCTTGCAGCCCTTGACGATCCATTCATCGCCGCGCCGTTCAAAGGCATCAACCTGCACGCGCCGGTAAATGGTCGCGCCGTGCTGGCGCGCGCCCTTGGCCAGCGACTGCGTGACGTCGGCAGGGTTGATGTAGCCGTCGGTGGGGTGGAAAATCGCGCCTTCCAGATCTTCGGAGCGCACCAGCGGCCAGCGGTCCTTGATCTGCGCCGGGGTCAGAAATTCGAACGGGATGCCCACGGCCTCAGCATTTGAGGCATAGAGCATGTATTCGTCCATGCGCGCCTGCGTCTGCGCCATGCGCAGGTTGCCGACGACCGAAAAACCGGGGTTCAGGCCGGTTTCAGCCTCTAGCGCTTTATACAGCTTCACGGAATGGTCGTGGATGTGGCTGGTTGCGAAGCTCATGTTGAACAGCGGCAGCAGGCCCGCGGCGTGCCAGGTTGAACCCGAGGTCAGCTCATCGCGTTCCAGCAACACCGTGTCCCAACCGGCTTTGGCAAGGTGATAGGCGATCGACGCGCCGACGGCGCCGCCTCCGACGATCACGGCGCGGGCATGGGTTTTCATGGGGGGTCTCTCCGTCAGGGGCCTGCATGGCAATTGTGCCGGACGTTGGCGCGGCGCGGGCAAACGGGCGCGGTCAGGGGCGACGCAGGGCGCGCGGATTGCGACCTGATGCGCCGCGCCGCGCCCGTTTGCCGGGCTAAACAGTGCTGTCAGCAGGGCGCGCAGCCGGGCTAAGCCATGCCACAAGCAGGGCACGCAGCCGGGTCAGCGCCGCGTCGTCGTCGGGCAGCATTCCGCACAGGCGGAACATTGCGGCCTGCATTAAAAAGGCGAACGCCCCTTCGGCCAGCAGGCGGGCGCAGACGTCGCGCCGCGCGGTGCCATCGGCCTGCTGGACGGCGGCGTGGGCCTCAATGTCGGCGATAAGGCCAAGGAACCAATCCTCAAGCGCAGGAGCGCCAAGGGGGCCGGTGACGCCTGAATGGCGCTGCACCAGATCAAACAGCGCCCGATCGCCGCTGATCAGCCGCCGCGTGGGGCCGAGGCGCGCGGCAAGATCGTCCGGCCCGTCCGCGCGCAACGGATCGGCGGCCGCAGACAAATCAGCGCTGATCAATGCCAGCGCCAGCCCGTCGCGATCGGCGAAATAGGCGAACAGCGTGCCCTTCGCCACTCCTGCGTTGCGGGCCACTGCCTCAGTGCGCAAAGCCGCGATGCCGCCATCGCGGGTCAGCGCGCGGGCGGCTTCGATCAGGCGGGCGCGGCTGAGCAAGGCCATGAGCTGCGCCACCACGATCTGTCCTCCATGACGTTTGACGCTGATTTCGGCGCGCGCGGGTATGGCGACCAGAAGCCGCAGGAACCTGATCTGACGCGGTTTCTTGATGATCTTGATTGGAGTGGGCATCTGGTGATCGCTTTGCCGCTGTGGTGGGGCGGGGCGCCGGCGCGGCTCAAGGGTCTTTTTGACCGGGCGCTGCTGCCGGGGCGTGCGTTTGATCCGCGCAAACCGCTTTGGAGCGGGCTGCCCACGCCGCTGATGGGTGGGCGCAGTGCGCGGATATTGCTGACCTCTGACACGCCGAACTGGGCGTTTGGGCTGCTTTATTCTTGGGCGTTCCGCAATCAGATGCAGCGTCAGGTTTTGGGCTTTGTCGGCATCAAGCCGACCCGCATGACCAATTTCGCCATCGCGCGGCAGGCGGGGCCCGAAAAAATCGCGGTATGGCTGGACACGGCCCGCGGTCTGGGGCGTAGGGCGCGCTAGGGTCAGGCCGGGTCCTTGTGTACGATCACCTCAGCCTTGGGGAATGCGTCGAGCATCTGGTGGCGCAGGCGTGCGCCGATCGCGTGGGCGTCGTGCAGGGACAGGGTGCCGTCGATCTCCACATGGATCTGCACGAACAGCCGGGCGCCCGATGTGCGGGTTTTCAGGTCGTGCCAGCCGTTCAAGCCTGGTGCCGCGTCAGCGATCTGCGCCAGCCGCATCATGGTGGCGTCATCGGCACCCCGATCCATCAGCGCGTTCCACGCCCCCGACGCGATCCGCGCCGCCCCGGCCAGCAAAAGCGCTGAGGACGCGAGCGCGACGGCGCTGTCCACCTGTCCCACGCCCCACAGCGCCGACGCGACAAGCGCCCCGATGGCCCCCAGATTGGGCAGCAGATCGGCCATGTAATGCAGCGCATCCGCGGCCACCACCCGGCTGCCGGTGTGTTTTGCCACCCGGCGTTGCCACAGGACCAGCGCGCCGGTCAGCAGCACCGATATGCCCATGACCATGAGGCCGGTTCCCTCAGCCCTCAGCGGCTCGGCGGTGGGAGAGAGCAGCCGGTCCCCCGCCCGTGCAGCGATCAACAGCGCAGATATGGTGACCAGCGCCGCCTGGCCAAGCGCGGCGAGATCCTCAGCCGAGGCATGGCCGAACGCGTGGTCATCATCGGCGGGCCTTGCCGCATAGATCACCGCGGCCAGCCCGGCAAATGATGCGATCAGATCAAGCGCCGAATCGGCAAGGCTCGCGGCCACCGACAGCGCCCCCGTCGCCCAAAGGGCCCAGAGCTTGAGCGCGACGAGCGTCGCCGCCACCATCACCGCAGCCGAAACCGCGGAGACGTTGAGACGGGCGTCGCGGGCGGCGGCGTCCTCAGGCGTTATGGGATGCGGGGGTGTCATGATCCGGGATGTGCCATGGCGCGGCGTGCCCGGCAAGGTTGCGTGCCGACGCAGGCGCGCACGCAAAATCACGCGGCGAATCCGCGTCCAGCACCGCAAAGCGGCCCTGATGGTGGGGCGGCGCCTGCGGCGGATGGCCCGCCAAGGCTGCGCCGTGCGGTCGCATCGCAAAAATATCATATGTATTGCAATGACTTGGTCCTGGGTTAAGGGGATGTTGCGCTGCTTGACACCCTTGGGACCCCTGCCTAGTGTGCGCGCGACATTGAGAAGGGGTCCTGCACTGGATCTGAGGGGGGAGAGATGGCTGCTGCCGACGATCCTGCCGAGGAACAGCTGAAGGACCTTGACGCGCGGCTCTCGAAAGTGAGGCGCCGACGCGCGCCGCCAAAGCCCAGAAAGGGCGGAGGGCGAATGGCCGGACATGATCTGGCCTGGAGCATGGTGATCGATCTGACCGCGGGAATCGTGGTCGGCGCAGGATTGGGATGGGGGCTGGACAGCCTTTTGGGCACAATGCCCCTGTTCCTTATCGTGCTGGTTCTGCTGGGCTTCGCCGCTGGTGTCCGTGTGATGCTGCAATCGGCGAAGGAACACGGCCGCCGCATGGTGGCCCGCGCCGCCGCGGCGGAGCAGGATGGGCCAAAGACGGTCGGGCCTGAGACGAATAAGGCGGCGTCCGCAACGGCGCCTGAACAAAACAACGGCGCACGTGCGCCGCGGAACGAGGGTTTGTGAAGTGGCGACGAGCGAGCAGGCTTCAGGCGGCATCAACGCCCATCCGATGGACCAGTTTGTCATCAAACCGCTTTTCGGCGGTCATGATGTCGGGTTCCTGACCATCACGAATCAGACCCTGTGGCTGGCGATTGCCGTGCTGCTGGTGGTCGCGCTGATGGTGCTGCCGATGCGCAATGCAACATTGGTTCCCACGCGCATGCAGTCAGCGGCAGAACTGCTGTATGGCTTTGTGCGCAAGATGGTCGTGGACATTCTGGGCGAAGAGGGGCTGAAATTCTTCCCCTACATCTTCACCCTGTTCATCTTCATCCTGATTTCGAACGTGGCGGGTCTTATCCCGACATCGTTCACCACCACGTCCCACATCGCCGTTACCGGCGTGCTGGCGATGTCGGTATTCCTTACGGTGACCGTGATCGGCTTTGCCCGTCACGGCATTGGTTTCATCAGCTTGTTCTGGGTGAAAAGCGCGCCGACTGTGGCGCTGCGCCTGGTGCTGTTCTTCATTGAGCTGATTTCCTACTTCGTGCGGCCCCTCAGCCACTCCGTCCGACTTGCGGGGAACATGATGGCCGGCCACGCGGTGCTGAAGGTCTTCGCGGCCTTCGTTCCCGCCATGGGCCTGTTCGGGATCATTCCGATCGGGGCCATGACCGGCATCTTCGCTCTGGAGCTGCTGGTGGCTTGCGTGCAGGCGTATATCTTCACGATCCTGACTTGCGTCTATCTGAACGACGCCCTGCACATGCACTGAACGAAT
>Ga0256372_1000033_pt1 | contig 10017 bp, 3 predicted proteins | sample SI3LviralmetaG_FD_190081 | JGI IMG/M metagenome (GOLD analysis project Ga0256372, IMG submission 190081) | Sea-ice brine viral communities from Beaufort Sea near Barrow, Alaska, United States - SI3L | ecosystem: Environmental > Aquatic > Marine > Coastal > Brine | place: USA: Alaska | collected...
GTCAGAAACCCCGCGCGCTGGCGCACTTATTTCAATGTTGCTCGAGTTTATCTTGATTGCGTCTGCGGCGCAGGGGGAGAGCAACTGTCGCTGGTCCTTTTGGCATGGCGTGCGTTCGGCGGCGATCACTTGTGCGCCTGGTGCTGCCTGTCCCGACCTCCACCGCAACCTAGGTGATGGGGTTGGCGACAGTGCTGGCAAAAATTAGCGGGAAAGACATGATGATCTCAGATTTAGGTCGCCGCTTGAATACAGTTTGGTCGCGGGCTCAGTGAACCTGGGAAGCTGCCTCTAGGTGGGCTGCAGGTTCAATACACCCGTTGTGAACATTGCTCTTAGCTAAAGGCATCAATGCCTTGGCACATATGGCGCTCGCTCATAACAGTTTGGTTGCAGGCTCAAATCCTGCCAGGCCTGCCACCGTGCCTTTTGCACGCGCAATTGCGTGTAGAAATCATGCGCCTTCTGCTTTCGTCGGCACGAAGTGCAACCGGCCTGCCACGCTGTTCGATGATCCGGTCCGGCAGGGAGCCTTCGGCGTCGCGGTGGAGGGCCCTCTTGGCGCTTGCTGCGTAAAAGCCTTGCAGGCGGTGCCATCATGCATTGTTCGACGTGCAACCCTGCCCGCAGCCCCGTGCGGCGCTGTTGACATGTCAGCCGAGACCGCTTCAAATTTGCGCCATCCATCATCGTCCCGGCGCCGGGGCGGCGCATCACTGATATCGACGACCAACGCCCTGTGATCACACCCCTTTTGAAGCAACCCGTATTGATGAGAATGAGTGAGTTATGACAAAGAACGAAAGCTCTGCAAGCAACGGAAGCGCTGAAAAGGACGAGGCGCCCGCCACCGCCGAGGCACCCCAAGTCGACGCGGAAATGGCGCAAAAGATCAACCAGCTGCGCTCAACCTTGCGGGAGAATTTCGGCAAGGTGGTGATGGCGCTGTCGATGGTGCCGCGCTACCGGTCGCAGATTCTCGGTGATTTGCAGCATCTTGTGCTGGACCCGATGCTGCAGGACCGGATCGCCATCGCCTATCCGGGCAAGAATGCGAAATCGGCAGGGTCCGACATGGCGGGGTTCGCCATTTGGGCCAGCGTGTCGGAGGAAGTCGACGCCCGCATCCGCGAGCAGATCGCCAACGGCGTCTTCCCGATCCGCCTGAAAAGCGAAGACTGGAACAGCGGCTCGATCAACTGGCTGCTGGACGTCATCGCGCAGGAACAATCCACCATCACCACGGTCATCGCCAACTTCCGCCAGGTGGTGAAAGAGGGCGAGTTGCATCTGCACCCGCTGATCTCGCGCATGGTCGCCCCCGACACGCTGGAGAAGATGGGCGCGCGCAAATCGCCCGGCGACGCCAAGGCTTGAGCCGCCCGGCCGAGGCTATGGCGCAGGCGGCGCAGCGCCGCTCATCCGGGTGACATAGTCCTTGTGGTCGCCAAGCGCCTCGACCTGGGCGCGCGCCTCCTGCGCGTTCAAATCGATGTAGCGCTGCAAATCGGCGGCCGGCGCGGCGGCGACCATCGGATGGTGCCCACGCGGCTGCAGCCCCTGCCCCAGCATCACCTGCAGCCAGCTTTGCACATCGAACAGCTCAGAATTGTGCCGCACGATCCGCCCCGTGGCGCGGAACAGGTCCATCTTGTGGGTCAGGCTGTCAGGGATGCTCATGTTCCGGCAATAGCGCCAGAACTCTGAGCCGTCCCGCTCGGTCACGTGGTAGTGCAGTATCAGGAAGTCGCGGATCGCCTCGTATTCGAACGCCATCTGCGCGTTGAATTCCCGCGCCAGCGCGGGATCGCAGCGCCGATCCGGAAACAGTGCCAGCAGCCGCGCGATGCCCGACTGGATCAGATGGATCGAGGTCGATTCCAGCGGCTCCAGAAACCCAGTGGACAGGCCGAGCGCGACGCAATTGCGGATCCACCCCTCCCGCCGCCGACCGGTTGTGAAACGCAGTTGGCGCGGATCCGCCACCGGGGCGCCGGGCAGGTTCGCCGTCAATGCCTGAAGCGCGGCGTCATCCCCCAGAAAGCTGCTGGAATAGACATGGCCGTTGCCCGTGCGGTGCTGCAGCGGGATCTCCCACTGCCATCCGGCCGCGCGCGCCGTCGACCGCGTGAAGGGATCAAGCCGCCCTGTCCCTTTGCTCGGTTGGGCGTAGGCGCGGTCGCAGGGCAGCCAGTGAGACCAATCCTCAAACTCGCTGTGCATCGCCCGGTCGATCAGGACGCCGCGAAACCCGCTGCAATCGATGAACAGATCGCCGGGCAGCGTGTCGCCGTCATCAAGCTGCAGGCTGTCGATGAAGCCGGTGGCCCCATCAAGCCGGCAGTCCTGCACGATCCCCTCGTGGCGCGTCACGCTGCGCGCTTCGGCAAAGCTACGCAGAAACGCGGCATAGCGGGTTGCATCAAGGTGATAGGCCGACGCAGGCATCCGCGCGCCCTTGGCTTTCGCGCCCGGCCCGTAGCGCCCAAGATGCGCCGCTATCGCGTTGGGATTGAACGCCTCAAGGTCCAGCGTTCCGCCTTCGGCCCGGTAGCGCAGCCAGTAATGATAGAAAGGAACCAGCCCGATGGTGCGCCCGACATCGCCGAAGCCGTGGAAATACCGCGCGCCTTCGCGCTGCCAGCCGATGAACTCAATCCCCAGCTTCAGCGTGCCCGAGGTGGCGCGCAGAAACGCGCGCTCATCGATGCCCAGCCCGCTGTTGAACAGGCGGATCTGCGGGATCGTCGCCTCGCCGACGCCGACCGTTCCGATGCTTTCGGACTCGATCAACGTGATGTCCAACGTGGCGCCGAAATACTTGGCCAGCGCCGCGGCGGTCATCCAACCGGCGGTCCCGCCGCCGACGATGACCACGCGCATCGGGCTGGAAGAAGCTGCGTTCATAGCGTCACGGTAGCATATCGCCCCGGCGCTTCCAGCACGCAGACGCTCCCCTTTCCGCCGCCTCTGGGCCACACTGGACCCATGCAGCAGTTTGAGCCGAATCGCGATCTGACAATAACGATGACCCGCATGGGGAATTCGGGCGAACCGGTTCTGATCATAGACGATTTCCTGTCCGACCCCGGCGCGCTGGTCGATGCTGCGGTGGCCTCAACGGGCTGGCGCGCGCTGCCGCCCGGCGGCTATCCCGGCCGCCGCGCGCCGCTGCCCGGCGCCTATGCCCGCGCAGTGCTGCGGCGCATGGACGGCCCGATCAGGCGCAAGCTGCTGGACGCGCCGATGCAGCTTGACCGGTTCGAATGCTCGCTGTCCATGGTCACCCGACCGCCCGAGGATCTGGCGCCGTTGCAGCGCGTGCCGCATATCGACATCGCGCGCGGCAGCCGGGTGGCGATCCTGCATTACCTGTGCGGGCCGGACTTCGGCGGCACCGCGTTCTTTCGCCAGGACGCGACTGGGCTTGAGCAAATCGGACCGGACGCGCGGGCGCAATACACCGCGGCGCGCACGCGCGATCTGGAGCGGTTGCGCGCAACCGACAGCTATCCCCACGCGCAGACCCCCGGATACACCCGCACCGGCTACACCGAGGCGCGGTTCAACCGGCTGATCGCCTATCGCAGCTTCACGCTGCACAGCGGGATTGTCGATCCGACAAGCGTCCTGCCCGACGACCCTGCGCGCGGACGGCTGACCGCGAACTTCTTTGTCGAGTACGCAGCCCCGCAGTGACGCCATCGGCGCTTGCGCGTCGATCAGCGCCATGCCGGGGGTCAGCCCCCCGTGCGGGCGGGTCAGAGGATCATCTCGCCGATCAGCAGCCCTTCGCCGCCAATGGCGATCCAGTCGATCTCCTCCGTCGGATGGGTGGCGCCCCACGTGTCGGAGCGGTCTTCTTCAACCCGGAAGTCGACGCCGAGCGAGGTCAGCCCGTCCATCCGCAGCGCCGCCGGATCAAGGTCGTCCGCGCTGGCGATCCCGCCCAGCATGACCGGCGCGGCGGCAAACTCCGCCGCGAAGGCGTCTCTATCGAAGGTCGACCCGGCGCCGTGCGTGCCCGCGTCAAAGGTGAACACGTCGTCATCCGTGGTCCAGACCCCGGGCCCGCGATCAAGCGCGACCCAGCCGACGGTTTCCAGCCCATGGGCGCCGCCGTTCGCAGCTTCTTCTTCCTCAAGCGCCAGACCGAAGCCCGACCCGTCGCGCCCGTCGATCCGGGCTTTGACGAAGGCGGCGTCGTTCAGCGTCTGCACCTGCGCCAAAACAGCAGGGGCTTCGTCAAAGCCGGTGTCGAAAGCGATCGGCGTGAAGCCCGCGGAGGTCAGATTGGACATGTCCTCAAGCCCAGCGCTGAGCACCGAGCCGTCGGGCAGACGCCAGGTTCCCGCTTCGACCACCATGAAGGAAACCTCCTCCCACGCGTGGTTGCCGTCCAGATAATCGGGCTCCTGCAACGCGATGAAGAAGCTGTCGGCGGTGACCCCGGACACCCGCGCCACCACTTCCTGCGGGCCGTTCACGGTGTTGACCGAGGCGATCACCACCGGGTTGGCGAACGCGTGCTCCAAGGTCACCGTGGCCCCGAAATGGTTGATCTTGATCTGGCCGGTTTCGGCGACCACCTCGCCGTTGACCAAGCCCGGGACGACGGCGGTTTCCCTGTGGATCAGCCCCTCGCCCTCGATGGCCAGCCAGTCGAAGCTTTCGCGGCCGTGGTAGGTTTCGGCGTCGGCGGAGGTGTCCTCCTGCGCGATGACGGCGAAGCCGTTCGCGTCGATCGACACCGTGCGCGGCGCGACAGGATCGTGCCCTTTCCACGTCGACAGCGACCCGATCATGTTCGGGGTCTCGACGAACCCGGCGTCGAAGGCGCCCGGCGTTGGCGCGTCGTTCACGGCGTGATCCAAGGATCCCGCGCCGTAAGCCAGACCCGACCAGTCGCCGGTTCCCTGCTCGATCGCCATCCAGCCAATGGTCTCGGCGGCATGGAAATCATTGCCCTCTTCTTCCTGCATCGAGACGCTGAACCCGTCCGTCGACCCGTCCTTCTGGCGGGTGACCACGTAATCTAGCCCGCGGGCCGTCTGCACTTGGCTGAAGATCGCCGGGGCGTTGTCGAACGCCTCGTCGAAGTCGACCCCGACGAAGCCGCGCCCGACCATCATGTTGGTGTCGAGCGTCCCGGCCTGAAGCACCGTGCCGTCGGCCAGGGTGTGGGTCCCGGCCTCGACCACGAACAAGGTGACGTCCTCGGCCCCGTGCACGCCGTCACCGGCGTTGGGTTCTTGCAGTTTCAGGGTCACCTGATCGCCCAAAGCGGCAATGATCCGCACCATCACAGGATCGCCGTCGTTCATCGACGGCGACAGCGCGAAGGCCACCGGGTTGTCGAACGCGTGGTCCACAGTGACCGTCGTCGCGCCGGTCCCGAGGCTGAGGCTGAGCACCTGCGCTACCGGATCGATGCGCTGGAAGGTCAGCTCGGTCCCCGTCGGGCTTTGGCTGAGCGCAAAGCGCCCATGGGCCATGTCCGGGCCTAGATCGATCTGCCAATTGGGCGCCGCGCCGCCGTCCACCGTAATGAGGCGCCCGTCGAAGGCGACGTCGGTCGCGGTCAGCCAAGCCTCGTCGATGCGGATGGCGTCGCCGTCGTCCAAGCCGGCGATCAGATCGCCCGCCAGATCGGCGGCCGTGCCCGCGACCACGTCCAGCCCGCCTTGGTCGATGTCCATCACGTCGGCGCCCAGATGGGGCATCAACACGTCGCCCCCGGCCGTGCCGAGCATGTGCACGTTCGGCCCCTGAGTGCCATGGATCACCGTCGGGACGATTTCCAGCACCACCTCAACCGGGGCGCTTTCGGCGCCGTTTTCGTCGATCAGCGTGTAGGTGAAGCTGTCGAAGGCCGGCGCGTCGGCGGTGACCCCGGCCCCCGCGCCCAGCGCCGCATAAGTGAACGCGCCGCCGCCGATCACCAGCATCGCCGCCCCTGAGGGCAGGCGCACGAAGTCCCCGTCAGCAACCGGCGCGCCGTTGACCGCGCCGATCACGAAGGTGCCCCCTTCGGGGTCGACGTCGTTCTCAAACACCGTGATCACATCCTGAGAGTTATTCACCCGGCGGATGTCGCCGCTGGGTCGCGGCGCGTCGTTGACCGGGTCGACGGTGACGGTGACAGTCGCGGTGTCGGTCTCTGCGCCGGGGTCTTCGATCGTGTAGGTGAAGCTGTCGACCCCGTTGAAGTCGGCGTTCGGCGTATACTCCAGCGTGCCGCCGGGTCCTTCGGTCACCGTGCCGTTGGCCGCCGCGCCGATGACGCTGAAGGCCATCGGATCGCCGTCCGGATCCACGTCGTTGAAAGCCACATCGATGGTGACGACGGTGTCCTCATCGGTGGTCGCCACGTCGTCGACCGCGTTGGGGGCCCGGTTTTCATCGGCAATGTCGGTGACATTGACCGTAATCGCTTCGGTGATGGTCTGCACGCCGTCGGACACGCCGATCAGCAGGTCATAGCTGTTGTCGTCGCCAATCGGCGCCTCAAAATCGGGGGCCGTCTTGAAGGACAGGGCGCCAGTCACGGGATCGATCGCAAACAGATCGTTGTCCGCGCCGCCCGGCTCCAGGCTGAAGGTCAGCGGCTGGCCATCCGCGTCAGTCGCCGCAAGAACCGTCACGGCAGCGGTGTTCTCAGTCACGTCGAACACCGGATCGGCGCCGAGGGTGAAGCGCGGCAGATCATTGGCACCGGTCACGGTGATGGTCGCAATGTTGGGCGTGACCGCCGCGCCATCGGTGATGTCATAGGCGATTTCGATGACGACGGTCTCGCCAGCCGCCAGATCATTGAAAGCGGACGGCACGATCAGCGCGACGGCGCCGGACATGGTCACGATGCCGCTCGTCACCCGCCCATCGGACGCGGTGGCGACAACGCCGGACACGCTCAGCGCATCCTCATCGATATCGCTGGCACCGGTCAGCAGGTCGATCTCCAGCGGCGCGTCGTCCTCGGACACGGTCAGCGCGACCGTGCCTGCAACGGGCACGTCATTCACCGGCGCAATGCGGATCGTCACGTCGCGGACGGTTTCCACCAGACCGTCGAAGGCGGCCAGCTCCACGGCGACGTCGCCGTTGAAGTCTTGGGGCGGCGTGCCGGACACTGTGCGGCTTTCCGCATCGAAGGTCAGCCAATCGGGCAGCGCGGCGCCGCCCGGCCCGCGCAATTCGATCAGCAGCGCGTCGCCATCGGCGTCGGTGATGGCGTCAGCCGGCAACGTGGCGGTGAAGAACGCGTCTTCGGCACCTTCCAGCACCGCGATCTCGGCGATCTCAGGGGCGTCGTTGACCGACTCCGCCTTGACCGTGACATGCCCCGTCGCGGTGATGCCGGTGCTGTCCTTCAGCTCATAATCGAAGCCGCCGATGCCGGTGAAGTCGGCGTCGGGCGTGATGACGACCTCGCCGTTCTCCAGCAACGCAACCGTCACGCCATCGGTCTGCAAGATCCGCGTCAGCGTGATCGCATCGCGGTCCACATCGTAATCATTGTCGGTCAGCTGGGTGACGAAGATCGTCAGCGGCTCATCTTCGCGCAAGGTCAGGCTGTCATCGACCGCCACCGGCGCGTCGGTGACCGGCAGCACGTTGATGGTGACCGTCGTCGGAACCTCAAAGCCCGTCTCGTTCGTCAGGGCATAGCGCAGCGTCAGCGTGCCGAAGAAGTCCGGCGCGCCGGTCACGCGGTAATGGCCGTTGTCGAGCAGCGAAACCCCCGGCCCGGTCAGCCCCAGGAAGATCACCTCAGACCCCAGCGGGATGTCGTCATTGGCCATCAGCGCGGCCGGATCGATGTCGAGGAAACTGTCCTCCAGCATCTCAAAGCCCGCGTCAGACACGGCCACAGGCACGTCGAACAGCGGCAGCACCAGCACCGTGGCATAGCCCGTGCTGGTCGCCCCGTGTTCGTCCGTGACGCGGTAGTGGAACCCGCCATCGCCGAAATAGCCCGCGCGGCCCTGGAACACCGCCGTGTCGCCGTCGCGGAACACCGTGCCGTTGTCGCCGTCGAACACCTCGACGATGGAGAAGCTGTCCCCTTCGACATCGCGGTCGTTGAACAGCAGTTCCGCGAAATCGATGACGAAAGGCTCGTCCTGATTGCCGAGGAAGTGGCCGTCGGTGTTGGCGATCGGCGCGTCGTTCACCGCCTCGATGTCGAAGGTGACGATGCCGCGATCCGTGCGGCGGCCATCGGTGATCACATAGCTGAAGTCGCGCGCGCCGTTGATGTTTTCATCGGGCACGAACTGATAACGGCCATCGGGCAGCTCAAGGATCCGCGCATCCGCGACGGAGCTTTCGATCGACACGAAGTTGATCGCATCGCCGTCCGGATCGGTGTCATTGCCCAGAAGATCGGCGATGGTGAATTCGAACGGCGTGTCTTCGAACGCGGCGAAGACATCGGTGACGGCCTCGGGCGCGCGGTTGGTGTTGATGACGGACACGTCGACCAAACCGGTGCTGTCGCCATGGGTGTCGTCGGTGACGGTGTAGGTGAAGGTCGCCGGGCCGTCATAATCGGGCGTCGGGGTGAAGATGATGTCGGTCCCGTCAAAACTGACGAAGCCGTTGGTCCCGTTCTGCACGCCCAAGAACCGGATCGCGTCGCCATCCACGTCATAGTCGTTGAACAGCAGGTCCGCGGGCGTGATCACCAGCAGCCCGTCTTCCAGCACGCTGACTTTGTCGGTCACCGCAACCGGCGGGTCGAGCAAGGACGCCACGTTCAGCTCAATCGTGCCGTCCGACGGGCCTTCGGCATCGTCGGTCAGCGTGTAGGTCAGCAGGTCCTGCCCGGCAAAACCCGAGGCCGGGGCATAGGTGACCGATGCGCCTGCATTGCCGTCAAAGCGATAGGTTTCGGTGGCCGACTGGCTGGTCGCGCCGTCCGTATTGGTGAAGGTGATGTCGAAATCGGCCAGCACGTCCAGCGGCACCGCGGCGGTCAGCGCGCCGGTTGCGGCATCCACCGCGATCCAGTCAGGCAAGGCCGATCCGTCCGCCAGCGTCGCCGACCAGGCGCCCCCGGCCAGAGGCGTCAATGCCGCCGGCGCATCCGTGGTCACGGTCCCCAGCGTCAGCGTCACCGCGCCATTGCCCGTGTCGCCGAAGGCCAGCACGCGCAGCGCATCGCCATCGTCGTCGCGGTCGTTCAGCAGCAGCTCGAAGATCGAGAACACCATCGAGCCGTTTTCGAACAGATCGAAGCTGTCGGTCCCGGCCTTGGGGCCTTCGCGCTCTGGCGTCACGTTGAAGACGATGATCGCGGGGGCGTTGGACACCGCGCCCTTTTCGTCATTGGCAAGATAGGTGAACGCAAGCGAGCCGTTGAAATCGTCGGGCGTGATCACGTCGATCCGCTCAGGCAGGTCGATCACGTCAAACCCGTCATCGTCGCCGGGATCGACGGTGAAGGTCTCGTCCACCACCACTTCGGTGATGATCGACATGGCGGGCAGACCCGCGCCGCCCTCCACGTCGATCCGCACTGGCACCGCGCCCACGTAATGGGACGGGGGCGTGCCGCTGAAGGTCAGCGTGTCGGCGTCAAAGCTCAGCCAGCTGTCCAAGGGCGCGCCGCTTTCGCGCGCCACGGTCAGGGACGCGGCATCGGCGAGGTCGACGCCGAACAGCCCGGCATCCTCAAGCAGCGGATCGCCTGCCAGCAATGCGTTGATCGCATCCAACGCATCATCCGGGCCGATCACGAATTCCAGCGTGAAGCCGCGCTCGGTCGCATAGTGCATGTCTTCGGGCAGGTCGGGCCGCGGGGCGGGGGTGAAGACGATCTGCACCCGGGCAGGATCGGCGTCCTCGTCGGCCTCAAAGCCGGACGGGACCAGTTCGCGCGTGGCCGGATCAAACGCCAGCCAATCGGGCAGCGGGCGCCCGCCAAGCGTCGAGGCTTCAAAGCTGCCATCCGCGATGTCGAACGTCGCCACATCATCGGCATCGGCGTCGGCGGTCCATGCGAACGGGGTG
>Ga0256372_1000034_pt1 | contig 9988 bp, 7 predicted proteins | sample SI3LviralmetaG_FD_190081 | JGI IMG/M metagenome (GOLD analysis project Ga0256372, IMG submission 190081) | Sea-ice brine viral communities from Beaufort Sea near Barrow, Alaska, United States - SI3L | ecosystem: Environmental > Aquatic > Marine > Coastal > Brine | place: USA: Alaska | collected...
AGGGCGCCAAGGGCCTGCGCGCGCTGACCTGCGCCGCCGTCGCACGGCTGATTGATGAAGCCGCGCGCATGGCTGAGGACACTGAGCGCATGTCCCTCAAGCTGGGCGCGCTGATCGACATCATGTCTGAGGCCGATTTCTACGCCGCCCCGCGCGATGTCATCGACCGCCCCGACATCGTCCGCGCCTTGGCGGAGGCCGAGCGCCGCGCATCGCGCATTGCTGAGCGCAGCGCAGAGCGGATCGCCCGCGGCATCATATTGATTGAAACCGACGGCACCGCGGTCGGCCAGATCAACGCGCTGTCGGTGATCGATCTTGGTGCCCACCGTTTCGGGCGCCCAACGCGGATCACCGCGCGGGTGCGCATGGGCGCTGGCGAAGTCGTGGATATTGAGCGGGAGGTAGATCTGGGCGGCCCCTTGCATTCCAAGGGCGTGATGATCCTGTCGGGCTATCTGTCGGCGCATTATGCGCGTGACGCGCCGCTGTCGCTGCATGCCAGCGTAGTGTTTGAACAAAGCTATGGCGGGGTGGATGGCGACAGCGCGTCCTCGGCGGAGCTTTATGCGCTGCTGTCCGCGCTGGCCGATGTGCCGCTGCGTCAGGATCTGGCGGTCACCGGATCGGTGAACCAGTTGGGCGAAGTTCAGGCCATCGGCGGTGTGAACGAAAAGATCGAAGGCTTCTTTGACATCTGCGCAGCAAACGGGCTGACCGGGCGCCAAGGCGTGCTGATCCCCGCGATCAACGCGGTCAATCTGATGCTGCGCGAAGACGTGGTCGCCGCGGCGCGCGCGGGCCGGTTCCACATCCACCCGATCACGCGCATCGACGAGGGGCTGTCGCTGTTGACCGGCCGCGACGCAGGCGTGCGCGGCAAACGCGGCAGCTTCCCCAAAGGCTCCGTCAATGGCGCGGTAGAGGCACGGATGCGCGGCTTTGCGGCGCTCAGGCGCGATTTCTCCCGCCCGCCCACGGCAAAGAAGGCCCGCCCGCCCGCGGCAAAGAAAGGCTGAGCGATGGATGCCAGCCAGCCCCCGCAGCCCACGCGCATCGTGATCGGTGCTACGTCCTTTGCTGATGCGCGCGCATGCATGGGTCTGGCCGTCGCGCTGGCCCGGCGCCGCGCAGCGATGCTGGTGGGCATATTGGCCGAGGATCTCGCCTGGGCTGAACCGCTGCGCAGCCCCGCCGCACGGTTGCTGAGCGTGGCCGGGGATTTGGTGCCCGCCCCCAGCCCCGACGCGCTGCGCCGCCTGACCCGCGCCGACGCAAAAAACTTTGAACACGCGCTGTCCCGCGCCGCACGCCGCGCGCTGCTGCGCTGGCGCTTTGAAACCGTGGCCGGGCCGATGCTGCCGCGCATGCGCGCCATCGTGGCGACCGGCGATCCGGTGGTGCTGGGGTGCCCGCGGCTTCATGCCGGTCGGGGCGCGGTGCTGCTGATCGCGCCCCATGGCGGCGCGGCGGAGCGGCTGGCGCGCGATCTTGCTGCCGATCTGGGCGCCGATCTGACGGTGATCTTGGTGGGCGCGCAGGCCTTCGCCACGGGTGCCGAGGCGCTGGCTGCCATCGGGCGGCGCAACATCTCCGCGCTGGTCGCGGACCCTGAGGGCGGGCCCTTTCGCACCGACGGCGATCTGGCGCTTTTGCTGGATCAGGCCCGCTGCCCGGTGGTGCTGGCGCGCGGCGCAGCGCCGGGCACGTCATGACCCGGCGCCCGGCGCTGCGCCGCGTGGTGACCCTGCCGCTTTTGGTGCTTTACGGGTTGGGGGTCACCATCGGCGCCGGCATCTATGTGCTGATCGGCGCCACGGTGGCTGAGGCGGGGATGTTCGCGCCGACCTCGTTCCTGCTGGCGGCGGTGGTGATGGGGTTCACCGCGCTGTCCTTTGCCGAGCTGTCGGGCCGGCGCCCCGAGGCGGCGGGCGAGGCCGCCTATGTGGACGCCGCCTTCGGGCGCCCGTGGCTGACGCTGGCGGTGGGGCTGGGCATCGTGCTGTCGGCGGTGGTGGCGGCCGCGGCGATCACGCTGGGCGGCGCAGGCTATGTGCTGGCGCTGGTCCCCGTGCCAGGCTGGGTCGCGGTGACCTGCATTCTGGTCCTGATGACCGCCATCGCCGCCTGGGGGGTGCTGGAATCGGTGACCTTCGCCGCGGCGCTGACGGTGTTGGAGATCGCGGGCCTGCTGGTGATCGTCTTTGCGGGCCTGTGGTCCGACCCCGGCATCGTGCTGCGCTTGCCCGAAGTGATCCCCCCCCTGTCCGACGCGGGCGCGCTGGGCGCGGTGTTCGGCGCGTCCCTGATCGCGTTCTTCGCCTTCATCGGGTTCGACGACGTGGTGAACCTGGTCGAGGAAACCAAAACCCCCGCCCGCATCATGCCGCTGGGCATTCTGCTGACGCTGGGCGTGGCGACGGCGATCTATTTCATGGTGGTGTCCGTCGCGGTGCTGACCACGCCGACGGACCTGCTGGCGGGCAGCGGGGCGCCGATCTCGGTGCTGTTCGAACGGCTGACCGGGCTGCCGCCGCTGGCCATCACGCTGATCGCCATCGTGGCGACGCTGAACGGCATCGTCATCCAGATCATCATGGCGGCAAGGGTGCTGTACGGGCTGTCCAATGCCGGGCGCCTGCCGGGGGTGTTCGCGCGCATCAACCCGGTGACCCGCACGCCGCTGGCGTCGACGCTGCTGATCGGCGGGGCGGCGCTGGCGCTGGCGCTGATCGCGCCGATCGGCGCGCTGGCGCAGGCCACCACCCAGATCGTGCTGACGGTGTTCGTGCTGGTGAACCTGTCGCTGCTGATCATCAAGGCGCGCCGCGACCCGGCCCCGGCGGGCGCGTTTCTTGTGCCGATATGGGCACCTGCCTGCGGCGCGCTGGCCAGCGCCGGGCTGCTGATCGGCCCGCTTTTCACCTGATTGACCGGAAACCCGCGATGACCCTGCCCAGACTGACCTTTCACGGCGCCGCGCGCGGCGTCACCGGATCGTGCCATCGGCTTGAAACCCGCGGCGGCACGGTGCTGATCGATTGCGGGATGTTCCAAGGCTCAAAGTCGGAGAAGGAGCTGAACTACCGCCCCATGCCCTTTGACGCCCGGCGCATTGATGCGGTTCTGCTGACCCACGCGCATATCGACCACAGCGGCCTTCTGCCCAAGCTGGTCAAAGAAGGCTTCGACGGCCCGATCCACGCCACTGAGGCGACGGTGGATCTGGTGGGGATCATGCTGCCCGACAGCTCACACATCCAACGCTCTGAGGTGCATTACCTCAACCGCCGCAACATCCGGCGCGGCGGGCAAGAGGTGCAGCCGATCTATGGCGATGCGGATGTGCGCAAGTGCCTGTCGCAATGCCGGGCGACGCAGCTTGATATTTGGGTCGAAGTGCTGCCGGGGATGCGGGCGCGGTTCTGGAACGCGGGGCATCTGCTGGGCTCAGCCTCAATTGAGGTGGAGGTAGATACCGGCGAAGGCGCGCCCATGCGGCTGCTGTTCTCGGGCGATATCGGGCCGAACGCCAAGCTGCTGCACGCCGATCCTGAGGGGCCGAGCGGGGTTGATTACGTCATCTGCGAATCCACCTATGGCGATGAGGCCCGCGGTGGGGCCCACGGTGGGGCCACTGGCCCCGCACGGCGCAAGCTGCTGTGCAAAGAGGTCCGCGACGCGTTCCATCCCGGCGGCGTGCTGATCATCCCGTCCTTCGCTGTAGAGCGCGCGCAAGAACTGATCAGTGACCTGTCGCAGCTGATGCAGGAAGCTGAGCTGCCCGAAATTCCGATCTATGTGGACAGCCCCATGGCCACCCGCGCCACTGAGGTGTTCGAAAAGCACATCGAGGACCTGGAGGGTGGCGCCCCGCTGGCCAGAGCCTTGCGCGCGCACCGGGTGAATTTCACCGAGTCTGTTGAGGCCAGCAAGGCGCTGGAGCATGTGGAGGGCTTTCACATCATCATCGCCGCCAGCGGCATGTGTGAGGCCGGGCGCATCCGCCACCATCTGAAGAACTGGCTATGGAATCGCAACGGAACGGTGCTGATCGTCGGCTTTCAGGCCGGGGGCACGCTGGGGCGCATCCTGCTGAACGGTGCAGGCAAGGTGCGCATTCAAGGCGAGGAAATCTCAGTGCGCGCGCGGATCCGGTCGTTGGATCTGTATTCAGGCCATGCCGACGGGCCGCAATTGCGCGCATGGGTGAAGGCGCGCCTGCCCATCGCCCATGACCTGTTCATGGTGCACGGCGAAGATGACGCCATCGCAGGCCTTCGCGCCCGGCTGGATGGCGTGGTCGACGACGCCCGCTTGCAAGATCCGGATTTGGACGAGACGTGGGAGCTGACCCCCCGCGGCGCGCGTGCCCTGCCCATGGAGACCGTGCCCCGACTGGCCCCCGACAAGGTCGCGCGGTTTGATTGGCACAATGATGCGTCGAAGCTGATCCTCGACATCAACGATGCGCTTGCTGCTGAGGTCGACGAAAAGCGCCGCGCAGTGTTGATCCGCCGCCTGACCCGCGCGCTGGAGGGATAGGGGCAAAAGGTGGCTGTGGCCGCGCGGCTTGCAAACCGACGGGATGGCGTCGCCAATCCGCCCTTCGCCCGATGACGCCCGCGTTGCACCGCAGGGGTGGCCGTGTCCATCAGCGGATTGATCGAGGTCATGGCGCAGATCGGCCGCACGCCTACCGTAACGGAATATGATTATGCGGGGGGAGGACACGTCGATGAACCGGTCGATCATTCGTGCAGACCCGGCCGAGGCCGCCTCTGCCAATCTGCCTGACCCCGATGCCGCCCGCGTTGGCTTTGCTTGGGATCAGGCCCGCGCGCGCCTGTCGGGCCTGCCGGGCGGTGGGCTGAACATCGCCTTTGAGGCGGTCGATCGCCATGTGGCCACGGGGCATGGCGCACGCATCGCGCTTCGGTGGATCGGCAAGGATGACCGGGTGGTCGACATCTCCTATGCCGATCTGGCGGGGCGTGCCGCGCGGTTTGCCAATGTGCTGGCGACCAACGGGGCGGGGCGCGGGGGACGGCTGTTCTGCCTCATGGGCCGTTTGCCAGAACTGTATGTCGGCGCGATCGGCGCGCTGAAGGCGGGGCTGACGTTTTCGCCGTTGTTCTCAGCCTTCGGGCCCGAACCGATCCGCGCACGGATGGAGATCGGCGACGCATCGGTCCTGTTGACCACTGAGGCGCTGTATCTGCGCAAAGTCGCGCCATGGCGCGCTGATCTGCCAGGGCTGACGCTGGTGCTGCTGGTCGGCTGCAAGGGCGCGGCACCCGAAGGCTGCGTGGCGCTTGACCCGGCGATGGAGGCCGCCTCAGACATCTTCGAAACCGTGCCCACGGGGCCAGAGGACATGGCGCTGATCCATTTCACCTCCGGCACCACCGGGCGGCCCAAGGGCGCGGTGCATGTGCACGACGCCGTGGTGGCACATGCGGAAACCGGGCGCGTCGCGCTCGATCTGCGGCCTGGCGACATTTACTGGTGCACGGCGGATCCGGGCTGGGTGACCGGCACGTCCTACGGCATCGTTGCGCCCTTGGTGTTGGGCGTCACCATGATCGTGGATGAGGCCGATTTCGACGCGGCGCGCTGGTATCGCATCCTGTCCGATCAACGCGTGCAGGTCTGGTACACCGCCCCGACCGCCATCCGCATGCTGATGAAGGCCGGCAAAGACGCCGCCGCAGGGCATGATTTTTCAGCCCTCAGGGTCATCGCCAGCGTGGGCGAGCCGCTGAACCCCGAAGGCGTGATCTGGGGGAACGATGTGTTCGGGCGCCCGTTCCTCGACAACTGGTGGCAGACTGAGACCGGCGGGATCATGATCGCCAACCTGCCCGCGATGGATGTCAAACCGGGGTCGATGGGCAAGCCCCTGCCCGGCATCACCGCCGGGATCGTGGCGCGCAATGGCGATCATGTGACCGAAGCGACCACCCCGATGGTTGTCGGCGAACTGGCGCTGCGCCCCGGCTGGCCATCGATGATGCGCGCCTATCTGCATGAAGACGCCCGCTACGCCAAATGCTTCGTCGATGGCTGGTATCTGACCGGCGATCTGGCGATGTGGGACGCTGACGGCTATTACTGGTTCGTCGGGCGCGCCGACGATCTGATCAAAAGCGCTGGCCACCTGATCGGCCCCTTTGAGGTTGAGAGCGCGCTGCTGGAGCATCCCGCCGTGGCCGAGGCAGCCGTGATCGGCATTCCTGATGAGGCCGCGGGCGAGTTGGTGAAGGCCTATGTCGCGCTGAACCAAGGGGTCGAACCCTCGGACGCGCTTGAGCGTGAGATCCGCGGCCATGCGCGCGCCCGCCTCGGCCCCGCGGTTGCGCCGCGCCAGATCGTGTTCCGCAAGACGCTGCCCAAAACCCGGTCCGGCAAAATCATGCGGCGGCTGCTGAAAGCACGAGAGCTTGGCCTGCCCGAGGGCGATATCTCTACGCTGGAGGTGGATGAGACATGACCGACCCGACCAAGCCGCGCCTGACCCACGCCCATGTGGCGGACCTGCTCAACGCCATGATCCGCATCCGCAAATTCGAAGACACCTGCGCCGAATTGTACACAAAGGGCGAAATCCGCGGCTTTCTGCACCTTTATGACGGCGAGGAGGCGATCGCCGCAGGCATCATCCCCTGCCTTGGCCCCGATGACCGCATCGTCGCCACCTACCGCGAACATGGCCATGCGCTGGTGCGCGGCGCGGCGATGCGCAAAGTGATGGCCGAAATGATGGGCAAGGCGGCGGGCTGTTCGGGCGGGCGCGGCGGGTCAATGCATCTGTTCGACCGCGCCACGAATTTCCACGGCGGCAACGCCATCGTCGGCGGCGGGTTGCCCATGGCCGCGGGGCTGGCGCTGGCTGACCGGATGCGCGGGGATCGCAATGTCACCGCCTGTTTCTTTGGCGAAGGCGCGGCGGCTGAAGGTGAGTTCCATGAGAGCCTGAACCTCGCCGCCCTGTGGGATCTGCCGGTGCTGTTCGTGTGCGAAAACAACGGCTACGCCATGGGCGACGCGCAGGCCCGCACCCAGGCAGGCAGCGAAATCCACGCCAAGGCGGCTGGATATGGCATGACGTCCGAGGTTGTCGACGGCATGGACGTGGTCGCCATTGAGGCCGCCACCCGCCGCGCCGTCGCTGCAATGCGCGAAACCGGCAAACCCCATTTTCTTGAATGCCGCACCTACCGCTTTCGCGCCCATTCGATGTTCGACGCCCAGCTTTACCGGGACAAAGCTGAGGTTGAGGGCTGGAAAACCCGCGGCCCGATCCTGCGCTTTCAGACCTGGCTGCTGTCGAACAACCTGATCCACACAGATGAAATCACGGCGCTGGAGGCCGCCATCGACACGGAAATCGCCGACGCGGTGGCCTTTGCCCAAGCCGCTGATCTGGAACCCATCGCCGATTTGACGCTGCATGTGACCGCCGACATGCCCCCCGCGCCGCCCCCTGCAACCCCGACCGACCCCATTGAAACCACCTATCGTGATGCCCTGCGCGCCGCCATCGACGAGGCGATGACCAAGGATGACCGCGTGTTTCTGATGGGCGAGGATGTGGGTGCCTATGGCGGCTGCTACGCGGTGTCGATGGGGCTGATGGACAAGTTCGGGCCGGACCGCATCCGCGACGCGCCGCTGTCGGAATCGGGGTTCACCGGCGCAGGCATCGGCGCGGCCATGGCCGGAATGCGCCCGATCATAGAGGTGATGACGGTCAATTTCAGCCTGCTCGCGCTTGACCAGATCCTGAACACTGCGGCCACGATCCGGCACATGTCAGGTGGGCAGTTCGGCGCACCGGTGGTGATCCGCATGGCGACGGGGGCGGGCAAACAGCTTGCGGCGGAGCATTCCCACAGCCTTGAGGGCTGGTTCGCCCATATCCCCGGCCTGCGGGTGCTGACGCCTGCGACGCTTGCGGATGCGCGCGGGATGCTGGCGACGGCTTTGACCTGCCCCGATCCGGTGCTGATCTTTGAAAACGCACTTTTGTACAACATGACCGGACCGCTTGCGGCCAATGCCGGGGCCGTGGACATCGACCGAGCCGCCATCCGCAGGCCCGGCAAAGACCTGACCCTGCTGACCTATGGCGGATCGCTCGCCAAAACGCTGCTGGCGGCTGAGGCGTTGGCGAAGGACGGCATCGACGCCGAAGTGATCGACCTGCGCACCCTGCGTCCCTTGGACGACGCAACCATCATGGCGTCCGTCGCGCGCACCCGCCGTGCGGTGGTGGTCGATGAGGGCTGGCGCTCAGGCTCCATCTCAGCCGAGATCGCGGCGCGGATCATGGAGCAATGCTTCTGGACCCTCGACGCCCCCGTGGGCCGTGTGTGCAGCGCTGAGGTTCCGATCCCCTACCCCAAACACCTCGAAGACGCCGCGATCCCGAGCGTTCCAGCCATCATCGCCGCCGCCCGCGCCGCCATGGGGCTGGGCTGATGGGCGTGTTCCGCATGCCCTCGCTGGGGTCGGACATGGAGGCCGGCAAGCTGGTCGAATGGCTGGTTGCGCCCGGCGATCAGGTGCGCCGCGGTGACGTGATCGCGGTGGTCGAGACCCAAAAAGGCGCCATCGAGGTCGAGATATTTGAAACCGGTGAGGTGTCGCGCCTGTTGCTGGACGTCGGCGCCACCGTCCCCGTCGGAACCGCGATGGCTGAGATTGGCGTGGTTGCGGCCACAGCACCTGAACCCACGCCCGCCACACCAATATTGGCTGCGCCCGCGCCTGCCCCCAAACCCGCGCCTGCCCCGCCTGCCCCCAAACCCGCGCCCGCCGCCGTGCCCCATGGCCAGCCGCCATCATCCCCCGCGGCGCGGATGATGGCGCGCGATCGCGCCATGGCATTGGACGGCATAGACGGCTCCGGCCCCGACGGCGCGGTGCTGCTGCGCGACGTGGCGGCGGCAAAACCAGCCAGCTTTGGCCCCCGCGACATGCGCAGCGCCATTGCCGCCGCCATGTCTAGGTCGAAACGCGAAATTCCACATTTCTACCTGAGCCATGAGATCGACCTGCACCCCGCGACAGACTGGCTGGCCGCGCGCAATGCTGGCCGCCCGCCCGAGGCGCGGTTGGTGATGGGGCTTTTGCTGATCCGCGCGGCGGCGCTGGCCGCCCGCAAGCATCCCGCGCTTAACGGCACCTATCAAGACGGCGCTTTTCGCCCCGCAGCGGGCGTGCATCCGGGCGTCGCAGTGTCCCTGCGCGGCGGCGGGCTGACGGCACCTGCGCTGAGGGACGCCGACATGGGCGGGCTGGACGATCTGATGGCTGCGATGCGTGATCTGGTGGCGCGGGCGCGCACGGGGCGGCTGCGGTCCTCGGCGCTCAGCGATCCGACGATCACGGTGTCCAGCCTCGGCGATCGCGGGGTGGATGCGCTTTTTGGCGTGATCTTCCCGCCGCAGGTGGCGCTGGTCGGCTTTGGCACACCGCGCCTGCGGCCCATGGTTGTCGGGGGCGGCGTGGCCACGCGCATGGCGGTGATCGCCACGCTTTCGGCCGATCATCGCGCGGCGGACGGGCGTCTCGGCGCTGCGTTTCTGGCGGACATCGCCGCCCGTCTGCAAATCCCGGAGGATCTATGACCCCTGACAACATCAAGGCCGCACTGATCGAGGAGCTGCAGATCATCGCGCCGGAAATCGACCCCGCCTCGGTCGACCCTGACGACGACCTGCGCGAGGGCTATGAGATCGACAGCATCGATTTCCTGACCTTCATCAGCGCGATCAACCAGCGGCTGGGCATCGACGTGCCTGAGGCCGATTACCCCCATATGACCAGCATCGACCAGGCCACCGCCTATCTGGACGCCCGCTTGAAAGACGCCGCGTGACCACCCCCACCAACCGTGACCCCGAGGCGCTGGCCGCCCATGCCCGTTGGCGCGGCAAGATCCGCACCATGCCCAAATGCCCGATCAACGGGATCGATGATT
>Ga0256372_1000035_pt1 | contig 9944 bp, 9 predicted proteins | sample SI3LviralmetaG_FD_190081 | JGI IMG/M metagenome (GOLD analysis project Ga0256372, IMG submission 190081) | Sea-ice brine viral communities from Beaufort Sea near Barrow, Alaska, United States - SI3L | ecosystem: Environmental > Aquatic > Marine > Coastal > Brine | place: USA: Alaska | collected...
GGGATCACCAAAAACAGACAATTCTTTTCTTATTCCAGCAGCAGTTTGCGTAATAAACGGAATTAAATTTTGAGGAACACCTAATGGTAATTCGCCAATTTTAATACTCTTATGTGCACCAATCGGATTGAAGTAACGCAATGCAATTGCGTTCATATTATACGCTTTACAGCTGTCTTTTATGATTTCTTCTCCTATTTGTTTTGTATTCCCGTAAGGAGATTCAGCTGGTTTAGTTGGCGCATTTTCTGTTATTGGTAATTCATCTGCTTGTCCGTAAACGGTACAAGAAGAACTGAAAATAAAATTATCGATATTTCTATCTTTCATTTCTTGCAATAAGTACACTAAACTCCCGATGTTATTTTCGTAATAATCTAACGGTTTTTCTACACTTTCTCCCACCGCTTTAAAAGCAGCAAAATGGATAATTCCGTCAACAGTATTGTTTTCAAAAAATGCATGAACGTCATTTTTAACTCGTAAATCTATTTGATGAAATTCTGGTTTGATTCCTGAAATAGCAACAATATTGTCTAAAACATCAATAGTTGTATTTGATAAATCATCAATAATAACAACTTCAAAACCTGAGTTTTGCAACTCAACAACAGTGTGAGAGCCAATAAACCCTAACCCGCCTGTAACTAATATTTTTTTCATGTTGCTAAAATAAAAAAGCTCAGTTAAAAAACTGAGCTTTTGTTGATATTTTATCCTACAAACTGCAATATCGTTTTCGTAATAAACTCTAGTTGATCTTCTTTAAGTTCTGTATGCATTGGTAAAGAGATCACCGTTTCAATCAATTGGTTTGTGACTTTAAAATCACCTTCATTATAACGTTCGTCTTTATATGCTTTTTGTGCATGTAACGGAACAGGATAATAAATTGCATTCGGAATGTTATTGTCTAACAAATGTTGATGTAACTCGTTGCGTTTTCCATTCATGATTTTCAATGTATATTGATGAAAAACATGACAATTACAGGTGTCACAAACTGCTCCACAAGATTTTGTGGTTGGAGTGATTATATCTTTATTAATTGCAAATGCATTGTTGTAAAAACGAGCAGCATTTCTTCTTGACTCGCAATAACTATCTAATAAAGGTAATTTTGTTTTTAATACTGCAGCTTGGATAGAGTCTAATCGAGAATTTACGCCAACCACATCATGGTAATAACGCTTGTACATTCCGTGATTTACAATTCCTCTAATAATATGTGCTAGGTCATCATTGTTTGTGAAAATTGCTCCTCCATCACCATAACATCCTAAGTTTTTAGAAGGGAAAAATGAAGTGGTGCCAACATCTCCAATCGTTCCAGATTTTTTTGTTGTTCCGTCAGAAAATTTGTAATCAGCTCCAATTGCTTGCGCATTGTCTTCGATAACAAATAAATTATGTTCTTTGGCAATTTCCATTACAGCTTCCATATTGGCACATTGTCCAAATAAATGCACAGGCACAATAGCTTTTGTTTTTGGTGTGATTGCTTTTTTCAAAGCATCAATATCTATATTAAAAGTATCATCTTCTACATCAACTAAAACAGGTGTTAACTTTAACAATCCAATTACCTCTACAGTTGCTGCAAATGTAAAATCTGCAGTAATTACTTCGTCACCTTGCTCTAGACCTAAGCCCATCATTGCAATTTGTAAAGCATCTGTTCCGTTTGCACACGGAATTACGTGTTTTACATTTAAGTATTTTTCCAAATCTGCTTGAAATTCTTTAACGTAAGGTCCGTTTATATATGCTGCTGAATTCAATACTTCAAAGATAGAAGCATCAACAGTTTCTTTGATATGTTTGTATTGACCAGGAAGATCAACCATTTGAATTTTTTTCATGAAATGAAATTTTTTTGTCTTGACAAAAGTACAAATAATTAGCTATTCAATCGAGCTCCTTTAGTATTGATTTTTCTGTTACCTTTGGTCGAATTCAAATTTATTTTATGAAGCTTATTAAAAAAATTGTTAAAGTTATCGTTTCTCTTGTACTATTATTAGTTGTAGGTTTTTGGCTGTTTACCAGAACCTTGCATCCAACATATAATGGAGAGCTTGATTTGGCTAATATTTCTGATGAAGTAACCGTTTTTTATGATGAGGTTGGTGTGCCACATATCAATGCTCAAAATCAAAAAGATGCATATACAGCTTTAGGTTATGTACATGCGCAAGATCGATTGTGGCAAATGGAGTTGGTTCGTAGAATTGCTGCAGGTAGATTGGCTGAGATTTTTGGAAAAGACTTGGTGAAAACGGATAAACTTTTTTCTGGATTAGGTATTGAAGAAGCATCTGCTAAAACCATAGCAAATCTTGATAAAAATTCAGAGGCATATAAATTAACAATCGCTTATTTAGACGGAATTAATCAATTTATGGAAAATGGGCCAACACCAGTTGAATTTTTATTGGTTGGTGTAGAGAAAGAGAAATATACATTAAAAGATGTGTACAACGTATTTGGTTATATGGCTTTTAGTTTTGCTGCGGCTCATAAAACAGATCCGATGTTAAATGAAGTGAGAGAAAAATTAGGGGATGCGTATTTTAATGAAATTAGTTTGTCTAATGTTAAAAATACAGAGCTGATACAGAATGAAAAAAATCCATTTTTAACAGCAAATGTTGCCTCAGCAATTCAAGATATTTATTCTCAATTACCATTAGCGCCTTTTATTGGAAGTAATTCTTGGGTGTTAGGTCCAGAGAAAACTAAAAATGGGCGTGTGATTTTCGCAAACGATCCACATATTGGATATACGCAGCCTTCCGTTTGGTATCAGTCACACATTAAAACTCCAAATTACGAAATGTATGGGTTTAACTTGGCGCTTTCGCCGTTTGCTCTAATAGGGCATAATAGAGAATATGCCTACGGAATGACCATGTTTGAAAACGATGATGTAGATTTTTATTTTGAAAAAAATAATCCAAATAATCCATTAGAATATCAAACGAAAGACGGGTTTAAGAAGTACGATATTGTTAAAAAAACAATCAAAGTAAAAGATGAAGCTGATATTGTAATTGAAGTAAGGGTAAGTCAACATGGACCAATAATGAATGATTTAATTGAACATGTAGATGATGAAAGACCAATGGCAATTCAATGGATTTACACAAAATTAGACAATGAATTGTTGCAATTATCTCATCAAATGTCTCACGCAACATCATTAAAAGAATTTAAAAATGCTGCAAGTAGATTGCATGCTCCAGGATTAAACATGATGTATGGAGATGCTAAAAATAATATTGCTTGGTTTGCGGCTGGGAAATTGTATAAATATAGAGAAGGAGTCAATACAAAACTGATTTTAGATGGCGCTTCTGGAGAAGATGAAATTTCAGAATATTTTGATTTTGAAGAAAATCCGCAATCTATAAATCCGAGTATCAATTATGTGTATTCGGCAAACAATCAGCCAGATTCTATTAAAGGAGGTTTGTATCCAGGGTATTATTTACCTGAAGATAGAGCGAAACGAATTGTAAATCTATTAAAAGATAAAAATGATTTCACAAAAGAAGATGTTGCTAAAATGATCTACGATGTAACATCTGCAAGTACCTCAGGGAATATTCAGAATTTTATGAGCGGAATAGAAAAAGCTGAGTTAACAGTCAACGAGAAATCTAGTTTGGATGTGTTGTCTAGCTGGAAAGGTTATTATGGGAAAAAAGAAGTAGGACCAACAATTTACAATCGTTTGGTGTATGAGTTTTTAGTAGCTACCTATAAAGATGAACTAGGTAAAAGCTTTGCGCAGTTTATAAATACACCCTATCAAGATAAAGCATTGGCAGAGCAAATTGGTAGAGAGAATTCTGTTTGGTGGGATAATGTGAAAACTGTTAACAAAAAAGAAACTAGAAAAGAAATTATTACAACCTCATTTAAAAATGCAGTTGCTTTTATTTCGAGTCAATTAGGGAGTAATGTGCAAGATTGGACTTGGGGTAAAGTGATTTCTGTAGAATATGGACATAGTTTGGGTAAAGTTGCAGCACTGCGTACATATTTTAATGTAGGGCCTTTTAAAACGATTGGAGGGAACGAGGTGATAAATAACCAGATTTTTAATTTAGATAGTACAGGAGTTTATAAAATTACCGCTGGACCTTCTACACGTAGAATTGTAGATTTTTCTGATGTAGAAAATGGATTAGGAATTTTACCAACAGGACAATCTGGGAATGTATTTAGTCCACATTATGATGACCAAGCTCAGAAATATATTGATGGTGAATTTGTAAAAATGAAACTGAATCAAAAAGAGATTGAAGCTTCTGAAAACGTATTGATTTTTAAAGTGAAGAAATAAAAATACTCGTCAAATTGAACTTATGTCAGTTTCTCATAATTAATTTTATGTGATTCTGATATAAGTTCAGGATGACGTTAAACCTCTTTGTATACTTCGCTAAACGGAATTCTAAAACGTTCTCCATACACACCTTTTTCGGTTCTAATTCCGCAAGAAACAATCATGTTTATTTCTGCTCCAAAAGGCAAGCCTAATAAACGTTTTACACGCCAAGTATCAGAGCCTTCCATCGGGCATGTATCGTATCCAATTGCAGCCATACTTGTCATAAAATTTTGTGCTGCTAAACCCGTAGATTTATGCGCTACAATTCGCATGTCTTTTTGACGAACTTCTCTGTAAATAGGTTTAAAGAAACCGATACAAATAATTAGGACATATTTAAGCCACCCTAAAATCCCCAAAAAATCTGCATAAGCAAAAGGGATAATTTTTTCGTAATAATTTCTGGCAACCTTTTCTCTACTACTTTGTTCAGATTTTGGGGTGTTCTTTCCAAAAACTGAATCCATGAAACTTAGGTTTGCTTTTGCTCGTTTTTTCCAAGCGTCTTTTCTGGTAACAAAAACAACCAATTGCTGTGCCGTTGTTGCTGCATTTTGATTAAAGCAAAACGGAGCAATTTGTGCAATGATGTCTTTAGAAGTAATGTGGTAAAACTCCCACAGTTGCATATTGCTGCTGTTTGGAGCCAAGCTTGCTTGCTCAATACATTTCTTTACTAAAGCTGAATCTAATGGTTTTTCCGCATCAAAAACTCTTACTGAACGTCTATATTGTATCGCTTCTGAAACTGTTTTTTCGTTTGTCATGGTTTTAATAAAAGTACTTGGTAAGGGGGTTTAATGTTTTTGGGTTTCCGTTGTAACCGCTACTTTCACTTTTTGAAGTTCCTTCAAAAGAATAATTCGTAATCATTTTTCTGAAAAACTCTTTTTGATAGTACACGCGTACAGTGGCAATGGCTTCTCATTAAAAAATAAGTCCTCACAATATACAAAATTATGTACAGGCTTTCCAAATTACTTCATCTGGCACTGGTGCTGTAATTTGAACGATTTCTTTGTTTACAGGATGTATGAAATTGATTTTTCTGGCGTGTAAATGGATACTTCCATCTTTATTGCTTCTGTCAAACCCATACTTTAAATCCCCTTTTATAGGAGATCCAATTGTAGATAATTGACATCTAATTTGATGATGACGCCCCGTCTCTAAGTCGACTTCTAGAAGTGAATAATTATCTAATTTTTTGATGGTTGTGTAGTGTAAAATCGCTTTTTTACTACCCTCAATTTCTTTGCTGTAAGCGGTAGATTTGTTGTTCTTAGGATTCTTCTTCAAGAAATTAGTAAGTGTATCCTTTTCTTTTTCTGGTTGTTTTTTTACTACAGCCCAATACGTTTTTTTAATGATTTTGTCACGTAGCATTTTATTCAATCTTTCCAGCGCTTTTGAAGTTCTTGCAAAGATGATAATTCCGCTTGTAGGTCTGTCTAATCGATGTACAACTCCTAAAAAAACGAGTCCAGGTTTGTTGTATTTTTCTTTGATGTATTCTTTAACAACATCGCTTAAAGGTTTGTCTCCTGTTTTGTCTCCTTGCGTAATATCACCGGCACGTTTGTTAACAATAACAATGTGGTTGTCTTCAAACAATACCTGTAAATTATCTTTGGTAGATGCCATTTTTACTATTTGAAATCAACAGCAACGTCTTCATTTATCGTAGCGATATAATCTAAAAATTCTTTTCTCCCTAATCTTGAAGATGATGAAGTGACAAAGGTCTGAGGTAATGTTTCCCAGTAGTCTAAAAGTTTCTTTTTGTAAGATGTAATTTGATTGTTGATTTTAGTGCTCCCTAATTTATCTGCTTTTGTAAAAACAATGCAAAACGGAATTTGGGTTTCTCCTAAAAACTGCATAAATTCTATGTCAATTTTTTGAGGATCATGTCTACTATCAATTAATACAAATGTACAAACCAATTGTTCTCTTTCTTTGAAGTAGTTTTCTATAAAATATTGAAAAATGGTTCTTTTCTTTTTCGAGATCTGTGCATAACCATAACCAGGTAAATCTACTAAAAACCAAGATTCATTTATAATAAAATGATTGATTAATTGCGTTTTCCCAGGTTTTCCAGAGGTTTTTGCTAAATCTTTACGTTCCATCAACATGTTGATTAAAGAAGATTTACCAACATTTGATCTACCGATAAAAGCGTATTCGGGAATTCTGTCTTTTGGTGCATTTGTAACATTAGTGTTACTCATTACAAAATTTGCAGATTTAATTTTCATTGTAAACTAGATATTTCTAGAAGTTATCCACTTGTCAAGTACCTCATTGAATTCTTTTGGTCTTTCCATCATTGCAGCATGGCCACATTTGTCAATCCAAAATAAATCAGAATCAGGTAATAACTTGTTAAAATCAACGGCAACTTCTGGAGGTGTAACTTTATCTTGTTTCCCCCAAATTAAACATGTTGGTTGTGTCATTTCTGGCAAATCTTTTGCCATATTATGTCTAATAGCACTTTTAGCAATTGCTAAAGTTCTTATTAAAGAATTTCTGTCGTTTATTACAACATAAACATCATCAATTAATTTTTCTGTTGCAATAGCTGGGTCATAAAAGACATCTTGAGCTTTTTGGGTAACGTACCCTCTATCTCCTCTTCTAGGGTAGCTATCTCCCATTGCATTTTCGTATAATCCAGAACTTCCAGTTAAGACCAATGCTTTTACTTTTTCTGGATAATGTTTTGTGAAATACAATCCGATATGTCCTCCTAATGAATTCCCTACAAGAACCACATTGTCAAGTTTCTTAAACTCTAGAAATTCGTTTAAAAATTTCGCTAAGTTTTTAATATTGGTTTTTAATAATGGTAAAGAGTATAAAGGTAATTCAGGAATTAAAACATGATACCCTTTTTCAGTAAAATGATCAAAAGTTTCATCAAAATTACTTAATGCTCCCATTAATCCATGTAAGATAACAATTGCTTGTCCTTCACCAGCTTCTGCATACGTAAATTTACCTTCGGTAATTAAGTTTTCTGTCATGGTCTACATTGATTTGACTCAATGGCAAATGTAGTTTTTTTTTAGCACATAGCCGCCTTTAATCTTTCCGACTCAAATCTTAATATATCTACAACAGTGTCAGTATTTTAAGGAGAAAATGCTTTTTTTTTAACTAAGTGGTGAAAAGTGGTAGAAAGTGGTAAAAAATTTATATTTTTGTAAATAGTAACAACAAGTATATAGAATTTTGACAAACCTAATTGGGACATATGAATGTAAGGCCGATGCTAAAGGGAGAGTGATGTTTTCATCAGCTCTTAAGAAGCAGTTGTTGCCTGTTGTGTCTGAAGGATTTGTGGTAAAAAGAGCAGTTTTTCAGCCTTGTTTGGAGTTGTATCCTATGCAGGAGTGGAATTTCATGATGGAGAAGATCAATAAACTAAATAGGTTTGTTAAGAAGAATAATGATTTTATTAGAAGGTTTACAGCAGGCGTAAAAGTTGTTGAGTTGGATGCTTCTGGAAGATTATTGATACCAAAAGATTTGTGTCAGTTTGCGGGTGTGGAAAAACAAGTTGTTTTGTCTTCGGCCGTGAATATTATAGAGATCTGGGATAAAGACAGATATGAGAATGCTATTGATGATGCAACGTTAGATTTTGCAGATTTAGCAGAAGAAGTAATGGGAAATACAGATGTAGATGAATTATCATAATCCAGTTTTATTAAAAGAAAGCGTAGACGCTTTAGATATTAAGGAGAACGGAACCTATGTTGATGTGACGTTTGGTGGCGGAGGTCATTCAAGAGAAATATTAAGTCGCTTAGGTAAAGATGGTAGATTGTTTGCCTTTGATCAAGACCTCGATGCGCAGGGAAATAAAATTGATGATGCGCGTTTTGTGTTGATTGCAGAGAACTTTAGGCACATCACTCGGTTTTTGAAATTTTACAGAGTACATAAAGTAGATGGAGTATTAGCTGATTTAGGAGTTTCTTCTCATCAGTTTGATGTCGCGGAAAGAGGGTTTTCTACTCGATTTGATGCAGATTTAGACATGAGGATGGATCAGAAATCTAAATTGTCAGCAAAAGAGATTATAAAAAGATATTCTGAAGATCGCTTGGCAGATATTTTGTTTTTGTATGGAGAGCTAAGAAGTGCAAGAGCTTTAGCAAAAACAATTGTAGAGGCAAGAGCAGAATCAGAAATTGAAACAAGTTTTCAGTTAAAAGAAGTATTGAAAAAACATTTGCCAAAGGCAAAAGAGCATAAGATTTTAGCTCAGATCTACCAAGCTATTAGAATAGAGGTAAATCAAGAGTTGGAAGTATTAAAAGAATTTTTAAATCAAATTCCAGATTTGTTAAACAAAGAGGGGAGATTGAGTGTAATCTCTTATCATTCTTTAGAAGATAGATTAGCGAAGCGATTTATTAGAACAGGACTGTTTACGGGTGAGCCCAATAAAGATTTTTATGGGAATACAAATGAACCTTTGAAAAAAGTTGGAAAATTAATAGTGCCTACTCAAGGTGAAATTAAAGAAAACAACAGAGCTCGTAGTGCTAAATTAAGAATAGCAACTTTAAGATAATGAATAAAGTAAAAAGAAATGTGTACGATTTATTAAGAGGGAGTTTCCTTACGGATGCTTCAGCTTTTAAGAATTGGCGCATTATTATTTTTGTTGTTGGGTTGTTGTTATTTATGATTGCTAGCGCTCACAATGTAGACGGTAAAGTTATAAAAATTGCCGAGCTGAATAAAAACAAAAGAGAATTAAGAGCAGAGTATGTCGATACAGGCACCCTATTAATGAGAATGAAGATGGAATCAAATATCCGACAGAAGGTAGGACTAAGAGGGATACAGCCTTCACAGACATCACCCCACAAAATAAGAATCATCAGAAAAACGAATTAACCTTGGCAACTATAAAAAAGAGCATATTAAACAAACTATATATAGTCACTGCTTTAATGACGCTTTTTTTTATTGTAATTATTGGTAGAATTATAAACATCCAATATGTACAAGGTGATAAATACCGCAAGCTTTCTGTAGAAAACACCATTAAAAATGACACCATCTTTTCCAATAGAGGAAATGTATATGCAGCAGATGGAAATTTGCTAGCAACTTCTATGCATAAGTATACGATTCGTATGGATTTGGTAGCTGTAGATGGCAATGTATTTAAAAAGAATGTAAAAGCACTTTCTACTTCGTTATCAGAACTTTTAGGAAAGCCTTCTTCCTATTATCAAAGAAAGCTAAGAGCAGCTCGTAAAAGAAAAAATCGCTATTTATTGATTACTAGAGATTTGGGGTACAATGATTATGTGAAAATCAAAAATTTTCCAATTTTTAACTTAGGTCCGTATAAAGGAGGGTTTATTGCAGAGCAAAAAACGGTGCGTGTAAGACCGATTGGGAAAATTGCTGAGAGAACTATTGGGTATAATGATCATAGAGGAGGTGCAGGAATAGAAGGCGCATTTGCAGAATATTTAGAAGGAGAAAACGGTTGGAGATTAAAACAGAAAAT
>Ga0256372_1000036_pt1 | contig 9918 bp, 10 predicted proteins | sample SI3LviralmetaG_FD_190081 | JGI IMG/M metagenome (GOLD analysis project Ga0256372, IMG submission 190081) | Sea-ice brine viral communities from Beaufort Sea near Barrow, Alaska, United States - SI3L | ecosystem: Environmental > Aquatic > Marine > Coastal > Brine | place: USA: Alaska | collected...
CGACCTTGCCCAAAAACATCTGACCGACGATTGCCAGATTTTCATGCCGGGAGGCGAAGTCTTCACCTCTCCCGCAATCATCTGGTTCCAAGCCCGGGTGCGCAAAATGGACTTCAAGATCATCGGTAGTGGAACCAGCGCCGGCGAACAGGGCCCCACGGTCCTGATCCGTATGGCGATGTCGGGCCAATGGCTCGATGGCACCCCGTTCGCAGACGTGCGCATGGCGGCGAAGTTTGAATTCCACGGCAACCAGATCCGCCAGATCGATATGTGGACCGATCTGGCGGAACACGCCTTGGCGCGCGGCGGCTATGGCGTCAGGCCACCCGACGTCCCCGATACGGATAGCGCGGGTCACTGAAGGTCCCGACCACAGCGCCGGTGGGCACCACGGCCTCAAACGCCGCCTCATCTTCGGGCGTGAAGGTCGCGGCCATCGATCCCAGATATGCCTGCAGCTGCACCAATGATTTCGGCCCGATCAGCACGCTGGTGATGATCCGGTTCGCCAGCACCCATTGCAGCGCCAGATCCGCGGTCTTGCGCCCGGTGGCACGGGCGTGGGCGTCAATGCGGGCGGCGGCGGCGATCAGTTCGGGGCGCATTTCGGTCTGGCTGATGCGCACATCGCCGCGCGCGCCACGCGACCCTTCGGGAATGCCGTCGGTGTATTTGCCGGTCAGCACGCCGCGTGCCAACGGCGAATAGGGCACAACCGCGATGCCGAAATGATCGCAGGCGGGCAGCAGTTCCTTTTCAATCTCGCGGTACAGCGCGTGGTAATAGGGCTGGGCCACCACGGGGCGCGCAACCCCCAGATCGTCAGCGATGCGGATGATCTCAGCAATTTTCCACGCGCGGAAGTTCGAGAACCCCCACGCCTTGATCCGCCCGTCCGCCATCGCGGCACCCATGGCGGCGATGGTGTCTTTCAGGGGCGTCTCTTCATCATCCAGATGCAGATAATAAAGGTCGATCACATCGGTCCCCAGACGGCCAAGGCTGGCATCCAGCGCCTGATCAATCCACGCAGGCGACAGCCCGCCGCCCTGCCCCTTGATCTTGTTGCCCAGCTTGGTGGCCAGCACCCAATCCTTGCGGTCATCGGCGATCAGGCGGCCCAGCATGTCCTCGGACGCGCCGTCGGTATAGGCGTCAGCGGTGTCGATGAAATTGCCGCCCGCGGCCTTGAAGGCAGACAGGATCGCGGCGGCCTCAGGTTCATCGGTCTGGTCGCCGAACATCATGGTGCCAAGGCACAGGCGCGACACCTGCATCACAGGTCCCAGCGGCACGCGGGCGGAAAGAGGGCTGTTGGTCATGGTGGATCCTTTGGTCAAAGCGTGATGTCGCGGGTCGGACCGCGGTCAAGGCGGAACACATGGGGGGCGCCATCGACGGGGAACACCGCGCGCACCATCGGGTCGTGGCCCGGCACGATCAGGTTCCGCGACGATGCCAGTTTTTCTAGCTTGCCGAACCCGTCGAGCATATCGGCCACGTCCACCACCAGCGGGAAAGGCTTGCGCAGGATCAGGTTTTCATAGAAATGCGCGGCGTCGGAGGCAAGCACCAGCCAACCGGCCTCAGTGCGCACACGCACGCATTGCAGGCCGCGCGAATGGCCGCCGATGCAATGAACGGTGACGCCCTCGGCGATCTCTCCGTCACCGTCATGGAAGGTGACGCGGCCCGAATAGACCCGGCGCACGGCCTCACAGACATGGTCCGCGGTGAAGGGCAGCTTCAGCACGCCATGGCACATGCACGGGCCGGTGGCATAGGCCATCTCAGCCGCCTGCATGTGCAGCGTTGCGTTGGGGAACAGGTGCAGCCCGCCCGCGTGGTCATAATGCAGGTGGGTCACGATGACGGTGTCGATGTCGCCCGGGGTCAGGCCCAGCGGGGCCAGCGCCTCAGCAGCATTCATGCGGATCGGGCGGCCGCGGCGCTCAGCCTCCTCACCGTCATAGCCGGTGTCGACAAGGATCGTCTGTGCGCCGCGCCTGAGCACCCAGATGTAATAGTCGATCGGGTGCTGCGTGGCATGATCATCATCAACGATGAAGCTTTCGGCGCGCACGCGGTCCTTGCGTTCCGCGTATTTCAGCGCATGAACCTGCCAGACGCTCATGGCCGCGCGTCCGGCCACAGGACCAACTTGCGGTCTTCAACCATCGGGCCGATCTGCGGGCTTAGGCGCTTGAAATGCTCAGACGCGGTGTGCGCGTCGAACGCTGCGCGGTCGGCGTACAATTCATACAGGAACAGATCGTCCGGGCGTTCGGGATCGGTGCAAAGATCAAAGCGTTCGCAGCCGGGATCTTGCAGCGACAGGCGGGCGTTCTCCTCCATCAAGGCGCGAAGCTCGGCCATACGGCCAGATTTGATGCGGAGCGTGACAGTGACTGCGTACATCGGGCGTTCCTTGGCAACAGCGGGGGCAATCAGAGTGCGGCGGGGCGCGGGCATCCATCAAGTGAATTGTTGTATATTTTAATGCATGCATTAATCTGTGTCCATCGCCCAACGCCGAAAGGACCCTGCCATGACCCACACCCTGACCATCGCCGTCTTCGAAGGAGACGGCATCGGGCCAGAGGTTATGGCCCCCACGCTGGCGATCCTGCGCCATCTGGCCGACGCCAACCCAGCCTATAGCTTGGATTTTCGCACCCTGCCCGCAGGTGCCGCGCATTATCAGATCAGCGGCGAGGCACTGCCCGACGCGTCAGTGGCCGCCGCGCGTGACTGCGACGCGATCTTGCTGTCGGCCATGGGCCTGCCGGGCATCCGCTATGCCGACGGCACGGAAATCACGCCCCAGATCGACCTGCGCATGGCGCTTGATCTGTACGCGGGCCTGCGCCCCGTGCGCACCGGACCCGGCCAATTCAGCCCGCTGAAGCTGAAACCGGGGCAGGACATCGATTTCATGTTGATCCGTGAAAGCACCGAAGGGCTGTTTTTCACCCAAGGCACCGGCGAGGTCCGCGCAAATGAGGCGCGCGAAACCCTGCGCATCACCCGCGCAACGTCAGAAAAGCTGTTCCGGTTCGCGTTTGCGCAGGCGGCAAAGCGCAAGGCGGCGGGCATCGGCAAGGGCCGGGTGACCTGCGTCGACAAGGCCAACGTGTTCCGCGCCTTTGCGTTTTTCCGCGATATCTTTGACGAAGAGGCCGCGCGCCACCCCGACCTGACCAGCGACCACGCTTATGTCGACGCCACCGCCCTTTGGATGGTGCAGAAGCCCTGGGAATTTGACGTGATGGTGACCGAGAACATGTTCGGCGACATCCTGTCGGACCTCGGCGCCGGGTTGATGGGGGGGCTGGGGCTGGCGCCGTCTGCGGACATTGGCGATGAATATGCGGTGTTCCAGCCCTGCCACGGATCGGCCCCCGACATCGCCGGGCAAGGGGTGGCCAACCCCGCTGCGATGATCCTGTCGGCGGCGATGATGCTGGATTGGCTGGGCATGACGCAAAACATCCCTGAAATGGCGGCAGATGGTGCCCGCCTCAGCGCTGCGGTTGATCTGGCGCTGAAAACCCCCGCGGCCCTGACCCGCGATCTGGGCGGGCGCGCCACCACGGCTGAGGCCGCGGCCGCGGTGATGCACGCGCTGGCACCGTGACGTTGCGGGTCGCCTGCCTCGGGGCCGGGTATTTCGCGCAGTTCCATCATGATGCGTGGCGCCGGATTGATGGCGCGGCGCTGATTGCCACCGCTGATCACGACCCCGCGCGCGGCGCCGATTTTACCGATCTGGGCACGATGCTGAACACTGTGCGGCCCGACATCCTTGATGTCGTGATCCCGCCCACGGGGCATCTGGCCGCGATCCGCGACGCGGTTGCGGCGGGGGTGGCGGCGATTATTTGCCAAAAGCCGTTCTGCACCACGAGGGCTGAGGCCATCGCCGCGACCGATTTGGCCGAGGCGGCTGGCATCCCTCTGATTATCCACGAAAACTTTCGCTTTCAGCCGTGGTATCGCGCGATCCGCACCGCCATCGCGGATGGGCGCGTCGGGGATCTGCACCAGATCACGTTCCGCCTGCGCCCGGGCGATGGCCAGGGGCCGGGCGCTTATCTGGACCGCCAGCCCTATTTCCAGACCATGGCACGGTTTCTGGTCCATGAAACCGCGGTCCACTGGCTCGACACTTTCCGGTTCCTGATGGGGATGCCGGACACGGTTTATGCGGATCTGCGGCGCCTCAACCCCGCCATCGCGGGCGAGGATGCCGGGCACATTCTGCTGGGCTATGGCGATGGCCGGCGCGCAATGTTCGATGGCAACCGGCATCTGGACCACGCAGCCACGGCCCCGCGCCTGACCATGGGCGAAGCGCTGGTCGAAGGAACCGGCGCCACCATCGCCCTGACCGGCGACGGTGCCTTGCATCTGCGCCGTTTTGGGGACATCACGGCCACGGAAATCCTGCCCGCCAGCGACCGGCCCGGCTTTGGCGGTGATTGCGTGCGCGCGCTTCAGGCCCATGTGGTCGAGGGACTGACCAAGGGCGCGCCCTTGGAAAACCTTGCGCGTGATTATCTGAACGTGCTGACGTTGGAGGCGGCGGTCTACCGCGCCGCCACCACAGGCACGAGGCAAAAGGTGCAGGCCGATGGCTGACCCCTCAAACACCCAGCGCGCGGTGACCCAATTGCGCGCGCTGATTTTCGACGGCGAACTCGCGCCCGGATCGGACCATCTGGAAAGTGAACTGGCCGCGCGTCTGGGCATGTCGCGCACCCCCGTGCGTGAGGCGGTGCTGACCCTCGCCGCCCAAGGGTTGCTGGAGGTGCGGCCGCGCAAGGGCGTGCGCGTCGCCGCGATTTCCGCCACCGACATGAACGAGATCTATGAGGTGCTGACGGAGCTTGAAAGCCTCGCGGCCGCGCGCGCCGCCATGGCCCGGCCCGATGCGCAGGCGCTGGCCGGCCTGCGCGCCGCCCAAACCGTGATGGAGGACGCTTTGGCCACCAATGACCGCGAAGCATGGGCCGCCGGGGACGACGCGTTCCACACCGAACTGGTGCGGCTGGGCGGCAATCTTCGGGTTCAAACCATCGTGGCAACAATGTCAGATCAGGTGCGCCGGGCGCGGGCGGTCACCCTGCACATGCGCCCGCTGCCGCTGCAATCGAACGCAGATCACCGCGCCGTTCTTGACGCCATCGCCCGCGGCGATGCGATCGGCGCCCGCGCCTACCATCGCGCCCATCGCAGCACGGCGCGCGCGGCGTTGACCCGCCTGCTGCAAGACCACCGCATGCGCCAAGTGTGACGCCCGCGGCGATCAGAACATCGCGGCGATCTGGTTCCACGCACTGCGTGCAATGCCCGGCGTGTTCAGCATCGGGCCTTCGGTCATCGACCAGCCCACCATCGAATCGGGATAAAGCCGCACACCGTCAATCCCGGCAAGTTCACTCAACGCAAACCAGTTGGTCGCCGCCCAATGCCCGGTGTTGCAGAACGACACGATCCGGTCATCTGCCGAAAACCCCTGCGCCACCGCCAGATCGCGCGCCGCCGCGGCGTCGATGATCGCAGGGCCAGAGGCAAACCAGCTTGAATGGGTGAAATACTGCGATTGCGGCAGGGTCCCGGCCCGGCCCGCCGCGGGATGGGCCCGGTTGCCTTTCCAGAACGCCTCAGGCCGTGCGTCCAGCAACGCACCGTCAGCCGTTCCGTCAACGATGGCGGCGACGTCTTCGGTGGTGGCCAGCCATTGGTGGGAAAAGCGCACGTCGATGTCGCTCCGGATCGGGACTGCTGCATCGCGGGAGACGTCGTATCCGCCTGCAACCCAAGCGTTCATACCGCCATTGAGGATCGCCAGCGTGCTGACACCACTGGATTTCAGCGTCCAGTAGACCCGTGCGGCGGCGCCGAAATCGGTCTCATCCGTGCCTTGATGCACGATGACCACCGGGCGATCCTTGGTGGCGCCGAGGCTGCGCAGCAGCTCAGTCAGCCGTGCCTCGGTCGGCAGTTCGCCGGGATTGCCCGCGGGGCCACGGAACAGCGCATAGGGCGCCGATACCGCGCCGGGAATGTGCCCACCAGCATAGGCGGGCACCGCGGCGCGAATATCAACAATCAGCAGCGCGGCATCGTCATGATCGTCGTAAAGCTCCGCCGCGGCGACCAGCGGGCCATAGCCGCCGGGATGATGCGCGGCCGCGGGCGCGCCAAAGGCAAATGCGGCGGCGATCGCCAAGGCAGGAAGATGTCGCATGATCGGATCCCTTTCGGCGCGTGTCGAACTTGGGGGAAACATGCGCCTTGCACGGCAAAGCGCAAGCCTTGCGCGGGCTGCGCGGGACGGGAGCCATGCGCAGGTGTCAAACCCCGGAACAAGGTTCCGCGCGGCATGGCGTGGCGAAATCTGGTTCCGCCATATTACGCGATCCGTTCGCGCCCGTAGGTGGCCAAACAGGAAAAGGGCCCGCCGACATACTGCCGGCGAGCCCCAAATTCTTTGATCAGCACTGCGGTGGACGAAAGCCCTGCCCGCAGGCCGAAATCACACCAGAGCGATGTTGACAGCCGACTCGCGACCATCACGGCCAGCTTCGATGTCGAAGGTCACAGCCTGGCCATCGTCGAGCTGACGGATGCCGGCGCGCTCAAGAGCAGTGATGTGCACGAAAACATCGCGGTTGCCGTTCTCGGGCGCGATGAAACCGAAACCTTTGGTGGCGTTGAACCATTTCACGGTGCCATTGGCCATCGTGAGATCTCCATATCTGTACTTTGCTGCCCGCAAGATGCGGCAGCCCGGCTTAGTCACGTCTTGTCGAGAACTGAAGCCGTAAGGCACAGAAGGTCGATAGAGAAACAGTCGCAGGAGTGGTTTAGGCAATGCCGACGATTCGCGCAAGCAAAAAATTGAAAAACCTCTGCCCCCCCTCTGCACCCTCTCTGCGGCATCGCCTCACGTTAGTTACCACATGAACCAATTGAAGCGCCCCAACTCTCGAATTACAATTAATGAATGTGAATAGCGCTGGCGACGGCCGCCGGCGATACCTGAGGAAACCAACCATGAATCATTTTGCCTGCCGTCTGCTTGCAGCCACCGCACTTATCGCCCCTGCGGGCGGTGCCATGGCCACCACCGTCACGGGATGGAACCTCGAAAATGTGGTGGTTGAAGCCGGTCCGCTCACTGACGGCGTGACCTATTCCAGCCCTGTCTATGACCGCGACGTTACCGGCGGGACCACTGGCGCGGCCACCAATGGTGCGGTGACCTATTCACCGCCCGAGGCTGGCGGCCCCGGCATCAAGATCGTGACCAACGGCCCCGACCTGAAGCCGAGCATCGACATTCCCAACTGCATCATGGCCTCCAGTTCCTCCAGCTGTGAGGGCGACTTCCAAAGCGGCAAGCGCTTCAAGCTGCGCATGGACGCCGCCGCACCGATCGATCTGGTTTTTGACACCGGCGCGGGCTCCGCGCTTGACGGCACGGTCACCGAACAGCCTTACCAGATTTTCGCCAAGCTAAAGAACAACACTGGGTCCAGCCTTTCGGGCTTCACGGCTGAACTGGGCTTTGGCGTCGGTGCCGATTTCATCGCCGCGACGTTGCTGGATCAGATCACGCTGGCCCCACTGGTGGGCGGAGATCCGGCCACCCAGTTCCCGTTCGGCCTGTTCGGAGATGCGTCGACCAGTTCGAACCACGATCTTGATGGGTTTTTCGCCCCCGCGACCGCTGGCTTTAACGCCGACTTCGCGGGAACCACCATTGCCTCCACTGCGATGTACGGGCCTTACGAAGCCCTGTTCGGCGACTGGATGACCCTGGCCGACGCGCCCGAAGGGTATTTCTGGGACAATGACGGCGACGCAGAAACCGACGCGATCCTGATGGCCTGGCTGCGCCCCGACGGCGAATGGGAACAGCGCCGCGCCGAGGACTTGGGCGAGGCAACCCCCACCACGCCGTTCACCGTCGCCGAGGCGGACCTGGTCTCAGCCGGGTATCTGGCCGGCCCGATCGAGGATGTGGTGAACCTCAACCTCAACGCCTATGTGGCGTTCGGGGCGTCGTATGATGACGGCCGCGCCTTCACCATCCGTGTCACCGGCATCGCAGCCGACGTGCCGCTGCCCGGCGGCATCGCCCTGATGGCCGGTGCGCTTGGCCTGCTGGGCGGACTGGCCCGCCGCCGCCGCAAGGGCTGAGGCCACCGCGCATGACAAAAGCCGCCCGGGCGCAATCCCAGGCGGCTTTTTCACGCGCGCCGATCACAGATCAATCGCAGCACCAAAAAGCGATCGCGCCTTGCCCGCCGCGCGCGCCGCGATAAGATCGCCCGGGCATTTCGCCCCGATGCGAGACACCCATGACCAAGGCTTCCAACCGATGGCGCGCTCTGGCGGTGATCTGCGCGGCCATGGTCCTGTCTTTGACCACCTGGTTTTCCGCCACCGCGGTGACGCCGGAACTGGCGGCGGCGTGGAACCTGTCAGGCGCGATGCTGGCATGGCTGACCAATGGCGTGCAGCTGGGCTTTGTGATCGGGGCGCTGGCATCCAGCCTGGTGAACCTGCCGGACATCGTGCGGCTGAACCGGCTGATGGCGGCGGCGGCCACGATCGCTGCGCTGGCCAACGCGTCGCTGCTGCTTGAACCGGGACCAGCGGGGATGATCGCGGCGCGCATGGCCACCGGCGCGGCGCTGGCGGGCATCTACCCGCCTGCGCTGAAACTGATCGCCACATGGTTCGTGAAAGGCCGCGGGCTGGCCATGGGCGCGGTGATCGGCGCGCTGACGCTTGGATCGGCCATGCCCCATCTGTTCCGCGCAATCTTGGGCACGTTCGACTGGCGCGTGGTGTTGGGAACCGCCAGCGGCGCGACCTTGGTGGGCGCGCTGATCCTGCTGACCATGGCGCGCGAGGGGCCCTACCCGTTCGGGCGCGCGGTGTTCGACCCGCGCCGCATCGGCATGGTGGTGCGCGACCGGGCGCTGGTGCTCGCGACCCTCGGGTATCTGGGCCATATGTGGGAGCTTTATGCGATGTGGGCTTGGCTGCTGGTCTTTTTGGCCGCGGCGCCGGCAATGCAGGGCACGGGGCTGGCATCCTGGATCACCTTCGCGGCGATCGGATCAGGCGCGCTGGGATGCGTGCTGGGCGGGCGGCTGGCGGACCGGTTCGGGCGCACGGCGGTGACGGCGGCGCTGATGGCGGCCTCAGGCACCTGCGCGCTGGGCATCGGATTCGCGTTTGACGGGCCACTGTGGCTGCTGATCGCGGTGGCGGTGGTCTGGGGGATCACAGTGGTCGGCGACAGCGCGCAATTCTCAGCCGCCGCGACCGAACTGGCGGACCCGCGTTATGTGGGGACCGTGCTGTCGGTGCAGCTTGGCCTTGGGTTCCTGCTGACGGTGGGGACGGTCGGCGTCATGCCGTATCTCGCTGACGCCATGGGCGGCTGGCGCTGGGCCTTTGCGCCGCTGGCGATCGGACCAGTGATTGGCGTCGCAGCCATGCTGGCCCTGCGCGCCCGGCCCGAAGCCATGAAGCTGGCGGGCGGGCGGCGCTGAGGCCGCCCCCCATTCAGGCGAGGTGATACGGTCCGGATTTCTCCAACGCACGCTGCCATGCCGGGCGGTCATGCATCGCTTTGACAAAAGCGGCCAGCTTGGGCCGCGCCGTGCCGTCGCTGCGCGCCACGGCGATCTCAGCAGGAAAGCTGAGCATGATGTCCGCGGCCGAAAGATCATCGAGCACGAAATGGCCCAACGGGCGCAGCACCGATTCCATATAATCGAAATGGCTGCCCAGTTCGGCCTTGATGCGCGGGTGCAAGGGCGCCCCAGCCTCACGCAACCGTCCGACATAAAGCTGCAACAGGATCGGGATCATCGCTGAGCCTTCGGC
>Ga0256372_1000037_pt1 | contig 9913 bp, 7 predicted proteins | sample SI3LviralmetaG_FD_190081 | JGI IMG/M metagenome (GOLD analysis project Ga0256372, IMG submission 190081) | Sea-ice brine viral communities from Beaufort Sea near Barrow, Alaska, United States - SI3L | ecosystem: Environmental > Aquatic > Marine > Coastal > Brine | place: USA: Alaska | collected...
GTGTTGGTATACCTGAAGACTGGCGTAATGCAACTGATTTTATTCCTGTTCCTGAAACCCCAGTATTTGTTGTTTCAGCTGATCCAGGCTCTGTTAAAACAACTGAAGTTAATACATGTAATTTTGATTCTCCAGAATCAATGTTGTATGTGAAAATTAATAAGTAAGTGGTATTTAAGTCAAAAGCTGTTGAACCATAAGTCAGTGTACTTGAACTAGCGCCAATTCCAAATAATATTTTACCTGCTCCATTGTCTTTTGCTCCAACTCTAGCTCTAAAGTTTGAGGCAGCATCTTTTAAATGCAAAAAGTAGTTCCCATTAGCAAGGGCTGTTAAATTAACCAATGCACCTCCATAGACTACACCTGAAGTTTGCTCCGTAAAAACGCTGTTCACATCCTCTGATCCAGATGGAGATATTGTCGCAGAGCCTCCTATTCCAGAAGAAGGATAACTAGCCATTGTTAGACTAGAAATTGCATAACCCACGGTATTTGCTCCTGAATGATTTACCCATCCTCCAGAACTCACTGCTGTTAAATCACCAGCTGTTGAACCATAATTAAAGTTTTCAGAGAGAAGTGCTTGTCCAAAAGTGACACTAGATATTAAAATTATTATTAAAGTTAAAAAGTAATTTTTTTTCATGTGATAATAATTTAAAAGTTCTTTTGATAAATATATAAAATAATTATTTGTTTTCATCGTTACATCAGAACTTTAACAATGTAACATCTTGGTTATAAGCAAAAAAAGCAGGCTGAAGCCTGCTTTAATTTTACTAACCAATTCACTAACTTACAATCCTACTGTCCAACCAACAGACCATGTTGGCGCTAATTTTCCATTACCTGCTCCTGTATTTGTTCCTTCTGTAAAATACGTTTCAGTTCCTGTATATTCATCTTTTTTAGTAACATTATCAAACTGGATGTTTGTAATTACAATGTTTCCGTTTTTTACATTTGCATTTGCAGCGTCATCAGATGATTTTATTTTTATCCCTAGTGCAAAATCTGCTACATAAATGTTTGAAGCTGTCCAATTACCTCCACCTTCTTTGATATATAAAGACCCTTCAGATCCAGGTCCTACAATTGAAATATCTTTTAAGATTGCTGTTGTAGTTGGAGCTGCATTTCCATCATCTCCATTATTAGATCCCTCAATACCAGCTTTAGTTCCTTTACTAATGTACCAGTATTGTCCTGTTCCAGACCATCCATCTGCAAAGTCAATTGAATCATCTCCAGACCCTGTAGACACTAAATATTTACCAGTCACAGTTCCTCCGAAAAACTCAATTCCGTCATCTCCTCCGTTAAAAGATTGTACATATTCAAAAGTAGTTCCTGAACCCACACCGAATAAAGACACTCCATTGAATTCTTTAGAACCATTAAATGTTGCTCCTGTGTACTCTACTCTTAAATATCTAATAGATCCAGAGTTGTCATTTGTAACAGAACCACCATATGTTAAATCAGAAACCTCTGCAGTCGCTGTTGTTCCTTTGTTTGTTGGTGCTTTACCACAAATTACCAATCCACCCCAATCTGCTGGCGCTGGTGTTGCTTTTGATGATGTCATAACTACTGGATTTGTAGCCGTACCATCAATAAATATTTGAGCTCCTTGTGCCACAGCAATATAAGAACTTGTTCCTCCAGATGCTTTAATTACTGTTCCTGCTGGAATTACTAATTTTGCTCCTTCTTCTACTACTAATCCTCCTGTTAAATTATATGCAACACTTGCATTTAATGTAACTGTACCTTGAGTAATGTTTCCTTTAAAGTTTGTTGGATCGACTTGAAAACCATTGTCTGGTTCGTCATTAGAAACTGTACAACTTGTAAAAGCAATTGCTGCAATTGCTACTAACGATAATAATGTTTTTTTCATTTTGTGTTTTAAATTATTTATATCACAAAGAAATGACTCTTGTTTAATACTTGTTTTACCTAAAGTTTAAAAGACTGTTAAGCGTATTAGATGGTTTGTTATCCTTATGTTAAGAACTATTTAATCTAATTTATATGTTAAAGAGAAACTTGCATTTACCCCGTTTTTGAAAGACAATACTTCTACATTCTGAATTTCTTGTATTCTCTTAACTCTTGGGTTTAGTAAGTTTTTTAATGAAAGGCCTAATTTTATTTTATTAGAAATTTGAGATTTCAAAATAATATCTAAACTTCCCATTCCTTTATCCACTAGATCTCCTTTACCAGCAGAACCAATTGCATAAATGCGATCAGAAAAATAATTGTATGCTAGTGTACCTAATAAGTTAGACTCTTTAGAAAAATCTTTTGTGTACGTAACATCTGCATTCAAAATTAAATCTGATGCTCCAGTTAATCTTCCTTCGTTATTTGTAAAGTTTACATTTAATTTTGTCTCATTTATTACTTTAAACCTGTCAAAATCTTGATTTGAATACATATACGAAGCATTAAATCCAGCAGATAATTTACTTTTTAAAATGTCTTCTCCTTTTTCTGATTCTTTTGAAAAAAGCCCTTTTCTAATTTCAAATTCTGCACCAAAAACCTCAGCTTGTTTTCCTGTATTTACATAAGAAATATCATTTGTTGCTGAAGCAACAACCACTTCGTTAATTGGATTTTGAATAATCTTCCCAAATCCGGTAAATGAAACCACTTCTCCACTCTTTGGAAAATATTCCCATCTAACATCTACATTGTAATTTGTAGACAAATCTAAATCTGGGTTACCAAATTTAATTTGAGTTACTTCTTCAAATTGGAAAGGTGCTCTTTCTTTATATTGTGGTAATGTATACGATTTACTTGCTGCTAATTTTAAGTTTTGCTTTTCTGTTAATTCATATTTTAAAGAAGCGTTTGGTAAAAACTCAAATTTAGTAAAAGTATCATTATCTCCATCTGGATCTAATGAGGTTTTCCAAGCGATATCTTGATAAATATGTTCGAATCTTAAACCTGCGATTACTGTAAGTTTTGGTGTGAATTTATATTGAACATCGGCAAAACCTCCATTTATATATTGATTTCCAGAATACGTTTGTGGATCTAATGCATTTGGTGTTGTTGCATCACCTCTAAAAGTTTCAAGTTTAAAGAAGTTGTTTGTAAGATTTGCTTGGGTAAAATAAGCATCAAGATTATTTTGATCTACAATTGGCTGATTCGCTCCTCTATTAATTCTAAAATTAAATTGAGTTGCTTCAAAATCTACTTTTTTAAATCGACCACTGTACCCTGCTGTTAATTTTCCTTTATACTCGTCTTCCTTATCTTTTGCAAAAAGATAGCTCGCTGTAATATTTGCCGCAACTTCATCTTCTAATAATTCTTGGAAAAAACGGTGATTGTCTGATGCTGCTAAATCTGAAACAATTTTAACGCCATTTGGATCATTATCATCTTTTGGAACCAACATGTTTTGTCTTCTATCCGGAATCACATTATTTACATGGTTGTATGCAAGTCCCCAATCTAATTCTGTTTTTTTACCAAATTTATGGTTTCCTAAAATTTGATTGATCAATAAAGATGTTTTATCAAAAGTTGCTCTTTTTACAAAACCTCCACCCTCACTTGCATTGTCAAAAACGTTAATTACTCCATTATATTCATCTAAACTTTGATTGGATGAATTGATAAATAATGAACTGAATTTATACGTGTTTTTTTCGTTTACTTTGTAAGCAACGTTCAACATTCCTGTTGTATTCGTATTATAACTGTACGATTTAAAGTTGTAATCTGTAAATGCTAATCCTTGTGCGTTTACTCCTCCTCTATTAAGCCCTTCTTTGAAATTAAATCCATTAGAAAATGAAACTGTACCAAATACATTTAAGTTTCCTTCTTCTCCAACTTGAAATTTCTTTCCTCCTTTTAAAGACAAATTTGTTGCTATTGGTGTTTTTGAAACATTGTCCCAACTTGTATTAAAATTAGATCCACTTAACACATTTGAAGAATAATTATTGTTATAAAAACCTGAAAAACCTGGCCCATCTTGTAAGTGAAAATTGCTGCTTAAATTTGAATTTACTCCAGAACCAATTCCTAATTCTATTGCTGGTTTCCCAACATGCTCTTTCGAAACAATATTCACATTTGCTCCTGCAAAATCTCCATAAATAGCGCCATTGTAAATTTTATTAATGTCTATTTTCTGAACAATATCTGTAGAAAAAATATCTAAACTAATATTCTTTCTAGATGGGTTATTAGACGGTAATGGTAATCCATTTAATGTTGTAGAATTATATCGGTCTCCTAAGCCTCTTACAAAAATATTGTTAGATCCTTCTTGTTTAGAAATTCCACTGGCTTTAGTTACCGCAGTTGCTAAATCAGAAACGCCTTTGATTTCTAGCTCTTGAGCTCCAATACTTGTTTTTATTGATACCGCTTGTTTCTGCTCCAATAACAACGCAGATACTTTTGCTCTATTTACAGTTGCTCTAATTTGAACTTCATCTAAAGTAACACCACTTTTTACCGTTAATTTTTGGTTGATAGTAATCGTTTCTCCTGCGTTTACAATTATGTTTTTTTCAATTGTTTTGTACCCAATAAAACTAAAAGCCAACACATAACTTCCTTCTTCAACAGCAATAGAGTAATTTCCATCAAAATCTGTTGTTCCACCAATTGTAGTTCCTTTTACAAACACATTTGCAAACGGCAAAGGATCATTATTTAATTCTCCGTCTGTTAACATTCCTTTTACCGTTCCTTTACTCTGAGCAGAAACTAATTGACTAATCAATACAAATGCAATAATTATTTTTTTCATTACTTTACTTATAATACTATTTAAATTATTTTTTATACTGCAAATGTCTAGCAGTATTGTAAAGCAAATGTTAGACTGAAATTACCATTCTATTACGTGAAGGTTAATTCATTGTTAAGTCTTTAAATCATTGTTAAGGAATCATATTTTTACAATATTTATGCATACTTTTGAACAAAACAAGACAAAATATAGTCATGAAAAAAAGTGATATAAAGATTTTATTAGTTGATGATGAGCCAGATATCTTAGAAATTGTTGGCTATAATTTAAAAAATGAAGGATATCAAGTATATACAGCTAAAAATGGCGCAGAAGGTGTTAAAATAGCTAGAAAGGTGGTTCCTCATTTAATCTTATTAGATATAATGATGCCAGAAATGGATGGAATTGAAGCCTGTGAAAAAATCAGAAAAATAAACACGTTAGAAAATGTAATTATTTCGTTTTTAACTGCTCGAGGAGAAGATTATTCTCAAGTTGCTGGTTTTGACGCTGGAGCAGATGATTATATTACAAAACCTGTAAAGCCTAAAGTTTTAGTAAGTAAAATAAAATCGTTGTTGCGTAGATTAAAAAACGACGAAGAAGCTGATACATCTACAACTATTGGAGATATTGTAATTAATAGAGAAGAATATGTCGTTTTTAAAGGTGATAAAAAAATAATTTTGCCTAAAAAAGAGTTTGAATTGTTCTCTTTATTAGCATCAAGACCAGGTAAAGTCTTTAGAAGAGAAACTATTTTAGATACAGTTTGGGGAAATGAAGTTGTTGTTGGTGGTAGAACCATTGATGTACATATTAGAAAACTAAGAGAAAAAATTGGTGACAATCGTTTTAAAACAATTAAAGGTGTTGGTTACAAGTTTGTTTTAGAAGATAACGACAAATAAATATAGCTCTGTGAAATTAAAAAAAACATATTCTTTTGCCTTTACATCGGCATTGTATTTAACAATACTAGCTATCGTTATTGCTAGTGTTTCTTATGCATTGTATACAAAAATTGGTTTGTTGATAATTATTTTAGCAGTAATCTCTTTGTTTGTTTGCACTTTTTTCATTATTCAATATAGAGTAGAGTATTTTATTTACAGAAGAGTTCGGAAAATATACGATGCTGTTTCTCATTTAGAAATTGAAGATTTACAAAGGCAATCTGTTACTACAGATATGGAAACACTTTCTAAAAGTGTCCAGAAGTTTGCGGAAGGGAAACGAATTGAAATTCAAAACCTAACCGAAAGAGATTCTTTTAGACGAGACTTTTTAGGAAACGTAGCACATGAATTAAAAACACCATTATTTACGGTTCAAGGATATATATTAACCCTGATTGAAGGGGCTTTATACGATAAGGACATCTTAGAGAAATATTTAGACAGAGCCAATAAAGGGGTCGAAAGATTGGTTGCCATAGTAAAAGATTTAGACATGATTTCTAAATTAGAAACTGATGGTTTAAAAATGAATATGCAACCTTTTAACATTCTAGAATTGGTTCAAAATGTATTCGATTTATTCGAAATGAGAGCTAAAAAAAGAAACATTACGTTGGTTTTTGATCAAATTTATGAGTTTCCAATTTTTGTAACTGGTGATGCTGAGAGAATAGAACAAGTGTTAATCAACCTTGTTGTAAACTCCATTAAATATGGTAAAATTGGCGGAATTACTAAAGTTGGAGTTGATGATTACAATGACAATAAGTCTATTATTAAGGTTTCTGACAATGGTGAAGGCGTAAAGCAAGAACATTTATCTCGTTTGTTTGAGCGTTTTTATAGAGTAGATCAAAGTAGATCTCGAGAACAAGGTGGTTCTGGTTTAGGGTTGTCAATTGTGAAGCATATTATTGAAGCTCACAACGAAAATATTCTTTTAAAAAGCACCTACGGAGAAGGTTCTGAGTTTTCATTTACCCTCGAAAAGGCGAAGTAAACTAGGCTCTAATTTCTTATTAGAAATGCACAACCCTTTGTAGTTTTTTACCTGTGATAATTGCTCTAAATTAAAGCTTTCTTCTTTGCAAAACGGAGCTCTTTTTTGCTCTTCTAAATACCTTGCTAGATATTCTTGTTCTGGTTGATTTGGAGTAGGAATAAAGAACGCCTTTTTATGCAAAACGGCTAAATCCATTATTGATGAATAGCCAGATCTGCAAATAATCAATTCTGATTGATTGATTTCTTTTTCTAAATCTGACGACAATAAATAATTGTAAATTTTAATTCCGTCTTGAACTTTTACCGTTTGCTCCTTTTCGATTTTTCCTTGAACTAAAACAACTTTTCCTTGATAGTTTTTTAATACCGAAAGTGTTTTTACTTCAAGTGATTTTCGTTGAGATTCAATTCCAGAAAGAAGTACTAAAATAGCATTTTCTTTTGGCAGACTCTTTTTATTAAACCTGCTTAAAACACCAATATACTTTAGAGTTATTTTCTTGTTTCTAGGTTGAGAGAGTAAACCTGACAATTGATTGGTATCACAATCTGGAATCCAGCATTCATCAAACCTATTAATAATTTTTTGGTGGATATGACTTGAAATAAAGGTTGTAAGACCAGAAAACACCTGTATTTGATGTGTTATATAGACCGAAGGAACTTTAGTGCTTCTAACCCCAAATCTATTATCAGAAATAACACCAACAACCTCATTGTTACTTTCTATATATTTATGAATAGCCTTTTGCTCTTTTCTAACTGCCTGTACAATTTTAGGTATTTGTAATACTAAACTTGCCTTTAAATTCTTAGCGTAAGAAATTCCATAAGAAGGCAGTTCTATACTTTCTAAATCAGGAAATTCTTTTTGTAAAAAAACGAGTGCTTTACCATCAGAAGCAATGATTGGAATGTAGTTGTTTTCTAATAAAAAATGAATAATTGGTATACAACGAGCCGCGTGGCCTAATCCCCAGTTTAGCGATGCAACAATTATTTTTCTTCTCATTCTATATTAAATCAAATCCAATATCTTTTCTGAAGTTCATTTTATCAAAATGAATATTTTCTATAGAAGCATACGTTGTTTTTAATGCTTCTTCTATGGTTTCTCCAAATGAAGTAATTGCCATAACTCTACCTCCACTTGTAACTGTTTTACCATCAAAAGTAGTGGTTCCTGCATGAAACACAATAGAATCTGTAACCGTATCAATTCCTGTCATCTCTTTTCCTTTTTCATATGCTTCAGGATACCCCCCAGAAACTAACATAACTGTTGTTGCTATTTTAGGGTTGATAGAAAAAGATTTTTCGTGTAATGTTTGGTTTGCAACACCATCAAATAAATCAAATAAATCAGACTCAATTCTTGGAATAACAACTTCTGTTTCTGGGTCTCCCATTCTAACGTTATACTCAATAACTTGTGGATTTCCATCAACATTCATCAATCCAATAAAGATAAATCCTCTATAATCAATTCCATCTTTTTGTAAGCCGTTTACGGTAGGAATTACTACGCGTTCTTTAACTTTTTGCAAGAAGTCCTTCGTTGCAAATGGCACAGGAGATATTGCTCCCATTCCGCCAGTATTTAATCCTTTATCTCCTTCTCCAATACGCTTATAATCTTTTGCTGATGGTAAAATTTTATAACTCTTACCGTCAGTTAAAACAAAAACCGACAATTCTATTCCGTCTAAAAACTCTTCAATCACAACTGTAGAAGATGCTTTACCAAATTTTTGGTTGGCAACCATTTCTTCTAATTCTTTCTTCGCTTCTTCTAAAGAATCTAAGATTAACACTCCTTTTCCAGCGGCTAATCCATCTGCTTTTAACACATATGGAGGGCTTAACGTCTCTAAGAAGGCAAAGCCTTCTGTTAAATTATCTTTGGTAAATGATTGATAACGTGCTGTTGGAATGTTGTGTTTTTCCATGAAAATTTTAGAAAAATCTTTACTTCCTTCTAGCAATGCTCCGTCTTTTTTAGGTCCAATTATAGAAATGTTTTTTAACGCATTATCCGCTAAGAAAAAGTCATGAACTCCATCAACTAATGGCGCTTCAGGACCAACTACAACCATTTCAATATTATTATTTAATACCGTTTCTTTTACAGCAATAAAATCTGTGGGATTAATATTAACATTCGTTGCAATTTGTGAAGTACCTGCATTTCCAGGAGCAACAAAAAGTTGGTTTACCTTATTACTTTGAGATAGTTTTAATGCAAAAGCGTGCTCTCTTCCTCCAGAACCTAAAATAAGAATATTCATTATAGTGTGTTGTGTTGTTGTTTAAGCGTACAAATATACGTTGTAAAATTCTTTTTCTTACTTAAAAACAGCGTACATTATTTATGCCATTTTTTGAAATACTTTATTGCTGAAACAAGATGATAATATAAAAGTTTCCCTTTTTTAGCGGATCCTTTTCTGTGAATATGAGTTATTTGTTCTTTTGGATAGTACAAAACCTCTTTTCCTGATTCTTTTATTTTTCTACAGATATCCGCATCTTCCATGTATAAAAAATAACGCTCATCAAATCCTTTTATGCTGATAAAATCATCTGTTTTAAACAACATAAAACACCCGTGAATGAAATCAGGAAAAAAAGGTTCTGATACTTTTTGATACTGTTTTGAAGCCACATAGTTATTAAAAACACCTAAACGTCTACCCAACATTTCTTTAAAAAAGGGCGTTTTTCTACAAATAACCTGAGTACTTCCGTTTGGATACAATACCCTTGGGCTAATCAATGATACTTGTGGGTTATTCTCTAATTCTCTTGAGAGGTTTACAACAACACTTGGCTTAAAGCTAACATCTGGATTTAGAATTAGATGAAATTTAGAAAAAGATTTTATTTTATTAATAACTAAGTTATGAGCTGCTCCAAAGCCTACATTTTTTCCGACAAAGACGTATTCAATTTCCTCCTCTTTAAATATATCTATAATAATTCTCTTCGGAGAATTGTCAATTAAGTAGAGTTTTTTTAACAAAGGTACTTTTAAGAAGCTAGTTATTGCCTCCTCTAAAACCTGTATGTTTTCATTATACAAAACAATTGAAGCTGATATTTGAATTTTAGCACTCAAAATTAGTATGCTTTTTCTTCACCTTTATAAACATTAAAGACAGTC
>Ga0256372_1000039_pt1 | contig 9835 bp, 7 predicted proteins | sample SI3LviralmetaG_FD_190081 | JGI IMG/M metagenome (GOLD analysis project Ga0256372, IMG submission 190081) | Sea-ice brine viral communities from Beaufort Sea near Barrow, Alaska, United States - SI3L | ecosystem: Environmental > Aquatic > Marine > Coastal > Brine | place: USA: Alaska | collected...
GGAGCCAAGACCGCATCGTCGATCACGGCCTGAGCGGCTTCGACGCCCGCTTTGGGCGCGTCAGGCACGATCTTGAGGCCGGCCGCAAAACGCCACGGCACGCCGAAGAACGGCGCCGCGGGCGAGAAGCTCAGGCAATAATTGTAGAATGTTTCGTTATCCCGCTTCATGAACGGGACTGCGAACGCGGTTTCCATCTGCATGGCGAGACTCCGAGTTATGGTGCACCTGCACAGCAAATAGCAGAAAAATTGTGCATTGCAACATTTCCTGAGCACGGCGGCCGAAACGTCGCGGCCGCCGCGCACCAGATCAACCCGCGCGGCGCATCGCACCATCCCGACCACGGCGCCCGGCGGTCAGGCCGTAATGCTCGGCCAGACGGGTCAGCGCGATTTTCAGCACCACCTTGCCCGACCGCGCCGACCAGCCCATGCGCCGCTCGGTGGCCTCAAGCCCCTCAAGAAAGCAGCAGGCCCGCAGCGCCACGTCGTTCAGCCCCGGGCCCAGCGCCTTCATCGCACCGGCCAGCCGATCGCGGGCACCCGACGGCCCATCGCAGGGGGTGCGCAGCTGGCTGATGCCAGATTCGTCCACTGGCGCAAGGAACCGTGCCCAATCCTGGCCAACCTTGGGGCCGATCTGCGCCTGTTCGAAATCCTCGCGCAAGCGTTCCCCGGCAACCACCTCCTCAGGGGACAGAAACGCTTTGCCATCCGACCCCTTGCGCCGCGACAGCCAGCCCAGCGGGGTTTCCCCGATATTCACCTTCACGCGAACAGTTGTGGTGCCTTCGGACACGGAACGCTCGCCCTCCAGCTGGTGCTGGCGGGAAAAGACGCTGGGCGCCTCAGCCAGACCGGGGGTTTCGGCGGCACGGCGGCGCGCGTCGCCATCGCCCAGCAGAACGCGTTTGAGCCAAGCGCGCCCGGCATCGGAGATTTCATATTTGGCCATCGCCTGACTGCGCGCGGCGCAGATGATCCAATCGCGCCCCGCGAAATCGCGCGCCAGCTTCACCGCAACCTTCGCCAGCGTCACCGGCCCTTCATCACCGGGGCGAAACACGCAAGCGGTGTCGGCACCCCGGGCCATGGCAAGGAAAGCGCGCGGTTCGCTCAGCCGGCGCAGGATACGGCGGGCTTCTTTTTCCACGGTGCGGTCATCAAGCGATCTGTCGTTTGAACGGAGGTCAGGCAACGCAGTCTCCATCTCTAGAGCGAATGCTTCGGGGCCACCCGAGGCGGCCAAAAGGGCCTCTGCATCTGCGAACAAGGCGTCATGCAACGGATCGTCCCGCCGGGCTTCAAGCCGGCGGACCGCACGCAGAACGGTTGAGGGATGCACCCCGCGCCGCCGCGCCAGATCCCGCATCGGGATGCCGGCGACGGTGTGCGCGAGGTAGTCTCCCGCTTCGTTCAACCGACGGGGGTCGGTGATATGTCCGAGAGCCTGACGCGCAGCCTGCGTGCAGCCCCGGATCGCGAGTTCCGTTTGCATTTGAGAAATCCGCCTTGTCCGCAAAATTGAGGCAATTTCACGCTAAGGTTGATTCCTGAATCGCCAGTTAACCGGCGTTTTGAATCTGCTTTCTGAACGAATTTCCTCAAACCATTAATAGATATCAATAATTTGAGCGCGCGCTAAACTTGAATTCCACGCAACACCCGCTTGGGCTGAGTCAGGATGAGTGTGAAATCAACCAAAGGATGCGTTCATGACCCTTGCTGCCCTTCGCACCGAACCCGCCCAGTCGACCCGTCACGCCGCCTTCACCGGTCGCCGCGACGCCCCCCTGCGCAGCCCCGAAGCAATCGCCGGAGAGGTGAAAGAGCGGCTCGTCGCATCGCGCCGGTCCGAGATCCGGCAAGTGTCCCCTGCCCCCATGGTCGAGCCGGAGACCACAGGCCTGCTGCGCCGCCCCCGCCTGCTGGCACGGGCAGCACGCGAAGGTGCCAAAATGTATCGTCGGGAACGGGATCTGCGCGGATCGCTGCCGGGCATGACCGGGCCGCGCAAAGGCGTCGACATCGTGTCACGTCTGCTGGGGATCGAAGCGCAGATTGAGGCGGACCGCCTGTCCGGCTCATATGCCTATTCGTCGCTGCGCCATGTGCAGGTTCTGTCGGCGCTGGTGGCTGAATCCATGGCGCTGACGGCCAAGCGCGCCGAGGGCTGAGACCCCCGGCAATCACACGCGCGGCCGCCTAAATCGGGCGATCACGCCAGGGCCCACGGCCCTGAAACTAAGACCCAAGGGGGCGACGGCCCCAAAACTGAGACGCAGGCGGGGGACGGCCCCGCGCCGGCACCAAGCCAGGCGGAACCGTCCCGCCGCGATCAGCCGAACGCGTCGGGCATGCTCGCCTTACGCTCGGTCACATAGGCGGCCAGCGCTTCGGCAATCCCGGGATCCAGCGCGGGCTGTTCATAGTCCGCCAGCATCTTTTTCCACCGTGCGTTTGCCAACTGGGCGGTGTCGCGACCGCCCTCTTCGGACCAGGTCTCAAACGGCTTGTTGTCGAACAGTTCTGAGCGCCAGAACGCAGATTTGAAATTGCCAAGCGTGTGCGCGCAGCCCAGGAAATGGCCACCTGGCCCGACCTCCCGGATTGCGTCCATCGCCTGACCGTTTTCCGACATGTCGATGCCTGCGGCCAAAGAATGCATCGCCCCCAGCTGGTCCGCATCCATCACGAATTTCTCGTAGGACGACACCAGCCCGCCTTCGAGCCAACCGCACGCGTGAAGCATGAAGTTCACGCCCCCCAGCAAAGCCGCGTTCAAGGTGTTGGCCGATTCGTAGGCCGCCTGCGCGTCGGGCAGTTTGGACCCGCACAGCGCGCCGCCCGACCGGAACGGAACCCCAAGACGGCGCGCAAGCTGCCCCGCGCCCCACAGGATCTTGGTCGCTTCGGGCGTGCCGAAGGTCGGCGCGCCTGAATTCATGTCGATAGAGGTCACGAACGCCCCGAAAATGATCGGCGCACCGGGACGGATCAGCTGGGAATAGGCGATGCCAGCCATCACCTCAGCCAGAACCTGGGTCAGCGTGCCAGCCACCGACACCGGTGCCATCGCGCCACCGACGATGAACGGGGAAATGATGCAGGCCTGATTGGCAGCGGCGTAAACCTCCAGCGCGCCCATCATCGTCGAATCGAACGTCAGCGGTGAGTTGATGTTGATGAGCGAGGTCATCACCGTGTTCTCACGCACGAAATCGCGCCCGAACAAAATATCGCACATCGCCACCGAATCAGCCGCCCGCGACGGTTCAGTGACTGAGCCCATGAAGGGTTTGTCGCTCAGCGTCATGTGGGCCAGCATCATGTCCAGATGGCGCTTGTTGACCGCGACATCCGTCGGCTCACACACTGTGCCGCCAGAATGCTGAAGCCATTTGGACATGTAGCCCAGCTTCACGAAATTGCGGAAATCCTCCATCGTGGCATAGCGCCGTCCGCCGTCCAGATCGCGCACAAAGGGGGGGCCGTAGACGGGCGCAAGCACGAGGTTCTTGCCGCCGATTTCCACCGCACGGTCAGGGTTTCGGGCGGTCTGGGTGAATTTCGCAGGGGCGGTGGCGCACAGCTTGCGCGCCAGCCCTTTGGGAATGCGCACCCGTTCACCGCGCACATCGGCACCCGCCTCGCGCCAGCGCCGCAGCGCTTCGGGATTGTCGACAAAGGCGACGCCGGTTTCCTCCAGCACGATTTCGGCATTGGCCTCAATGATTGCCAGCCCCTCTTCGTCGAGGATCTGCATTTCGGGGACCCGCCGCAGGATCGTCGGCGCGCATTCGATGCGTTTCGCCGTCCGCTCAGCCCGCCGCACGGCCCCGCCGCCACCGCGCCCGCGCCGTTTCGCCGCCACCGCTTCGCCGCCCACTTCTGCCTGTTCGTGCCCGTCCGCCATGCCCGCCTCCGCCGATCGCGGGGCGATGCGCACGCCCCAGCCTTATGTCCAAGCCATGTTGATACGGGACCGAGCGCCCCCTGCGCGCGAGAAACCCGCCGCAGCGGCGACCAAGTGCGACATTGAACCGATCAGTGCGCGATCGCGCAGCATCGGGCCGAGACCAGGCCCAGGATGGGAAAGGTTGGGGTAATTGTCGGGCACCTGATTAAACAACGTAAGTATCTGTTCAATTTAATGTAAAAAACAGTTCAAATCGCCTTCTGATTGCGCCACTGGTATGAATGAACCCGAGTTTCGAGGATCGTCGAACATGATGCAGGCACAGCCAACCCCACGGCGCTACAAATTTCAGAAACCCAAACCGCCCTCTTTTCTCGACCGCGTGCGCGGACGCGCCCGCGATATGATCACAGCGGACGAAGACGCGGCGCGCCGGGCAATCTGGATCAAAGCGGGGCTGTGGTTGGTGATCGCCGCGACAGCCTATCTGTCGATGCTGTCGGTCGCTGTTGGCTGGGGCACGCTGGGGCTGGCGATGCTGTCGGCGCTGGCGCTGACCATGCTGCCGATCAACATCGGCCATGACGCGTCCCATGGCGCGGCGTCAAAAACGCCTTTGATCAACGACTTGCTGATGGTCGCCACCTTCGGCGTGCTGGGCATGTCGGGTCATCTGTGGCGGCACCGGCACATCCACAATCATCACATGTTCTCTAACCTCGAAGGCGCGGACACCGATGTGGACGCGACCATTCTGCTGCGCATGACACCCCATCATCCGTGGCTGCCGATCCACCGGTTCCAGCCTTATTACGCGCCGCTGCTCTATGGGCTGGCGCTGCCGCTCAGGGTCTATGTGATGGACTGGTTCAGCCTGGTCATCGCCCGCAAGGATGACCCCAAAAAATGGGCGACACCGCGGATGACGGCGTTTTTTCTGGGGACCAAGGCAATCCATCTCAGCCTGGCCATCGCACCCCTGTTCATTCTGAACCTGTCGTTCTGGCCGTGGTTCGGGGGCTACATGATCAGCTACATGGGCGCATCCACGCTGCTGACATTGATTCTGGTCGGCACCCATATCCATGAGGACACCGCCTTTCCCGAAGCTGGCCATGACGACCACCTGGACCATGACTGGGGCCAGCATGTGGTGATGACCTCATGCGACTGGGCCCCCGAATCAAAGGTCGCAGCATTTTTCTTCGGCGGGCTGAACGCGCACACCTCGCACCACCTGATGCCCAATGTGCCGCACACGCTTTACACCAAGCTGTCGCCGATTTTGCAGCAAGAGGCTGAGGCAGACGGCTTGCCCTATCACCGCATGTCGATGTTGCAGATGCTGTTCGGCCACTACCGCCACCTGCGCAACATGGCCCGAAAACCCCTGAACGCTGCGGAATTGGCCGCCGAAGGCCGCCGCCGCCCCATCGCCGCAGAATAGTCACGCCAATCACCATGCCCGGCCGGGGGATGGCCAAAACGCCCCCCGGCCGGCCATGCAGCCGCCGCAGCCCCCTGCGGCGGCTTTGTCGTTTCCCGCGGCCCACAAATTGGGGTATGGGGTCGCCATGAAAACAACCGATCACGACCTGATCCTGATCGTCGATCTCGGCTCTCAGGTAACCCAGCTTATCGCGCGCCGCTTGCGCGAAAGCGGGACGTATTGCGAAATCGCACCCTTCAACAAATTGACCGACGCTTCAGTGCGGGAGATGGCCCCAAAGGGCATCATCCTGTCAGGCGGGCCGGCCAGCGTAACCGAGGCCGGGTCCCCCCGCGTCCCGGATGCGATCTGGTCGCTTGGCGTGCCAGTGCTGGGGATCTGCTATGGCCAGCAGGTCATGGTCCATCAGCTTGGCGGCAGCGTCGAGGCGGGGCTGGAGCGTGAGTTCGGCCGCGCCTTCCTGACCATCGAAGAAGAGCATCCGCTGTTCAAAGGCCTCGCGCCCAAGGGATCGTCGGAACTGGTGTGGATGTCCCATGGCGACCGGGTCACCGCACTGCCCGACGGCTTTCGGGTCATCGGTGCCTCAGCCAACGCGCCCCAGGGCGCCGTGGCCGATGACGCGCGTGGTTTTTACGCGGTGCAGTTCCACCCCGAAGTGCACCACACCCCGAACGGTGCCACGATCCTGCGCAACTTCGTGCGCGACATCTGCGGGCTGCACGGCGACTGGACCATGGCCGCCTATCGCGGCGAGGCGATCGCCCGCATCCGCGAGCAGGTTGGCGACAAAAAGGTGATCTGCGGATTGTCTGGCGGCGTCGACAGCTCGGTCGCTGCGGTGCTGATCCACGAAGCCATCGGCGACCAGCTGACTTGCGTCTTTGTCGACACCGGCATGATGCGCGCGGGCGAGGCCGAAGAGGTCGTGACCCTGTTCCGCGACAACTACAACATCCCACTGATCCACGCGGACGAACAAGACCGCTTCATCGACGCGCTGACAGGGGTCTCGGACCCCGAGAAAAAGCGCAAGATCATCGGCGGGCTGTTCATCGACGTGTTTGACCTGCACGCCAAATCCATCGGCGGTGCAGAATTTCTTGCGCAAGGCACGCTTTACCCCGACGTGATCGAAAGCGTCAGCTTCACTGGCGGCCCCTCGGTCACCATCAAAAGCCACCACAATGTGGGCGGCCTGCCCGAACGCATGAACATGAAGCTGGTGGAGCCACTGCGCGAATTGTTCAAGGATGAGGTCCGGGCCTTGGGGCGCGAACTTGGCCTGCCCGAAGCGTTTGTCGGCCGCCATCCCTTCCCCGGCCCAGGCTTAGCAATCCGCTGCCCTGGCGAGATCACGCGTGCCAAGCTGGCGATCCTGCGCAAGGCGGACACGGTCTATCTGGATCAGATTCGCAAGCACGGCCTTTATGATGAGATCTGGCAGGCCTTCGCCGTCCTGCTGCCGGTGCGCACCGTGGGCGTGATGGGCGACGGGCGCACCTATGATTACGCGCTGGCGCTGCGTGCGGTTACATCTGTCGACGGCATGACCGCCGATTGGTACCCGTTCGAACATGCGTTCCTTGCCGAAACCGCCACCCGCATCATCAATGAGGTCGAGGGCGTGAACCGCGTCACCTACGACATCACCTCCAAACCCCCCGGCACCATTGAATGGGAGTAGTCACTGCGCCAGCGGCATGATCGCACCGGTCCGCCCCGCTCAGGGCGGGCCGGTGCCAGAGGCCCAAATGCGGAGGCCTCGGGCTTGTGAAAAATTCAAGCATTCGTCCGCAGGCCCAAGCGAGCGCTACATGAGACATATTTATCTTGATTACTTTCGCGCCATTTCAATTATTATTATAATTGCAGGACACTCCTACGGATCCTGGCTTCATGAAAGCCTAGCAGGCCAATCCGTGGCCAACATGGTCACTGGTGGAACTGCGCTGTTTGTGTTCATTTCCGGCTTTTTCTTCAAGGAAATATTTTGCCCGCGATTTAAATTTTCAAAGTTCATGAACAAAAAACTGCAGACCGTCTTGCTGCCCTATGTTTTGCTTTCCTTTGCAGGTATGGCGCTCAAAATAGTCGTGGAGGGGGATCTAGACTTCCCCATCACCCTCCATGCGGACCCGCTCTATAACAATCTTCTCAGCGTCCCGGCCAATCTTATTACTGGCAGGACACTCACGGCCTATTGGTACATTCCGTTCGCGATGCTGATCTTCGTGGCCAGCCCTGCGATCATCAGATTGCTCGCGCTGCCGCAAAAGACCGTGATTGCGCTGACGATGATCTGCTTTGCGCTGTCGATGCAAATCCATCGGCCAGAGATGAACCTGAACCCGGTTCATGCAATGGTCTATTACTTTCCATTCTACATGCTGGGCGCGATATACAGTACGAACCGTCAGCAGGCTGACGACTGGATAAGGGCCAATCTTCCGGCCCTCGGCGTCGCTTTTGTCTGCGTCGCGGTGGCGATGAATTTCGGCGGCCAAACAGGCAACGCCACTAAGGCCAACCCACTGCTCTGGACCGGGATTGACCACATGGTCCTCCAGAAGGGGCTCCTGATCTCCGTCTTGCTGGGTCTGTGCAAAAAACTCGAATCCGCCCGGATCACCCCACTGAGCTATATCGCGGGCATCAGCTTTGCCCTGTTCTTCCTGCACCCTTGGGTCCTGAGCGTCATCGCCATCAGCGGGCTCGACGCCCATCTCGTTGGACTGCCGGGGTTTGTCGCCAGGGCGCTGATCGCACTCATCGCCTCCATCGCGGTGGCGGAGCTGGTCAGAGCGGCACTGAAGCAAAGATCTCGTTTCGTCATCGGCTATTGATCGACAAAGACCCCCAGGCGGCACCCCACGGGTCGAATGCGCCGCCAGAGCAAAAATGGCGCGTTTCGCCCTTGCGCTCATCCCCCCGCCCGGCTACCTAGCCGTCATCGGGTGATTAGCTCAGTTGGTAGAGCAGCTGACTCTTAATCAGCGGGTCGGCGGTTCGAGCCCGCCATCACCCACCAAGAATACAGTAACGGGGTCAGGCGCTTAGGCGCTCGGCCCCGTTTTCCTGTGTTCATGCCAATCGCCGCGGGTAAGCACGGGGTAAGCAACGCGATCCGAAATTCGTTGCGCGGATCACGCCGCTCCCCCACGCTCTCGATCAGGGGAGGACGCTATGGGTCACGTTCGGCTGGGAACATTGCCGCGGTCCCGGCGCTGGTTGCAGGTCGTCGACTTGATCGGTGCCGGCGCTTCGGCTGAGGACGTCGCAGGCGCGTCGGCAAAGGCGGCCGAGGCGGCGCTTGGCCGGGCGTCAAAGGATCCGGCGTTCTCGGACGCGTTCTGGCTGCTCGCCAATCTGCCGATCGCCGCGCGCGCGCCAGGCTAGCTTTCGGCGCTGCAAAGTCTTGACCTCGACCTCAACTCCGACCCCACGCTCATCGAACTGACCCGCGCCGTGACGGATGCGCTCGACACCCAGGCGACATCGCGCGGGAGCCGCACGGACCTTGGCGAGATGGCGCGCCTGTCGCTGGTGGAAACCCTCACCAGTTTTGTCGAACCGCAGCTCCCGAGCCTTTTTGACCCGCATCCGGGCGATGTGCGGCATGCGCTAGGGCGGCTGGCCTCAGGCGAGCGGTTCGCCGAGTTGAGCCGCGCCTTCTTCGCCAATCTCATGCGTCGATCGCTGGACTATTATCTGAGCCGCGAGTTGGCGAACCACATCGGACATGGGGACCGGTTCGCGACGGATGCCGATCGCCGGAGTTTCGACGCCGCGCTCGCCACCCATTGCGTTGAGACGTCGCACATCGTGCGGGAATTCGCAGGCGGCTGTTACGGCAAGACGGTCTGGCGCGATGGCGACCTGAGCCGGGAGGCGGCGGGACGCTTCGCCGGCGTCGCATTCAAGAAACTGCGCGCGGAACTTGGGCGTCGCGCGGATGCAGCGTGAACGCCTGATCCGTTGCGGCCGGGGCGACGGGAGCGGCCCTCGCCGACGCTTGGCGCTGGATATCGACGGTGAGGCGCGCCTGGCGACGCTGGATCTGGGCACCCTGCACAAAAACCTGATCGCGCTGCCGGATCGTGCGCTGGACCTAATCGAGATTGCGGCCTGGATCTACGCGGCCGATGCGCTGATCTCCCGCGGGGGCCCGACGGACCATGAACTCGGCCGCAACTGGCGGCGGCGCATGGCCTTTGTGATGCCGGTTCGCGATGCGGAGTTTTGGAGCGAGACCGAGACCAGTGAAGCGCTGAAGCAGCTGGTCGCGCTGATCTCGGAAGATTTTTGCAGCTTCACCTTTGAGCCAGCCGCCCTGCCGCGGCCGGAAAACGGACTGCACTTCAGCGCCGAAGACGGCTTTCAGCCCGACAGTCTGGCCATGTTCTCCGGCGGGCTCGATTCGCTGGCGGGAGCGCTTGAGGAGATGGTCGCCCGCGACGCGAA
>Ga0256372_1000040_pt1 | contig 9759 bp, 10 predicted proteins | sample SI3LviralmetaG_FD_190081 | JGI IMG/M metagenome (GOLD analysis project Ga0256372, IMG submission 190081) | Sea-ice brine viral communities from Beaufort Sea near Barrow, Alaska, United States - SI3L | ecosystem: Environmental > Aquatic > Marine > Coastal > Brine | place: USA: Alaska | collected...
ACCAACCCGGTCGGGATCATCTGGGAAGGCGGCAAGGCCCGCGAATCGAGCGAGGGCCAGCTTGGCCAGACGGGCAATGTGCGTTTTGGCCAGTTCTTCCGTGGCGAGGATATGGGCTTTTTCGGCGGTCTTGAATGGCAGACCCCGATTGATGGTCTGTCGGTCAAGGCGGAGCTGTCCTCGGACGACTATTCCCGCGACTGGCGCTTTTCGTCCTATGAGGTGAACGCGCCCATCAACATCGGCGTCGAATACCGCCCGTGGGAGGGCGTGGAGCTTGGTGCCTACGCCATGTACGGATCGACCTTCGGGCTGCGCGCGACCTTCAACGCCAACCCGGCGCGGCCGCTGACGCCGCCTGACGCGCGCTCTGGCCCGCTGCCGGTTGCGCCGCGCAGCCCGATTGCTGCGCCGACCGTCGCCGCACGCTTTGGCCCAGTGCGCGAACTGATCGATGACCGCCCCGCCACCGCAGGTAGCTTGCCTGAGAACGTGGCCCTGGCGCAGGCGTCATCTGGCCCCCGCTGGGCCTATGTGACCTTGTCTGAGGCTGACGCCTCCGGCGGCGTCTGCCCGACCGAGGCCGCGCGCCGCGTGGACGCCGATCTGGGTGTGGTCGACGGGGTGACGTTCCGGTCCCCCACGGGCGCGCCGGTCTGCACAGTGGTGCTGCGCCCGGCGGGCCGCGCATGGATCGCCGCCGAACGCCGACCCCTGAGCGGCTGGGACACTGGCTGGCACGATGACGACGCAGCCGTGGCCGCATCGATCGCCGCAGTGCTGACGGCCCTGGAGGCTGAAAATCTGGAGGTGTCGGCGCTGTCGCTTGAGGCCACCGAAATCAGCATAGAGCTGTCAAACAGCTATTACGCCGCCAACGCGCAGGCGATCGGCCGCACGGCCGCTGTGCTGACGCGCACGCTGCCCCCATCGGTGGAGCGGTTCAACATCACGCTGGTCGAAGGTGGCGCCCCGGCGGTGACTGTCGCCCTGCGCCGCACCCTGATCGAAGACCATGCCGGAGAGCCGGACGCCGCCCGCCGGTCCTGGCTGACCGCCGACATCGGTGATGCAGGCGGTGTGCGGCCCGATCCGCTGCCCGGCCAATACCCCGGTTTTGTCTGGGGCCTGAACCCATATGTGCCGCTGGGCCTGTTTGACCCGGACAGCCCGCTGCGCGCCGATCTTCAGATGCGGCTGTTCGGCCGCCTGACCCTGGCGCGGGGGCTGTCGTTCAGCGGCCAGCTGTCGCAGCGCGTCTTTGGCAATCTGGGGGAAAGCGACCGCGCGTCCGACAGTGTGTTGCCGCATGTCCGCTCTGACAGTTATCTTTATGCCCAGTCTGAGGCACCGACAATTGACCGGCTGACCGCGGATTACATCTTCAAGCTGGCACCGGACACCTATGGCCGCCTGACGGCAGGTTTGTTGGAGTCGATGTATGCCGGCATCAGCGCTGAGGTGCTGTGGAAGCCGGTGGACCAGAGCTGGGGCCTTGGGGCTGAGCTGAACTGGGTCACGCAGCGCGACTATGATCAGTATTTCGAATTTCTGGACTATAATGTGGTGACCGGACATGCCTCAGTTTACTGGGACACCGGGTATTACGGGTTGCAGGCGCAGGTTGATGCCGGGCGCTATCTGGCCGGGGATTGGGGCGCGACCTTCTCGCTGACCCGCACCTTTGCCAATGGCTGGGAAGTTGGAGGGTTCTTTACGCTCACTGACGTGCCGTTTGACGAATATGGCGAAGGCAGCTTCGACAAGGGGCTGCGGCTGACCATTCCGTTTGGCTGGGCGCTGCCGTATGAAACCAACTCGCGCTATAGCTTGGCCCTCAGCCCGCTGACCCGCGATGGTGGCCAGCGGCTGTCGGTTGCCAACCGCCTTTTCAGCGTGGTGGCCGACACCGACCGCGCGGCGCTGCGTGAAGACTGGAGCTTGTTCTGGAAATGAGGGCGCACAAGATCATCTGCGCGCTGATCTTAGCGCTGGCGGGTTGCGGCAATGCCGAGCCGGGGCTGAACGATGCCATCAAACTGGTGGTGGGAGAGATCGGCATCGCGCCCGCGGCCCCCGCCGCCGCCTTGCCTGCGTATGCGGATCTGGTCGCGCTGCCCTATGCCAGCATCGGCCTGCGGCTCGAGGGCGCGCCCGACGCGCCGATCGCGCTGCTGGCGGCGAATTCCTTCGTCAACGGGCGGGTGTGGTATGTGGACATGGCCCGCCGGGGCGTGATCCTTGAAGGGGGGCGCGTGGCCGGCAGCCGCGGCATGGTGCAGGATCTGCTGGGCGCGCAGTTTTCCTCAGACGACCCGCTGACCAACCGCACCGCGCCGCAGGACTGGCCGTCCGAGACGCTGCTGATCCAGCGCGCCCGCGACGGGGTGGGCGAGGAATACATCCGCGCCTACCGCTGCTCCGTCACCTATCACGGCGAAGAAAGCGCGGAGCTTTACCAGCGCAGCCTGCCGCTGGCGCATTTCTCGGAAAGCTGCAGCGGCGGGCAGGTGGCATTCCAGAACGACCATTGGGTCGATCCCGTGGACGGGCGCATGTGGAAGACCCGCCAATGGACCGGCCCCGGAACCGGGTTTGTCGACGTGGTGGTGATCCGCGCCTTCGGCGACTGACGCCGCCGCCATCCGCGCACGAAAAAGGCCGCGTCCCGAAGGACGCGGCCTTTTTCGTGCGCGCGCGCGTCGCGCGCGATCAGCTCGGAGGGGTGGTGGTGGTGGTCGAGGTGCTGTCCGAGCCGCCTGAACCGGCAACCAGCAGAATGATCACCAGCGCGCCCAAGCCAACCACGACTTCGACCGGCACGTCGCTGCCGCCAATGCCGGTAAGGCTCTGGGCGACTCCGCCGCCGGTGCTCGCCCCCGCGGCAGGGACGTTCTGCGCGAAGGCCGGAGAGGCGGCGAGCGCCGCGGCGGCCGCAATGCTGAGCAGGCGTTTCATCGAATGATCCCCAGAGTAAAAACACACGAGTCTAAATTAGCGCAAATCAGCGCTGACAGCAAGGCGCCCTTCAGCGCAACCGCCCGATGACCCAGCGGGGCGACAGGCTGTGCGCGGCCAGAAACGCCTCCAACTTGGCGGGATCGGGGCGTTCAGCGTCGCCGCCGGTTTCGGCGGTCGCCAGGCCCCCGGTGACGAACAGGCAATCAAGCCCTTCGGACACCGCGCCTTTCAGATCAGTGTGCACGCCGTCGCCGACGCACAGGATCCGATCATCGGGAATGTCGCGGCCAAGCACGCTGGAAAGCTGTTTGCGGCCATAGTCATAGATCGGCGCATGGGGCTTGCCAAAGGTGCGGACCTTGCCGCCCATCGCCGCATAATCGCGGGCCAGCGCGCCTGAGCACCACAGCCGCTGATCGCCCCGGTCCACCACGATGTCGGGGTTGGCGTTCAGAAATGGCAGGCCCCGCAGCTGGGCCTCGCGCAGTTCATCGCGGTAATCTTCGGGGGTTTCAGTTTCGTCATTGCGCAGGCCGGTGCAGATGACCGAGTCCGCGTCCGCCATGGCGACGCGGGTGACGGGCAGGTCCTTGAAAAACGGCTCATCCTTGTCGGCGCCGATGAAATAGACGCGCGATCCCCACTCTCCGGCCTTCACCGATTCGCGGCTGGCATCGCCCGACGACACCACAAGGTCGGATATTCCGTCCGGCGCGCCCAACGCGGCCAGCTGGTCGATCACCGACCAAGCGGGCCGCGGCGCATTGGTGAACAGTGCGACCGCGCCCCCCTTGGCGCGAAACCGTTGCAGCGCGCCCGCCGCGGCGGGAAACACGGTCATGCCGTTGTGCAGGCAGCCCCACAGGTCACAAAGTAGCACGTCGTACTGATCGGAAATCTCGTCGAGGCTTTCGATGATCGGGGGCAGGGTCACTGGGGCATCCTGATTTGGGGGGGTAATAGGGAATGTGCGGAACATGTCTGCCGCGTCAACCCCGGCGCGTCAGCGCAGCGGAACCCGCGTCACTGCATACCCCATGGCGCGCAGGCGCTCAATCATGCCGCCAGCCCCCGGCAGATGCAGCGCACCAACGGCGACAAAAGCGCCGCCCATTGCCAGATCATCACTGGCGGCGAACACGAATCCGGCGTTGCGGGCCACAACAAGACCGTTCCACATATCGTCCAGCGCGGCATCTGCGGCCACCGGTCCGACAGCGAGCGCGTGGAAATGGCGCGAAAGCTCCCAGATCAGCATGGTCTGCTCATCTCGCCACAGATCGCGGCTGGTGCGGCGCATGTCTTCGATGCGGTCGGCAAAGATGATGGTCAGGGCAAGGGCTTCGCGGGCGTCGTCTTCGGGCTGGTTGATCAGATGGTTCAGGGCATCGGGCCATGTCTCCATGCCCCTGACCGGCAGGCCGGCCCCCTGCGCTGCATCCACAATCTGGTCGTCGAGCACCCGCGCCCCGGCCGCCATTGCCGCAATGGCGCAGGGAGGCGTGGCCAGCGCGATCTGCATGAACCATGGGCGCAGCATGTTGCCCTGAGCATAGGTCAGCCCGTGCCGTGGCAGGATGCGCGCGGCGATTGCGCGCAATTCAGGCGTCAGCGCGGCGTCAAGCGTGCCGCCCCGCCAGTCTGTGATCAGGTCAGGATCTTGTCTGAACGCGGCCAGCATGGCGGCCTGTTCCTGGGCTGAGATTTCGGTGAACACGGCCTTGGCACCGCGCAGCGCGTTCTGCACCGGGGCGGGGATTGTCACGCCTTCGTCGGCGGTGGCGTGGAACGTGCCGAATAGAAATGATGGCGCGAGGCCGGGCTTATCAACGCGCCAGAACAGCCCTTCGGCATTGGGCCAGGCATGGGCGGCGGCACGCATGTTCACCCCGCCGCAGGTGCCGCTTGCCTGCGCCAGCCCGGGTGCCAGCAGCATTGCTGTCAGCGTGGCGCAGGCAATGGCGCGGCGCAACTTGGGCATTTTCATGGACAATCCTGACCTGCGAACCTTGACAATCGGGGGGCGCAGCGCCTATCTGCGCATCAGCTGGCACTCAAGGCAGGCGAGTGCTAACACCGCTTCTGCGGCACGGTCGAAAGGCTGGTCCGAAGCGTTGCGCAGCCTGTCAGGCATTGCTGGATGCTTCAACACAGGAGTCAGTTACATGAACTTCAAGCCCCTCCACGACCGGGTCCTCGTCCGTCGCATCGAAGGCGAAGAAAAGACCGTTGGCGGTCTGATCATCCCCGACGCCGCCAAGGAAAAACCCTCCGAAGGTGAAATCATCTCGGTGGGCGAAGGCGCGCGCAAAGACAGCGGCGAGCTGATCGAGATGGCCGTCAAAGCCGGTGATCGTGTGCTGTTCGGCAAATGGTCCGGCACCGAAGTCAAGGTGGGCGGTGAAGACCTGCTCATCATGAAAGAATCCGACATCCTCGGCATCATCGCCTGATCGCCTTAACCGGCTGATCGCGACGATCCCCCCAGATTATAGGAGCTATCAACATGGCTGCCAAAGACGTTAAATTCGGCACCGACGCCCGCGACCGCATGCTGCGCGGCGTGAACATCCTGGCCGACGCCGTCAAAGTGACCCTCGGCCCCAAAGGCCGCAACGTGGTCCTCGACAAATCCTTCGGTGCCCCGCGCATCACGAAGGACGGCGTCACCGTCGCCAAAGAGATCGAGCTTGACGACAAGTTTGAGAACATGGGCGCCCAGATGGTTCGCGAAGTTGCATCGCGCACCAATGACGAAGCTGGCGATGGCACCACCACCGCCACCGTTCTGGCCCAGGCCATCGTCAAAGAGGGCATGAAGTCAGTCGCCGCCGGCATGAACCCGATGGATCTGAAGCGCGGCATCGACAAGGCCGTCGCCACGGTCGTCGCCGGTATCCGCGCCATGTCGCGCCCGGTCACTGACACCGCCGAAGTGGCGCAGGTCGGTTCGATCTCGGCCAACGGCGAAGTGGAAATCGGTCGTCAGATCGCCGAAGCCATGCAGCGCGTCGGCAACGAAGGCGTGATCACGGTCGAAGAGAACAAAGGCTTCGAGACCGAGACCGAAGTCGTTGAAGGCATGCAGTTCGACCGCGGCTACCTTTCCCCCTACTTCATCACCAATGCCGAAAAGATGGTGGCGGAGCTTGAGGATTGCTACATCCTGCTGCACGAGAAAAAGCTCTCGTCGCTTCAGCCGATGGTGCCGCTGCTTGAGACCGTGATTCAGTCGGGCAAACCCCTTCTGATCATCGCCGAAGACGTCGAAGGCGAGGCTCTTGCCACGCTCGTCGTCAACAAGCTGCGTGGCGGCCTGAAGATCGCTGCCGTTAAGGCACCGGGCTTTGGTGATCGTCGCAAGGCCATGCTGCAGGATCTCGCGATCCTGACCGGCGGCCAGGTCATCTCCGAAGATCTCGGCATGAAGCTTGAGAACGTCGGCATCGAGATGCTCGGCCAGGCCAAGAAGATCCGCATCACCAAAGACGACACCACCATCGTCGACGGCGGCGGCGAGAAGTCTGAGATCGAAGCGCGTGTCACGCAGATCCGCTCGCAGGTCGAAGAAACCACCTCTGACTACGACAAAGAGAAGCTTCAGGAGCGTCTCGCCAAGCTCGCCGGCGGCGTCGCGGTTATCCGCGTCGGCGGCAACAGCGAAATCGAAGTCAAAGAGCGCAAGGATCGCGTCGACGACGCGCTCAATGCCACCCGCGCTGCGGTTCAGGAAGGTGTTGTCCCCGGCGGCGGCGTCGCCCTCGTGCACGCTGGCAAAGCGCTCATCGGCCTGGAGGGTGACAACCCCGACCAGACCGCTGGCATCAAGATCGTTGCGCGCGCCATCCAGGCTCCGCTGCGTCAGATTGCTGAGAACGCAGGCGTCGACGGTGCCGTGGTCGCTGGCAAGGTCATGGAATCGGCCGATGACGGTTTTGGCTTCAACGCCCAGACCGAAGAATACGGCAACATGATCTCCATGGGCATCATCGATCCGGCCAAAGTGGTGCGCACTGCGCTGGAGGACGCCGCCTCGGTGGCCGGCCTGCTGATCACCACCGAAGCCATGGTCGCTGATCGTCCGGAGCCGCGCGGCGCTGGCGGCGACATGGGCGGCATGGGCGGCGGCATGGGCGGCATGGGCGGCATGATGTGATCATGCCCCTTGCCTGCGCGGCCTGATGGCTGCGCGAAGGGTGAAAATATGAAAGGGCCGCCTCAGGGCGGCCCTTTTTTCATGGAAATTCGCCTGCGGCCCACAGCACCGATCAAATTCGCAGTTGATCGCATGCGCGCGCCGGGCCACATTTCAGGACAAGTTTGAAATCAAAAAAGACAGGGAGCGCGTGGCATGTCGGGCGAAAACGACAAGTTTGAGGTTTATCAGGATAAAAAAGACGAATGGCGTTGGCGCCGCACGGCCACCAACGGCAACATCGTCGGTGCGGCCTCCGAGGGCTACAAGGCCAAGGCCGATTGCGAAGCCAACATGAACCGCGGCCCGAACCCCAAGGACAAATGGGAGTTCTATGAGGACAAGCGCGGCGAATGGCGCTGGCGGCGCACGGCGGTGAACGGCAACATCATCGGTGCTGCCTCCGAAGGCTACAAAGCCAAACGTGATGCTGAGGCGAACGCCGCGCGGCAGGGATACGTGGCCTGAAACGCGCGCATCGCGGCGACGGACGGGTGGCCCGGCAAAGGGGCCGCCCTTTTTCATGAAAGGCTGCGCGGGTCAGCCGCTGTCAGCGGCGCGCGCGAAGGATCGCCGCGGCGATCATCTCCGGCAGGCCCTGATCCAGCCCGATCGGCGCCAGAACTGGCCCTGCAAACCCCGCCGCGTTCAACGCCTCGGGCAGATCCTCAAGCACATGAGACGCGCGCGTGGCGAAAAACGGCAGGCATATCGCAGGCCCGTCAATGCGCAGGGCGTCGGCCAGAAACGGCGCTTGATCCACAAAACCGCAGGCCAGCCGGGCAAATCCGCCGATCCGCGCCGCGCTGCGCGCCACCAGCCAGGTAACTTCGGCGGGGCGCTTGTGTTTGGGGGCACCATGGGCGGCGACCACCAGCGTTGCGCCGCGCGGATCAATGCCCGCCGCCATCGCCGCTTCGACCGCCCGGCGGGCACATAGCGCGGGCAGCAAGGGGTCAAGCCCAAAGGGCGTCAGCACCTGCAACCGCGCAACATCCGCGCCCGCCGCGATCAGGCGGCGCGGCAATTCGGTCTGGCTGAACCAACCATCGGCCATGAACATCGGATAGACGATCAGCGGCCCGTCCTTGGCCATCGCCTCAGCGATCGCGCGCGCGAACGGGCGGCGGGCGGCAAGGGTGGTCCCGATCACCGGCCCGGCGCCCGCTGCCTCAGCCCGCGCGGCCAGATCGGCCAGCCAGAACTCTTGGCTCGGTGGGCAGGACGGGCTGCCATGGGCGACGATCAGGGCAGGGGCCCGGGACATGGCGGCTTCCTGATTGGGGCGCGACGCTTTGCAATATGCGCCTGCAGCGCCCGACGTCCAGCGCCATGGCCAGTTCGGTGCGCGCGGCGCGTCAGCGACGGCCGGGCAAACGGGGGCGCAAGGCCCCCTGAGCCCGCACCGGGCCCAAAGGCGCGTGCGATGCCCTGATGCGCCTGGCACCGCGGCATGGACGGGTGGCGCGACAGCTGTTCCTGCGCTGCCAAGTGGATCATGGCGGTGAAGGCACCAAAGCCCTGATGTCCCTCACGCTGGACGATTTCAAAAAAGCACCGCTCGGCGAAGACGCGGGTGTGGATCTGGAAATACCGGCCGTGCTCGTCTTCGTCATAAAGCACGTTCAGCGCCCACAATCTGGCGGCCATATCGGGGGCCAGATCGAACCGTGCCTCCAGATCATCACAGTAAGTCTCGTTGATCGGCAGCGGCGAAGATGTCCGTCGCCTCGAACGCCAGATGCTGGACGCCGGCGCCGAAATATTCCTCGATGACCCGGTTTGACTGGGTGCGCCGGGCCGAGGGCCCGTTCAGCGCGATCTGCACCGACCGGTCCGGGGACCGCAGAACCTTGCTTTCGACCAGCCCTGCGGGGTTGAACTCCATCTCCCACACCTGCCCCAGATCGGTCTTGTGGTCGAGCATATGGATTAGCGATCCGTCCACGCCGCGGATGGTGGGGATTGCCAGCTCTCCCGGCCCGGTTTTCTGGCGGAAGGATTGGGCCAGCAGCGCCTCGGCCCGGTCCATCATCTGCACGCCCCCGCATCCCCAACCCGCAGCCCGATGGCGGCGACCGAGGGCCCGTGGGTGATCTACTGCGCGTGGGCGAACCCGTCTGGTTCGCAGTTGATCATCAGGTTGATCTGACCTTGGGTCCAGCGCCGCACCTGGTTGGATTTGTGCCGCCCGGTTAGCGCAAAGCCCATGGCGCGGAACATGGTGGCCAGCCCTTCGGCGTCTTTCCCAGACACCGCGACTTCGATAAAGGCGACGCCCTTGGCCGCAGGGGCGGCGGGCAGGGCGCCTTTTTTGGTGCGCCCCAGCAGGTTGATCAGGCTGCGTTGGCCGTCCAGCGCGATGTGGCGGGGCGATGCCATGCAGAAGCGGTCGTTGAAAATCTCATGGCTCAGCCAACCGTCGTAACTGGCGGCGTCCAGCGCTTCCATGAAGGCCTTGATCGGCAGGTCCCCTTGGCCGGGGAAGTGGTGGAAATGGCGCGACTATTGCAGCAGGTCCATGTTTATGCGCGGCGCGTCGCCCAACTGCACGAAGGTGATGCGTTCAGTGGGGATGGCGCGCATGGGGGCCCTGGGCGAGC
>Ga0256372_1000042_pt1 | contig 9641 bp, 8 predicted proteins | sample SI3LviralmetaG_FD_190081 | JGI IMG/M metagenome (GOLD analysis project Ga0256372, IMG submission 190081) | Sea-ice brine viral communities from Beaufort Sea near Barrow, Alaska, United States - SI3L | ecosystem: Environmental > Aquatic > Marine > Coastal > Brine | place: USA: Alaska | collected...
TCCGGCCCGTCCGGCACCGGGCCAAAATCAAGCGACGCGTCGGTGAAGTGGCCATAGCGGATCAGATCGAGCCTGCGCAGCCGCATCAGTCCCGCCCCCCGCGCAGACGCGCCAGCACCGCCAGCGCGCCTTCGGCCGACAGCGCGTCAAGGGCGGCGTTCTCCGCGGCCTCATCAGCGCCAAGCAGGTCGTCTTTCAGGTCTTTGGGCAGGCGGGTCATCAGATCGCGCGCGGCCTCGCGGGCCGCCTCACGGTAATCATGGGATGGGATGATTTCCCCCTCAATCAACGCGCCGAACGTGTCCATCGGGCCGCCTATTCCGGGGGCACGCGGCGCGGTGCAGGTGATCTCCAGCTTTTCCATCCAGGTGCCGTTGATGCGGGCGGCGCGGGCGCGGGCCTCCTGCGCGGCGCGTTCGGGGTCGCGGCGCAGGGCCCATGCCATGGGGCTGGCACCGGTCAGGCGCAGGCGGACGACCATTTGGGGCGCGTGGGCGGCGGCGCGGGCGGTGCGCAGAGCATCCTCCATCGCGGCGGCGGCGGTGGGCCAGTCTTCGGCACCGGTCATGTCGGCGTCAACGCGCGCCATTTCGACCGTGGCGACAGGGCATTCGTGCAACCGCACCGACCCGTCAGCATCGATTTCGGCATAAGTCACTGACCCGGTGCCCAGTTCGCCCATGTCGCGGCCCTGCGGGATGCCGGGCATGACCACGGCGGGGCGTTCGCAAAGCACCTGGCGTTTGTGGATGTGCCCCAGCGCCCAATATTCATACCCGTGCGCGATCAGGGCGTTCAGTGACACTGGCGCGTAATTGTCATGCCCTTCGGCGCCCGCAAGGCTGGTGTGCATCATGCCAATGTTGATCGCGCCCGCCACGGGGGTGGGGTATTTCGGCAGCAGGCTTTCGGGCGCATGAGGGTCGCGAAAGCTGACACCGTGGATCGCCACGTCGCGCCCGTCGGCGGTGCCGGGCAGGGTCACGGTCCCGCCGCGGCCGGTGAAGACGTGCACGCCATCTGGCAGGGTCAGTTCGCGGGTGATGCGCGACGCTGCGTCATGGTTGCCGCGGATGATGAACACCCGCAGCCCTGCATCCGTGGCGCGCGCCAGTTCAGCGGCCAGAAACCCCGCAGTCTTCATCGAGGTCTGCGCCCCGTCATAAAGATCCCCGGCGATCAGCAGCGCATGGGCGTTTTTGGCGATCGCCAGATCAACAATGGCCGACAGGGCGGATCGTCCGGCGGCGCCAATCAGCGCCGCCAAACCTTCGTCGCGCAGCGCAAGGCTGCGCAGCGGACTGTCGAGATGCAGATCAGCGGCGTGGACCAGGCGGAACGGCATGGATCAGCGCCCAAGGTGAGTCAGGGTCATGCATTTCAGAATGGGGCCGCGCGCGGTGCGCCGCAAGGCCGCGTTGATGCGATCACTTCGCCCGCGGCGCAAGGCAGTCCGCCAGTGACGACGCCATGGCGCGCAGCAGCGCGGGATACAGCGTCGGCCCCGGCGTCAGTGTCGCCCCCAGCGGGTCCAGCGTGCCGATCTGCGCGTTTGCGCCTTCGGTCACCAGATGCAGCAGGCCGTCGGGGAATTGCGGCTCTCCAAAGACGCAGGCGGCGTTGGCGCGGCGCAGCAGGTTCTGGATTTCCGCAATCCGGGCCGGGCCGGGGCGCGCGGCATCCGACAGCGCAACAGCACCGGCGGCGGGCATGTTGAAGCGCTGCTCAAAGTGCCCATAGGCGTCGTGGAACACCACGAAGGGGCGGCCGCGGGCGGGGGCGACGATGGCGTTGACCTCCTCCTCCAGCACCACCAGATCGGTCTTCAGCATCGCCGCATTGGCCCGATACAGCGCCGCCTTTGACGGGTCCGCCACCGCCAGCGCGTCCGCAATTGCATCAGCCCAAAGCGCGGCGTTGCCGGGGTTAAGCCAATAATGCGGGTCGCCATGGGCGTGATCATGATCGTGGCCGGGATCAGCGTCGTGTTCAGCCTCAAACACGCCGCCATCGCGCAGTGGCGGGCGGGACAGGCCGGGCAGTTCGCCCAGTTCCACCACCACGGCGTTTGGGGCCAAGGTGTCGGCGGCCTCGATCAGCCAAGGCACCAGATCTTCGCCCACCGTGAACACGATCTCAGCCTCAGCCAGATCTTGCGCCTGCGAGGGGCGCAGCGTCAATCCGTGCGGCGATGCGCTCTGCGGCACGATCAGGGCGGGGGCACCCGCGCCCTCCATCACCGCGGCGACCAGCGAATGCACGGGCGCGATGTCTGCAACGACGCGGGGGTCCGCCTGCGCCGAAATGCCGAGCGTGGCAGCCAGTGCCGCGCCGATCCATGAAATGCTGTTCATATCTGTCATCCGATGTCTTGTGATCACAATGGCCCGTCGTCGGGCCTTGCCTGTTCCTAGCAGCATATGTTATAAAGTAACAAGAGTAATGTTATAAGGTATCAATATGTCCCGCCCCGATGCCCCGCGTGCCTTCGATCGCCACGACCATGGCCGCTGCCGTGCCTTGGCGCTCGCGTCCGCGACCGCGATCTGCGCCGCGCGCGGCCTGCGGCTGACGCCTGCACGGGCGCGAACGCTGGAGATATTGTTGGAAAGCCACAAAGCGCTCGGTGCCTATGAGGTTTTGGAGCGGTTGTCAGCGGACGGGCTGGGCACCCAGCCGCCGGTGGCGTATCGCGCGCTGGATTTTCTGGTGACCAACGGGCTGGCGCACCGGATTGAAAAGCTGAACGCATTCGTGGCCTGCGCCCATCCCGACGCGGTCCATGCGCCCGCCTTCCTGATCTGCCGCGGGTGCCGCAAGGTGGCTGAAACGGCGTCAGCGCAGGCGCAGGACGGGCTTGGCGCTGCCGCCGCCGCGTTGGGTTTTGCCATCGAGGCGCAGGTGCTGGAGCTTGAGGGCCTGTGCCCTGCCTGCCGCCCCACGGACCCGCCCGCATGACCCCGCTGATAGAGGCGCGCGGCGTTTCAGTCACCCTCGGCGGCACGCCCGCCCTGCGTGATGTGGATTTCGCCATCCGCGACGGTGAAATCGTGACCGTCGTCGGCCCCAACGGGTCGGGCAAGACCACGCTGCTGCGCCTGATGGTCGGCGCGATCAAGGCAGGTGCCGGATCGGTGACCCGGCGCGCGGATCTGCGCATCGGATATGTGCCGCAAAAGCTGGCGCTGGATGCCGCGATGCCGTTGACCGCTGACAGGTTTCTGGCTTTGGGCGGGGAAAAAGACCTGGGCGTCCGCGCCGCGATGCTTGCCCGCGTCGGGGCGCCGGGTCTTGGGGATCGGCAATTGGCGGGCTTGTCTGGCGGACAGTTGCAGCGGGTGCTGCTGGCGCGCGCCCTGCTGCGCAAACCCAATCTGGTGGCGCTGGATGAGCCGACTCAGGGGCTTGATCAGATCGGCGCCGCGGCGTTCTATCGGTTGATTGAGGACGTGCGTCAGGAAACCGGGTGCGCCGTGCTCATGGTCTCCCACGATCTGCACGTGGTGATGAGCGCGTCTGACCGGGTCATTTGCCTGAACGGTCATGTGTGCTGCGAAGGGACGCCGACCGTGGTGTCCGCTGCCCCCGAATGGCGCGCGCTGTTCGGAACCGGCACCGCGGGGACCTTTGCGCTGTATCGCCACGACCACGACCATGGCGAGCATTGTGATCACAATCATGAGGCGCAGCAGTGAGCTTTCTTGACGATTTCCTGATCCGCGCCGCTTTGGCCGGGATCGGCGTGGCGCTGGCCGCCGGGCCGATCGGCTGCTTTGTGGTGTGGCGGCGCATGGCCTATTTCGGCGATGCGGCCAGCCATGCGGCGATCTTGGGCGTCGCGTTGGCGCTGGCAGTCAATGTTCCGGTGTTCGGCGGCGTGCTGATCGCGGCCTCTGCCATGGCGGCGGGGGTCGCCAAGCTGGCGGGCAAAAGCTGGGCGATGGACACGCTGCTGGGGGTTGCGGCCCATGCGGCGCTGGCCTTCGGGCTGGTGGCGGCGGCGTTCCTGCCCGGCGCGCGGCTGGACCTTGAGGTGTATCTGTTCGGCGATATCCTTGCCGTCAGCCGCACGGATCTGGCGGTGATCTGGACCGGCGCCGTTCTGGTCGCCGGGCTGATCGCGTGGCGCTGGCGCCCGATGATGACCGCGACGCTGAACGGCGATCTGGCCGCCGCCGAAGGGTATGACCCCGCGCGCGAACGCCTGATCCTGGCGCTGGCGCTGGCGGTGCTGGTGGCGGCTGGCATCAAGGTGGTCGGGGCGCTGCTGATCACCGCGATGCTGGTGATCCCCGCCGCCGCCGCCCGCGTTTTCGCCCGCACACCAGAGGCGATGGCCGCTTTCGCCGCGCTGATCGGCGCTGGGGCGGCGGCGGGGGGGCTGGCGATCAGCTGGCAGCTTGACGCCCCAGCAGGGCCCAGCATCGTGGTCGCGGCGACAGTGCTGCTGGCGCTGGCTTTGGCGCTGCGCCCAGCTTTGGGACGCTAGATCAGCGCCCGCTGGCGACCAGGCGCAGGCTGCGCCGCGGCGTGTTTTCGCGCAGCTGCAGATCGGCCAGTTCCTCGCCCAATGCCTGTTGGCGCAGGCGCAGCAACGTGCGGTCCGACAGCGACCAGCGATCGCAGCGCGCTGCATTGCGCAGGTCGCGGATGGCAACGCGCATCGCCGCATCGGCCACCAGACCGTCGCCGCACTGTGGCGCTGCGGTGCCCAGGCGCGGGACCCTGACCGCGCAGGGGGTCAGGCCCATGCTTCGGCTCAGGTCCAGCCATTCAAAGGCGTCGCCGTCATCTGCCGCGGCGCTGCGCAGCGGGCGCCACGGAATGCCGAACGCGTCGGCCAGCACCGCCGCGACCGGATCGCCACACAGCGCCGCGTCGCACCCGGCCAAGGCGTCCAGCAAGCTGTCCGCGTCCGGGGCCGCGATCAGATGCAGCCCGGCACCATCTGCCAGCGTGCGCGCATCATCAGGCGCAAAATGCCTGCCGGGCAGAAACCCGATGCGCCGGGTTCTGGCCCGCAGCAGCCGGTCGCGGTTGCGGCCGTCATGCAGTTTGGGCGCCAGCACGGCGGGATCGCACAGCCAACGATCTGGCCCCAGCCCCAGCGCCCGCGCGGTTTCGGGGCCGCGCACAAAGCGGATGTCCCATTCGGCGGTGGACATGTCGGGCACTGACGCGGTGCCCCGTGCGCCCGCGCCGAACACAACGACCCGCCGATGGGCGGCCGGTTCGGGGTTGGCCGCATCAATCAGGCCCCCGGTGCCCAGCAGCAGCGCATCGTCGGCGCGCGCGCACAGATCCGGGATCAGGCGGGGCCAGAGCCAGGCATTGACCATGCCTGCGGCATCACGGCCCGCGGCGGGGTGGTGGCAGATCTTCATCGCGCAATTTCCCTGCAATTCTTGCAGTTGTTCAACCCGCCCGTTCAGGGTGAGGAATTTAGCATTGCACAGCTAAGTGATTAAAAAACTCCTAAATTTGCATGGATTATTATGAAACTTATGATGAAAATAAAGGTGCAAAAGAAAAGAGCGGACCCTGAGGCCCGCTCTTGCTGCGTCATCACCATTGTGATGGCTTTATTTTAAAGTGTCTGGTCGTAATCCCCGACAGACGGCTCAGTGCGGATTACCGCATCTACATCAGCGAAAATCGCCTTCAGTTCATCATGTGAGGTCGGGCTTTCGCAGACCACCACCAGATTGGGCGTGTTTGAGGACGCGCGCACCAGACCCCAGCCGCCGTTTTCAAGCATTACGCGGGCGCCGTTCACGGTGACCACCTCGGTGATCTTGACGCCGCCCAAGGACCCACCGCTTGCCGCCAGCGCCTGCATCTTGGCGACCAGACGGTCCAGCACCGCGTATTTTTCCTCATCCGCGCACCAGGGTGACATGGTCGGGGATGAATAGGTGACCGGCAGCGCTTTGCGCAGGTCTGACAGCTTCATGTCGGGGTTGCGGTCCATCAGCTTCATCACCTCAACGGCGACGCGCATGCCGCAATCGTAGCCCCGCCCGATCGGGGGGGCGAGGAAGTAGTGGCCCGATTTTTCAAACCCTGCCAGCGCGCCCAGTTCGTGCACGCGGCGCTTCATGTGGCTGTGGCCGGTTTTCCAGTAATCGGCCTTGGCGCCGTATTTCTTTAGCTCAGGGTCGCTGGCGAACAGGCCGGTGGATTTCACGTCCGCGACGAAGGTTGAACCGGGATACAGCTTGACCAGATCGCGGGCCATGATGACCCCCATCTTGTCGGCAAAGATTTCCTCACACTCATCATCCACCACGCCGCAGCGGTCGCCATCACCGTCAAACCCAATTGCCATGTCGGCGCCGTTTTCGCGCACCAGATCGGACATGTGATGGAGCATCTCCATCGCCTCAGGGTTCGGGTTGTAGTGGGGGAAGGTGTAATCAAGCGTGCCGTTGCTCTCCACCACCTCAACCCCGATGCGGCGCATCAGGTCAGGCCCGAACGCCGCCGCCGTGCCGTTGCCGCACGCGACCACGACCTTCATCGGCCGGGACATTTTGAAATCACCGGCCAGATCGTCAAGATACGCGTCGCGGATGCCGTCAACCCGCAGATAGGACCCGCCGGCGCGCGTGATGCCGTGGCCGCCCATGACGATGTCGCGCAGCTCGTCCATTTCCTCCGGCCCGTGGGTCAGCGGCGATTCAAAGCCCATCTTGACCCCGGTCCAGCCATTTGGGTTGTGCGACGCGGTGACCATGGCGCAGGGGCCGATGCCAAGGTGTTCGCGCGCGAAGTAGGTCATCGGCGACAGGGCGGTGCCGATGTCATGCACTTCGACCCCGGCCTGCATCAGGCCCAGCATCAGCGCGTTCTTGATGGTCAGCGAATAGTCGCGGTAATCGTTGCCGACCACGATTTTGGGCATCAGCCCGCGCTTGTGCATCTGGGTGCCAAGGCCAAGCCCCAGCGCCGTGATCCCCGGCAGGTTGATCTTTTCGGGGTACTGCCAGCGCGCGTCATATTCCCGAAAGCCGGTGGGGGTGATCATCGGCTCGCGCAGGAAATCCCAGGTGTTGGGCGTGACGGTCGTGAAGGGGGCGGTCATATGGGCGTGGCTCCTGCAATCTTGTGGCACGCGGCTCAGGCCTTGTCGGTTACGCGCGCGTAAATATCTTCGTAGCGGACGATGTCATCTTCGCCGAGATAGGCACCCGACTGCACTTCGATAAGGTGAAGATCCACCTTCCCAGGGTTGGCGAGGCGATGCACTGCGCCGAGCGGGATGTAGACAGACTGGTTCTCGGACAACAGGGTTACTTTGTCCCCGACGGTCACGGTGGCGGTGCCTTCGACGACAACCCAATGTTCAGCCCGGTGGTGATGCGATTGCAGCGACAGCTGCGCGCCCTGCTTCACCATGATGCGTTTGACCTGGAACCGGGTGCCAAGGCTCAGCGTCTCATACCAGCCCCAGGGGCGGTAGAATCGCTGGAAATCGGTGGCTTCGGGGGCACCGATGGTCTTCAGCGCGGCAACCGCTTCTTTCACGCGCTGGGCCTGATCCAAAGGCACGACCAGCACTGCGTCCTTCATGGCGATGGCAACGATGTTATCAAGCCCGACGCCCACCAGCCGCGGGCCGCCGTCTTCGGACCGCAGATAGCTGTTTTCGCAATCCAGCGCGAGCACGGTCCCCGACGTCGCGACGCCGTTGGCATCCGGCCCGGTTTCGCGCCACACCGCATCCCAAGCGCCCAGATCGTTCCATCCGCCGTCAAATGGCACCACGGCGAGGGCATCGTGATGCTCCATCACCGCATAATCGATGGAGATGTCGTCAGCTTCGGCAAAGGCGTCTTCGCCAAGGCGGAAGAACATCAGATCTTCGCGCCCCTCGGACATGGCGCGACGGCAGGGGCCTATCAGGCCGGGGGCGTGGGTTTCAAACGCGGCGATGATGTCGCGCACGCGGAACAAAAAGATGCCCGCGTTCCACAGGAATCGCCCGGTGGACAGCATTTCGGCGGCGGCGGCCTCGCTCGGCTTTTCGACGAACCGCACCAGATCATGGGCTTGGGGGGCAAAATCGGTGGCGACGGCCAGTTCGAGGTATCCGTACCCGGTTTCGGGCCGGTCAGGGCGAATGCCAAACGTCACCAGCTTGCCGTCCCGCGCGGCCACGGCGCCTGCCATCACGGCGGCGCGAAAGGCGTCATCGTCGTTGATCACGTGGTCTGAGGGCGCGACCAGCATCAGCGCATCGGGGGTGTCCTCAAGGGCGATGGCCGCGCACAGAATCGCCGGGCCAGTGTTGCGTGCGCTTGGCTCCAGCAAGATGCGGGCGGTTTCAATGCCGACCTGGGACAGCTGCTCAGCGGCGATAAAGCGGAAATCTGAGCCGGTGAGCACCACGGGTTCCGCGAATCCCTCGCCGGACAGGCGGCGCAGGCTGGCCTGATACAGGCTTTCTTCGCCCAGCAGCCGTGAAAATTGTTTCGGATAGCCCTTGCGGGAGGCGGGCCAAAGACGGGTGCCGGAGCCTCCGCAAAGAACAACGGGAAAAATCATTGAGCTGGGCTCCGGATAAGGCATGGCGCGCGTGTCGCGAGATTTGTGGGGACGATGCAACGATCGGGCCGCGCAGGCAACCGGGGGCGCGCGCGACACGGCGCCCCTGCCCGGCATTAACATATTCTCAAGGCTGATTCCGTTAGCTGTCCGCAGACTCTCCGGGAGGGATCGCCAAAGTGCGGTCCGCGCATGTCCCGGTCCCCCGACGGCCCCGCCCGCGCACCCGCGCCGAGGTCTGAGCGACGGAGCGTGAGCGAGATGGCGGCAGATCGCAGCAAGGATCAGAACGCGGCGCAGCGCAGCGCTGCCGCGTGCGATGCGTCTTCCATAACGGCGGGTGCCAAGGACGCCGCCACCTTCTGCGCGCCGCAGGCAGAGCGTTGGGCCGGAAAGCCGCCCACAGATCCGCCCGACATCTCGGTCATCGTGCCGGTGCGCGACACGCTGCCCTATCTGCCCGACTGCATCGCCGCCATTCGCGCCCAGCAAGATGTGCGGCTGGAAATTCTGGCGGTGGATGACGGATCGGTGGACGGGTCGGGTGCCTGGCTTTCTGCTGCTGCGGACCGGCCTGGCGATCATTCCTTGCGGGTTCTGCGCCTTCCCGACGCCATCGGCCAGGCCGGGGCGCGCAATCTGGCAATGTCAGCGGCGCGTGGGCGCTGGATCGCGTTTCTCGACAGTGACGACATGTTTGCCGGGCCCATGACGCTCAGCCATTGGATGCAGACCGCGCAGGCGGCGCAGGCCGATGTGTCGGTCGCGCAATTTGATGTGCTGACGCGCGCCGGGGATCGCGCGCCCGGCCGCAGGGCGGCGGTGTCGCGCGGGCCGGTGCGGGCCGATGGCCACCCGGCGCTGGCGGATGTGACGTCGTGTTGGCAGCTGTTGATCCGCCGCGATCTGGCGACCGGGTCCGCGCTGCGCTTTGACCCCCACCTGCGCCAGCGGGAGGACCGGCCCTTCGTCGTCGCAGCCCTGTTGGCCGCCCGGCGGATCGTGGTCGGCAATCAGGTCGCCGTGTTGCACCGGCTGCGCGACGGATCCACCATGACCCGGCGCGACGCTGATCAGTTGGACCAATACGCCCG
>Ga0256372_1000043_pt1 | contig 9538 bp, 10 predicted proteins | sample SI3LviralmetaG_FD_190081 | JGI IMG/M metagenome (GOLD analysis project Ga0256372, IMG submission 190081) | Sea-ice brine viral communities from Beaufort Sea near Barrow, Alaska, United States - SI3L | ecosystem: Environmental > Aquatic > Marine > Coastal > Brine | place: USA: Alaska | collected...
ACTGTATGAATTGAGAATGTCGCTTTTCAAGCGAATATTTGAAGAAATATCAATCAACCCCTCGATTGAACAATTTGAAAAACTAAAAGATAGGGGATTGGCAGTTGAGTACATTGGAACAAAATCATTAAACTTAAAAACCCTCTCATTGGAGGCGCGATTTGCGTTCGATCCAGAAATTGAAGAAATGATTGACGAGCAAGCAGTGATATATCGCGACACTATGAACTTTATTCGAACCTCATCCGAATACACCAGGCCTGATATCCTTCCTGCGCACACAATAGACGTATCTAAGTTTGATAAATATATGAAACTATCTTAGGATTCACAATTCAGTAAATCTCATCTTATTACCACCTTCGATCCCCTCCCACACCCAAAGGACCCCAGCATGATCGAACAGTTCGCCGACCTGGTTCCCGACCACCTGCTCGACCTCTCCGGCGAGGTGTTCGCGTCGGGGCGGGTCGCGTTCAGCCGCCGATCCCCGATCTATGTGCTGGCGCTGTATCCCGGTGGCGGGACGGCGAATGACACCCTGCGCGGCAACATTGCGGAAACCGTGGACGGGCCGGACGGGTATTGGTGCAGCGCGCTCGACGACCAATGGGGGCCGGAGGCGCCGGGCAAGGCACCCGCCCAGAAAAACATCCTGATGGGGTTCGCCGACACGAGGTTTGAGCTGCGGGAGATCCCGTCCAGCACCCTCATCTTCCCGCGCCTGTCCGGCGATGTTGAGGCTGATCCTGATTTCAACGCCTATGCCGATGCGTGCTGGCCGTTTCATCAAGCGGTGATCGAAAGCCTTGGGGTGCGTCTTGTGCTATGCTTGGGCAAGACCGTCGGCGGCGCGGTGCGCAGGCGTCTCAATGCCCATGAACTGGTGTCGCAATACACTGAGACGATCCCCATCCGCGGCTGGACCAGCACGATCCATTCGAACCCGCAGGGGGTGATGGTGGCGTCGCTGTCCTCGCCATGGCGCACCGATTGGTCGAACCCGGCGCTGAACCCGCTGCCCATGTGCGAACGTGCGCTCAATGGTGAATTCAACAGGCCAAACCGATGAATGCGCAACTGCCTCGCTGGGTTGATCTGGGCCTGATCCCGCTGCTGAACCTGATCGTGGCGTTTTTGGTCGCCGGTCTGGTGGTGCTGATGGTTGGCGAAAACCCGATCGACGCGGTGGGCATCATCATCGAGGGCGCCTTGGGCTGGGGCGAGGGGATCGGGTTCACCCTGTTCTACGCCACCAACTTCATCTTCACCGGGCTGGCGGTCGCCGTGGCGTTCCATGCCGGCCTGTTCAACATCGGCGGCGAGGGGCAGGCCTATGTCGGCGGGCTTGGCGTTGCGGTGGTGTGTCTGTCGCTGGATGCGTATCTGCCGTGGTGGATCATCGCGCCGCTGGCCTGCCTTGGCGGCGCCGCGTTCGGGGCGGCCTGGGCGTTCATTCCGGCCTATTTGCAGGCGACGCGCGGCAGCCACATCGTGATCACAACGATCATGTTCAATTTCCTTGCCTCCAGCCTGATGGTTTATCTGCTGGTCAACGTGGTGAAGGTGGCGGGCGCCATGGCCCCGGAATCGCGCACCTTTGAGGAGGCCGGACGCCTGCCCAAGCTTGACGGTCTGATGGCCCTGTTCGGGCAGGAGATCGGCGGCGCCCCCCTGAACGTGTCGTTCCTGCTGGCGCTGGTCGCCTGCGTGGCGGTCTGGGCGCTGATCTGGCGCACGGCGCTGGGGTATGAAATCCGCACCTTCGGCGCCAACCCGACGGCGGCCAGTTATGCAGGCATTTCTACCGTGCGGATCACCGTGATCGCGATGATGATTTCTGGCGCGCTGGCCGGGCTGATGGCGCTGAACCCGGTGATGGGCGATCAGGCCCGCCTGTCGCTGGAACTGGCGGGAGGCGCGGGCTTTGTCGGCATCGCGGTGGCGCTGATGGGGCGCGCGCATCCCGTTGGGGTGGCGCTTGCGGCGCTTTTGTTCGGGGTGCTCTATCAAGGCGGGGCCGAACTGGCCTTTGAAATGCCAAGCATCACCCGCGACATGGTGGTGGTGATCCAAGGGCTGGTGGTGCTGTTCGCCGGGGCGATGGAGTTCATGTTCCGCCCCGCCATCGCGCGGCTGTTCATGCCCACGCCCAAGACCACCAATTCGGGGGCCGCGTGATGCTCGATATCCTGATGAATGTCGTGATCCCGACGCTGGACAGCACGATCCGGATGTCAACGCCACTGCTGCTGGTGTGCCTTGCCGGGCTTTATTCAGAACGCGCCGGGGTCGTGGATATCGGGCTTGAGGGAAAATTGCTGGGCGCCGCGTTCGGGGCTGCGGCGGCGGCGTCGGTGCTCGGCTCGGTCTGGGCGGGGCTGGCGGTGGGCATCGCGGTGTCGGTGGGGCTGGCGCTGATCCACGGGGTTGCCTGCATCACCTTTCGCGGCAATCAGATCGTGTCCGGCGTGGCGATCAACTTTCTGGCCGCAGGGCTGACCGCGCTGCTGGGTCAGGCGTGGTTCCATCAAGGCGGGCGCACACCGCAGCTGAGCGGGGGTGAGCGTTGGTCCACCATTGATCTGCCCTTCACCGGGATGCTGGCCGATGTGCCTGTGATTGGGCCTTTGTGGGCGGAATTGTTCTCAGGCCATTATCTGCTGGTTTATGTCGCCTTTGCCGCCGCGCCCTTCACATGGTGGGTGCTGCACAAAACCCGGTTCGGCCTGCGCCTGCGTGCGGTTGGTGAAAGCCCCGCGGCGGTGGACACGGCGGGAATTTCAGTGACCCGGATGCGCTATCTGGCGGTGATCTGCGCGGGCATTCTGTGCGGGGTGGCAGGCAGCTATCTGGCCACCGCGCAATCGGCGGGCTTCATCAAGGATATGAGCGCGGGCAAAGGCTTTATCGCCCTCGCCGCGCTGATCTTTGCGAAATGGCGCCCGATGCAGGCGATGGCGGCGTGCCTGCTGTTCGGGTTCCTCGACGCTGCGGCAATCCGGCTGCAGGGCAAGGAACTGCCGGGCGTGGGCGAGGTTCCGGTGGAGCTTATCCAGGCGCTTCCCTATATCCTGACGGTGATCTTGCTGGCCGGTTTCATCGGCAAAGCCATCCCGCCGCGCGCGGGCGGCACCCCTTACGTAAAGGAACGCTGACCATGGGCCCTGCCGAAGACCTGTTCCTCGCGGCGCTGAAGGCCCGCGAAAAGGCCTATGCGCCCCATTCGAAATTCGCGGTTGGCGTGGCGATCCGCACCAGCGCGGGCGTGATCCACACCGGCGCGAATGTCGAAAACGCATCGTATCCCGAAGGCTGGTGCGCTGAGACGTCGGCAATCAGCGCCATGATCATGGCCGCGCGCACGCCAGCCGACCGCCTGATCACAGAGGTCGCGGTGTGCGCCGACCATTCGCCCCCCATCACGCCCTGCGGCGGCTGTCGCCAGCGGCTTGCCGAATTTGGCCAGCCTGAAACGCTGGTCCATGCCTGCGGGCTGAACGGACCCGATGCCAGCTATACGCTGGCCGAATTGCTGCCGATGAGCTTTGCGCTCTCCACCTGAATTTTGACTGAAAGTTGCGCCCAATGACTGCTGCCGCCGACATGATCCGCGCCCAAGCGGGCGACGCCCCCGCCGTTATTGGCCTCATCCTCGGATCGGGCCTTGGTGCCTTGGCCGACGAAGTGACCGATGCGCACACCTTCCCCTTTGCCGATCTGCCGGGGTTTCCGGTGTCGGGCGTGTCGGGCCATGCCGGGGCGCTGGTGATCGGCACGCTGGCAGGCGTGCGCGTGGTGCTGCTGGCGGGCCGCGCGCATTATTATGAAAGCGGCGATGCAGGCGTGATGCGCCCGGCGCTGGAAACGATCAAGGCGCTGGGGGCGGACAAGCTGCTGCTGACCAACGCTGCGGGGTCGTTGCGCGATGATCTGCCGCCGGGATCGTTGATGGCGCTGAGCGATCACATCAATTTCTCTGGCCTCAACCCCTTGATCGGAGAGGGGACCGATGCCCGGTTCACCAACATGGTGGACGCCTATTCCCCGGCCCTGCGGTCGCGCCTGCACATGGTCGCCGATGATCTGGCAGAACCGTTGGATCAGGGCGTCTACATGTGGTTCTCAGGCCCGTCGTTCGAAACCCCTGCTGAAATCCGCGCCGCCCGCGTTCTGGGCGCCGATGCGGTGGGCATGTCCACGGTGCCTGAATGCATCCTCGCACGGTTTCTGGGGCTGGAGGTTGCGGCAGTGTCGGTGATCACCAATTACGGCGCAGGCATGACCGGCGCCCCCCTCAGCCATGCTGAGACGAAATCTGAGGCCGCGGCGGCGCAAACCCGATTCCGCGCCCTCGTGCGCAATTTTGTCGGGAGCTTTTCATGACCGACCTCAACGCCGATGCGGCCCGCGCGCTGGCCTGCCTTGATCTGACCGACCTGAATGATGATTGCGACGAGGCGGCGATCGACGCGCTGTGCGCCCGCGCCGTCACGCCCCACGGGTCCGTCGCCGCGATCTGCATCTGGCCGCGCTTTGTGGCCTATGCCCGCAAGCGGCTGGCCCCCGACGTGAAAATCGCCACCGTGGTGAATTTTCCCACGGGGATGGAGGCTGACGAGCTTGTCATCGCCATGACCGAACAGGCGGTGTTCGACGGCGCCGATGAAATCGACATGGTGATCCCCTACCGCAACCTGATGGAGGGCAACCCCGAACAGGTGATGGCGCGAGTGGAGCGCGTCAAACGCGCCGCCGGCGACGCAAAGGTGAAGGCGATCCTTGAAACCGGGGTGCTGGAGGATGCGGACCTGATCCGCCGTGCCGCGCGTCTGGCGCTGGATGGCGGTGCCGATTTCATCAAGACCTCCACCGGCAAAGTCGCCGTAAACGCGACGCTGAGCGCGGCGGAGATCATGCTGGAGGTCCTGCGCGACGTGGACCCGACCCGCGGCTTCAAGCCTGCGGGCGGCATCAGGACCACCCAGGACGCAGCGAATTATCTTGAATTGTGCGACCGGATCATGGGCGAAGGCTGGGCTGAGCCGCAGCATTTCCGCATCGGCGCGTCCTCGGTGCTGACCGCGCTGATCGCGACGCTTGACGGGCAAACCGAAGCCGCTGGGGAGGGATATTGATGCTGCCGCAGGAAATCATCCTCAAGAAACGCCGCGGCGAGGGTCTGACCCGCGCAGAGATCAACAGCTTCATCAAGGGCCTGACCAAGGGCGATGTCACGGATGCGCAGGCCGCCGCCCTCGCCATGGCGATCTGCTTTCAGGGCATGGAGGATGATGAGCGCGTCGCCCTGACCCTGGCAATGCGCGACAGCGGCCATGTGATGCGCTGGGACATGCCCGGCCCGGTGGTGGACAAACATTCCACCGGCGGCGTGGGCGACAATGTCAGCTTGATGCTGGCACCCGCGCTGGCGGCCTGCGGGGTGTTCGTGCCGATGATTTCGGGCCGCGGGCTGGGGCACACCGGCGGCACGCTGGACAAGCTGAACGCCATCCCCGGCTATGACGCCGCGCCCGATCCCACGCGCCTGACGCAGGTGGTGCGCGACGTCGGCTGCGCCATCATCGGCCAGACCGCCGATCTGGCACCCGCCGACAAACGGCTTTACGCGATCCGCGACGTGACCGGCACCGTGGAAAGCGTCGATCTGATCACCGCCTCGATCCTGTCCAAAAAGCTGGCCGCGGGGCTGGATGCGCTGGTGCTGGATGTGAAATGCGGGTCGGGCGCGTTCATGAACAATGACGCGGATGCGCAGCGCCTTGCGCGCGCGCTGGTGGCGGTGGCCAACGGGGCCGGGTGCCGGACATCGGCGTTGATCACCGACATGGACCAGGCGCTGGCACCCGCGGCTGGAAACGCCGTGGAAACCGCCCTTGCCGCCCGGTTCCTTGCAGGGTGGGAGGTGGACGCCCGCCTGTGGGACGTCACCGTCGGGCTTGGCGGCGAATTGCTGGACCTGTGCGGGGTGGCAAATGGTGCCGCCGATGGCCGCGCCCGCATCGCCGATGCGTTTGAATCGGGCAAGGCGGCAGAGGTGTTCGGCCGCATGGTCGCCGCCCTTGGCGGCCCGACCGATTTCATGGAACGCTTTGAGGAAATCTTGCCCCGCGCCCCGATCATCCGCGACCTGCCCTGCCCCCATGCGGGCATTGTGCAATCGGTGAACGGACGCGCGGTCGGCAACGCGGTGGTGGAACTGGGCGGCGGGCGGCGAAAGCCTGAGGATGTGTTGGACATGTCCGTCGGCCTCACTGACCTTGCCGCCATCGGCGCCGCGCTGGACAAAGGCGCGCCGCTGGCCCGCATCCACGCCGCCGATGACGCGTCGTGGAACCGTGCTGCGGCCCGGGTGCTGGATGCCTATGTCATCGGCGAAGGCGCCCCGGAGCACAGCGACCCGATCCGCGCCCGCATCGGCCCCGAAGACGTCTGAGCGACTGAATTTAACCCGGAGGATTTGATCATGGCGCGCGCTTTTCTGTTCGTGCTCGACAGCGTCGGCATCGGCGGCGCGGCGGATGCCGCTGCGTTCGGCGATGAAGGCTCCAACACCGTGCTGCACATTGCTGAGGCCTGTTCGCGCGGCAGCGCCAATCTGGGGCGGGAGCATAAGCTGACCATCCCCAACCTCGCGCGCCTTGGCATGGGTGCCGCGTGTGAGCTGAGCTGCGGCACCCGCCCGCCGGGCCTGATCGCCGCCGGCTTTGGCGCGTGGGGGGTCGGGGCGCCTGCAGCGCCGGGCAAGGACACCATCACCGGGCATTGGGAACTGGCGGGCGTGCCGCTGGAAAAGGACTGGTGCTATTTCCCCAAAACCGAACCCAGCTTTCCCGCTGATCTGATCGCCGCCTTGATCGCACAGGCCGGGCTGCCGGGGATCTTGGGCGACAAGCACGCCTCAGGCACCGCCATCTTGGATGAACTGGGCGAGGAGAGCATCCGCACCGGCAAGCCGATCTGCTATACTTCGGCGGACAGTGTGTTCCAGATCGCGGCCCATGAAAAACACTTTGGCCTGACGCGGTTGCTTGAGGTCTGCGAGATCGCCCGCAAGCTGGTCGATCCGCTGGGCATTGGCCGGGTCATCGCGCGGCCGTTCTTGGGCGAAAAGCCGGGCGCGTTCAAACGCACCGCCAACCGCCATGATTACGCCGTGCCGCCCCCCGCCCCGACCATCGGCGACCGGGTGCAGGACGCGGGCGGCCATGTCACCGGCATCGGCAAGATCGAAGACATCTTTGCCGGGCACGGCATTTCGGAATCGCGCAAAGGCCGCAACGACATGGCCCTGATGAACCAAGCCATTCTGGCGATGGAGGAAGCCGAGGACGGCGATCTGGTCTTCGCCAATTTCGTCGAATTCGACAGCCTTTACGGCCATCGCCGCGACGTGGCCGGATATGCCCGGGCCTTGGAGGCATTCGATGCCAAGCTGCCTGAGATGCTGGACAAGATGCGCCGTGGCGACGTGCTGATCCTGACCGCCGATCATGGCAACGACCCGACCTGGACCGGCACCGACCACACCCGCGAAAACGTGCCGATCCTGTGCGCCGGGCCGGACCTGATCCGCGGCACCTTCGGCAAGCGCGCCTTTGTCGACGTGGCCGAAACCGTGGCTGTCATTCTTGGCCTGCCAGCAGGTCCCCATGGCACCAGCTTTCTCGAACCGGTAGAGGGCGGAGGATTTCGCCCCGCGGCGCCCGACGCGCCAAGCAAGGATGCCTGACATGACCAACCACGACCACCTGACCATCGTCACCCACCCGCTGGTGCAGCACAAGCTGACCATCATGCGGGAGACAAAGACCTCCACCGGCGAATTCCGGGCGCTACTGCGCGAAATCTCGCTGCTGCTTGGGTATGAGGTGCTGCGCGATCTGCCGCTGACCAAGCGCACCATCGAAACCCCGATGATGGAGATGGAGGCCCCCGTTCTGGCGGGCAAAAAGCTGGCGCTGATTTCGATTCTGCGTGCGGGCAACGGCCTGCTGGACGGGATTTTGGAGCTGGCACCATCCGCCCGCGTCGGCTTTGTGGGCCTTTACCGCGACCATGAAACGCTGCAGCCGGTGCAGTATTATTTCAAGGTGCCCAGCGATCTGTCGGACCGCCCGGTGATCGTGGTGGACCCGATGCTGGCGACGGGCAATTCATCTGCCGCCGCGATCGATCTGCTGAAAGCGGCGGGCGCCAAGGACATCCGTTTCCTGTGCCTGCTCGCCGCCCCCGAAGGCGTCGCGCGGATGAAGCAGGCGCATCCCGACGTGCGCATCATCACCGCGTCGCTGGACGAAAAGCTGAACGAAAAGGGCTATATCCTGCCCGGCCTCGGTGATGCTGGCGACCGGATGTTCGGCACCAAATAGCGCGCTTCGTCCCCGATCCGGAAACGGTCTATGCCGCGCGCGCGCACTGGCGCCGGATCGGTAACGCGCCTATTTTCATCGCTCAGCCGAAATGCGGGAGCGCGCGCCATGTCCATCCGTCCCATCAAACGCATCGAAGCGGCCACGCCCACGCTGGAAGGCGCAGGCGTGCATCTGCGCCGCGCCTTCGGCTTCGGCGACACCGCTGATCTGGACCCGTTCCTGCTGTTCGACGACTTTCGCAACGACAAGCCCGCCCACTACGCCAAGGGCTTCCCGTGGCACCCCCATCGCGGGATTGAGACCATCACCTATGTGCTGGCGGGCGAAGTCGAGCATGGCGACAGCTTGGGCAATCGCGGGACCTTGGGCGCTGGCGACGTGCAGTGGATGACCGCCGGGCGCGGGATCATGCATCAGGAAATGCCCAAAGGCGACGCGCAGGGCCGGATGCACGGCTTTCAGCTGTGGGCCAATCTGCCATCGTCTCTAAAGATGACCGACCCGCGCTATCAGGACGTGCCGGGGTCTGAGATCATTGAGCGGATCGACGATGACGGCACGGTGATCCGTGTGATCTGCGGCGACTGGCGCGGCATTCGCGGCCCGGTCGACGGCATCGCGGCGGACCCGCGCTATCTGGACATCTCCGTCCCGCCCAACACCAAAAAGCGCATCAAGGTTGAGGTCGAGCGCCACGCCTTCGCCTATATCTTCGCCGGTTCCGGCCGGTTCGGCGCGGCGTCGAACCCGTTCGGCGTGCTGCTGGAAAAGGAAATCGACGGCGAGGAGATCCATATCCGCGACAACACCGGCGACCGCACGCTGGTGGTGTTCGACCGTGGGGATGAGGTAGAGGTCACCTCCGGCGATCACGGGATGCGGTTCTTGTTGGTGTCTGGCAAGCCAATCAAGGAGCCGGTGGCCTGGCACGGGCCGATCGTGATGAACACGCGCGAGGAATTGGTGCAGGCGGTGCGCGAATTGAATACCGGCACGTTCATTCGGTGAGACGGGCGGGCGGAGGCGGCCGATGGTGTTCACTAAGATTCAAGTTGACGATTAATAAAATATGAATGATTGAATCATTTATCAGTAATCGTTTTAAATGAAGTAGCGCCCCACATGACAGTCCTCCTCCACCA
>Ga0256372_1000044_pt1 | contig 9524 bp, 11 predicted proteins | sample SI3LviralmetaG_FD_190081 | JGI IMG/M metagenome (GOLD analysis project Ga0256372, IMG submission 190081) | Sea-ice brine viral communities from Beaufort Sea near Barrow, Alaska, United States - SI3L | ecosystem: Environmental > Aquatic > Marine > Coastal > Brine | place: USA: Alaska | collected...
GCAGATGTGGGCCGATCTGAACGAATTGCGCGCGTTCCTGTTCGCCCGCATGTACCGCCACTGGAAAGTCGCCCGGATGCGCCGCAAGGCTGCATTTGTGGTCAAGGAGCTGTTCGCGATCTTCATGGACAGCCCCGGCGTGCTGCCCGACGATTGGCGCCAGCAGGCGCAGGCCGAGCCTGATGAAGCCGCCCGCGCCCGTCTGGTCGCTGACTACATCGCCGGGATGACTGACCGTTTCGCGCTGACCGAACACCAGCACCTGACCGACCCGATGGCGCGGGGCTGACCCCCTGCCGGGGGGGCGACGCAAGGTTGCGCAACGGTCTGCCCTGGGCGAGAGCCCCGAGGGGCGCCCTGCCGCGTTGACCGCGCGCGCCCAAATGATACACGTCAGCGCTTGCCGCCCGTCGATCCTGCCGATCACGCCCTGACCCAAGGCCGCCCTTCATGAACCTCTTTGCCGATATCCGTGCGCTTGTCGCCGACAGCATCACCGCCCTGGGCGCCGAAGGCGCGCTGCCCGACGGGTTGGACCTGACCAACATCACCGTGGAGCCGACCCGCGAGGCGGCCCATGGCGACATGGCGACCAATGCGGCGATGGTGCTGGCCAAGGCGGCAAAGAAAAAGCCGCGTGAGATTGCTGAGGCGCTGGCCCCGCTGCTGTCCGCCGATCCGCGGGTCACTGAGGTTGAAATCGCCGGTCCCGGCTTTATCAACATTCGCCTGCAACCGTCGGTCTGGGCCGGGGCTGCGCGGGCGGCGCTGGTGGCGGGCACGGATTACGGGCGGTCAACCATGGGCGCCGGTCGCCGGGTGAACGTGGAATATGTCTCCGCCAACCCCACCGGCCCCTTGCATGTCGGCCATGCCCGCGGCGCGGTGTTCGGCGATGCGCTGGCGGGGCTGTTGGATTTCGCGGGCTGGGATGTGACGCGCGAATATTACATCAACGATGGCGGCGCGCAGGTCGATGTGCTCGCGCGCTCAGCCTATGAGCGGTACCGCGAGGTCCATGGGCTGGAGCCTGAGATCGCCGAAGGGCTGTATCCCGGCGATTATCTGATCCCCGTGGGGCAGGCGCTGAAGGACCAGTTTGGCGACACGCTGCTGAATAAGCCTGAGGAAGACTGGCTGCCGCGCGTGCGCGACATCGCGACCGAAATGATGATGGACATGATCCGCGCTGATCTTGCGGGTCTGGGCGTGACCATGGATCACTTTTTCTCGGAAAAGGCGCTGTATGGCACTGGGCTGATCGAAAAGGCGCTGAAATCGCTGGAAGACCGGGGCCTGATCTATGTCGGCACGCTGCCGCCCCCCAAGGGCAAGCTGCCCGAGGATTGGGAGGCGCGGCCCCAGACCCTGTTCAAATCCACCGAATTTGGCGACGATGTGGACCGTCCGATCAAGAAATCTGACGGATCATGGACCTATTTCGCGCCCGACATCGCCTATCACTACGACAAGGTGCAGCGCGGCTATGATCTGCTGATCGACGTGTTCGGCGCCGATCATGGCGGCTACGTCAAGCGCATGAAGGCCGCTGTCAGCGCGCTGTCCGACCGCAAGGTGCCGCTGGAAATCAAGCTGTGCCAACTGGTTAAACTCTATAAAAACGGTGAGCCGTTCAAGATGTCCAAGCGCGCCGGCACCTTTGTCACCCTGCGCGATGTGGTGGATGAGGTCGGGCCCGATGTTGCCCGCTTCACCATGCTGATGCGCAAGAACGACGCGCCGCTCGACTTTGATTTCGCCAAGGCCTTGGAGCAATCCAAGGACAACCCGGTTTTCTATGTCCAGTACGCCCATGCCCGCGCCAAATCCGTGCTGCGCACCGGGGTGGCGGCGGGCGCTGATCTGTCGGCGCTGGCCGCGGCGGACCTGTCCAGCCTGACCCACCCGGCGCAGATTGAACTGATGCGCAAGCTGGCCGAATGGCCGCGCATGGTCGAAAGCGCGGCGCTGCATCAGGAACCGCACCGGATCGCGTTTTACCTGCACGAATTGGCCAGCGACTTTCACGCCCATTGGAATCGGGGCAAGGACGAACCCGCCCTGCGCTATGTGCAAGAAGGCGATCCAACCGGCAATATGGACCGTCTGGCGATGGTTGAGGCCGTGGCGGTTGTCATTTCAGCCGGTCTTGGTATCCTTGGCGTGACCCCGCTTCACGAGATGCGCTGAAGCGCACAAGGTTTCGGGGCCCGAGCAGCATCGCGCCCTACATTCGGGGCGCCCGAAATCACAGGCGGCCCGATGGCGGAAATCCATGCAGGCGGCGGGTTTGGTCCCGTCCCCTCGCGCGGCGGCGTCAAGACCCTGTCCTCCGCGCTTGGTGCGCTGACCGCGCTTGTGGTCGGTGGCGCTGTGCTGTGGTGGGGCTGGGGTCTGACCACGCGCAACATCGACGACATTCCCGTGGTGCGGGCCCTTGATGGCCCGATGAAGCGGCGTCCTGCCGATCCGGGGGGGCTGACCCTCGACACCACTGATCTGTCGATCAATTCCATGCTGACTGGCACAGATGCAGGTGAGGTCGCGCTGGCCCCCGCCGCCGAAGGCCCGATGCCTGAGGACTTGCCCGCCACGCGTCTTGCGACAACAGGGGCGGGGGCCAGGCCCCTCGGGCCGTTTGAAACCCCCGCCGTGCCCGGCATCGCCGATCGTCTGAAGGCCCAAGCCACCGCACGCGCTGTGGCGGAGCGTGAGGCCGACCGCCAAGCCGCCGCCCAGATCGACGCGCTGGCCGCGATTGCGGTCGCCGATGCGCCGGTTGGGGTGCCCGAACCGCTTTCGCCCGCCGACCCGGTGGACCCGCCAGATGCGGGCACCGCCGCGCCGCGGGCCGCCCCGATGTCGCCTGCGCGCCCTGATCCTGCGGTCCGGGTGGCAACTGCCGCCGCCGCCGCTGCTGCGACTGAACTTGCCGCCACCGCCGCGCCCAAGACCCTGTCGCTGGGCGATCCGGCGGTGCAGCTGGGCGCGTATAATTCGGTGGACGTGGCTGAAAGCCAATGGGCCCGCCAACTGCGCCGCAACGAAGACCTGATGCGCGGCCATGTCCACGCCGTCACCACCGTCAAATCGGGGGGCCGCACGCTGTATCGTCTGCGGGTGGGGCCACTGGAATCGCTCGATGCCGCGCGCAATCTGTGCGAAGCGCTGAAGGCGCGCGGCGATGCGTGCAACCCGGTGAAGGTGAAATGACGCTGACCGGTGCCTCTGCGGCGATTTTCGGCTGTGCGGGGCTGACGCTGAGCGCGGACGAAACCGCGTTCTTTCGCGATGCGGACCCGTGGGGCTTTATCCTGTTCGCGCGCAATGTGGACAATCCCGCGCAGGTCAAGGCGCTGGTCCAGGATCTGCGCGCCGCCGTGGGCCGTGATGCCCCGGTGCTGATCGACCAAGAAGGCGGGCGGGTCGCGCGCCTGAAAGCCCCCCATTGGCGGACCTGGCCGTGGATGTCGGACCTGCTGGCCCGCGATATCCCTGAGGCGAACATCCACGTTGCCTTGCGCGCCCGCTTTCGGCTGATCGCGGCGGAACTGCACGATCTGGGCATTGATGTGAACTGCATGCCAATGGTGGACGTGATCGCGCCCGGCGCCGACGCCATCATCACCACCCGCGCGCTGGGCGCGGACCCCGGTCTGGTCGCCCGCCGCGGTGCCTTGATTGCCGAGGCGCTGATGGAGGGCGGCGTGCTGCCCGTGGTCAAGCATGTGCCCGGTCATGGCCGCGCGCTGGTGGACAGCCACGCGGAGCTGCCGCGGGTCAACGCCCGGCTGACCCAGCTGCGTGAGGTTGATTTCACCCCGTTCCGCGCGCTGGCGCATCTGCCGATGATGATGACCGCGCATGTGATCTATGCCGCGATTGATGCGGACAATTGCGCCACCCATTCGGCGCGCTGCATCGACGCGATCCGCGGTGATATCGGGTTCCACGGCTTGCTGATGACCGACGATCTGGGCATGGGCGCGCTAACGGGCGATTTCCGCCACCGGGCTGAGACGTCGTTCACCGCGGGCTGCGACATCGGTCTGCACTGTTCTGGCAACATGAGAGAGATGGTCGCGGTGATGACCGGCACGCCCCGCCTGACCGGCCCGGCGCTGTCGCGTGCCCGCGCGGCGGAGCATGCCCGCTGCGCCCCCGCGCCCTGCGATGTCGACGAACTGACCCGCCGCCACGCCTATCTGATCGGCGATGCGCCTGATGTCTGAGGGTTTCCCTCGGCCGGTCTTTGACGCTCCCGATGGCCGTCAGGGCGCGCTTACGCCCGCGGCGCGCAAGCAGGCCGCGGCCCTTGTGGTGGATGTGGACGGGTTCGAAGGGCCGCTGGATGCGCTGCTGGCGCTGGCGCGGACGCAAAAGGTGGACTTGCGGCGGATCTCAATCCTGCAACTGGCCGAACAGTTTTTGGTGTTCGTGGACGCCGCGAAATCGCAGCGCATTGAACTGGCCGCTGATTATCTGGTGATGGCGGCGTGGCTTGCCTACCTCAAATCACGTCTGCTGTTGCCGCCCGAACCCCAGGCCGATGGGCCGAGCGCCGAAGACCTCGCCGACCGCCTCGCATTTCAGCTTGAACGGCTGGAGGCGATGCGCCGCGTCTCAGCCCGCCTGATGGCCCGCGATGTGCTGGGGCAGGACCGTTTCGCCCGCGGCGCGCCCGAACCGATGATGCTGCGCCGCCGGGTGCAATACGATGCCGGGCTGATCGACCTGATGCGCGCCTATGCCCGCATCCGCACACGCGCCGATTATGAGCCGCTGCACATTCGCCGCGAACCGGTGTATTCCATGGAACAGGCGCTGGTGCGACTGCGCAGCCTTATGGGCATCGCGGTGGAATGGCGCGATCTGCTGACCTATTTGCCCATCGCATGGCGCGCCGATCCCAGAAAGCGCCGCAGCGCCATCGCCGCCACCTTTGCCGCTACGCTGGAAATGGCCAAAAGCGGCGAAGTTGAATTGCGCCAGGCTGAGGCGTTCGGCGAAATTTCCATGCGCGCGATCCCCGGGGGCCGCCCTGCCCAGAGCCCGGTCGGGGACCACCTGTGAGCCGGACGCCGTCGGCGCCTCTCGACCCGTTCGCCTCGCTGTTCGACGCCCCCCCGATTGCGGAGCAGGAGCGGATGATCGAAGCGCTGCTGTTCGCCGCCGCCGACCCGATGACTGAGGCTGACCTGACCCGCCGCATGCCCGAAGGCAGCAACGTCAAACAGGCACTGGCGCTGTTGCTGCGCCGCTATGACGGGCGCGGCGTGCGGTTGGAGAAATCGGAGGGTGCCTATGCCTTTCGCACTGCCGCCGATCTGGGCTGGCTGATGACCCGTGAGGCCATTGAAACCCGCCCCCTGTCACGCGCTGCCACCGAAACCCTTGCGATCATCGCCTATCACCAGCCCGCCACCCGGGCTGAGATCGAAGACATCCGCGGCGTCGCCGTGTCCAAAGGCACCATTGATCTGTTGATGGAACGCGGCTGGATCGCGCTGGGCCGCCGCCGCATGACCCCGGGCCGTCCGGTGACGTTTGTGGTGACGGCTGATTTTCTTGACCATTTTGGCCTAGCCTCAACCCGCGATCTGCCGGGCGTCAAAGAATTGCGCGATGCGGGGTTGCTTGACAACCGCCCCCTGCCGGACGCGCCGGGGCAGCTGGATGAGGACGACATGCCCCCCGAAGACGGGCAGGACGTGCTGTTCTGAAACCCCTTCCGGGGCACGCGATCTGGACATGGGCACCGGCGCTTCCCATGTGGAGTGTTCATGATCTGACAAGGCGGGACGTTCCATGCCCAATCTATCCCCCCGCGCGGCCCTGCTTGCCGCCATGCTGCTGCTGCCGGGCGCGGCTGCATCTGCGCTGACCTGCGTTGATGATCCGGCCCGCGCCGAAACGCTGGCGCGCGACGCCGACGCCATCGTGGTCGCCCGCATCACCGTCATTGCGCCAACGGAGCAGCCCGCCCCCCCCGCGATCCCGGCTGGTGCGCAGGAGGTTGGGGGGGCGAACGCCGCCATGCTGACTGCGTTCCTGACCCCGCCGACGGATCGGGATCTGGACATTGACGCCACCGAGGTCCTGAAAGGCGACGTGCCGCCGGGCGTGTTCCGCGCACGGTTCCTTGAAGGCCCGTGCGCGCACCTTCCCGCTGAGGGCAAGCGGCGGATCGTTTATCTGAGACGCGATGATGACGGGTGGCGGATGCTTGGCAGCAACTGACGGCTGTTGCGCGACGCAAATGCTGCCGCGCTGCGCGGACATGTGGGACCGCATGCACGCGGTCGGGGCAATGGCTGTCCCTATCTGTCCCGCGCGGGTATCGGCGCGACCGGGGGGCTGAACAAGGCGGCGCATAGCCGGTGCGCTTGGGCGCGCATTGCACATGCGAACGGGCGGCCTGCCTGACCGCCCGTTCGCGATGCGTGACCCGGCGATCAGCCCTGGCGGCGACGCAGCATGAGCAAGCCGCCCAGACCGGCCAGCAGCATCGGCGCGGCGGCGGGCAGGGGCACTGGGGTGGCGTTGATCTCGAACGCCAGATCAAAACCGGTGCCCTGATGGTTCGGGGTCTAGGATGACGTGGTCAACTGGCCCACGTCGCCGGTATTGCTTTGATAAACGAACAGGCCGCCGCCATAGACGTCTGACGAAGTGACGGATCCCCAGTTTGATGAGCCGCTGGAAGTGGCCTGAAAGAACGCCACATAGGGACCTGCGCCCAATGCAACGCCGCCAGTGATTGTGGTATGGTCGGTCATCGCGGCGACGCCAGCGGCGGCGCCGCTGCCGCTGAACAGCGCGGACCCGGAGGCTTTGGTCCCGTCCCAGCCAAAGATGAAGCTGTCATTAGGAAATCGACGTGCCACCATCGTTGATCACGAAGGTGAAGTCGGTGATGTTTTCGGCACCGGCCAAGGAAAAGGTCTGGCCGTAAGCCGCCGTGTCCGGCAGCCCCCATGAGAAGGCGGTTGAATCTCGGTCCGCGAGGGTGGACACGGTCAAGGCGGCGGGTGTGGCGGTGGCCAAAGCAAGCAGAGCGGCGGCGAGAAATTTGATCATTGCAAGTATCAAAAATGTGAATTTACAAGTGTTTAATTATCATAAAAAATCCAACTTTCAAGACATGCGGCCGCGTTGAACACTGCGCTGCGCCCGTTGTTCAGGGTGCCCTGAACTGCTTGGCCAGCTTCAGCCCCTGGCCTTGATAGTTGGACCCGAGCGCCGTGCCATAAAGGATGTCTGGCCGCTCGGCCATCGGCTCATACACCAGCCGCCCGACCTGCTGGCCGTGCTCCAGCGCAAAGGGCGCCTCGAAGCACCGGACCTCCAGCACGCCTTTTGACCCGGCACCCCCAGCGGCGAAATGGCCAAAGCCGGGGTCGAAAAACCCGGCGTAGTGCACCCGAAATTCCCCGGCCATCGCCAGGTAGGGCGCCATCTCAGCGGCGTAATCGGGGGGGACGTGCACGCTCTCGCGGCTCACCAGAATGTAAAACGCACCGGGGTCGAGGATGATGCCGCCGCCCGTGCGCGGAAACACCGGCTCCCAGAACTCCGCGGGGTCATAGCTGGCGATGCGGCTCAGGTCGATCAGCCCGGCATGGGGGCGGGCGCGCCAGCCCACCGGGGCCGCGCCCTTGGGCTTGAGGTCAACGGAAAAGGCCAGCCCTTGATCAATCCGCGCCGCCACATCCACCAGATGTTCGCGCGCGTGCAGGGCCCGCAGCGCGTCGTCATCCATCATCCCATCGCCGCGGCGAAACCGGATCTGGTTCAGCCGGTCGCCGGGGCGCACCAGCACGGAAAAGCTGCGCGGGGAAATCTCAGCATAAAGCGGCCCGTGATAGCCTGCCTCCACCCGGTCGAATTCCACGCCCTGATCGGTGATCAGCCGGGTGAACAGATCCAGCCGCCCGGAGGAGCTTTTGGCATTCGCCGCCGCGGAGATGTCTGCGCGCAGCGCCAGCGATTCCTGCAAGGGCACAAGATAGACGCAGCCCTTTTCCAGCGCCGCGCCATCGGTCAGGTCGATCTGGTGCATGGCAAAGCGGTCCAGACGCGCGGCCACAGTGAACCCTTCGCCCGCCAGAAAGCTGGCGCGCACGCGGTAGGCGGTGCGTCCCAGCCGCAGGTCCAGGCTGGCGGGCTGGATCAGGGCGTCTGGGATCGGGTCATAGCCGGGGGCAGGGTGGATTTCGCGCCGGGCGATCATTTCATGCAGGCGCTGCGAGGGCACGACGCCGGGCAGATGCGGATCTTGGTCCGTGGGCATGGCGCGGGCCTCCCGCTCAGGGGTGGCCACCTATGGGGTGGCCTGAAATGCGAAACGCCAGCCCCGAGGGGCTGGCGTCCGATTGGTCGGGCTGGCGAGATTCGAACTCACGACCTTCCGTCCCCCAGACGGACGCGCTACCAAACTGCGCTACAGCCCGCTTCCGAAACGCTGATTATCCGGGCGCGCAGGGCGACGCAACCCCTCAGATGCAGCGCCGACGAAGAACATTTTCGCCGCGCCCCGTCAGGGCCGCCCGATGATGCCTGCAACGCGCCCATGCGTCTGCTTGACCGGGGTGGCGGAGGGGTCGCTCCGCAGCCGGTCAAGCAATGCTTCAAGCTTGGATATCGCCGCCCGCACCGAATCGCGCGCAGCCTCGGGGGGCACCACGGCGGCGGGGGCCACCGCTTTGGGCACGGCGGCAGGGGCCACGGCTCCGATGTGGTCCGCGACGGCGCGCGCACCACGTTCGCGCAAAATCTTCTGCACGCCCTTGATGGTCATGCCCTCGGCGTAAAGAAGATCACGGATCCCCTCCAGCAAAGACACGTCTTCGGGCCGGTAATACCGCCGGCCCCCGCCACGTTTGACTGGTTTGACCTGGGTGAATTTCGTCTCCCAGAATCGCAGGACATGGGCCGGCACGTCAAGATGCGTGGCGACCTCAGAGATGGTCCGGAACGCCTGAGGCGATTTGGTCATGGCCAGGCTCCGATCCATTTGCGGCACCTGGCCGCGCATCGCCCGCGGCCCGTCTGCATCGCATGCCCCCTCGGGAACGCCCCCCGGCATTCCGTTCATCACGCGCGCATCAGCCGCCGCCGAGGCCGTCGTTGATCCGGTCTTTCAAGATATGACTGGGCCGGAACACAAGCACGCGGCGCGGCTCAATCGGAACTTCCTCTCCGGTCTTGGGGTTGCGGCCCATGCGGGCCCCCTTTTCGCGCACGGCAAAGGTGCCGAACGACGAGATTTTCACCGATTCGCCAGCCACGAGAGCGTCCGAGACATGGGAGAGAATGCTCTCGACCAGTTCAGCGGATTCGTTCCGGGACAGCCCGACCTCTCGATACACCGCCTCAGTGAGGTCGAGGCGCGTATAAGTCTTTCCCGACAATTCACCCTCCTGCAGCCACATGGGGATGGCGCACGCAAAATGCCGCGCCAATCGCCTTGACCTTAGCCTAGGCGGCGATCTGATTGTGAGTCAATGTCAACGGCTTGCCGG
>Ga0256372_1000045_pt1 | contig 9488 bp, 6 predicted proteins | sample SI3LviralmetaG_FD_190081 | JGI IMG/M metagenome (GOLD analysis project Ga0256372, IMG submission 190081) | Sea-ice brine viral communities from Beaufort Sea near Barrow, Alaska, United States - SI3L | ecosystem: Environmental > Aquatic > Marine > Coastal > Brine | place: USA: Alaska | collected...
CCCACCCGCCCCCCACTGCCGCACCGCCACGCCGCCGCCACGCAACCAGCCGCCGGAGATGCCTGACCCTTCATGACCGCTGCTCATCGTCATCACGCGCGCACGCGGCTGGGCCGCAAGGTCCGGGCCCGTGCTGCTCGGCGCCCTGCATCGCAGCGCGCGTCCGATTGGGCGCTGCGGCGGCTGGGCAATGCGGCGTCGGGGGTGATGCTGCTGGCGCTGCTCGGGGGGGGGGCGCTTGCGCTCAGGCTGTCGGCGGGGCCGGTGTCGCTGGGCGATCTGGCGCAGTTTGCGGCTGAACAGGTGTCCACCGAAATGCCCGGACGCAGCATCGAAATCGAAGATCTGGTGTTTGACCTCAGCCGCAAGGGCCTGCCGCCGGGCCTCAGGATCAAGGGGCTGACCTTGCGCGATGGTGCCGGCGCCGTGATCGCCCGCGCGCCAGAGGTGTCGGTGCGGGTCCATGTGCTTGACGCGCTCAAGGGTGTGGTGTCGCCGACGCAGATTGTGGTCAGCGGGCTGGCGGTCACCATCACCCGCGATGCAGACGGCGTTGTGCATGGCGGTGTGGGGATGCCTGGCGCTGCGCAGACGCACGGCACCGCCCCCGCCTTGGGGGCTGTCGGGATGTTGCGCGAAGCACAGACCATGATCGGCGGTCTGGATCGGTTGAAACTGGTCGAAGGGCGCGATCTGCGCCTGACCTTCAACGACATCGCCGCCGGGCGCAGCTGGACCGCGTCTGGCATGCAGATGCGCGTGCGCCGCGACGCAGATGCGCTGAGCGCGGAGCTGTTGGCCGCCCAGCCCGGCGCCCCGGCCCCGTGGCTGCGCCTGATTGCGCGCCGTGCCTCAGCCGCCGAAGACGAGATCGGCGAAACCGTGGTGTCGATGACGCTTGCTGGGGCCACCGGGGCAGAGGTCGCGGCTGCCTTCCCGCCGCTGGCGGTTCTGGGCGCGGTGTCGGCGCCGTTGACCGGGCGGTTTTCCGGCGTGATCACCGATGCGGGCGCAACGCGTGCAATGACTGCGCGCCTGTCTGCCGGTGCGGGCCTGATCCGGGGGCTTGACGGCGATGCTGCGCAGCTTGACGGCGCGCAGATCTCGCTGAGGCTTGAGGCTGATGCCGACCGTCTGGTGATTGATGCGGCGGAAATCACCGGTGGCCTCGGGTCGCTGCGGCTGTCAGGCGCCGGGACCTTGCGCCGGGACGCGGCGGGGCGGGCGCTTGGCGCCGGGCTCTCGCTGATCATTGAGGATGTTTCGCTGACCGAGGCGGCGGGGTTTGCTGAACCGATGGGCTTTGGGCCGGGCCGTCTGGCAGGTGAGATGTCGTTTGACACACAGGCCTTCCGGTTGGACGAAGCGGTGATCGAGGCGCCCGGCCTCGCGCTGTCGGCGTCGGGGGGGGCATCCTTGGTCGATGGCGGTTGGCGCGGCGATCTGCGCGCGCGCGCCATCGCCCCGATTGATGCTGCGACGTTGGCACCCAACTGGCCGCGCGGCCTGGCGCCTGGTGCGCGCAATTGGGTGGCAGACCATATTCTGGGCGGCACCATCGACACGCTGGATCTGGCGGCACGGTTCGCAGATGGCGCGGCGTCGGCCGATATGGATTTCACGTTTTCGGACGCACGCGCGTCAGTTCTGGCAGGTCTGCCGACCCTTGAAGGCGCGGTTGGCCAAGGCCGGGTGACAATCGCGCCCGGCGGGCCGGGGCGCTTCGATGCCTCCGTCACCCACGCCCACACCGTGGTGCCGGGCGGTGGGGTGATCACGCTGGACGGATCATCCTTTGCCATCGCCGATGTTGCGGTGCCGATCCCGTTCGGAGACGTGTCGATGGTCGCCGAAGGCGCCGTCGCCGACATCCTGATCCTGATTGATCAACCGCCTTTGGGCTTCATCAGCGCCCTCGGCGTTGATCTGGGCATCGTGGGTGGGCGCGGGGCCGGGACCACGCAGGTGCGGCTGCCGCTGCTGAACGACCTCGCGCTGGGGGATGTCACGCTTTCGGTGGCGGCGGAGTTGACCGATCTGTCGCTGGCGCTGCCCGGTGTGGGGCTGCCAGCGCGCGCCCGCAGCGCGGCGCTGCGCGTGGATCAGATGGGCCTGACCCTGACTGCTGACGCGGTGGTGGACGGGCTGCCAATGTCCGTGGCGTGGGAGGAAACCTTTGCCCCCGCGCCCGGCGCCGCGCCGACGCAGATCAATCTGGCCGGGGCGATTGGGCAGGCGGCGCTGACGCGGCTGGGCGTCGCGGACATGATCATAGGCGCCGGTGCGGGCTGGGCACGCGCGCGCATTGCAATCGCACGCCAAGGGGCCGCGTCGCTGTCGGCAGATGTGAATTTCGACAAGGCCGCGCTGGAAATTCCCGCGATCGGCTGGCGCAAGGGCGTTGATGCGCGCGCGCGGGTCTCGCTTGCGGGCCGCGCGGGGGGCGCGACGCTGACCCTGTCGCGGCTGACCGCCAATGCGCCGGGGCTGGGGTTGGAGGGGAAGCTGACCGCTGATCTGGCCGGGGGTGGGCTGACCTCAGTGCGCATGTCGCGGCTGGTGCTGGCGGGGCTGGCCGAAGGCGCGATTGATTATGCCGTGGCGGACGCGGGCGCGACGCTGCGCTTTGACGGCCCGTTCCTTGACCTTGCGGCGCTGGGCGATGCGGCGGGGGATGGAGATGGCGGCGAGGTCGGGGCGCTTACCCTCGATGCGCGGATTGACCGGCTGACCCTTGCGCAAGGCATGGTCCTGCACGGCGCGAGGGCTGAGGCGGAGCTGGGCGAAGGCGGCGCGGCAACCGCCACGCTGACCGGCAAGGCCGGTGGCGGTGCGCCGGTGGCGGCGACATGGAAGCGCGCAGCCGCGGGCGCGCCGTCGCATCTGCGCATCACCGCTGACGACGCGGGCGCTGCGCTGCGTGATCTGGACCTGTTCGAGGACGGGCGCGGCGGGGCGTTGACCCTCGACGCCAATCTGACCGGCACGGGGCAGGCGCGGCGGATCAGCGGCACCGCGGTGATCAAGGGCATGCAGCTTCGCGCTGACGGTGCGCTGGTGCGCGCGCTGGCCGCCGCATCCCTGTTCGGGGTGGTGGAGCGCGCGGGGACCGGCGGTCTGTCCTTTGACCGCATCGAGGCACCGTTTGTGCTTGAAAACCAGGTTCTGCGGCTCGACAACGCGCTGGCACGTGGGTCCAGCCTGGGGATCACACTGGGCGGGATCTGGGACCGGCGCAGGGATGTGGTGGACCTGCGCGGGGTGCTGTCGCCCGCCTACGCGATCAACGGGGTGCTGAACCGCGTGCCCATCGTTGGCGCGCTACTGGGCGGCGAGGGCGAGGGCCTGATCGGCGTCACCTTTGCCGTCACCGGATCGGCTGACGATCCGCGCATTTCGGCCAACCCGTTATCGGCGCTGACCCCCGGCGTGCTGCGCGGCGTCTTCGGGGGCACGAGCAGCGAAACCCGCATCCCCGATGCCCCCGCCACGCCAGAGCCTGCGCCTGCACCAGAGCCTGCGCCAGAGCCAGAGAGGGTAGAGCGCTGAACGCCGCCTATTCGGCGACGATCAGCGCGTGCTTCTTGCGCCCTGCGGAGATCTTGACCGGCCCGCCCGCCAGATCGGCGGTGGCAATCATACGGCCGGCATTGGCCTCAGCCGCATCGTTGATGCGCGCGCCGCCGCTTTGGATGATGCGCTTGGCTTCCTTGCCCGAAGGCGCGAGGCCTGCGCGCACCAGAAGCTGCGCAAAGGACACGCCATCCGCCAGTTCAGCCGCGTTCAGCGCCACGGTGGGCAGGTCGGCCCCGGCGCCGCCTTCTTCGAACGTCTCATGCGCGGTGGCGGCGGCGGTCTCAGCGGCCTTGCGGCCATGGGCCAGGGTGGTGACCTCATTGGCCAGCACGATCTTCGCCTCGTTGATGTCGGCGCCCTGCAGGCGCCCCAACCGGTCACATTCGGCCAAGGGCAGTTCTGTGAACAGCTTGAGGAACCGGTGCACATCCGCATCCAGCGTGTTGCGCCAGTACTGCCAGAAATCATAGGCGGGCAGCTTGTCCTCGTTCAACCACACGGCACCACCGGCGGTCTTGCCCATTTTGGACCCGTCCGCCTTGGTCAGCAGCGGGGTGGTCAGGCCGAACACGCCCCCCCCCGCCACGCGCCGGGTCAGATCGACGCCGTTGAGGATGTTGCCCCACTGGTCGGACCCGCCCATCTGCAGGCGGCACGCGAAGCGCTTGTAAAGCTCCTGAAAGTCATAGGCTTGCAGCAGCATGTAGTTGAATTCAAGGAATGTCAGCGGCTGTTCACGATCAAGCCGCAGCTTGACGCTGTCAAAACTCAGCATCCGGTTGATGGTGAAATGGCGGCCATAATCGCGCAGGAAATCGATGTAGTTGATGTGATCAAGCCAGTCGGCGTTGTTGGGCATGATCGCGTCTTTCGGCCCGTCGCCGAAGGTCAGGTATTTGTCGAACACGCGGCGGATGCCGTCCATGTTCTCGCCAATTTTCTCCACCGTCAGCAATTGGCGCGATTCGTCCTTGCCCGACGGATCACCGATCTTGGTGGTGCCGCCGCCCATCAGCGCGATCGGCTTGTGCCCGGTCTTTTGCAGCCAGCGCAGCATCATGATCGGCAGCAGGGATCCGATGTGCAGACTGTCCGCGGTGCAGTCGAACCCGATATACCCTGGGACGATGTCGTCGATCAGCGCCTTGTCGAGACCTTCCATATCGGTGCAGTCATTGACGAAGCCGCGTGCCAGCATGGTGGCGAGAAAGTCCGATTTGGGGGCGAATGTCATGTTCGGGTCCTTCGGGCGTGATCGGCGGTCAGTTGTGGGCCGTATCTGCCCCTTCGGGCGCAAAAATGTAAAGGGGGCCGCGCATGTCAGGCAAGGTTGAGGGGCTGGAGGACGGCCCCATCTGGGCGCTGGGGCTGATGTCGGGCACCGCGATGGATGGCGTGGACGCCGCCATGGTCCTGACTGACGGGATCACGATTGACGCGCTGGGCCCCTCGATCGGTGTGCCGTATGGCGGCGCTGAGGTTGACGCGGTGCGCGCGGTTCATGGCGATTGGCGCCGATTCCGCCCCGCGCTTGGCCCCGAAGCAGATCTGCTGCTGAGGGCTGAGGCAGAGGTCGACGCCGCCCATGCCGCCGCCGCTGCGCGCCTGTTGGCCCAGCCCGGCGCGCCGGACGCTGCGATCATCGGGTTTCATGGCCAGACCGTCGCCCATGCGCCAGATCAGGGCTGGACCTGGCAGCTTGGCGACGGCGCCGCGTTGGCGCGCGCGCTGCGCCGCCCGGTGGCATGGGATTTTCGCAGCGCCGACATGAAAGCGGGCGGGCAGGGCGCGCCGTTGGCACCGTTCTTTCATTTCGCCATGGCCCGGTCGATGGCGGCCACGGGGCCGATTGCGGTGCTCAATCTGGGTGGGGTCGGCAACATCACCTGGATCGACCCGCGCGCGACAGGGCCGGAGGTGCCGGGCGCATTGCTGGCCTTTGACACCGGCCCCGCCAACGCGCCGATTGATGACTGGGTGCGCGCACGCACCGGCGCCGCGTTCGACGCTGGCGGCGCGCTGGCGCTGGCGGGCCAGGTTGATGAGGCGCTTTTGGCGCGCAGCTCAGGGACAGAATGGGCGGCGCGGCGGCCGCCAAAATCGCTCGACCGCAATGATTTCGCCGATGCGGCGGCGGGCATGACGGGGCTGAGCACTGAAGATGGCGCCGCGACGCTGACCGCCCTGTCGGCGCGGCTGGCCGCAGCGGCTGAGGCGCATTTCCCCGCGCCGGTGTCGCGCTGGCTGGTCACGGGGGGTGGGCGCAGGAACCCGGCCTTGATGGCAATGCTGGCGGCGCGGGTGTCGGCCCCGGTGGACGCGGTCGAAGCCGCAGGGTTCGACGGCGACATGCTGGAGGCGCAGGCGTTTGCATGGCTTGCGGTGCGGGTCGCGCGCGGCCTGCCGCTGTCAGCGCCCGGAACCACCGGTTGCAAGGCGCCGATGGCAGGCGGGCGGATCGCGCGGCCCTGAGCGTCGCCCTTGCAGGGATTGACCCTCCCGCGGTCGAGCTGCCGCGCGCGGAGGGCGGGGGGCGCGGAAAAAGGCGGAGGTTTCCCCCCGCCCCATGGTCGATGTGCCGTGTCGCTGCCCGGCAGGGTCGCCCGCCCCGGGCAGAGGCTTAGACGGCGGCCTGTTCCTGCATGCGCACACGCACGTAATCTTCGACCGTGCCGATCATGCTGTCGAGCTGCTTTTCGAAGAAATGGCTCGCGTCCGGCACCACTTCGTGGGTGATGGTGATGCCCTTTTGCTGATGCAGTTTGTCGACCAGCTTTTGCACATCAGGTGCCGGAGCGATGCGGTCCGCAGCACCGTTGATGATGATGCCCGAGGACGGGCAGGGCGCCAGGAACGTGAAGTCGTACATGTTCGCCGGCGGGGCGATGGACACGAAGCCCGAAATCTCTGGCCGGCGCATCAAAAGCTGCATGCCGATCCACGCACCGAAGCTGAAGCCACCGACCCAGGTGGTTTTTGCGTTCGGGTTCAGGCCCTGCATATAATCGAGCGCTGCGGCCGCGTCCGACAGCTCTCCGATGCCCTGATCATATTCGCCCTGGCTGCGCCCGACGCCGCGGAAATTGAACCGCAGCACCGAAAAGCCCAGCCGATGAAAGGCGTAGTGCAGGTTGTAGACCACCTTGTTGTTCATGGTGCCCCCGAACTGGGGGTGGGGGTGCAGGACCAGGGCGATTGGCGCATCCTTGGCCTTTTGCGGGTGATAGCGGCCTTCCAGCCGTCCATCGGGGCCGGGAAAAATCACCTCGGGCATAGTGAACGCGTCCTTGCTTTTTGTTTTCTGCAGCGCCGGCCGGGACATGGCCCGTCAAAGCTTGACTGATTTCGTCAGGCAACTTAGAAAGGTTCCAAGTTCAGCGGCGCCGCGAGCCTGTTGATATCGCAGGTAGTGGCTGGTCGCGCAAACGTCAACTCCGGCGGGGGCGGCGGCCTGCGTGGGTGCGCCCGATTGCAAGGCGCACGGCACGAATTCAGCGCACGCGGATGCGGCAAGAGGAGGAGGCGCAGATGAAGCTCAGCACCAAGGGACGCTACGCTGTCACGGCGCTGGCGGACATCGCGCTTAATGGCGCATCGCCTGGCGAGACGCCCGATCTCCTTGTTTCCTTGTCAGAAATTGCGCAGCGGCAGAGCATTTCGTTGTCCTATCTCGAACAGCTTTTCGTGCGTCTGCGCCGCGCCGGTCTGGTGGAAAGCGTGCGTGGCCCCGGTGGTGGATATCGGCTGGCGCGTGCGCCGGCAGCAATTTCCATCGCCGACATCATGACCGCGGTAGATGAGCGTCTGAACGCCATGGGCTGCGACGGGCGAATCGGTGAAGGCTGCGGCGGATCGCCGGAAATATGCCTGACGCACAACCTTTGGGAGCAGCTTTCCGCCCATGTGCACGTGTTCTTGACCCGCACGACGCTGGCCGATGTGGTGGCGGACCAGATGACGCCATGCCCCGCGGTGCCCGATTTTTCGGCGCTGCTGGTGGCGGAGCGTTCGGCATGAATGCACGCATCTATCTTGATTGGAACGCCAGCGCCCCGCTGCGCCCTGAGGCCCGCGCTGCGATGACTGCGGCGATGGAGCTGTGCGCCAACCCGTCCTCGGTCCATGCCGAAGGGCGCGCCGCGCGCATGTGCATTGAGGCCGCGCGCGAGGATGTCGCCGCCCTGGTCGGCTGCGCGCCCGATGAGGTTATCTTTACCTCTGGCGCCACAGAGGCCGCGGCCCTGCGCCTGTCCGACATCCCCGATCTGGTCGGGGCGCCGTTGGAACATGCCGCAGTGCGCGCGCATCTGGGCCGCTTGTCCGGGACCCCCGCGCTGGCGGTGGACGCCCAAGGCCGCGCTGTGCGCGTGGCAGGTCCGCACCCCGTCGCGCTGCAGATCGCCAATTCCGAAACTGGCGTGATCCAGCCAGTGGCTGAGGATGCGCCTGTCTGGTTCGCCGATGCGACCCAGGCAGCGGGCAAGATCCCGTTCGCCTTCGACGCTCGGGTGCAGGACAGCGCCATAGTGTCGGCCCATAAATTCGGCGGGCCGAAAGGCGCCGGTGCGCTGATCCTGCGCGCCGGGGTCCACATCGCCCAACCTGGCGGCGGGCAGGAGCTTGGCCGCCGCGCTGGCACTGAGAACCTGATTGGCATTGCTGGCATGGGCGCGGCAGCACGGGCCGCAAAATCGGACCTCGACGCGGGCGTTTGGGATGGGGTGCGCGCCCTGCGCGACCATCTTGAAACGCGCCTTGAACAGGCCGGCGAGGGGATCATATTTGTTGGGTATGATGCTGCACGACTGCCCAACACCTCGTTGTTTCTGGCCCCTGGCTGGCGCGGAGAGCTTCAGGTCATGCAGATGGATCTGGCTGGTTTTGCGGTCAGCGCAGGATCGGCCTGCTCCTCAGGCAAGGCGGGGCCGATCGGGGCGCTGTCGGCCATGGGGATCCCCGATGATTTGGCGGGGTGCGCACTGCGCGTCTCGCTTGGTCCCGCGACGACCGCCGCCCAGATCGATGCGTTCGCCGATGCTTGGACCCACGCTTTTCGCCGACGCGCGGTGCGCGCGGCCTGAACCCGACCTTCGAAACTCGCCCTGCGCGTCCCTCGCCTGCCAGTCAGGCGGATCAGGGGTGGCCGGAGCCGATAGAACAGAGCCTGAAAGGAGACCGACATGGCAGCCCTAGATGACGTGATCGTTAAGGAAGGCGTCGATCAAGAGACCGTGAATGCGGTAAAATCCATCGCCAGCACCTATAAATACGGCTTTTCAAGCGACATTGAGACTGAGTATGCCCCCAAAGGGCTGAACGAAGATATCGTGCGCCTGATCTCTGCTAAAAAAGGTGAACCTGAATGGCTGCTGGAGTGGCGCCTTGCCGCTTATCGCCGATGGCTTGAAATGAAAGAGCCGGAATGGGCCATGGTCCATTACCCCAAGATCGACTTTCAGGATCAGTTTTATTACGCTCAGCCCAAAAGCTTTGCCGAGAAGCCCAAATCGCTTGACGATGTTGATCCTGAGCTGCTGCGCACCTATGAAAAGCTGGGCATTCCGCTGCGGGAGCAGATGATCCTTGCTGGCGTCGAAGGCGCTGATGGGGCACCCGCGGATGGCAACGCGCAGGGCCGTAAGATCGCCGTGGATGCGGTGTTCGATTCTGTGTCGCTCGGCACCACGTTCAAAGAGGAATTGGGCCGCGCTGGCGTGATCTTCTGCTCGATCTCTGAAGCAGTGCAGGAACACCCTGAACTGGTGAAGAAATACCTTGGTTCGGTGGTTCCCGCGTCTGACAACTTCTATGCGACGCTGAATTCGGCGGTATTTTCCGATGGGTCTTTCGTCTATATACCGCCCGGCACCAAATGCCCGATGGAGCTGTCGACGTATTTCCGCATTAATGCA
>Ga0256372_1000046_pt1 | contig 9472 bp, 7 predicted proteins | sample SI3LviralmetaG_FD_190081 | JGI IMG/M metagenome (GOLD analysis project Ga0256372, IMG submission 190081) | Sea-ice brine viral communities from Beaufort Sea near Barrow, Alaska, United States - SI3L | ecosystem: Environmental > Aquatic > Marine > Coastal > Brine | place: USA: Alaska | collected...
GACCTGATGGCGCGTCAACCCGCATCACGTGGGGCGCGCTTAACCTCAGCCACCGCAAATCCCACGCGGCCCCCGACCCCCTGATCCCTGGTGATGAGGTGGCGGTGGAGATATCGCTTGATCACATCGCGTATCGCCTGCCCGCCGGGCACCGCCTGCGCGTCGCGGTGTCGTCAGCCTATTGGCCGATGCTGTGGCCCGCGCCTGAGGCGGCTGAGCTGGTGCTGACGGGCGGTGCGCTCAGCCTTCCGGTCCGGCCCGCCGCGCAGGGTGATGAGACCGCGTTTCCCCCCGCTGAGGCGGCCCCGGCGCTGGCGCGCGTGGAAATCCGGCCTGAACGCCATGTCCGGCGGACTGAAACTGACCGCCAGACCGGGCGCGTGTCCTTGATCATCGAAGATGATTTCGGCGAGCACCGCGACCCCGGCCATGGCCTGATCGCCGGATCGGTGGCGCGGGAGCGGTGGGAGATCCACCCCGACGACCCGCTTTGCGCCAGCGCCCAGACCCATTGGACCGAGGTTGTGGAGCGCGATGGCCTGCGGCTGTCCACCGAAACCCGGACCTGGATGCATGCCGACGCCGCGAATTTCCATCTGCGCGCCCGTCTGGAGGCCTTTGAAAACGGCCGTCTCGTTCACACCCGCGACGTGTCTGAGACAGTCCCACGCGACCATGTCTGAAATGCTACAAGGGCATGGAGACGACCGCCGACTGCAAAACTTGCCACCTTGGCGGTCAAATATGTTAACTGGTGCGTCAATCAATAAAAGAACCGTCGCCGAGACGCAGGCGCAAGATCGACAGGGAACACAACCATGAATGACGAACTCCATCACCTTCTCGCCCGTACCGTGCAGGGTCGGATGAATCGTCGCGGCTTCATGGGCCGCGCTGCGGCGCTGGGTCTGACCGCGGCTGCGGCCAACACCATGCTGGCCTCTGGCCTGCAGGCGGCGACGCCGGTCAAGGGTGGCACGCTTAAGATCGGTATGCAGGGTGGCGGCTCCACCGACAGCCTCGACCCGGCGCTGGCGAACAACCAGGTGACGTTCCAGCTGCTCAAGCTGTACGGCGACACGCTGGTGGAGCTGGACCCCGCAGGCGGCCCGGTGCACATGCGTCTGGCAGAATCGGTCGAAAGCTCCGCCGATGCGTCGGTCTGGACCTTCAAGATCCGCAAGGGCGTGCAGTTCCACAACGGCGCGACCATGACCCCCGCCGACGTGCTGGCGACCTTGCGCCGCCATTCGGACGAAGATTCGAAGTCCGGCGCGCTGGGCATCATGAAGGGCATCGCGTCGATGAAGGTCGAAGGCGATTCTGTCATCGTGACCTTGACCGGCCCGAATGCTGATCTGCCCTATCTGATGACCGATTATCACTTGGTGATTCAGCCCAATGGCGGGCTTGATGATGCCACCGCAGGCGTCGGCACCGGTGCCTACAAGGTCGTCGCCAACGAGCCGGGCGTGCGCCATGTGTTTGAAAAGTTCGCTGGCTATTGGGATGATTCCATCGGCCATGTCGCGGCTGTTGAAATCACGGTCATCAACGACAACACCGCCCGCAGCTCTGCCCTGCAGTCGGGCCAGGTGCACATGATCAACCGCGTTGATCCCAAGGTCGCCAAGCTGATGGACCGCGCCCCGAACCTGAGCGTCAAGAACGTGTCGGGCAAAGGCCACTACGTCTTCATCATGCATTGCGACACGGCGCCGTTTGACAACAACGACCTGCGGCTGGCGCTGAAATATGCCATCAACCGCCAGGAAATGGTCGACAAGATCCTGCAGGGCTACGGCTCGATCGGGAACGACATGCCGATCAACGCGGCCTATCCGCTGTTCGACGCGTCGATCCCGCAGCGCGCTTACGATCCCGACAAGGCCGCTTTCCACTACAAAAAATCGGGCCATGACGGCACGCCGATCACCATGAGCACGTCTGATGTCGCGTTCTCTGGCGCGCTCGATGCATCCGCGCTGTTCCAGCAGTCGGCCAAAGCGGCGGGCATTCCGCTGGAAATCAAGCGTGAGCCCGGTGACGGATACTGGTCGGACGTGTGGAACGCCAAACCGTTCTGCGCATCTTACTGGGGCGGGCGCCCGGTGCAGGACCAGATGTATTCGACGGCCTATCTGTCGACCGCAGACTGGAACGACACCCGGTTCAAGAACCCCGCGTTTGACAAGCTGTTGGGCGAGGCCAAGGGTGAGCTGGATCTGGACAAGCGCAAGGCGCTCTATTCCCGGATGGGCTATATGGTGCGGGACGAAGGCGGCCTGATCTGCCCGATGTTCAACGATTTCGTCTCGGCGATTTCCAGCAACGTGCAGGGCTGGGAAACTGATCCCAACCAGGATCTCATGAACGGCTATGCACCGCACAAGTGCTGGATCGCTGGCTGAGATTGAAGTGATGTTCAGGCATCCCCTGATCGGGTTCGTCGCCCAGCGCATTGCGCTGGGCGGCGTCCTTCTTCTTGCCGCCTCGGTGCTGATCTTTGCGGGCACGCAGATCTTGCCGGGCGACGTGGCGCAATCCATCCTCGGCCAGTCAGCGACGCCGCAGGCGCTGGCCAATCTGCGCGCGGAACTGGGCCTGAATGAGCCGGTGACGGCGCGCTATTTCAACTGGCTGTTCGGCGTGCTGCAGGGCGATCTGGGCAAAGCGCTGACCAACGGGCAGGACATCGCCACGTCCATGGGCGGGCGGCTTGGCAACACGCTGTTCCTTGCAGGCTGGGCGGCGCTGATATCGGTGCCGCTGGCGATTCTGCTGGGGCTGATTGCGGTGCGCTATCAGGGGCGCTGGCCGGACAAACTGATCTCCGGCGTCACGCTGGCGACGGTGTCTGTGCCTGAATTCCTGCTCGGTTACATCGTCATGTTCATTCTGTCGGTGCAGTTCCGGGTCTTTCCATCGGTGGCGACGGTTTATGATGGCATGCCGTTTTTCGACAAGCTGAACGCCATCGCGTTGCCGGTGCTTGTGCTGGTGCTGGTGGTGTTGGGGCACATGATGCGCATGACCCGCGCCGCGATCCTTAACGTCATGCAATCGGCGTATATTGAGACGGCTGAGCTGAAGGGCCTGCGCCCGTTCAAGATCATCGCCCGCCATGCGCTGCCGAATGCGGTGGCGCCGGTGGTGAACGTGGTGATGCTGAACATGGCCTATCTGGTCGTGGGCGTGGTGGTGGTCGAAGTGGTGTTTGTCTATCCCGGCATGGGCCAGTATCTGGTCGATCATGTGGCCAAACGCGATGTGCCTGTGGTGCAGGCGTGCGGGCTGGTGTTCGCTGCGGTCTATATCGGGCTGAACATGGTCGCGGACATCGTCTCAATCCTTGCCAATCCCAGACTGAGGCATCCGAAATGAAGCGTATTCCCATTTCGGCGCTGATCGGCCTTGTGCTGACGTCAGCGTATTTTCTTGCGGCCATTTTCGCAGATTTTCTGGCGCCCTACGGCATGGCCGAAGTGGTGGGCGATGTGTGGGAGCCAAGCTCCGCCGCCCATTGGCTGGGCACTGACACCATCGGGCGCGATTTGCTGAGCCGTATGATCCATGGCGGACGGGTCACCATCTTTGTGGCCACCGCGGCCACGGTGCTGTCGTTCACCGTCGGGTCGCTGCTGGGCTTTACCGCCGCGGTGGCGGGGGGCTGGGTGGATCAGGCGCTGTCGCGGATGGTCGATCTGCTGATGTCGATCCCGGCGCTGATCATGGCGCTGGTGATCCTGTCGGTGATGCCGGTGACGGTGCCGGTGCTGATCTTTGTCATGGGCCTGATTGATGCGACCCGGGTGTTTCGCCTGTCGCGCGCCGTCGCCGCCGACATCGCGGTGATGGACTATGTCGAAGCGGCGCGCCTGCGCGGCGAGGGGCTGGCATGGGTGATCTACCGCGAAATTCTGCCCAACGCCCTGTCGCCGCTGGTGGCTGAGGCTGGTCTGCGGTTCATCTTCATGGTGCTGTTCATCTCAACGCTCTCGTTCCTGGGGCTTGGCGTGCAACCCCCGCTGGCCGATTGGGGCGGCATCGTGAAAGAAAACAAAGAGGGCATCGTCTACGGCATCGCCGCCGCCCTTTACCCCGCCGTTGCCATCGCGACGCTGGCGATCTCGGTCAATCTGGTGGCCGACTGGATCTTGACCCGCACCACCAGCCTGAAAGGGGGCCGCGGATGACCGACGTTCTTCTGGACATCCGCAACCTGCGCATCGAAGCCACGGTCTACCCCCCCGGCGAAGACCCCCACGACATCACGATTGTTGAGGGGGTCTCGCTGACCCTGCCGCGCGGGCGGGTGATGGGGCTGATCGGCGAATCTGGCGCTGGAAAATCGACCATCGGGCTGTCCTCAATGGCCTATGGCCGGGGCGGTGTGCGGATCACTGGCGGGCAGGTGCTGATCAACGGGATCGACATTCTGACCGCCAGTCCCGCGGCCCTGCGCCGTCTGCGCGGCACGACGGTGACGTATGTGTCGCAATCGGCGGCCGCGTCGTTCAACCCGGCGCGCAGGCTGATCGATCAGGTCATCGAAACCACGCTGGCCAATGGCGTGCCGCGGGCCGATGCGGTGGCCCGCGCCATTGCGCTGTTTGCCAAGCTGGGCCTGCCCGATCCCGAAACCATCGGCGCGCGTTATCCCCACCAGGTGTCCGGCGGGCAGTTGCAGCGCGCCATGACCGCCATGGCCCTGTGCCCCGAACCCGAACTGGTGGTGTTTGACGAACCGACCACCGCGCTCGACGTCACCACCCAGATCGAGGTGCTGGCCGCGATCAAGGAAGCGATCCGCGACACCGGCGTTGCCGCGCTTTACATCACCCATGATCTGGCCGTTGTGGCGCAGGTGTCTGACGAAATCATGGTGCTGCAGGGTGGCCGGATGGTGGAGCACGGCGAGACCGAGCAGATCATCAACCACCCGCAACAGGCCTACACGCAGGATCTGGTGTCGGTGCGCCAGAAGGAACACGTCGAAACCCCCGCCCATGGCGATCCGGTGCTGCGCATCAAAGGCGTGACGGCGACCTATGGCTCGCTTGATTTTGATGTGCTGAAGAACATCACCCTCGACATCGGGCCGGGCCAGACCTTGGCGGTGGTGGGTGAAAGCGGGTCGGGCAAATCGACCTTGGCGCGGGTGGTCACCGGCCTGTTGCCGCCAAGCGAAGGGTCGGTGGAATTTGACGGGCGGGACCTGTCGCCCGCCCTTTCAGGCCGATCACGCGACGATCTGCGCGAATTGCAGATGATCTACCAGATGGCCGACACCGCCATGAACCCGCGCCAGACGGTGGCGACCATCGTCGGTCGGCCGCTGGAATTTTATTTCGGGCTGAAGGGCGCGGCGAAACGTGCGCGGGTGCAGGAACTGCTGGATCATATTGAGCTGGGCGACGGGTTTGCCGACCGCTATCCCGCCGAATTGTCCGGTGGGCAGAAGCAGCGCGTGTGCATCGCCCGCGCGCTGGCAGCCAAGCCCAAGCTGATCATCTGCGATGAGGTGACATCCGCGCTTGATCCGCTGGTGGCCGACGGGATCCTGAAGCTGTTGATGGATTTGCAGCGCGAAGAAGACGTCGCCTACCTGTTCATCACCCATGATCTGGCCACGGTGCGCGCCATCGCCGACCGCATCGCGGTGATGTACCAAGGAAAGGTGGTGCGCGCTGGCACCCGGACAGAGGTGCTGACCCCGCCGTTTGACGATTACACCGACCTGCTGTTGTCCTCAGCGCCCAAAATGCGTCAGGGCTGGCTGGAGGAGGTGATCGCGTCGCGCAAGATGGAAAGCGCGGGGAACTGACCGCGGCTCAGCCCGCCAGATCCCTGATCGCCGCGATCAACCGGGCGAAAGCGGCGCGCGCCTTTTGCGATGAATGGCGCGCGCGCAGATGGCCGTGGACCAAACCCGGCTCAATAATGCAAGTCGTCGGGACGCCTGCGGCGGTCAGCGCGGCGGCGTAGGCGGGGGCGTCGTCGGCCAGCGGATCGCATTCAGCCGCCGCAACGAAGGTCGGCGGCAGGTGGGCAAAGGATGCCGCGTCCATCGGAAATGCGGTCGCGTCGCGCGCCGGGGCCGGGCCGCCGAAACGCCAGGTGGAATAGAGCTCCATGTCCGCGGCGGTCAGAAGCGGCGCGTTGGCGTGGTGGGTGATCGACCCGCCGGTGCGCCCCTGCGCCAGCGACGGATAGACCAGCGCCTGGCCGATCACCCCGCCTGCGCGCCCCAGCTTGGCCGCAACCGTGGCGGCCAGCGTGGCACCGCCGCTGTCGCCAACCAGCACGATTGGCCCCGATGCGGCCAATGCCGATGCAACCGCCAGCGCGTCATCATATTGCGCGGGATGGGGGTGTTCGGGCGCCAGCCGATAGTCCACGGACACCACCGCCAACCCGGCCTCAGCACAGATTTGCGCGCACACGTCATCATGGCTGTCCAGCCCGCCCAGCACAAAGCCCCCGCCATGCAGGTAAACCACCGTTGGCCCGCCACTGCCCGGCCCACCGCCACTGCCCGGCCCCCCACTGGCCAGCCCGTAGCGGCGCACCGGCACGCCTGCGACCACGCCGTCTTCGACCCTGATCCCCGCAGGGCGCCCGGCATGGAATGCCTGCGCCATCGCGTCATAGGCCCGGCGCTGCCCGGCCAGATCAAGCGGGCTTAGATCGTGGGGATAGAACGACGCGGTCCGCGCAATAAAGGTGTGGATTTCGGGGTCGAGCAGTTGGGCATAATCGGGCGTCATCGGCGTCTGTCCGTTCGGGTGATGAGGCCGCCTGCCGCCCCCGCGTGCAGCGTCCTTTGCCCGCCAGCCAAGGTCAAGCCAAGGCGGCGGCGTCAACTGCTGCGATCGGGGTCAGGCAGCGGGGTGGGGAAGTGGGCGCGCGGCATGATCAAAGGCCAAAACCGGCACGGCAGGCGCTGGTCGGGCCGCGTTGACCTGATCGATCTGCGCCTCAGCGATGATCCAGGCGCGGAACGCTTCGGCATCGGGGTGTTCTGGCCCATCGAGGGAGGACAGAAGGTGGAACGCCTCATCAATCGGCGCCACGATGTCGAACGGTGCCACAAGGCGCCCTGCTGCGATTTCCTTGGCGGTCATCGACCGGCGGCCCAGCGCGACGCCCGCGCCTTGGGCGGCGACCTCAAAGGCCAGCAACGATGTGTCGAAATACACGCCTTCGCCGGCGTCCATCTCCGGCGCGCCCGCCAGCCGGAACCATGAGGCCCAGCCCTCTTGATACCCCATGACGTGCAGCAGCCGCTCACTTGCCAGATCGCGGGGCGCGTGCAGGCGGGCGGCGAGGGCGGGGGCGCAGACCGGCTCCAACACTTCTCTGGTCAGCTGGTGGGATGAAAAATGCGTCCATCGCCCCAGCCCATAGCGGATGTCGAGATCAAAGCGCGCCTTTTCAAAGTCCTCGCTCCAGATCGATGACACCAGCCGCATTCTGATGCCGGGATGCGCATCCAAAAACCGTGGCAGGCGCGGGGCGATCCAGTTGACCGAAAATCCTGCGGGCGCGCGCACGGTCAGCGGCCCAGCGCGGCGGCGGCCGAACACTTCTTGGGTCCCCGCCGCCAGCCGGGCAAAGCTGTCCTGCACCTTGGGCAGATAATCGGCGCCCGCCTTGGTCAGCACCACCGACCGCGCTTTTCGTTCGAACAACGGCTCGCGCAATTGATGCTCCAGCAGCTTGATCTGCTTGGACACCGCCGCCTGCGTCAGGTTCAGCTCCATCGCCGCATGGGTAAAGGACTGGGTGCGCGCGGCGGCCTCAAAGGCCCGAAGCCAAGACAAGTGCGGCAGGTTCGACGTCATCGGCAGCCTTTCAGCCAAGGGGTGGGGGACAACATCCTACGACCCGCCGGGCCCGCGATCTCGCGCGTTTGCGGCGCCTTTATGCCGCGTCCTGACCCATTCCCAAAACGATGCCTCAGCCGGTGTTTTCGTCGTTTGCCGCCATGGGGCACCATCGGCCATATGAACCTCCATTTGATCGGAGCGCCGCCCATGTTCACCATCCACCCAACCGCCCGTTTGCGCCCCTCGCCGTTCTATGAAGCGACCTTGGTGGACGGACTGGCAGGCGCCAGCGTCTACAACCGCATGATCATGCCCGCCAACTATGGCGACCGGGATGCGGAATACTGGCGTCTGATCAATGGCGTTTCCATGTGGGACGTGTCGGTGGAGCGGCAGGTGCAGCTGACCGGCCCGGACGCAGCGCGCGCCGCGCAGATCCTGTCGCCGCGCGATCTGAGCAAATGCAAAGTCGGGCAGGGCAAATACATTCCGCTGTGCAACCACCGCGGCACGTTGATCAACGACCCGATCCTGCTGAAGCTAGACGAGGACCGGTTCTGGTTTTCCATCGCTGACAGCGACATCCACCTTTGGGCGCGCGCCATTCTGGGGGAACGCGGCCTGGATGTGGACGTGACAGAACCCGACGTGTCGCCGCTGGCGGTGCAGGGCCCGCGGGCCGAAGACGTGATCGCCGCGATCTTTGGCGATTGGGTGCGGGACATGAAATATTTCTGGTTCCGGGAGACAGAGATCAACGGCATCCCCGTCGCGCTCCAGCGCTCAGGCTGGTCCAAGCAGGGCGGGTTTGAAATTTACCTGAAGGATGGAACCCGCGGTGCCCAGCTTTGGAACATCGTCAAAGAGGCCGGGCGCCCGTTCGGCATCGGACCCGGCGCCCCCACCACGGCGGAGCGCACCGAAAGCGGCCTGCTGTCGGTGGGCGGCGACACTGATGAGGCGACCAATCCCTTTGAGGTCCGCTTGGGCAAATACGTCGACCTGGACGTGCCCGACGAAGTGGTCGGCATCCACGCCTTGCGCCGCATCCATGCCGAAGGCCCCAAGCGCCACCAGCTGGGCGTGATCCTGGCCGGCGACGCCCCCGCCCCCCTTGGATTTCGGTGGGAGGGCATCCACGCAGGCGGTGCAAAGATCGGCGACATGACCAACTGCGTCTGGTCGCCGCGCATGCAGGCCAATATCGGCTATGCGCTGGTGTCGCGCGCCGCGCAGCCCGGCGACATTGTTGAATTGATGCGTCCCGGCGGCCCGGTGCAGGCACATCTGGTGGAGCTGCCGTTTCTCTGATCCTGTAGCGCCCAGAAACAGGAGCGCCCATGCCAACCATTACTGAGCCCGCCCGCCAGACGCCCGTGATCCATGAAACCGACGTGCTTGTCGTCGGCTCCGGCCCTGGCGGGCTGGCCGCCGCGCTGGCAGCCGCGCGCACTGGCGCGCGGGTGGCGCTGGTGGAACGGTTCGGGTGTCTGGGCGGCAACATCACCGTGGTCGGGGTCGAAGGCTTTGCGTGGTATCGCCACGAAGCAACGGTCGAAGCAGGCGGCATTGGCCGCGAATTTGAAGACCGCGCCACGGCCATGGGCGCCGCCGTGCCCGAAAGCCAATCGCTGAGCCAT
>Ga0256372_1000047_pt1 | contig 9447 bp, 7 predicted proteins | sample SI3LviralmetaG_FD_190081 | JGI IMG/M metagenome (GOLD analysis project Ga0256372, IMG submission 190081) | Sea-ice brine viral communities from Beaufort Sea near Barrow, Alaska, United States - SI3L | ecosystem: Environmental > Aquatic > Marine > Coastal > Brine | place: USA: Alaska | collected...
GCCCGGTCGACTACAACGGTGGACAAACCCTGGTGGTGAACCTGTTGACCAGCTCCGTGCCCGTCCCGGCCGCGGCACCGCTGTTGGCAGGCGCGCTGATCATCATGGGGCTGGCAGGACGACGCCACAAACGCAAAGCAACCTGACTGCCAAAGGTATGACCCAGGCCGCCGGCCTCAGATGCAGGCGGCGCACCCGTTTTCGCAGATGACGCCCGCGCCTGCGCCTGCTACGTTTCCTGACCCATGTCTTCAGATCGGGATGCCGTATGAGCCACCATCAGGGCCGGATTGCGCCACAATTCTTCGTCACCGCGCCCCAGCCCTGCCCGTATCTGGAGGGGCGGTCGGAGCGAAAGCTGTTCACGACCCTGCGCAATCCTGACGCGGCTTCGGTCAATGATCTGCTGTCGCTGCGCGGGTTCCGGCGCAGTCAGGGCGTGGTCTACCGACCGTCTTGCGCGGGGTGCTCGGCCTGCCTTTCAACCCGCATCCCGGTCGACGCGTTCCAGCCATCACGCGGGCAGCGCCGCATCATCAAACGCAACGCCGACATTCTGCGCCGCGCGCTGCCGCCTGAAGCAACCGATGAACAATATCGCCTGTTCCGCCGCTATCTGGACGCCCGCCACGCCGATGGTGGGATGGCTGAGATGGACATCTTCGAATTCGCAGCGATGGTCGAAGAAACCCCCGTGCGCACCCGGCTGGTAGAATACCGCCGCCCGGACCCTGACGGCAGCGCGCCCGAACTGGTTGGCGCGTGCCTGACCGACGTGCTGAATGACGGGCTGTCGATGGTCTACAGTTTCTTTGAGCCGACCATGCGTGGGCGCAGTTTCGGCGCTTATATGATCCTCGATCATGTGGAAATTGCGCGGGCGGCGGGGCTGCCCTACGTCTATTTGGGGTATTGGGTGCCCGGATCGCCGAAGATGGCGTACAAATCGCTCTATCGTCCGTTTGAGGTGCACCAGAACGACGTCTGGCGTCCCGTGAACCACCCCGATGAAGTAGAGGCCGATGCTGCCTCGCACGGCCCTGACCCGATTGCGGAACAGGTGGCACGGCTGATCGACGGCTGAGGGGGGCGTCAAAGGCTCTGGCGAATTTCACTTGGCGGTGTGGGGCGAGGTTCGCGCAAATCAGATTGCGCGACGTGTCATCAAAGCTATTTGAAGAATTCGCCACATATGGCTCATAGAGCTTGTTTGAGACGGTGCCAATTTTGGAGCCTTGCCCACAGATGCTCATGTTGTGATTGGCAGGCTTGTACGCGGCTGCGCCGAGATGGAAGACTGCCTGTATCTGTTTATCTGTGCACTCACTGGGCTGAGCGAAAGTAGCGCAACCATAATCCTTGCGAAAACCAGAGCCACGCGACGTGTAGATTGCGAAATAGGCGCTCCACACAACCGTTTTTCCCCATCCCAAATCTAAAAAACCCAGAGCTGGCGTAAAACCTTGGGGCACTCGGCTGCCATCTAAGCGTTTTCCGCAACTCAAATCTTTTTATATTTACGCCTGCTCCGTTTTCTCTCACCATCAAATAAAAAGGCCTCGGCGCTGGTTGCGTCGGGGCCTTTCGCGTGTTGTCGGACCATATTGAGGTCCGATTTGCCAACCCGGCAGGGACCTAGGCACCCAGGCGGTTGGCGATCAGGTCCTCAACCACCGACGGATCGGCGAGGGTTGAGATGTCGCCCAGCGCGTCCACGTCGTTCTCAGCAATCTTGCGCAGGATGCGGCGCATGATCTTGCCTGAGCGGGTTTTAGGCAAGCCCGGCGCCCATTGGATGATGTCCGGCTTGGCGATCGGGCCGATTTCGCGGCGCACCCAAGCCTGCAATTCAACGCGCAGGGCGTCGGTCGGCTCCACCCCGTTCATGAGGGTGACGTAGCAGTAAATGCCCTGCCCCTTCACCGGATGCGGGCAGCCGACCACGGCGGCCTCGGCGACGGCTTCGTGGGCGACCAAAGCTGATTCCACCTCAGCAGTGCCCATGCGGTGGCCTGATACGTTGATCACATCGTCAACGCGCCCGGTGATCCAGTAGTAGCCGTCTTCGTCACGCCGGCAGCCATCGCCAGAGAAGTAGTAGCCTTTGTACTGGCTAAAATACGTCTCCATGAACCGCTCATGATCGCCGAAGATGGTGCGCATCTGGCCGGGCCAACTGTCGGCAATGGCCAGAACCCCCTCAACCCCGTTGCCTTCGATCAACACACCGGAGGTCGGATCCAGCACCACCGGCTGCACGCCAAAGAACGGCAGGGTGGCCGATCCCGGCTTGGCCGGGATGGCGCCGGGCAGCGAGGTGATCATGTGGCCGCCGGTTTCGGTCTGCCACCAGGTGTCGACAATCGGGCATTTTTCCTTGCCGACGACCTTGTTGTACCAGTTCCATGCCTCAGGGTTGATCGGTTCCCCAACGGTGCCGAGGATGCGCAAGGATGACAGATCATGCTTTTCGACCGGCGCGTCGCCCTGCCCCATCAAGGCGCGGATGGCGGTCGGTGCGGTGTAGAACTGGTTGACCTTGTGCTTTTCGCACACCTCCCAGAACCGGCCCGCGTCGGGATAGGTCGGCACGCCTTCGAACATCAGCGTGGTGGCGCCGTTGGCCAGCGGGCCATAGACAATATAGCTGTGGCCGGTCACCCAACCCACATCCGCCGTGCACCAGAAAATATCGCCTTCGCGGTAATCAAAGACATATTCATGGGTGAACGCGGCATAAAGCAGATAGCCGCCCGTCGTGTGCACCACGCCCTTGGGTTTGCCCGTAGAGCCGGACGTGTAGAGCACGAATAGCGGATCCTCGGCGTTCATTTCTTCGGGCGGGCAATCGGCGGAAACCGTCTTCATTTCCTGATGTAGCCAATGATCGCGGCCTTCAACCCACGCCACCTGCCCGCCAGTGCGCCGCACCACGAGGCATTTTACATGGTCGTCGCAGCGCAGCAGCGCCGCATTCGCCGCGTCCTTCAGCTTGGTCGCCTTGCCGCCGCGCGGGGCGTGATCAGCGGTGATGACCAGTTTCGCGGCGCTGTCATTGACCCGATCAGCCAGCGCATCGGCGGAAAAACCCGCGAAAACGATGGAATGCACCGCGCCGATGCGCGCGCAGGCCAGCATGGCATAGGCGGCCTCGGGCACCATGGGCATATAGATCACCACCCGGTCGCCTTTTTCCACGCCCAGCTTTTTCAGCACATTGGCGAAGCGGCAGACCTGTTCGTGCAATTGGCGATAGGTGATGTGGGCGCTGGTGGCAATGTCGTCGCCTTCCCAGATGATCGCCACTTGGTCGGCGCGGGTTGCCAGATGCCGATCAACGCAGTTGGCGCAGACGTTCAGGGTGCCGTCCTCAAACCACTTGATCGACACTGCGCCGTAATCAAACGATGTGTTCTTGACGACGGAATAGGGCTTGATCCAGTCAAGCCGCTTGCCCTGCTCGCCCCAGAACGCATCCGGGTCGTTGACAGATGCGGCGTACATCTCAGCATATTTCGCGGCGTTCGCATGGGCCGAAGCGGCGAGTTCAGCCGAGGGCGGATACATTTTATCGGACATCTTGGGCGCCTCCCATTCGTTATTCGCGCTGACCATGCAATGACGCAGGGGCTGGCCACCGCGCAATCGTTCAATGGTCGGGCTTTGCTGGTCCGGGGCGGCGATGGCCGCCCCGGATGCGCTCAGATTGCCAAGTATTCGTGGCGAAGTTCTTCGTTGTCGAGCACCGCTTGCGCCGTGCCGTCAAACACCACCTGCCCCATGTCGAGGATGATGGCCCGGTCCGCCAGTTTCAGCGCGGCCACCGCGTTCTGCTCAACAATCACCGTGGTGATGCCAAGGCTCTTGATCTCAGCCAGCGTGCGTTCAATTTCGTGCACGATGACGGGGGCGAGGCCCTCATACGGCTCATCCAACAGCAGCAGCTTGATGTCGCGCGCCAGTGCCCGTCCGATGGCAAGCATCTGCTGCTCACCGCCCGACAAGGTCACGCCTTCTTGCTTGCGCCGCTCTCCCAGCCGGGGGAACAGTTCATAGATCCGTTCAATCGACCAGCCTTTGGGCGGGGCGATCTGCGCGAGCTGCAGGTTTTCCTCAACGGTCAGGCCAGCGATGATCCGCCGGTCTTCGGGCACAAGGCCGACGCCGAACTGCGCCGCCTCCCAAGCCTTCATGTCGTGCAGCGGCTTGTGGTCCAGCCAGATTTCCCCGTGGGTCACCATCGGAGACCCAACCCGCGCAATGGCGCGCAATGTGGAGGTCTTGCCCGCGCCATTGCGGCCCAGAAGCGCGACGATCTCACCTTCGTGGATGTTAAAGCTGACGCCCTGGACGATATAGCTTTGTCCGTAATAGGCGTGGATGTCCCAGACTGAGAAAAACGCAGGCGCGGTGCCTTGGCTTCGGACATTTGGCGTCTTGTGGATCCGCGCATAGGCGGCGTCATCGTTGGTGGTCATTCTTGCGCCCCCCCAAGGTAAGCTTCCTGGACCTTCTTGTTGCCCTTGATATTCTCAGGCGCGTCTTCGACAATCACATGGCCCTGTGCCAGAACGGAAATCCTGTCAGCAAGGCTGAACACCACGTGCATGTCGTGTTCAATCACCACTTTGGTGATGTTGCGCTCAGCGCTCAGGCGTTTGAGAAGGTCGATCGTGTTGTTGGTGTCGGCGCGCGCCATGCCCGCCGTCGGTTCGTCCAGCAACAACAGCCGCGGGTTCTGGACCAGGCACATGGCCAGCTCCAGCCGCCGCTTGTCGCCGCGCGACATGGCCTTGGCATCCATGTGGCGCTTGTCGGCCATCCCCACGTCTTCGAGCGTGTGAAGCGCGAAGTCGCGGATCTCAGCTTCCTTGTCCACCCCGCGCCAGAGGTTTAGCTTGAACGCCCCGTCGCGCGATGCAAGCGCCGGGATCATCACGTTTTGCAGCACATTGAGATCTTCGAAAATCTCAGGCGTCTGGAACACGCGGCTGACGCCCATCTGGTTGATCTCATGCGGTTTGGCACCGATCAGCGACCGTCCGTTGAAGGTCACCGCGCCGGTGTCGGGCACAAGGCGCCCGACCAGACAGTTCAGCAGCGTGGATTTGCCCGCGCCGTTGGGGCCGATGATGGCGTGGACATGGCCTTCCTCAACCTTGAGGTTGACGTCGTCCAGCGCCTGAAGCCCGCCAAAGCGTTTGTTGACGTTCTGGATTTCAAGAATGATGCTCATGTCTTGTCCCCCTCATTCTGCCGGGTGGACGGTTTTGGTGCCGTCGTCGGTCTTTTTGCGGAATCTGCCGGACATAAGGCGCAGGATGCGGGTCGCGCCCTCCATCAAACCGCCTGGCAGGAAGGTGACGATGGCCATGAACAGCAGGCCCAGCGTCAAGTGCCAGCCTTCGCCGACAAACAACGAACTGACCGAAACCACCGCATCGCGCAGCGTCTCAGGCAAAAAGTTGAAAATGTCGTTGAGCGCGCTGGTGTTGAACGCTGAGAAGATATTCTCAAAGTACTTGATCAGGCCTGCGCCCAAAACTGGGCCAAGCAACGTGCCTGCACCGCCAAGGATGGTCATCAGCACCACCTCACCAGATGCGGTCCACTGCATCCGCTCCGCGCCCGCAAGGGGGTCAGTCGCGGCCAGCAGCCCGCCCGCAAGCCCGGCAAACATGCCAGAGATCACAAACGCCGCCAGCGTGTAGGGCCGGGTGTTGAGGCCGGTGTAGTTCATGCGGTTCTGGTTGGATTTGACCGCCCGCAGCATCATGCCGAACGGCGACCGGAAGATCCGCATGGAGATGTAGAACGTCGCGATCAGGATCACCGCGCAGACATAAAAGCCTGCGTTGAACTGCAACGTCATACCCATCAGCTCCGCCTCAGCGGTGGAGTTCATGGTGAGGCCGAAAAGGTTGGTGACCGGCTGCACGCCCGCAACCGCAGTGTCAAAGATCCGCGGATCATCAAGCGTGATCTGCAAGCCGGTTTCCCCGTTGGTGATCGGGGTCAGCACCGAATAGGCCAGATTGTAGCACATCTGCGCAAACGCCAACGTCAGGATCGAAAAGTAGATCCCCGAGCGCCGGAGCGAGATGAACCCGATCAGCAGGCTGAACAGACCGGCGACCACGACCGCAAGGATAATGGCCGGGATCACGTTCATGGTCAGCAGCTTATACGACCACACGGCGGCATAGGACCCGACCCCGAGGAACGCGGCATGGCCAAAGGACAGATAGCCGGTCAGGCCGAACAGGATGTTGAAGCCGATCGCAAAGATCCCGAAGATCGCGAATTTCTGCAGCAGATCGGGATACCCGGCGCCAAACGGTGCCAGAATGATCGGACCTGCCAGAACAGCGACCGCGAAAACGATCAGCAGGATGATGTCGGAGGTTTTGCTGTTTGTCATGGCTCAGGTCTCCATCACGCCCTTGCGACCCAGAAGGCCGCGCGGACGGGTCAGCAGGATGACGACGGCCACCAAGTAGATGATGATCTGGTCAATGCCGGGGAAAATATCTTTGACAACGTTCATGGACGCAAAGCTCTGCAGGATGCCCAGCAGGAACCCGGCCGCGACGGCGCCGGGCAAAGACCCCATGCCGCCGACAACCACGACCACGAAGCTCAGCACCAGAAAGTCCATGCCAAGGTGATAGTCGGGCGACAGGATCGGCGTGTACATCACGCCCGCCAGCCCGGCGACCACAGCCGCAAGGCCGAACATCAGCGTGAAGCGCTTGTCGATGTCGATGCCCAGCAGGCCGACGGTTTCACGGTCCGCCATTCCTGCGCGCACCACCATGCCGAAGGTCGTGAACTGCAAAAAGCTGAACACGCCGCCAACGACCAGCGCCGCGAACAGAAAGTAGATCAGACGCCAGACCGGATAGACCACCGTGCCGACCTCAAAGCCCACCGCCGCGCCAAAATCGAGCATGCCCTGGAACGCGTCAGGCGCGGGCTGCGGGATCGGGTTGGCACCGAAGAACGCCTTGATGATTTCCTGCAGCACGATGGCAAGGCCGAAGGTCACCAGAATCTGGTCTGCATGGGGGCGGTGATAGAAATGCCGGATCAGGCCCCGTTCCATCACGATTCCAACGAAGATCATCACCGGAATCGCAACCACAATCGACAGTGGCACCGACCAGTTGATCATCGCTAGGCCGAAATCGCCGAACCAGAGCTCCACAAACGGGGTGCGGATTTCCTGCGGTGAACCCCAGGCGGTTTTCTGGGTCGCGTCCAGCACAATACGTTCAAGCGTCAGCAATTTGTTGACGGTGACGGCGCAGAAGGCGCCAAGCATGAACAGCGCGCCATGGGCGAAGTTCACCACCCCGAGCGTGCCGAAAATAAGGGTGAGCCCCAGGGCGATCAGCGCATAGGCGCTGCCCTTGTCGAGGCCGTTCAGGATTTGGAGGACGATGGCGTCCATCTGCCGGGCTCCTCTGGCGTTAAACGAGCGAATGCGCGGCCGGGCGGTTTTCCCACCGGTCGTCGCCGCCGCCCTCCGGGCGGCCTTGCAGGCATGCAGCGCCCACGTCTCGGTCGCAATTCATAGGGTGGGCCCGGGCGCTGATGCGCCCGGGCCCGAAAGCATCAGCTGCCCGAGTTGCATTCACCCAGCGCGCCACCGGCGAACATCGGGTGATCGACCGGATAGGTGACCTGCGCCGCGGGCGTGACGTCCACGACTTCGAGAAGATCGAACTGCGAGGTGGGGTTCTCTTTGCCCTTCACCACGAGCACGTCCTTGAAGCACTGGTGATCGCCGGCGCGGTACAGCGTCGGGCCATTGCCCATGCCGTCGAACTCAAAGCCCTCAAGCGCATCTACGATGCCGCAGGGATCGAAGGTCCCGGCACGCTGCGCCGCATCCGCATAAAGCAGCGCCTGCACATAGCAGGTGTGCGCGGCCTGGCTGGGCGGCTGGCCGTATTTCTGGCCGAAGGAGCGAACGAAAGCCTGGCTGCCTTCGTCCTGCAGCGACCAGTGCCAGTTGGTGGACCCGAAGATGCCCTTGACCGCATCGCCCGCACCCTGCGCCATGAGGCGTGAGTAGAGGGGAACGATGATCTCAAACTTCTTGCCGTTGACCATCTTGTCTTTCAGGCCGAACTGCACGGCCTGGGTCAACGAGTTGACCATATCGCGGCCATAGTGGTTCAGCACCAGCACGTCGGCGCCCGAGTTCAACACAGGCGTGATGTACTGCGAGAAATCACCAGCGCCGAGCGGGGTGCGGACCTTGTTGACCGTCTCCCAGCCCATGGCCTCGGTGGCGGCCGCGATGGATTCTTCCTGCGTCCAGCCCCAAGTGTAGTCGGCCGTCAAGTGATAGGCCTTGCGGTCGGCACCATAGTTGGACTTCAGCACCGGCGCGAGCGCGGCAGCCGACATGTAGGCGTTGAAGAAGTGACGGAAACCGTTCGCCTTCTTGTCCTTGCCCGTGGTGTCGTTGGAATGTGTCAGGCCGGCCATGAAGATGACGCCCATCTCTTGGCACAGACCCTGCACAGCCACGGCGACGCCCGAAGAAGACCCGCCAGTGATCATCACCGCGCCGTCTTTTTCGATCATGCGCTTGGCCGACGCGCGCGCTGCGTCTGACTTGGTCTGGGTGTCGCCAGTCACATAAGCGACCTTCTTGCCCAGCACGCCGTTTCCGCCCAGCGCCTTCGACGAGAAGGTGCCCAGCATGCCGCCGTCGCCTTCCCCGTTCAGATGCTCAACGGCCAGCTCATAGGCGCGCAGCTCATCCGCGCCTTCGTCGGCATAGGCGCCCGACTGGGGCACGTTGAATCCGAGGGTCACTGACCCGCCGGACGGCTCATTGGTGTAGGCATAGGCGGGACGCCGCCAAAGCGCAGGCGCCGCAACGCCCGCACCGATCACTGCACCGGTCTTCAACACGCCGCGGCGGCTGAAATTCGTGAAATCACCCATGGAATTCTCCCGATTCGTATTGGGGCAAAGATTTTGCCTGCAGCGCCGCCGATCCCTCCCGACCGACACGCGCTGCCTAGAGCGGCCTAGGCCAACTCTTGCGCAACTATCGCCCAAGTCAGTCAAAAAAACAACAAGGCATTGACAAACATAGCAATTTTTGTAAACTATTTGCAGTTCGCGCTTGCAAAAATGTAAAATATTTACCTTGCAGCGCAGCAAGGGGCTGAAAATGAACGCAAGAATGAACGCAGCGTCACCCGGCGCACACCGCGCAGCACCAGCCTGCGCCGCCGCGCAGCCTTGCGCCACGCGCCCGGACGCACCAACGACCGCCCTGCAGGGGGATGTCTGATGCCCCGCACCATGGTCGGCATGCGAATCCGCGAACGCAGGCGCGCGCTCGGCATCAAACAGGGCGAGCTGGCCGTGAGGTTGGGAATTTCGCCCTCCTACCTCAACCTCATTGAACGCAACAAGCCC
>Ga0256372_1000048_pt1 | contig 9438 bp, 7 predicted proteins | sample SI3LviralmetaG_FD_190081 | JGI IMG/M metagenome (GOLD analysis project Ga0256372, IMG submission 190081) | Sea-ice brine viral communities from Beaufort Sea near Barrow, Alaska, United States - SI3L | ecosystem: Environmental > Aquatic > Marine > Coastal > Brine | place: USA: Alaska | collected...
GGCTTGGCCCGCATACCAGACTGGAAGATCACCCGCGTCGATGAGCTCCTGCCCTGGAACGCAGCCAAGTAGGGCGGGCAGGCCGGACGCTTACGGTTGAGACCCGGACACGCCCGTGCATACAGCGCGGCGCTGGGGTGGAATGTGCGGTCGATGCCGTGCTCACATAGCGAGGATTATCTGGGGGCACTCACGGCGAAGGGCGGCACCTATGGGCGTGGGTCTCGGGCTACGCCAGGCCGCCCTGGCCAACGCATGCTTCTCATGCAGCGGGTGGTGGGGGGCGGCTGCGTCTTCGCGCAAGGGCTTGCCCAGCGCAGGACGGTGGCGCGGGAATGGGTCTCAGCCTCTTAAATGTCAGGCCGCTCAGACCGCAAAATATCTTTAGTGTGTGGGATCCTTTGCCGTCATCTAATTCAAATATTTAGGTTTCATGATGCAGCAGCCACCTGAATTGCTGTGTTTTGAAGCGTGAAAGCGGTGCAGGTCCGGGAGATGAAGGGGGGCCTAATCGCATGAGCGATATGTGACGCGAAAAACGTCATACTCCAAGCAAAAACAGGCGCTTACCAGCTGAAACCTGCCATTTGGCATTGCGTCACCCATCTTAGGGGGGCTCAGGGCTTCTGAGGGCCGCACCCCACGGGCGCGCCGCCTGGGTTGACTTGGGCCCTTCGCGCCGCCAACCCTTCGGCCGAAATCGATCCAATGTCAGGATGCCTCATGCTCGCGTTACCCTTCCCGAACATCGATCCCACGCTGGCTTCGATGGAGCTGTTCGGCATCACACTCAGCCTGCGCTGGTATGCGCTGGCTTATATCGCTGGGCTGGTGCTGGCGTGGCGCTATGTGACGTTCCTGATGAAGCGCCCTGCGCTGTGGCCCGGTCGCGCTGCGCCGATGACCCCGGACCAGCCCGAAGAATTGCTGACGTGGATGGTGCTTGGCGTCATTCTGGGCGGGCGGCTGGGGTTCGTGTTGTTCTATCAGCCGGCCTATTACCTGGCGAACCCAGCTGAGATTTTGCAGGTCTGGAATGGCGGCATGTCGTTCCATGGTGGGTTCCTCGGGGTGGTGGTCGGGGGGGCGCTGTTCTGCCGATCCCGCGGTCTGCCGACACTGCAGGTCGGCGACGCGGTGGCCATGGCCGCGCCCGTCGGGCTGCTGCTGGGCCGCGTCGCCAATTTCATCAACGCCGAATTGTGGGGCCGCGTCACCGATGCGCCCTGGGGCACCGTGTTTCCCGGTGCCGGGCCGCTGCCACGCCATCCCTCACAGCTTTATGAGGCGCTGCTGGAAGGCGCGGTGCTGTTCTTGGTTCTGTGGTGGGTCGGCACGCGGCGCGGCGGGCTGATGCGGCCGGGGACCATGATCGGGCTGTTCCTGATCGGCTACGGCGCCGCGCGCAGCTTTGTTGAATTGTTCCGCCAGCCCGACGTGCAATTCACCGGGCCGGGCAACCCGCTGGGCCATGCGGCGCAGTTCGGCGAAATGGGCCTGACCATGGGCCAGATCCTGTCCGCGCCGATGATCGCAGTCGGCATCTGGCTGGTCCTGCGCGCCCGGGCGTGACCGCGCTGGCGGCCATTTTGCGCGCCCACATCGCACAGGGCGGGCCGATGCGCCTTTCGGACTATATGGCGCTATGTCTGGGGCACCCCGAACATGGCTATTATACCTCCCGCGATCCGCTGGGGGCGGCGGGCGATTTCACCACCGCGCCGGAAATCAGCCAGATGTTCGGTGAATTGATCGGATTGTGGCTGGCGCAGACATGGCTGGATATCGGCGCACCCGAACGGGTGGTGCTGGCTGAGCTGGGGCCGGGCCGCGGCACGCTGATGGCCGATATTTTGCGCGCAGGGGCCGCTGCACCGGGGTTTCTGGCCGCTGTGGGCCGCCCCGCGATGGTTGAAATCAGCCCCGTGCTGCGCGCGCGTCAGGCTGAGGCGCTGGCCGGGCGCGATCCGATCTGGTTCGACCGCGCTGAGGACATCCCCGCAGGCACCCCGCTGCTGTTGGTCGCCAACGAGTTTTTTGATGCCCTGCCGATCCGCCAGCTTGAACGCCGCAAGGGCCGCTGGCGCGAACGGGTGGTGACGGTGGATGAGGGCGCCCTGCGCCTCGCCTGCGGGCCGGTCGTGCCATGGGACGAAGCCGCGCCGGACGGCGCGCTGCGCGAGGTCTCCCCAGCATCCGAGGCCGTGGCGGCATGGATCGGCGCGCGGCTGGCAACCGATGGCGGTGCGGCGCTGATTGTGGATTATGGCTATGGCGAGCCGCCCACGCAGGGCGGCGATACGTTTCAGGCCCTGCGCGGTCATGCCTTCACCGATCCGTTCGCGGCGCCGGGGCAGGCTGACCTGACCGCCCATGTGCATTTCGGCGCGCTGGCGCGGGCGGCCAAAGGCGCGCGCGCATGGCCCCTGATGACCCAAGGCGCGCTGCTGGAAAGCCTTGGCCTGACGGCCCGCGCGCAGGCCCTGTTGCGGGCTGTGCGCGATGACGCCGCCGCGGACGCGGTCGTGGCCGCCCATCGGCGCCTCGCGCATCCTGATGAAATGGGGACGCTGTTCAAGGCGCTCGCGTTGACCGGGCCCCGGGCGGGGGCACCGCCGGGGTTCGGCTGACGGCGCCGGTCGCGGCCGGGTTCGGGGAGGGGAAGGCCCCTCCCGCTCACCCGGCCGCGCGCCCGCTTGCGCGTTCGTGGCGCGCCATCCCGGCGTGGCACTTGCCCCGGAGGGGGTGTCCGGTCCACCTTCGCACTTGGTGGCGCTCGGGCCGCCCATCCGATGACGGAGACCGCCATGTCCCTATCCCCGCTGACCTCTGAATGGCTTGATCAGGTGCGCCACGGTTTCTTCACCCGTGAGGGGGGGGTGTCGACATCCGTCTATGGGTCGTTGAACTGCGGCCCCGGATCGTCGGATGCGCCTGAGGCTGTGGCCGAGAATCGCGCGCGGGTCGCTGAGGCAATGGGCGTGCTGCCCGGAATGCTGCTGTCGGTGCGCCAGATCCATTCCCCGACCGTCGCGACGATTGATGCGCCGTGGGCTGACGCGGACCGCCCCGAGGCCGATGCCATGGTCACCAAAACCGGCGGCATCGCGCTGTGCATCCTGACTGCCGATTGCGCGCCGGTGCTGTTTCATGACCCCAAGGCAGGCGTGATCGGCGCCGCCCATGCGGGCTGGCGCGGCGCTGAGGCAGGCGTGCTGGAGGCGACGGTGGACGCGATGGAGGCCTTGGGCGCCAAGCGCGCGCAGATCGCCGCCGCCATCGGTCCGTGCATTTCCCAGCGCGCCTATGAGGTCGGCATGGACTTCATGGAGCGGTTCACGGACGACGACCCAGAGCATGCGCAGTTCTTCACCATGGGTCCGCGCGGCAAGCCGCTGTTCGATCTGCCGTCTTATTGCCTGCGCCGCCTGCGCGATGTGGGTGTGGATGAGGCAGGCTGGATGCGCCGCTGCACCTATGAGGACCGCCAGAGGTTCTATTCCTACCGCCGGTCCGTGCACCGTGATGAGCGTGACTATGGCCGCCTTGCGTCGTGCATCATGCTGCCGAGGTATGCGTGATGCTGCAATTTGAGCGATCTGAATATGACGCCCGGCTTGGGGCACTGCGCGCCGAAATGGCGGCGCGGGGCCTGCATGGCATGCTGCTGTTCGCGCCCGAAAGCCAGTATTGGCTGACCGGCTATGACACGTTCGGCTACTGTTTTTTCCAGTGCCTTGTGGTGACCGGGGACAAGATGGCGCTGCTGACGCGGTCGGCAGATCTGCGGCAGGCGCAGTTGACCTCAGTGGTGGATGACGTGCGGGTCTGGCGCGATGGCGCCGGGGCGGACCCGTCCGAGGATCTGTGGACGATGCTGGCCGATATGGGCATGTCCGGCACGCGGCTGGGCTGGGAAATCGACACCCACGGGCTGACCGCGCTTAATGGTGGGCGGGTGGCGGCGCGGCTGGACGGGCGGGCCGATCTGGTCGACGCCTCCGATCTGGTGTCGCGGCTTCGGCTGGTGAAATCGCCTGCGGAATTGGCCTATGTACGCCGCGCGGCGGAAATTGGCGATGCGGCCTATGACGCGGCGCTGCCGCTGATCCGCGCGGGCGCGGAGGAGGCCGACATTCTTGCCGCGCTGCAGGGCGAGGTCTTTGCGCTGGGCGGTGATTACCCCGCCAATCCGGCGATCATCGGGTCGGGCGATCATGCGCTTTTGTGCCGGTATCAGGCCGGGCGTAGGCGGCTGGAGGCGCGTGACCAGATCACGCTGGAATGGGCCGGGGTGCGCGCCCATTACCACGCCGCGCTGATGCGCACTGTGGCAGTGGGGGCCGCGCGGCCTGAGCATGTCGCCATGCACGCCGCGGCCCAAGAGGCGCTGCTGGCCTGCGAAGAGGCGATGCGCCCTGGCCGCGCGATGTCCGAAGTGTTCGATGCCCATGCGCGGGTGCTGGACGCGCGCGGGTTGTCGCGACATCGGCTGAACGCCTGCGGCTATGCCCTCGGCGCGCGGTTCGCCCCGTCATGGATGGAGCGGGAGATGTTCTATGACGGTGCCCCGACGGTGATGGCGCCGGGCATGGTGTTTTTCATCCATATGATTCTGATGGACAGCGACAGCGGGACCGCGATGTGCCTGGGGCGCAGCTCGGTGGTCACTGAGGCGGGGGCCGAGGGGCTGTCGCGCCTGCCGACGGGTTTGGAGGTGCGCTGACAGGCGCGCTCCCGCCCATCCCTCGCCTTGCGGCGCAGGGTGGTTGGGCCGGGCACCGCGCGCCGACGGGCGTGCCGGTGGTTGGGGGCGTGCCTGCGCGGCGAGGGGCCCGGGGCGCGCTTTTGGCGGCGGAGGGCAGGTGGCGTGGTTGCCGCGTTGCCTACGCCGCCGCGCGTTGCCGCGCGAGAAACGCGCCCGCCGCATCCATCGCCCGCCGGATCGTCACGTCCATGTCGATGTAGCTGTAGGTCCCGAGTCGCCCGACAAAGGTGACGCCGGGGGTGTCGGCGGCCATCGCCTCATACTTCGCCAGCTTGGATTTTTCTGCCACCAGCCGGATCGGGTAGTAGGGGATGTCCTCGGCCCTGCAGAGGCGTGAGTATTCGCGAAAGCAGATCGACGATGGCAGGCCCGCGGATTCCCATGGCGCGAAATGCTTATGCTCGGTGATCCGGGTGTAGGGCGTGGCCGGGTCCGGGTGGTTCATCACGGCGCAGCCGAGCATGTCGCCCTCGCCGCGCACGGCTTCGAAGTCGAGGGTGCGGTAGCCCAGACGTCCTTTGGACCAGCCGAAATACCGGTCGATCGGGCCGGAGTAAAAGAGATGCTCGAAGCGCTCCTCCAGCGCCTCATGCTTGCAGCCAAGGCGAACCTCGATGCCCGGTGCGTCGAGGATGTTGTCGATCAGCGCGGTGTAGCCGTGGCGCGGGATCGCCTGCCAGCGGTGGTCAAAATAATTGTCGTCATAGTTGAACCTCAGCGGCAGACGCTTGAGGATGGATGCGGGCAGTTCTGACGGATCAACGCCCCATTGCTTACGGGTGTAGCCTTCGAAAAACGCATGATAAAGGTCTTCGCCGACAAAGCGCAGGGCCTGTTCTTCGAAGGTCTGCGGGTCCACGATGTCGGTGCGTGCGCGCGCTTGCAGGAAACGGCGCGCCTGTTCCGGGTCCATCGCGGTGCCGTAGAACTGGTTGATTGTGTGCAGATTGATCGGCAGGGAATAGACTTTGCCGCCGACATTCGCCTTCACGCGGTTGACGAAAGGCGCCATCTCGGCAAAGCGGTTGACGTAGGACCACACCTCGGCGTCGCTTGTGTGGAATATATGTGGGCCGTAGCGGTGCACCATGACCCCGGTCTGGGGGTCGCGCTCCGTATGGCAATTTCCCGCGACATGGGAGCGTTCGTCGATGACGAGAACATTGTACCCCGCTTCGGCAAGCGAACGCGCGATGACGGCGCCGCTGAACCCTGCGCCGGTGATGCAGATGCGGGCCATGTGGGGCCTCCTCCTGATGCAACTCAGGGTTACTTTCGCGCGACGCGGTTTCCAATACGTTAAGGGCCAGCGCGGATGAGCGGCATTTCCCATCAATCCGCTGCGGCCTGTCTGGTTGTGCTGCGAATCGGCGCAGATCACCGGGTTGGTGGCTGGGCAAAAACCGCCCGCAAGGACCGCGATTGGGATCTTGTGCTGTCGCCATATCAGGACATTCCAGACCTGCCGGAATTTGATGCCGACGCGGTGATCCCGCTGCCGGGCGGTAAGTGGGAGGCGCTGCACGCCATTTTCACCGACCGGCCGGAGATGCTGGCAGGGCGCGCCCTGATCTGGCTGCCCGATGATGATCTGGAAGGCAGCGCCGACACGGTGGCCCGCCTGTTCGCCATCGCGCGCGCGCAGGGGCTGGATCTGTGCCAGCCCGCATTGACGCCGGGCAGCGCGTTCTCACACTTTGTCACGGTTCAGCATCTGTTAACCAACGTGCGGTACACAAATTTTGTGGAGCTGATGGCCCCGCTGATGACCCCCGACGTGATGCGCGCCGCATTGCCGCAGATGAAGGGCCGCGCCGGGGCCAAGGGGCTCGATTTCATATGGCACCGTTTCGTGCGCGCTCCGGCCGGTGCGCGCGTTGCGGTGATCGACGCCGCCGCGATGGCTCATCGCCGCCCGTTGGGCGGTGCGTTGGCCCCTGCGATGGCCGAAAAGGGCCGTGATCTTGAGGACGAGCGCGCGGCATTCTTCAAGGCGCATCTGGGCCCGCGCTATTACCGCACGCTGTCCCATGGCCATGACGGGCCGCTGGGGCGGGGGCTTGTGGGGCGCGCCTCGGTCACGCTGGCCGGGGTGCTGACGGTGCTGCTGACGCCCGCGCTGTGGCGCAAGGATGCGCTGGCGCGGGCCGCGAAAACGCTGTGGGCGCAGATCACGCGCGACATCTGGCAGGGCACGCGCTGATCGCGCCCTGCCGAGGGGCGAGGGCATGATGGGCGCGATCTTGGACCGCATCGGGGCGGGGCGGCGGGCGACAACGCCTGCGCGCGCCTGCATGTGGAACGCCGCCCCCGCGCCCGGGCGCATTCTGCCATTCGCGCTGCCGCCTGCCATTCCGGGGCGACCGCAGATTGCCCATGGTGGCGGCGCCCTCGCGCCCGCGCCCGATCCTGCCATGTTGCGCGATGAACGCCTGTTCTGGCCGGTGCCGCGCCATGATGCGCGCGCCGCCGAAAGCGTGGTGGTTCTGGACGGTGCTGCTAACATTTCCGCGCTGCTGGCCTGTGCGCGCGCCGAATTTGGCCCCGGCGCGGTGGTGGTCGCCACTGGCCGTGCTGGGCGCATCGCCAAGGCTGACGGATGGGCTGTGGTCCCTGATCTTGCTGGGCTGCGCCCGGGCGCGGTTGCGCGGATTGCAGGGGCCTCAGGCGCGCAGCCGCTGTTCTGGGCTGCCATGGCGGGGCTTGATGCGCTGCATCTGGACCAAGGCCACCTGATCCCGGTTGACGCTGGGCCCTGGGCCGCGCGCCTGCGCTGGACCGACCCATGGACCGGCGCCCCCACCGACATGACCCGCGGCATTGAGGCGGCGATCGCCTTTCGCGCCGCCGCTGAGGGCAATGGCCAACGCGCCTGCACCGTCGGTTTCAGCCGCTGGAAACGCCGCTGCGCTGCGCCGTTTCTGATGGGGCCGGGGGGGCCTGCGCGCCATGTCCGCACCTTGGCCGCGGCGCAGGCGGCAGGCGGGTGTGTGGTCCTGTGGGGCATGTCCGACCCGGACGTCCAGAATGTGTTGCGGTTGGAGGATGGGTTCGTGCGCTCAGTCGGGCTGGGGCTGCGCCATGCGCCGCCTGCATCCCTTGCCGCCGCGCGCCATGGCCTGCATTTCGACTGCACGCGCATCGGTGATCTGGAACGCGCGGCGAAGGCCGATATGCCTGCAGCCTTGCTGGCCCGCGCGGCGCGCCTGCGTGCGCGGTTGGTGGCCGAAGGGGTGACGAAATACAACCTCTCGGCCCCGGTGGCAGTCTTGCCGGACACGGAGCGCATGCGGGTGCTGGTGGTGGGGCAGGTCGAAGGCGACGCGTCGCTCAGGTGGGGGGCGCCGGGGATCCGGCGCAACGCTGATCTGCTGGCCGCCGCCCGCGCCCGCTGGCCGGGCGCGTTCATTCTGTGGCGCCCGCATCCCGACGTTGAAACCGGCCTGCGCCCCGGCAAAGTGACCGGCACCGCGCTGGCCGCCGCCGATGCCAGCGCGCCCGATGCTTTGGCTGAGGCGTGCCTGCAATGGGCCGACCGCGTGGTCTGCATGACATCGCTGATGGGGTTCGAAGCGCTGCTGCGCGGCGTGCCGGTCACCACCTTTGGCCGCCCGTTTTATGCCGGCTGGGGCCTGACTGATGATCTGTCCCCCGCCCTGCCGCACCCCGCCCCGCATGCTGCATTGGATGGCCCGGCGCTGGCACCGCGCGGGCCGGACGATCCGCCATTCAGCCGGGGGTGGGCGCTGACGCTTGATGCGCTGGTCGCGGCGGCGCTGATCGTGCATCCGCGCAACATCGACCCGGCCACGGGCCTGCCCGCGACGCCTGAGCGGGTGCTGGATGCCATTGCCGGGGACCGCGCCGCCGCCGCAACCATGCGCCGCCGCACGCGCGTTGCGTTGCGCGGCGCCACCTCATGGATGCTGAACCGGCTGGGCTGAGCCCCCGAGGCGATGCGCCGCGCAAAACACCGCTCCGGCGCTCGCGTCGTGGGGCGGGGCCTGTTAGCATTGACCAATCGCCCGGCGTCTTTGCCGCGCCGCTTCAGGGAGGAGCAGATGGGTTTTCTGGGACGCTTCGGTTGGGCGATCATCATCGCCCTCGCGATCATGTGGCTGCCTTTCATGAATGAAATCGCCAAGCGCAGCTTTGGCGCGCCTGACCCTGCGCCGACCGTCGCAGCGGCGCCTGATCCGCTGCTTTTGGACCGGATTGACGCGCTCAAGCGTGATCTTGACCGCATGTCGCTGGATTTCGACGACACGCTTCGGCGCATGGACCGGATGGAGCGTGATCTGGAACAGCGCGGCGATGCGGGCGGAGAGGGGGAGGACAACCTCTCCGCCCAACGCGATTTTCCCGATGCTGCCGTGCGATATGTTTCGCTGGTGCAACCGCCGGAGCGGCGCACAGTGAACGACACGCTCGACCCATCAGGCCATGCGTGGTTGGAGCAGTTCTTTGGATCGCCGCGCGTCAGCCGCGATTACACCGATGATTGCCAAGAACCTGACAACAAGCGCCTGAAGTCCAATCTGAAGCTGGATGATGTCGGCCCGTTCCGCGTGCGGATGCTGAGCCCGGCTTTGGACAGCCTGAAGCGCATTTTCGCCAAGGTGAAGGACGAAGAGCCTGAGCTTTATGACATCATCGGCTCTGCCGGACGG
>Ga0256372_1000049_pt1 | contig 9405 bp, 10 predicted proteins | sample SI3LviralmetaG_FD_190081 | JGI IMG/M metagenome (GOLD analysis project Ga0256372, IMG submission 190081) | Sea-ice brine viral communities from Beaufort Sea near Barrow, Alaska, United States - SI3L | ecosystem: Environmental > Aquatic > Marine > Coastal > Brine | place: USA: Alaska | collected...
GCCGATGGTACTGCCAATAGGTGGGAGAGTAGGTCGTTGCCTTTCTTTATACTGAACTCGTTTCAGTATCACAAACCTCAATCTTTACAGATTGAGGTTTTTTTTTAGCCTAAAAGTAAAATATTTTACAATTATTACGTTGTAGATACTAATTATCTTTTCTTTGTAATCAGTTATGAAATCAGTTACATTATTTATTTTGATATGCATATCAACTTTGTCTTTACAGGCGCAAGTTGGAGGTGAATCTGTATATAAATTTTTGAATATATCTACATCCGCAAGACAAACGGCATTAGGTGGTAAAATATTAACATTGGTTAATGACATTAATCAACCGCTATGGAATCCTTCAGTTATTAATGAGGATTTAGAGAATCAACTTGCTGTGAATTATTCTTCATATTTAACAGGAATAAATATAGGATCTGTTTCCTATGCAAAAAGATTTAGTAGAAGGTTTGGAACATTACATGGAGGTATTCAATATGTAAATTATGGAAGTTTAATTGAATCAGACGAAAATGGAAATATTGCAGGAACTTTTAATGCTAGTGATATTGCTGTTTCTATAGGATATGCTATAAACTTACCATGGACAAATGTCTTTGCTGGAGCTAATTTGAAACTTGTAAACTCAACAATAAGTACTTATGCATCAAGTGGAGTGGTTGCTGATTTCGGAATTTTATATAATAATCCTTATAAGCCTTATGTATTTACATTAGTAGTTCGAAATATTGGTGCTCAAATTCAATCATTTACTGGTACTCAAGAAAAATTGCCAATTGAAGTATTACTTGGAGGTTCTTATCAATTAGAAAATGTGCCTATAAAATGGTACTTGACTATTGATAATTTACAACAATGGGATGTTTCTGTTAGTAATCCTTCAAATCAAACATCAGATATTGAAGGAAATATAACAACTGAAAGTATTTCGGCTTTAAATAATGCTTTAAGACATTTTATTATTGGAGTTGAATTATTTCCGAAAAGTGCAATAAATTTAAGATTAGGTTATAATTTTAGAAAATCACAGGAATATGCGTTACAAAACGTTCGTACATTTGGAGGAATATCCTTTGGTTTTGGCTTAAAAATGAATAAATTAAAATTGAATTATGCATATTCTAAAGTACATACTGCATCAAATGTGAGTACTTTTAGTTTACAAATAGATTTAGATAGAAAAAGATAAATGAAAAATAAAATTACAATTGCCATAGATGGATTTTCATCTACAGGAAAAAGTACTGTAGCAAAAGAGTTAGCGAAAGAACTAGAATATATATATGTAGATTCTGGAGCAATGTATAGAGCAGTAACCTTATTTGCTATGCAAGAAGGTTTGGTCGGTCACGATTTTTTTGATTTAGACTCATTAACTGAAAAATTACACTCGATTCACCTTTCTTTTCAATTAAATACTTTAACTAGTAATGCAGATATGTATTTAAATGATGTTAATGTTGAGAACGAAATTAGAACGCTAGATGTTTCTAACCTTGTGAGTAAAGTATCAGCCATATCTGTAGTACGGAAAAAACTAGTTGCTATTCAAAAAGAAATTGGAAAAAACAAAGGAGTTGTAATGGATGGAAGAGATATTGGAACTGTAGTTTTTGTAGATGCTGAGCTTAAAATATTTATGAATGCTTCGGCAGATACCAGAGCTGAAAGAAGATATAAAGAGTTGAAAGATAAAGGGCAAGATGTTAGTTACGAAGCTATTTTAAAAAATGTTGTAGATCGTGATCATATGGATACAACTCGTAAAGATTCTCCTTTAGTAAAAGCTGATGATGCTATTGAAATTGATAATTCAACTCTATCTAGAGAAGAACAATTTGAAATGATTCTCAAATTAGTACATGAAAAGTTATAAAAAGAAAAAGCAGCCTATTGGCTGCTTTTTCTTTTTATGGTATATCTAAATATTTATGTGTTTGCAATGATATTTTCCATTTAGGATTTTTCATTACATAATCTACAATAACAGGAATCATATTTTCTCTTTTACTCCATTCAGGTTGTAGATATAATTGACAAGTACTAACAACCTTAGAGGCTTCTTCTTCTGCAAATTTAAAATCATTCATATTATGAATAATCATTTTCAATTCATCAGCTTTATCATACACTTCATCTAAAGGTAATTTTGTTTTTTTTGGTGATAAACAAAACCAATCCCATGTACCAGAAAAAGCATACGCTCCAGAAGTTTCAATATGAGTCTTCATATTGTTTTTTTGCAATTCAGAAGTAATATAATCTAAACTCCACATTAAAGGTTCTCCACCAGTAATTACAACTGTGTTAGTGTGCTTTTTAGCATTATTTACAATAAGATCAGTATGTGTTGGAGGATGTAAATTAGCATCCCAACTTTCTTTAACATCACACCAATGGCAACCAACATCGCAACCGCCAATTCTTATAAAATATGCAGCTGTACCAGTATGAGCACCTTCACCTTGAATCGTATAAAATTCTTCCATTAGCGGAAGCATTTCTCCTTTATTTATTAATTCTTTAACCTCTTTTTTCATTGGTTGGCAAAGATACTGAAAGAAATAGAATTAATTGTAAGATCATCTAGTAATTGATTTATTATGATGGAATCTTTAATGGCTTAAATCCAGTAAATTAGCTAAGTTTAACTTTTTTTTACAGTTATATTGGGCTATAAATATTTTATATGATTTAAAGTTTGATTACTTTTAGGGGCATTATATAAGAAATGCTAAAATAAACCGTTAAGTAATTATCAAAAACTATAATAGGAATGATTAAAAATATTTTAAGACTGTGTATTGTTTGTGTTGTAACATTATTATGTATTCAATGTGGAGATGGTAATACGTTTAATATATCAAAAGGTAAAGTTGGTAAATTGACTACAGTTACTACGATGTTAGATATACATAAAATTTTTGCAAAAGACTCTATTGTTGAAAACCTTAGTGAAGGTTCTTTAGGGGATAACTATTTTCAGGATGATGATGAGTATTTAATCTATGAAAAAGGAGGGAACCATTTATTAACCATTGTTCCTAAAGAACAATTAGATTCTACTTCTACAATAAAAAGCATTCAAATTTTTGATGATCGATTTAAAACCAATTCAGGAATTACATTAAGTTCTTCTTTTGAAGATATTAATTTGAATAATACAATTACCAAAGTAGAAACTTCTTTAAGTTCTGCAACCTTGTTTATAGATGATTTAAACGTAACAATTGCTTTAGATAAAGAAGATTTAGGGTTGAAAAATTTTAGTACGCAAAAAGTCAGTTTAGAACAAATTCCAGGCTTAGCAAGAGTTAAATCTTTTATTGTTTGGTTTAATTAATACGGTATGAGTAAAAATTACACCATACAAAAAGCACCATTTATTGTGCCAACTACAGATGGTAAATTAATTGAAGAACATTTTGGGACTGCTACAAATAAAGATTCTCAAATAAGTATTGCTCATATGATTGCACCATCTAAATGGAGTGAGCCATTCCAAACACCAGAGTTTGATGAGTATACTTATATAATAAAAGGAAAAAAACAATTCGTTATTGATGATGAAACAGTTGTATTAGAAGCTGGGCAATCAATAAAGATCAATAAAAATACGCGTGTTCAATATTCGAATCCTTTTGATGAAGAGTGTGTGTATTTAGCTGTTTGTTTGCCTGCCTTTTCAATTGACTTAGTGCATAGAGAAGAGAATTAACCTCTTCTTTTAGCTGCTAATAATGTGTTTTTCATTAGCATAGCAATTGTCATTGGTCCTACGCCACCAGGAACAGGAGTAATATAACTTGCTTTTTTTGAAACAGATTCAAAATGAACATCACCAACCAAACGGAAACCATTTTTCTTTGAGTTATCTACAATTCTTGTAATTCCAACATCAATAATCGTAACATCTTGTTTTACCATATCTGCAGTTAAAAACTCAGGAATACCTAAAGCAGCCACAATAATATCAGCTTGTAAAGTAATTTCTTTTAAGTTCTTAGTTCTACTATGGGTGATGGTAACAGTAGCATTTCCAGCAGTTCTTTTTTGAGCCATTAAAATACTCATAGGGCTACCAACAATATTACTTCTACCAATAACAACAACATGTTTACCGCTAGTTTCTATGTTGTATCTTTCTATTAATTGTAAAATTCCGAATGGAGTAGCAGGTAAAAACGTAGGAAGGTTTAACACCATTTTCCCAACGTTTGTTGGATGAAATCCATCTACATCTTTATCTGGATTTATACCCATTAAAATGTTCTGCTCATCAATATGTTTTGGGAGTGGTAATTGAACAATAAACCCATCAATTTCTGGATTTGTATTTAGCTTTTCAATTTCGTTTAACAATCCCTTTTCTGATACTTCTTCTGATAAACGAACCAATGTTGATTCAAATCCTGCTTTAGCACATGCTTTTACTTTCGCATTTACATAGGTTAAGCTAGCGCCATCACCACCAACTAAAATTGCTGCTAAATGAGGAGCTCTAATTCCCTTCTCTACCAATAGCTTTGTTTCTATAGCAATTTCTTCTTTGATTTGATTTGATGTTGCTTTACCGTCTAATAATATCATAATTGTTGTTATATAAGCTAAAAAGAGATAAACATAGTTTATCTCTTTTTTTAATTTTTATTTCATTCCCTTCATCATTTGCATCATCTTTCTACTGCCGCCGCCTTGCATCATCTTCATCATTTTGCTCATCTGTGTAAACTGTTTCATTAATTGATTTACATCTTGCACTGTAGTTCCTGATCCTTTTGCAATACGTTTCTTTCTACTGGAGTCAATAGAATTAGGGGTACTTCTTTCTGAAGGTGTCATTGAATGGATAATTGATTCAATTCCTTTAAAAGCATCATCATCAATATCTACATCTTTTAACGCTTTACCAGCACCAGGAATCATACCCATCAAATCTTTCATGTTACCCATTTTCTTGATTTGTTGAATCTGACTTAAGAAATCGTCAAAACCAAATTGGTTTTTAGCAATCTTCTTTTGTAGTTTTCTTGCTTCTTCCTCATCAAATTGTTCTTGAGCACGTTCTACAAGAGATACAACATCTCCCATTCCCAAGATTCTGTCTGCCATACGATCTGGATGAAAAACATCAATAGCTTCCATTTTTTCTCCAGTACCAATAAACTTAATTGGTTTATTTACAACAGATTTTATTGTTAAGGCAGCTCCACCACGAGTATCACCATCTAACTTTGTAAGAACAACACCATCAAAATTTAAGACATCATTAAAGGCTTTTGCTGTATTTACAGCATCTTGCCCAGTCATAGAATCCACCACAAATAATGTTTCTTGTGGATTTACAGCTTTATGAATGTTAGAGATTTCTGTCATCATTGTCTCATCAACAGCTAAACGACCGGCGGTATCAATAATGACCACATTTTTACCAGTTGCTTTTGCATGCTTAACAGCATTTTGAGAAATTTCTACAGGATTGTTGTTGCCAACTTCTGCATATACTTCAACACCAATTTGTTCTCCAACAACTTGTAATTGATTTATGGCTGCAGGACGATATACATCACAACCAACTAATAAAACCTGTTTTGCTTTTTTAGTTTTTAAGAAGTTTGCTAATTTTCCAGAAAAAGTTGTTTTACCAGATCCTTGTAAACCAGACATTAAAATTACTGTTGGAGAGCCACCTAGGTTTACACCTACAGTTTCTCCACCCATTAATTCAGTTAATTCGTCCTTAACTAACTTCACCATCAATTGTCCAGGGTTTAATGACGTTAAAACGTTTTGTCCTAGTGCTTGAGTTTGTACTTTTTTGGTGAAATCTTTGGCGATTTTAAAGTTAACATCGGCATCTAATAAAGCTCTACGAACTTCCTTTAGTGTTTCTGCAACGTTAACTTCTGTAATACTACCGTGACCTTTTAATGTGTGTAAGGCTTTATCTAATTTATCACTTAAATTATTAAACATGTGTTCTGTGTTCTTTTTTTGGAAGCACAAATATAAGAAACTCCACGATTTTTAAAGAAAAATTACTAGGGTTATTTTGATTTACTTATTAGGCTTACAAAGAAGTTGATTAAATGAATAAAAGCAGAGAGAATAAAGAACAATATTGATAAAATCAGCATTAGATTTGAATAATCAATAGCCATATTTAAGTCAGCTGAAGAGTTGTTTTTTTCTAGCCAGTTCCATTTATCTTTTGTGAAAAAGAACAGCAATGCAAGTACTTGAAGTATAATATGTATTAACGTCATCCATTTGATAGGCTTTTTTTGTACCCAGTAAAGAGAGAAGTAGTTTAGCCCAACTAATCCAAAAAAGACAGCAAATAAATAGCTTAGGTGATGATATGCTATAACGTAATAAGTGTATGATATGTTAACGTCTATGGTTTCTTTTTTATAAAGGAAGCCTAAAATTAGGAGTATTGGAATCAAACCAAAAAAGAAGAAATGTGGTTTGGAAATAATTTTTTTCATTTAATAGTTTTCAATTAAAGTTTCTGTGTGATGTGCAGTGTGATGCGCTGTCCACATAATAATTTCTCTTACCGTCATTTTTCCCATTAACGGATGAGGAATTAGCAACGTATCTAATTCTTTGTCTTTCCATTTCTTAGTTTTGTGCTGTAATTTTTTATTCTGAATTTGAAGCATAACAAGTACTCTTTTCCTTTCAGACAATGTTGGCGTTTTTAAACTTTTATTAAAAGCTTTAGATAGGTCTTGATGTTTGATTAATTTTTCATGGTATTTGGCAGAAACAACGTCATAACTTCTAGCGTCTCTATTAGATACGCCAAATTTATATTTCAGTATAAATTTTGGATAGCTTAAAGCGTTGTTTAATAGTTTAATAGAATTGATTAAATGTAAAACATGTTGTCCTGTTGTCCATTTCCCTTCTGGTCCTTTTTCCCAAGTATCGTCTGGTTGTTTCTCTAGCCAATCAAACAAATTTTGATGTTTCTTTTCTAATATATCAGTAATCTCCTCTTTCTTCATTGCATAAATTTTTAATCGTTTAAATGTAAGAAATAAAAAGGTATTTACAGTTCACTACAAAAATAAAACAGTTGATTACATTTGTTTTTTTTTAGGGAAAGATCTCACATACATTTGTTTCATCAAACAGAAAAAATATAATCATGAGAACAATAGCAATCATTCAGAAATCAATTTTCACAGCAGTTTTAACGCTTGCTTTTTTATGTACGCAAAATACGTCTGCACAAACGAGTATTACAACTTCTAACAATAATAACGTTTCTATAAGTTCTACTACTAAAAAAGGAGTGAGAACATATCATGTTAAAAATGGTCAGAAAGATTTTAGAATAGAATATGAAGGAGATATTACATTGTCTAATGATGATAGAGATATTACTGGCGTTTCTAGAGGGGGGTTTATAGAAATTAAAAAATCAAGTTTTGGTACAAAAAGAAGAATTTTAATTCATAATGAATCTGGAACTTTAGTAAGGAAATATTTTATTGGTTGGTCTGAAAAGCCATACAATACAGCTGGAAAAAAATGGTTGGCAGATATTTTGCCAGAAGTTTTAAGAACGACAACTATTGGCGCAAAAGGAAGAGTAGATCGTTTTTACAGAAAAGGTGGCGCTTCTAATGTGTTAGCAGAAGTAAGTAAAATTAAAAGTGATTTTGTAAAGTCTACTTATATCAAATTATTACTTGAAAAGAATTTAAGCACTAGCGATATGGTTAAAACTATTGAGTCTGCAGGAAAACATATCAAATCTGACCATTATGTATCTCAAATTTTAAAGAGTAACCAAAAAGCATTTTTAAAAAATGACAGCACTATTTCAGCTTATATAGAAGCAACAAAAAGTATTGATTCTGATCATTATATAACTAGTGTTTTAAAGAACGTAATAGAAGACTCTTCAATATCAGATAAACAATTAGGAAGCTTATTAGAAATTACAAAAGGAATTAGCTCAGATCATTATCTCACTCAGTTATTAAAGAGTATTATGAAAAACAGAACGTTGAATGATGAAAATATGGCTAAGATTTTAACCTTAACTAAAGATATAGATTCAGACCATTATAAAACGAATGTTCTTAAAATGGCTTTAAAAAGCAAGAATTTATCTGCGAAAGCGTATGTTCAGTTTTTATCTACTGTAAGCGATATTAAATCGGATCACTATATCTCTTCAGTTATTACTGAATTATTAAAAAACAACTTTAACAAATCTTCTTTAGATACTGTTTTAGAAATTATGGAAGAAAATATTAGTTCTGATTCTTATTTAGCAACTCTCTACAGAAAAATGGCCTCTGATAACAGGTTATCAGAAAGGCAATTAATTAAGATGATGGAATCTGCTAGTAGCGCTATTAATTCTAGTAGTTATTTATCAAAAGTATTAATATCTTTTTCAAAACAAGTAAATAGGTCTTCAGAAAAAGTAAAAAATGTTTATAGAAAATCTGCTAAGAGTGTTAATTCAGACACGTATTACGGTAGAGTAATGAAAGCTCTTAACGAGTAAGTAACCATTCAATACTCAATCTTATTCAGAGCAATTCGAATAAGATTGAGTATATTTAAAATTCAAAAAAAGTATTTAACCAAAATAAAAAAAACCTTTGAAAAAGCATCTAATTATTGTTGTTTCAAGTGCTGTTCTTAGTTTTATATTGAGTTATTATCTAGTTATTAGTAACCAAGGAGAACTCCAAGAATATACAATTAAAATAGGGCTTTTGTCTGTTTTTTTAGGTGTACTAGTAACCTATGTTCTCTATTTTATAGGAATAAAGTTAGATAAGCTGTATCCTTGGCAAACACAAACTAATAATCGTTTGTTTATTGGGTTTGTACTACAAATGTTAGTCGCTTTTAGTATTATTTTTGGGTTTATCTATTTGTATTCAAAGAGTATCATTGCAAATGAGGAGTTCTTTACAGAATACCAAGAAACGGTAATAAAATTATCAATTCTATTGTGCATATTATTAATGGTATATTCTGTAATCTATTTTGCATTCTATTCTTATTACTCATTTGCAACTTTACAAATTGAATCGGTTAAACAAGAGCGAAAACAGATAGATTTACAATTAAAAGCTCTAAAATCTCAATTAAGTCCACATTTTTTATTCAACAGTTTAAATACTATTTCTTCATTAGTACACACAAATACAAAGAAGTCTGAACTGTTTATTAGAAAGTTAGCAAATATGTACCAGTTTACGTTAAACAGTTACAATTCTATGCTGATCTCCTTAGAAGAAGAATTGCAATTTGTAGCATCCTATCAATATTTATTAGAAACAAGATTTGAGAATAAATTAAAAATTGAGATAGAAATATCAAAGGATTTACATCAAACTCAAATTCCGCCAT
>Ga0256372_1000050_pt1 | contig 9304 bp, 9 predicted proteins | sample SI3LviralmetaG_FD_190081 | JGI IMG/M metagenome (GOLD analysis project Ga0256372, IMG submission 190081) | Sea-ice brine viral communities from Beaufort Sea near Barrow, Alaska, United States - SI3L | ecosystem: Environmental > Aquatic > Marine > Coastal > Brine | place: USA: Alaska | collected...
AGGATTCATCGTCACGTCCTGCGCGGCGGCTGGAAACGTGGCCGCAAGCACGATCGCCAGCGCCAGCGCGCCGACGCCGATGCGGCGGTCAGGCAACAGGGTGGACCTGCGCGCGGGGGGCGGGGAAGACGCCCTCAGGTTCATGTCACACACCGCCGGACAGGTCAGCGACCTCCGTCAGGCGCACCGCGAGGCGGCCTGAATCGTCGTCCATTTCCTGCAATTCGCCACGGGCAATCAGCCGGTCACCGATGTAAAGCTCTACTGGGTCCTCGATGCGGCTGTCGAGCGGCAGCACCGAATCGCGCCGTAGCGTCACCAGCTCGGCAATCATCGGGCGGGCGCGGCCCACCGACACCACCACTTCGATCGGCACGCCGAGCACCGCGCTGCCACGCGAGCGCTTTGGGCCGCCATCCATTTTGGCAAGGGTGCCGCCCTCTTTCGCCGTGGCGTCGTCCATCGAATCATCCATGAGCGAGAAGCTCCTCATCGGTGTGGAAGTGATTTTCGATGGCCTGCATCGCTGCGGCGACGCAGGTCTCGAGATTGATCTGGTCAACCCCGTCGCCCCAGATCACGCGCGCTTCGAGCGCGCCCAGGGTCGGGTCAGCCGTGAGAACCGCGTCGAAGCCCGCTTCGTCGAGCGCGTCTTTGATTGTGGCAATCTGATCAGGTGGGGCGGACACCGCGACTTGCGGATCACCCCGGTCGCGCAGCAATACGCTGTGGGCACCCGCGACAGCCTCGGCGACCTCGGCCGCAAGCCCGGTGCGGCCCAAAGCAGGCGCTGCAGCGCCTATCAGCGCTTTTGCAAGGGCACGCAGCGCGATGGCGTTGGATGCCTCCGCGCGCTCACGTATCATTTCCGCGTCTGCGAGGCGTTCGCGGATGTCCGACAGGATCATCCGGCGCTCCGCCACAAAGGCGGCTTCGGACGACGCGGCACCGTCCTCAAAACCCTCAGCGCGGCCTTCGCCGCGCGCGCGGGCCAGCATCGCCTCTAGGGCGTCGGTCTCAACCTTACGCTGGGCGTCAGGATCTGGCTTGGCCGCAATCTCAGTCGGCGGATCGTCGCGGCGAAATTCTTCGATCTTGGCGGATTGTGCATCGGGCGGCAGGCTGCCGGTGGCCAGGGTGTCGAAGGATTCCCAGATCAGTTGCGCGTTTCTCATGCCGCTCTCCCCGGTTTGTCATCTGTTTCAAGCCAGCTGCGCAGTAGAAATGCGCTGTCTTCGGGACGCTCCTGCACCGCGTCGCGCAAGGCCGTCAGCTGGTCGATCCCCACGCCGTCCGCATCGATCAGCTCGCCCGCCGTTTCGATGCTCCGCTCCACTGACCCCATCGAGGCCGGGCCAAGCGTGATCCCGTCGGGGCCAAGCAACTGGCCTGCGGCCGCGGTCGCCGTGTCGGCCTGCATCATCGGGCGCAGCACGAACAATCCCAGCGCCATCACCACAAGACTGAGGACAGCGAGCTGGATCAGCGTCATCGCGTTGGCGACAAAGAAGCCGCCCGTGCGCGCCGTTGCCTCGCCGCCCAGCTCTGCAGCCTTGGCGAATTCCAACGACTGAATTGAGATCACGTCGCCGCGGCCTTCGTCGAAACCAATCGCCGATTCGACCAGCATGCGCAGCGCATTCAGCTCCACCTCAGGGCGGGCCGCCCAGATCTCAGCGCCGTCAGCGCCGATGGTGCGCGTTCCGTCCACCAGCACGGCGACTGAGATCCGGCGCACTTCGCCAGGGCTGCGCGTGCGTTCGCGTAAAACTTCAGAGACCTCGTAATTCACCCGCTCACGCGTGCGGGTGCTGTTGGACGCGGACTTGCCGCCGCCATCAGTCTGCACGTCGCCGTCTGGCAGGTTGGAGGCGACGGTCACATCGCCGGCACCGCCACCCGTCGATTCGTCGGCCGATTTCTCAGTGTCGGTGCTGACCGCGACGCGGCTTTCGGGATCGAGAACCCGCTCAGTGATTTTTTCGGCGTTGCGGTCAGTGTCGACCGACACTTCGACGATCACCGATTCGGGGCCGACACGCGCGGCCAGCAGCCGCTCCACATTGCGGCGCAGCGCGTCGGCTTTGTCATCGCCGCCCGCGACGCCCGGCATGCCAGCTTCGCCCGCGCGCAGCACCACGCCGCGTTCGGCGTCGATCACTGAGACAGCTTCGATCTGCAATCCCGCAACGGCCGAGGCGACGAGAAATCGAATCGCTTCGGCCTGATTGGCCGACAGCGCGCCGCCTTTCGTCGTGACGACGACCGAAGCGGTGGCCGACCCGCCACCCTGGAAGGGGCGGCGGACAGGATTGGCGATGTGCACCCGCGCTTTGCGCACGGATGGAAGCGCAAGAATCGTCCGCGCAAGCTCACCTTCCTTTGCACGCCAGTAGGCGGCATCGAACATTTCAGCGGTGGTGCCAAATCCGGACAGGCTGTCGAGAAGCTCATATCCCGCGGCACCGCTTTCGGGCAGCCCGTCTGAGGCGAGGGCCATCCGTGTGGCATCGCGTTGGCCCGATTCGACGAAAATACCGTCGCCGCGCACCTCATAAGGCACGCCGCGCGCTTCCAGCGCTGAGACCACGGCCCCGGCGGAGTTCTGATCAAGCCCTGCATAAAGCAAGGACATGGACGGGCTCAGTGCAACGCTGGCCAACCCCCCAAGCGCAAGCAATGCCGCAATGGCCGCAAGCGCCGATACGAGGCGTTGGCGCGAGTCGCTGCCTTCCCAGATCGATAACAAACCGTTCACGCGTTTCTCTCGATTTTTAAGGGCCCGTGATTTCAGGCCGGCCTTCTGGCGTGAAATGACAATTGTGCGGACGCACTTAAGATTCGGTTAGCTAGGCATCCGTAAAACAGGTCTCGACGCTGCAGGATGCGCGGAGGCGAAATGGCCAACACGGCAGATATCGAACCGGACGACATCGTCGTCGGTGGTAGAAAAAAAGGCGGCAAAGGCGGGCTGATCATCGGTCTCGTTCTGATGCTGCTGTTGGGCGGGGGCGGATTCTTCGCCACGTTCAGCGGAATGCTGGCGCTGCCTTTCGGCGGCGACGGTGCGCATGACGCTGCGCCCCCTGCCAAATCAAAGATGGACCTGCCGCCCACGGCGTTCGTGCCCTTGGATGAGATCATCATCTCGCTCGGACGCGGTGCGCGCTCACGGCATCTGGTTCTCGCGGCGGAGCTGGAGGTCGAGCCGGCGATGATCGCGGAGGTGGAACTGCTGCGCCCCCGGGTTCTCGACGTGCTCAACACCTATCTGCGCGCGTTGGACGAACGCGACATCGAGGATCCCGCCGCCATGACACGGCTGCGTGCGCAAATGCTGCGCCGGATTCAAGTGGTGACTGGCGAAGGGCGCGTGCGCGACCTGCTGATCACCCGGTTCATTTTACAATGACGGAGGTTCCCATGGATCTGATCGCCGATGGCCTGTTGATCAGCGCCGCCTGCGTCGCCGCGCTTTATTGTCATGTGCTCGCCAGACGGCTGCGTCGACTGGGAGATCTTGACGCTGGGTTGGGCGGGGCGATCGCTGCTTTGTCCCGCCAAGCCGAGGACCTGCGCGCCGCGATCGACAGCGCCCGGGGCGCCGCCAACGAATCGTCGCGTGAGCTGACGAAGCGGACCGCGCGCGCAGAGGCGGCGGCCGGGCGGCTCGAAATCCTGATTTCCGCGATGCATGATGCGGAATCGCGCGCCGCCCCCCCCAGGATCCGCGCGGTCGCCCCGGTGCGCTCCGCGCCAAAGCTGCATGACGGCAAAGACAATGTGGCAGACGGTGCCCCGGCTGAAGACGAAGACGAAGACGACGACCTCGCGCTGGCGATTCGTTCGCTTGCGGGCGGGGGGCGATCATGACCCACCAGCCGCGCAGACGCCGCGTCAGCGCAGGCGCGCTGATCGTTGGCTGCTTCGTTGCGTCGGGCGTGGTGCGTCTGGCCGACCCTGCCGGCCCGGTCGCACAGGCCGCTACGGCGTTGGCGGGCGATGTGTCCCGTGACGCGCCCACTTCTGACCGCGCGGGGGCAAAGCAGTGCACTGAGGATGGCGACGCCGTCGCTTTGCTGAACGCGGTGCGGGAACGAGAGCTCCAGCTGCGCCAACGCGCGCTGGAGATTGCGGACCGCGAACGCGTGCTCTCCGCCGCCGAAACCCGGATGCGAGAGGAGCGCGAGCGCCTCGAAGTCACCCGCAAACGGTTGGAAAAGACCCTGTCGATCGCGGATGACGCGGCCGAGGCCGACATCCAGCGGCTGGTGGCCGTTTATGAGAGCATGGATCCGAAGAAATCGTCGAAAATCTTTGAAACGATGGACATCGGATTTGCTGCCGGATTCCTTGCGCGCATGCGCCAGGACGTCGCGGCAGAGGTGCTCGGTGGCATGACTGCTGAGCGCGCCTATGCGATCAGCGCCACCATCGCCGGCCGAAACGCCTTGGCCCCGAGAGACTGAGACGCAGACAGCGTTTTGTTAACCGTGCTCGCGCGATAGTTGCGTCGACACTCCCCGTTTCGTTGAAGAGGACAACCAGGATGGTCGGCATCATCGGCATTCTGATCACCTTGGTGATGGTGTTCGGCGGCTATCTTGCCGCCGGCGGCAAGATGGGCATCATTCTCAAGAGCCTTCCGTTTGAGATGATGATGATCGGTGGCGCGGCGGTTGGCGCGTTCTTTCTGTCCAATGACATGGCCTCCGTGAAGCACACGATCAAAGATCTTGGAAAGGTCTTCAAGGGCGCCAAGTGGAAGGCGCAGGACTTTCAGGATCTTTTGTGCCTGCTTTATGAACTCATCCGCATCGCGCGGGGCAACCCGATGGACCTTGAGGCGCATATCGACACGCCTGAAGAATCGGCTGTCTTTGCGAAATATCCAAACATCCTCGCCGACAAATCGGCGGTGGAGATCATCTGCGACACGATGCGTGCTGGCTCCATGAACTACGATGATCCCCATCAGGTCGAAGAAGTTCTGGAAAAACGCCTTGAGAGCAAGCTGCACCATGCCATGCATTCCAGCCACGCGCTGCAATCCATGGCTGACGGTCTGCCCGCGCTGGGGATCGTCGCGGCCGTGCTTGGCGTGATTAAAACGATGGCTTCGATCGACCAACCGCCTGAGGTGCTGGGCAAGATGATTGGCGGCGCGCTCGTCGGCACATTCCTTGGTGTGTTCCTTGCCTACGCCCTAGTCGGCCCATTTGCCATCAAAGTGAAGACGGTGATTGAGGCTGACCACCACTTCTACACCCTGATCCGTGAGGTGCTTGTGGCCAACCTGCACAATCATGCGCCGGACATCTGCGTTGAAGTCGGTCGTCAGAATACGCCAGGCGCAGTGCGCCCAAGCTTCTCGGTGCTCAACGACGCATTGCGGGGGGCGAAGACGCCGGCATGATCGCACAAGCTCTCATAACTGTGGCAAGGCGCGTCTGCGCTGGTCTGATCCTGTGCGCGGCTTTGTGGCTGCCTGCGCAGGCGCAGGAACAGCTGCGGCTGCGTGCGAACGAACATTCTGCCTTCAGCAGGATCGCGATCGACGTGCCTGACCTTTCTGACTGGCGCATGACGCAGAAGGATCGAACGGTGGAAATCGTGCTGCCGGGCCGCGATGCGGTGCTGGATGTGCGCGCCATTTTCCCTGATCGGCGGGTGTCACGCGTGTTGCGCGCAGGTGCGAAGCGGCGGGGCGCCGACACGGTCATCACGCTGGGCCTCGCGTGCCGTTGTGAGGTTGAGGCCTACGATCTGGCGGGCAAGGTCCTGATGTTGGACGTGCGGGATGCGCCGCGTGAGGTGAACAAAACCGCGGCAGCGGAGCGGGTTCCCGAGCCGGCACCTGAAGGTGAGCAGGAAACGCCCGCGCCCATGCTTGCCGCCGCTGCGGCACCGATCGCGGCCCGGGTGAAGATGGCTGGGGATCCTGCCGCGCCCGTGGTCGAAAATGATCATGCAGCGCAGGCCAAAGAGGGGTCGCCCGGTGCACCGGGCAGCCATACCGCCACTCTGGCGGATGACGATCTTGCCGCGGACGCGCCCAAGACGCCGCTCGCAATCGATCCGCCCGCGAAGGTCGGTGAAGGCGCGCCTGACCAGAATGATGTGGCCGCCGTGATCGCTGAGGCGCAGCGCCGCTTGCTCGAGCAGCTGACGCGGGCGGCGGAGCAAGGCCTGGTGAATTTTCGAAAACCTGACCCGGCCACGCCGGACGCGCCCGCTGCCCGTGGCGATATGGCGGATGATCATGTGGTGGCCGATGATGTGCCGCTGGCCGCACCTGTTCCGGCGCCTGAAGTTGATCGCAAGGCTGACGCGCCTGTGGCCAAGGGATCGCAGTTTCAGATTACCTCGGTTCTGGAGCGGGATGCGCGCAAGGTTGAGGAACGTGAGAGCCCCGCCTGCATCCCGGATTCGCAGCTCACGCTTCCAGTGATCGAATCTGCCAAAAACCCCTCCGAGGCGATCGCCAGTCATCGTCGGGCGCTGCTGGCTGAGTTCGATAAGACAGACAAGACTGCGGCGACCAATCTCGCCCGGGTCTATGTGGCGCTGGGCTTTGGTGCTGAGGCGGTCTCGGTGGTCAACTCCCTTGAGGTCCCGATACGCAGCGCGCCCTTGCTACGGGACATGGGCTATGTGGTTGACGGATCTGATTATCTTCCGGACGGGCCATTCGCACGTGCGCAAAATTGCGGGGGGCAAATCGGAATTTGGCGGCTGGCGGCACCCAGCGCTGACGGCACCGAGATCGATGAAAGCCTAGAGGCGGCGGCCAAGTTGGCTGAGGCCATGAGCTCAATCGCGCCGCCTTTGCGTCATCTGCTCGGTCCGGGCGTGCTGACTGCGCTGGTGAATGCCAACCGGTTGGACGCCGCGCGCCAGATGGTGGCTGTGCTGGCCCGGGCACCTGGGCCCGCGTCGGAGGCCAACGATCTCGCGGTGGCCAAGTTTTATGCGGCGGACGGGCGCTCGGACGCTGCCGAAGCCATCTTGCTGGCGCTGACGGGCGGTTCCAGTCCAGCGGCGGCGGAGGCGACGGCGCTTTTGGTTGAACGGATGCTGGCGCGTGGTGCCCCTGTCGACGACGAATTGATTGCGGCGACCGCAGCGGCTGGGCTGGCGTATCGCGGCGCGCCGCTGGGACCGCGCCTCAAGGCGGCTGAGATCCGCGCGCGAGGGGGTGGCCGTTTCGTCGAGGCGCTTGATGTTCTGGAGACGGAGATCGGCCGCGAGGGCCGCAGCGACGCCACGTTGCAGATGGTGGCGCAGGAACTGTTCCGCGCCGCGACACCAGATGGTGTCGGTGCCGCGGCCTATGCCGGGGCGGCAATCGCGCGCGCAGGCTTTATGGGCGACGGACCTGCCTCCGATTTGGCGCGCGAAACCAGCGCGGGCCATCTGACGGATATTGGACTGGCGAATGCCGCGCTCATCATGATCGCGCCCGGAATCGGCCGGTCCACAGGTTCGGCGTTGATGGCCGCGCGTGCGCATGTGGCGCTGGGCCAGGGCGCTGCGGCGTTGGCTTTGCTGGACACGCTTGACCCCCAGGTGGGGCAAGACATCCGCGTGGCTGCCCTGGTCGCCGACGGCCGCCACAAAGACGCTTGGCAGGCGCTTGACGCTGTGCCGGAGGCGAATGGGGAAACCCGCGCCGCCTTCGCCTGGCGCGCTGGCGATTGGCAGGCTGCCGCATCGCTTGCGCCGGCATCCCCGCGCGCGCCCTTTGCCGCGTGGATGTCCCGGATCGCCCCGGAGGAGGCCGCGCGCGCGGTGCCAACCCTGACGCCTGCCGCGATCGCAGCGATGGGCGTGCCTGAGGACGAGGCAAAGCCCTCCCTCTCTGGCGCGCGGGCTCTGCTGGCCCGATCCCGCGCCGCAGAATCCCTTTTTGAGAAAGCGATGACCGATGGATAACGCAGGCTACGTGACGCTTACCCGGCAAAGCGGTCTCCTGAAGGAAATGCAGGCCGTCGCGAACAACCTCGCGAACATGTCGACGACGGGATTTCAGCGCGAGGCGACCTTGTTTGCCGAAGTGATTGAGCGGCTGCCGGTTGAGGGCGGCTCGCTGTCCATGGCCGATGCGCGTGTCCGGGCGACGCAGTTCAGCCAAGGCGGCATGATGCGCACTGGCGGGTCCTATGACCTGGCGATCGAAGGGCCGGGATTCTTCCAGATCGATACGCCAAACGGCCCCCGCCTTACCCGCGACGGCGCTTTCCTGCGCAACGCGGACGGAGAGATGGCGACCGCGGACGGGAATCGGGTGCTCGACGCTGGTGGTGCGCCGATCTTCCTGCCCCCCACCGCCGCCAAGATTGAGATTTCGTCTGACGGCACCGTCACAGCGGATGGGGCGCCAGTGGCGTCGATCGGCCTGTTCACCGTGGCTGATGTCGGCACGCTGCGCCGCGAAGGCGGCGTGATGTTCATTCCTGAGGCAGGTTTGCTTCCGGTGTTCGACGCAACCGTCCACCAGGGTTTTCTCGAAGGCTCCAGCGTGTCCCCTGTCTCAGAAATCACGCGCATGATCGAAGTACAGCGCGCTTACGAAGCTGGCCAGGCCTTGTTGGAACGCGAAGACGAACGCATCCGCGGCGTCGTGCGCACCCTTGGCCAGCCAAAGTAATTCACCGGGGGGCGCCTGCCGCGCCCTTTTGCGGCCCTGACCGGGTTGTTCGTCCTGCGCGCCGCGCAGGCTCCGCCAGAAGGAGGATAAGATGCGTGCTCTCAGAATCGCTGCGACCGGCATGGAAGCGCAACAGATGCGGGTGGAGGTGATCGCCAACAATCTGGCGAACATGAACACCACTGCCTACAATGCCCGACGGGTGGAGTTTGCGGATCTGCACTATCAGCAGGTTGCGCGCCCGGGCACGGTGAACGCGGCCGACGGATCGGTGCTGCCGACGGGCGTGCAGCTCGGCCTCGGCGTGCGGGCCGCTTCGGTGTCGATGGACGTCGCGCAAGGCGCGTTGGAGCAGACGGGCAACGAGCTTGACGTTGCCATCGATGGCGCTGGCTATGTTGAAATCCTGCTCCCGTCGGGCCAAAGCGCTTATACCCGCGACGGCGCGTTCAAGCGCACCGGCGAAGGTGTTCTGGTCAACTCCGATGGCTATGAGGTGCAGCCGCAGATTGTCATTCCCGACGATGCGCGTTCGATCAGCATCAACGGGGCGGGCGAGGTTTACGCCTACTTCCTCAATCAGGTGGATGGGCAAAATCTGGGCCAGATTTCCCTCACGTCCTTCTCCAACCAAAAAGGGCTCGAGGCGATCGG